>MWWB01000105.1_pt1 | contig 16883 bp, 5 predicted proteins | sample 1047291 | NCBI WGS metagenome assembly MWWB01 (sample SAMN06349976, study PRJNA376086) | soil metagenome | isolation source: MS4-1 sample Antarctic (ecotone) soil | place: Antarctica | reverse complement strand
TTAGCAAAGGTTATTCTATTGCCATTAAACATAATAGCTGGATTTATAAAGTAGAGACTAGATTCTTGACTGCGAGCGATAATAGATGCTTCTAAAAGTTCAGCTAAACCACTTAAAATGTTGCCCCTGGTCTTGTATCCAGTGTGCTCTAAACACTTTGAATGCATGAAGTGGACGCTCGTTGCACCTGGTTTAAGCTGGTCGCATATATAAAGCCAAACCTTTGTGCCTCTCGTACTTAATCCACTTACTTGGGCTACTCCCTTGCGGAACAGCTTGGTGAATTCTTCTTCATCAACCTCAACTTGGCGTACAAACGCCGCTTCACCGTGCTCCGTACCCATCCCATCAACGAGCATTAGATGAGCTTCACCCCCACGGTTTTTAGGTCTAATAGCTTGACGCTTGACAGAAACCTTCATCTCCGCCACTACCTGCTCTAAAAATGGATTTTCGCGGTTAGAGGGATAATCTGTGAGCTTTTTGTACCACTTGTGAGGGTCGGGTGCCTGCTCTTCAAGGTCAGTGCTGGAATGGGCCATGATTGTATCTAAATGGGGGTAAACTAAATGGTCTTGTTGTAGAATTACCCTTCAAAACTACAACAAATTGTTTAACAAACCTAAAATGATTTGTTGTAGGTTTCGTACCATTTTCTACAATAAAAAGTGGGGGTACCTAAAATGGAATTTGCATTTATTAAAATGGGACCTTCCGACCAGTCAATGAGTTACGCAATCCCGCTCTTAACTCTTCAAAATGGCTGCTTCAAGCGAAGCGAAAAGCAGCCATTTTGAAAGTCATTGAACGGCCCGTTAGAGTAGTCCTACCTCATGCTCATTCCTCCCCCTTGGCTTTGCCCCTTACTCTGCGTCTGGTCGCGCTGCGCGGTGCGCTGCACGGCCTGGTCGTATGCCTCCTTCATCGGCACCCCGCCGGGCTTCAGCTCGGCCAGCTCAAACCGGCTGCCGGTGGCCGTGTGGCGTAGCTGGCCCTGCTTGGTGGTCGGGTCTTCCTGGTAGGCGTACCCTGGGAGCTTTTTGAGCTGCGCGGTTAGGTCGCCAATTTGGCGAATGGGGGCCTTTAGGGCTTGTTGGACGTGTTTTTCGGCCTCGGTCTGGATGCCGGTACGCACCTGGTGCGCGTAGGCCAGCACGTTCGCCGGCAACCTCTCACCCTGGGCAACCTGCACCACAGCACGGGTAAAGCCCCCCTCTACGTCTTTCCGCACTTGGATTTGGCTCGTTTTCGTGCCCTCTACGCTCGCCAACTGCCGCGATAGGGTCTTTTCCCGGTCTTTGGCCCCAGCGCTGTCCTGGGCGATGCTGGCCGCCTTGTTGGCCCGCTCGTTGGCCGCGACGAGCTGCCGGCTCAGTTCCGCGTTCAGTCTGGCCTCCTGCTCGGCCCGCCACCTAGCCAGGTTTACCAGGTCCAGCCCGCTCGGCCCCTCGATGCTCAGCCGCGCGGTCGGCTCCGGCCGGGTTAGCTCGGCCAGCTCGCCCCGGCTCCGCTCCTGCGCCCCGTACACATGGCGCATGACCTCATGCTGGGCCCGACTGTGCTCGACCCCCCGCTCCATCCCAAACGGCTTCATGGCCTCAGCGTACTCGGTTTGGAGTGCGCGTAGGGTCTTGGGGTTGAACAGGTCTTTGGCCGATAGCCGCCCGTCCGGGGTAATGGGCACGACCACGGCATGAAAGTGAGGGGTCAGTTCGTCCTGGTGAAGCGTGCAGCTCACCACGTTTTGCTCCCCGAACTTGGCTTTCAAAAATGCAATATTGGCCTCGGCCCACTGGCTGCCGTGCCAGTCGTTTGGGGTACCATCGGCCTGGCGCGGGAACGCCTCCGGGCTGGCCGTTAGCAGCACCTCCACCCCGCGCACCGAATCATGCCGGACTTTGGCCCCGGCCTCCTGGATGCGTTCGGTGGCCAGCTCCCAATAATTGCGCTCGGCCGTGTTGATGTATTCCTGATTGAGGGGCTTGCGCTCGGTGTCGGCGTTGGGCGTTTCGCGCTGCCGGTAGTTGTGGGCGGTCTTGGCCGCGCCCGCCTGGGCGGTCTTAATCTTGGCTACTCGACAAATGGCGTAGGGCATGGGGCGGTGGGGAAAGGGGTTAGATACTGCGTAGGGCCGGCTGCAAGCCCCACACTGGGCGCAGCCCGGTATAGTGGGTTATACCGTTGTTTTTCTCGCGCAGTTTTGGGCCCCTTGTTTACGCTTATTGCTTACGCTAACGAGCAGCTGAGAGAAAATTACTTACGCTAATTGCTTACGCTAACGGATTAGACTTACGCTTAGTGTTTACGCTTGTCGTGGGCCTGAAGCGTTTAAACCGGGCAGCCTGGGCCTTTGCTTCCTGCTGCTCGTTGTACTGGATGCGTTCGATAATGGAGTTGTTTGCTACCCCGGCCCACCCCTCCACTAACCGGCGCAACTCGGCCAGTTCCGCCGCAGCCGACAGCCCCTTGACCTGGGCGAGCGTGTCTGTCGCCGACCGACCGACCGCCACCAGCTTCGATGCCAAATACCGTTCTTCTCCGCTCGCGGGGGTCGGCCAAGCCTCCCCCTTCCTCACGAGCTGGTGCTGCACCACCCGGCAAGACGTAGAGCAAAACTTACCCCCACGACGCTTCGGCTCGTAGTCCCTTCCACACTTTTGGCATTGCGCGGTCATATAGCAAAAGTACAACTGCTGGAAGAAAGCAACTGATTCACCATTATGTGTTGGCATCACGAAAATGGCTTGTAATCACTTCGTTTCTTTGTGTTAGCAGTTGGTAACAAAATGATAACACCCTTTCGCTTGAATGGATGGGGGTCGATTTCCGGGCGGCTACCCTAGAGCGGTTTATTTGGGCAGAGCAAAAGATTAAAGTTGCTTCAACAGCTCAGAAACGCATTTTCTGGCAATTCAAGACTACTCAATTTTTTACTTTACCCGCCAGCGATTATTTTTTGGAAGGCTGAGGGTTTTTCTCGCGCAGCGATATGCTAGCACTGCGCGGCTTCACGCAAAAGGCCCGTGCACGAACACGGGCCTTAGCCGAAGGTCTACTGCAAAAGCACTCACTCTAACTTCCACCATCGAAACATGGAACTAGAAATCACCAGTGACGGAAAGGGTGCACGCAGCTTCAAATTGAAGTTCTCCCTTATATCCATCCTTGGCTTGTTCTCCGGATTTCTGTCCTAAGAACCAGCGCTACCACCAGCTAGCACCAAGTGCTGAGCTGACGTGACCCCCAGTGTTGAACGGTCCGTTAGCAGACGGGCCGTTCTTCATTTACAGCGAAAGTTAACGAATTAGCATAGTTAACAGCCGCAGTCTAGAGAATAGGTTTTTAGGCATAGGCCCCTCCGCGCTGTTTGTTCTCTTGCTTCCCCACTGCCCCAAACAGCGCGGCGGGGTCTATGCCTGAAAACCAAAAAACCACTCAGCAGAGGGCGAACCTTCAACGCTGAGTGGTATTAGAGCTGGGCCAGCAGAGGGCGAAACCTGCAACGCCGGCCGGCGCGTCTGGGGGCTATTCTATTCCTGGCCGGTTGCGCCTCCGCAGAGCCGGTTACGCTTCAAACAGCGGGCGCAAGTTACCAGAAGCTACACTACTTCACTCACTTTTGCCGCGAATTTGGCTGGGTCGTCAGCAGAAATTTTTTGCAGCATGGCTCGGATAGGTTCTTTAGAACTAGAGCTGCTGCTAGCTAGTAGTTGGCTGAACAAAAGCCTAGAGTCGGTATCATTTAGAATACGGACAAGCATAGTTCTGAGCCAATCGGCTGCATGAGGAAGCATCACAGGAGCGCCCTGGATGAAGTATTTTAGTTGTTCCTCCCGACTGCTAAAGCTGTCATATCCCTCAATAATGGGGATGAGACCAGACGTTACCTCCCGGTGCTCGGTATTATCATCAAACCCTTGGCAAAGGGCAGGAATGTTGGCGACATTTTCATCACCACCGAGGTGATAGGAAGCTTCTTCAAAAATGGCAAGCTGCTCATTATCGCTCATTAAGCGGTTATCTCGTAACTGCTGTAGTGCCAACTCTGTAGTAAGTTCCATATGGTAAATACTTTACAAAAATTTAAAGCTGTGTTGTCAGTTGTACAGGTGTGGAAATTTAGCCTTGTTTTGCTTAACTACCTCTTGAATTTTCTGCTCTATCTCAGGGGTGAGTTTGCCTTCTTCTCTGAATATCCGCCGCACGTCCTGAATATCGTACTCTAGGGCCTCCTTTGGAGACATTTTGTAGTAAGCTTCGCGTTCGGTAGGGGTCATGTTTCCGCCGCATGTCTTTGTTTTCCGATGCCGACCGCCCCGCCGGGGCTGTTCCATGTTGATACAAACTCCGTCGTTTGTCGCAATTCCGTGCTGTTTTATGAAGGCATCTGAGGGCACATGGTGGGCTGTAACATCATCGCCTATTCCGCCGGCATCGCTCAGTTCTTTATAACTTCCAACATTGCCTTCACCTGGCAGGAGTGGGGTAAAAATGGGAATCGCCACTCTCCCGTTGGTTTTCGGTCCGGGCAGGTCTGCAAGCCGTTGAACGTGAATGCCTTTAACCTTGGCCAGCAGAACAATCAACTCGGCTTCTTCATCTGCGGTCAGTGCCCCTTGCTCATACAACCGTTCGAGTTGGGCGAGGCGAAGTTGAGCGGGGGTAAGTGGGGTACCGTGGTGGTGGTTGCGGCGGTACATCTCCCATTCGGAGGCGTAGCCGGGGTCATCGCGGCTGTTGGTGGGGGTGAGCAAGAAACCTACCGTGAGCGAGGCCGTGCGCGCAATGGCAGCCAGGCCCACGCCCAGGAATTCGGTAGCCACCTCGCCGGCCGGGGTAATGACCTTTTTGAGCAGGCCGGCCCCTATTTCTTCGGCCTTCAGCTTGACCGTGGCCAGCAGCGCCGCCAGGTGGGCTGAAGGCTGGGGGTCGGGGGGCTTGGTCAGAGCCCGAAAACTCGTTTGTGGGTCCGTTTCCCAGGGAATGATGCTGTGGGCCTCGATGCGCTGGCCGTCCACCTCCACCGTGGCCGGCGAGAAGTGCAACTCAACTTGCGTGGCGGCTTCCTTGCCGGCCGTGCCCTTCCCATCGTAGCGGAATTCCAACCAGACCAACGCCGCGTCATAGAATGTGTAGCGGCGGGCCGTTTGCCCCTCGCTTTCAAAAAACAGCATTCGGCCGCTCACGCGGCGGAAACTGTCAAACTTGAGTTCTTCCCATATCCCCCAGCCGGCCGGTTCACCCACCAGAACCACCTTGAGCCGTTCGACCTGCACGGTCGAACTGGGGCGGCCCTTATCGTCAATGGCCTGTCGGAACGAGAACGAAACCCGCGCACACGGCACCTGGCGGCCCAATACTTGTATTTCAGCGTAGAGAATGGGCACAGCGAGCAGGACTGGTAAATCCCGCTAAAATAGTCCATCCACACCACTACCCCCGGTTGGGACGGCCCTTTGGTACTTTTTCCCTTTTGTTCTTCGATTCAAAGGCCGTTTTTATGGGCTACCTGCTTAAGTTCTTCAAACGAGAGGTAAGGATTCAATTCTAGTTCAAGCTGACTAGGTAGTTTCTTGATTATCTGCTTCTTAATATATGATTTAGCAAAGGTTATTCTATTGCCATTAAACATAATAGCTGGATTTATAAAGTAGAGACTAGATTCTTGACTGCGAGCGATAATAGATGCTTCTAAAAGTTCAGCTAAACCACTTAAAATGTTGCCCCTGGTCTTGTATCCAGTGTGCTCTAAACACTTTGAATGCATGAAGTGGACGCTCGTTGCACCTGGTTTAAGCTGGTCGCATATATAAAGCCAAACCTTTGTGCCTCTCGTACTTAATCCACTTACTTGGGCTACTCCCTTGCGGAACAGCTTGGTGAATTCTTCTTCATCAACCTCAACTTGGCGTACAAACGCCGCTTCACCGTGCTCCGTACCCATCCCATCAACGAGCATTAGATGAGCTTCACCCCCACGGTTTTTAGGTCTAATAGCTTGACGCTTGACAGAAACCTTCATCTCCGCCACTACCTGCTCTAAAAATGGATTTTCGCGGTTAGAGGGATAATCTGTGAGCTTTTTGTACCACTTGTGAGGGTCGGGTGCCTGCTCTTCAAGGTCAGTGCTGGAATGGGCCATGATTGTATCTAAATGGGGGTAAACTAAATGGTCTTGTTGTAGAATTACCCTTCAAAACTACAACAAATTGTTTAACAAACCTAAAATGATTTGTTGTAGGTTTCGTACCATTTTCTACAATAAAAAGTGGGGGTACCTAAAATGGAATTTGCATTTATTAAAATGGGACCTTCCGACCAGTCAATGAGTTACGCAATCCCGCTCTTAACTCTTCAAAATGGCTGCTTCAAGCGAAGCGAAAAGCAGCCATTTTGAAAGTCATTGAACGGCCCGTTAGAGTAGTCCTACCTCATGCTCATTCCTCCCCCTTGGCTTTGCCCCTTACTCTGCGTCTGGTCGCGCTGCGCGGTGCGCTGCACGGCCTGGTCGTATGCCTCCTTCATCGGCACCCCGCCGGGCTTCAGCTCGGCCAGCTCAAACCGGCTGCCGGTGGCCGTGTGGCGTAGCTGGCCCTGCTTGGTGGTCGGGTCTTCCTGGTAGGCGTACCCTGGGAGCTTTTTGAGCTGCGCGGTTAGGTCGCCAATTTGGCGAATGGGGGCCTTTAGGGCTTGTTGGACGTGTTTTTCGGCCTCGGTCTGGATGCCGGTACGCACCTGGTGCGCGTAGGCCAGCACGTTCGCCGGCAACCTCTCACCCTGGGCAACCTGCACCACAGCACGGGTAAAGCCCCCCTCTACGTCTTTCCGCACTTGGATTTGGCTCGTTTTCGTGCCCTCTACGCTCGCCAACTGCCGCGATAGGGTCTTTTCCCGGTCTTTGGCCCCAGCGCTGTCCTGGGCGATGCTGGCCGCCTTGTTGGCCCGCTCGTTGGCCGCGACGAGCTGCCGGCTCAGTTCCGCGTTCAGTCTGGCCTCCTGCTCGGCCCGCCACCTAGCCAGGTTTACCAGGTCCAGCCCGCTCGGCCCCTCGATGCTCAGCCGCGCGGTCGGCTCCGGCCGGGTTAGCTCGGCCAGCTCGCCCCGGCTCCGCTCCTGCGCCCCGTACACATGGCGCATGACCTCATGCTGGGCCCGACTGTGCTCGACCCCCCGCTCCATCCCAAACGGCTTCATGGCCTCAGCGTACTCGGTTTGGAGTGCGCGTAGGGTCTTGGGGTTGAACAGGTCTTTGGCCGATAGCCGCCCGTCCGGGGTAATGGGCACGACCACGGCATGAAAGTGAGGGGTCAGTTCGTCCTGGTGAAGCGTGCAGCTCACCACGTTTTGCTCCCCGAACTTGGCTTTCAAAAATGCAATATTGGCCTCGGCCCACTGGCTGCCGTGCCAGTCGTTTGGGGTACCATCGGCCTGGCGCGGGAACGCCTCCGGGCTGGCCGTTAGCAGCACCTCCACCCCGCGCACCGAATCATGCCGGACTTTGGCCCCGGCCTCCTGGATGCGTTCGGTGGCCAGCTCCCAATAATTGCGCTCGGCCGTGTTGATGTATTCCTGATTGAGGGGCTTGCGCTCGGTGTCGGCGTTGGGCGTTTCGCGCTGCCGGTAGTTGTGGGCGGTCTTGGCCGCGCCCGCCTGGGCGGTCTTAATCTTGGCTACTCGACAAATGGCGTAGGGCATGGGGCGGTGGGGAAAGGGGTTAGATACTGCGTAGGGCCGGCTGCAAGCCCCACACTGGGCGCAGCCCGGTATAGTGGGTTATACCGTTGTTTTTCTCGCGCAGTTTTGGGCCCCTTGTTTACGCTTATTGCTTACGCTAACGAGCAGCTGAGAGAAAATTACTTACGCTAATTGCTTACGCTAACGGATTAGACTTACGCTTAGTGTTTACGCTTGTCGTGGGCCTGAAGCGTTTAAACCGGGCAGCCTGGGCCTTTGCTTCCTGCTGCTCGTTGTACTGGATGCGTTCGATAATGGAGTTGTTTGCTACCCCGGCCCACCCCTCCACTAACCGGCGCAACTCGGCCAGTTCCGCCGCAGCCGACAGCCCCTTGACCTGGGCGAGCGTGTCTGTCGCCGACCGACCGACCGCCACCAGCTTCGATGCCAAATACCGTTCTTCTCCGCTCGCGGGGGTCGGCCAAGCCTCCCCCTTCCTCACGAGCTGGTGCTGCACCACCCGGCAAGACGTAGAGCAAAACTTACCCCCACGACGCTTCGGCTCGTAGTCCCTTCCACACTTTTGGCATTGCGCGGTCATATAGCAAAAGTACAACTGCTGGAAGAAAGCAACTGATTCACCATTATGTGTTGGCATCACGAAAATGGCTTGTAATCACTTCGTTTCTTTGTGTTAGCAGTTGGTAACAAAATGATAACACCCTTTCGCTTGAATGGATGGGGGTCGATTTCCGGGCGGCTACCCTAGAGCGGTTTATTTGGGCAGAGCAAAAGATTAAAGTTGCTTCAACAGCTCAGAAACGCATTTTCTGGCAATTCAAGACTACTCAATTTTTTACTTTACCCGCCAGCGATTATTTTTTGGAAGGCTGAGGGTTTTTCTCGCGCAGCGATATGCTAGCACTGCGCGGCTTCACGCAAAAGGCCCGTGCACGAACACGGGCCTTAGCCGAAGGTCTACTGCAAAAGCACTCACTCTAACTTCCACCATCGAAACATGGAACTAGAAATCACCAGTGACGGAAAGGGTGCACGCAGCTTCAAATTGAAGTTCTCCCTTATATCCATCCTTGGCTTGTTCTCCGGATTTCTGTCCTAAGAACCAGCGCTACCACCAGCTAGCACCAAGTGCTGAGCTGACGTGACCCCCAGTGTTGAACGGTCCGTTAGCAGACGGGCCGTTCTTCATTTACAGCGAAAGTTAACGAATTAGCATAGTTAACAGCCGCAGTCTAGAGAATAGGTTTTTAGGCATAGGCCCCTCCGCGCTGTTTGTTCTCTTGCTTCCCCACTGCCCCAAACAGCGCGGCGGGGTCTATGCCTGAAAACCAAAAAACCACTCAGCAGAGGGCGAACCTTCAACGCTGAGTGGTATTAGAGCTGGGCCAGCAGAGGGCGAAACCTGCAACGCCGGCCGGCGCGTCTGGGGGCTATTCTATTCCTGGCCGGTTGCGCCTCCGCAGAGCCGGTTACGCTTCAAACAGCGGGCGCAAGTTACCAGAAGCTACACTACTTCACTCACTTTTGCCGCGAATTTGGCTGGGTCGTCAGCAGAAATTTTTTGCAGCATGGCTCGGATAGGTTCTTTAGAACTAGAGCTGCTGCTAGCTAGTAGTTGGCTGAACAAAAGCCTAGAGTCGGTATCATTTAGAATACGGACAAGCATAGTTCTGAGCCAATCGGCTGCATGAGGAAGCATCACAGGAGCGCCCTGGATGAAGTATTTTAGTTGTTCCTCCCGACTGCTAAAGCTGTCATATCCCTCAATAATGGGGATGAGACCAGACGTTACCTCCCGGTGCTCGGTATTATCATCAAACCCTTGGCAAAGGGCAGGAATGTTGGCGACATTTTCATCACCACCGAGGTGATAGGAAGCTTCTTCAAAAATGGCAAGCTGCTCATTATCGCTCATTAAGCGGTTATCTCGTAACTGCTGTAGTGCCAACTCTGTAGTAAGTTCCATATGGTAAATACTTTACAAAAATTTAAAGCTGTGTTGTCAGTTGTACAGGTGTGGAAATTTAGCCTTGTTTTGCTTAACTACCTCTTGAATTTTCTGCTCTATCTCAGGGGTGAGTTTGCCTTCTTCTCTGAATATCCGCCGCACGTCCTGAATATCGTACTCTAGGGCCTCCTTTGGAGACATTTTGTAGTAAGCTTCGCGTTCGGTAGGGGTCATGTTTCCGCCGCATGTCTTTGTTTTCCGATGCCGACCGCCCCGCCGGGGCTGTTCCATGTTGATACAAACTCCGTCGTTTGTCGCAATTCCGTGCTGTTTTATGAAGGCATCTGAGGGCACATGGTGGGCTGTAACATCATCGCCTATTCCGCCGGCATCGCTCAGTTCTTTATAACTTCCAACATTGCCTTCACCTGGCAGGAGTGGGGTAAAAATGGGAATCGCCACTCTCCCGTTGGTTTTCGGTCCGGGCAGGTCTGCAAGCCGTTGAACGTGAATGCCTTTAACCTTGGCCAGCAGAACAATCAACTCGGCTTCTTCATCTGCGGTCAGTGCCCCTTGCTCATACAACCGTTCGAGTTGGGCGAGGCGAAGTTGAGCGGGGGTAAGTGGGGTACCGTGGTGGTGGTTGCGGCGGTACATCTCCCATTCGGAGGCGTAGCCGGGGTCATCGCGGCTGTTGGTGGGGGTGAGCAAGAAACCTACCGTGAGCGAGGCCGTGCGCGCAATGGCAGCCAGGCCCACGCCCAGGAATTCGGTAGCCACCTCGCCGGCCGGGGTAATGACCTTTTTGAGCAGGCCGGCCCCTATTTCTTCGGCCTTCAGCTTGACCGTGGCCAGCAGCGCCGCCAGGTGGGCTGAAGGCTGGGGGTCGGGGGGCTTGGTCAGAGCCCGAAAACTCGTTTGTGGGTCCGTTTCCCAGGGAATGATGCTGTGGGCCTCGATGCGCTGGCCGTCCACCTCCACCGTGGCCGGCGAGAAGTGCAACTCAACTTGCGTGGCGGCTTCCTTGCCGGCCGTGCCCTTCCCATCGTAGCGGAATTCCAACCAGACCAACGCCGCGTCATAGAATGTGTAGCGGCGGGCCGTTTGCCCCTCGCTTTCAAAAAACAGCATTCGGCCGCTCACGCGGCGGAAACTGTCAAACTTGAGTTCTTCCCATATCCCCCAGCCGGCCGGTTCACCCACCAGAACCACCTTGAGCCGTTCGACCTGCACGGTCGAACTGGGGCGGCCCTTATCGTCAATGGCCTGTCGGAACGAGAACGAAACCCGCGCACACGGCACCTGGCGGCCCAATACGGGGTCCGCTCAGAATTCGGAGAATATAGCACGTTGAGCTTTCAAAATCCCCTCCCTATGCCTAGAAAGGGAACAATGAAACGTGGGTTTTCCTGTACACCTGGTCCCGCCACTCGAACCCGACCGAAACCACTCGTAAGGCACCAAAAAGCGTACAATTAACTGGTTCAGCAATCAAAGTACAGGAAAGACTGGCAGGTGAACGAGAAATCTGTACTACCTCAGCCGCTCACAACGAGTTGTAGCGAACGGTTAAAGGTGGCCTTGCCTAGCCTTTTTCCTTAACGTGCGATATTTTCCGTTTTCTGAGCGGACCCCAATACTTGTATTTCAGCGTAGAGAATGGGCACAGCGAGCAGGACTGGTAAATCCCGCTAAAATAGTCCATCCACACCACTACCCCCGGTTGGGACAGCCCTTTGGTACTTTTTCCCTTTTGTTCTTCGATTCAAAGGCCGTTTTTATGGGCTACCTGCTTAAGTTCTTCAAACGAGAGGTAAGGATTCAATTCTAGTTCAAGCTGACTAGGTAGTTTTTTGATTATCTGCTTCTTAATATATGACTTAGCAAAGGTTATTCTATTGCCATTAAACATAATAGCTGGATTTATAAAGTAGAGACTAGATTCTTGACTGCGAGCGATAATAGATGCTTCTAAAAGTTCAGCTAAACCACTTAAAATGTTGCCCCTGGTCTTGTATCCAGTGTGCTCTAAACACTTTGAATGCATGAAGTGGACGCTCGTTGCACCTGGTTTAAGCTGGTCGCATATATAAAGCCAAACCTTTGTGCCTCTCGTACTTAATCCACTTACTTGGGCTACTCCCTTGCGGAACAGCTTGGTGAATTCTTCTTCATCAACCTCAACTTGGCGTACAAACGCCGCTTCACCGTGCTCCGTACCCATCCCATCAACGAGCATTAGATGAGCTTCACCCCCACGGTTTTTAGGTCTAATAGCTTGACGCTTGACAGAAACCTTCATCTCCGCCACTACCTGCTCTAAAAATGGATTTTCGCGGTTAGAGGGATAATCTGTGAGCTTTTTGTACCACTTGTGAGGGTCGGGTGCCTGCTCTTCAAGGTCAGTGCTGGAATGGGCCATGATTGTATCTAAATGGGGGTAAACTAAATGGTCTTGTTGTAGAATTACCCTTCAAAACTACAACAAATTGTTTAACAAACCTAAAATGATTTGTTGTAGGTTTCGTACCATTTTCTACAATAAAAAGTGGGGGTACCTAAAATGGAATTTGCATTTATTAAAATGGGACCTTCCGACCAGTCAATGAGTTACGCAATCCCGCTCTTAACTCTTCAAAATGGCTGCTTCAAGCGAAGCGAAAAGCAGCCATTTTGAAAGTCATTGAACGGCCCGTTAGAGTAGTCCTACCTCATGCTCATTCCTCCCCCTTGGCTTTGCCCCTTACTCTGCGTCTGGTCGCGCTGCGCGGTGCGCTGCACGGCCTGGTCGTATGCCTCCTTCATCGGCACCCCGCCGGGCTTCAGCTCGGCCAGCTCAAACCGGCTGCCGGTGGCCGTGTGGCGTAGCTGGCCCTGCTTGGTGGTCGGGTCTTCCTGGTAGGCGTACCCTGGGAGCTTTTTGAGCTGCGCGGTTAGGTCGCCAATTTGGCGAATGGGGGCCTTTAGGGCTTGTTGGACGTGTTTTTCGGCCTCGGTCTGGATGCCGGTACGCACCTGGTGCGCGTAGGCCAGCACGTTCGCCGGCAACCTCTCACCCTGGGCAACCTGCACCACAGCACGGGTAAAGCCCCCCTCTACGTCTTTCCGCACTTGGATTTGGCTCGTTTTCGTGCCCTCTACGCTCGCCAACTGCCGCGATAGGGTCTTTTCCCGGTCTTTGGCCCCAGCGCTGTCCTGGGCGATGCTGGCCGCCTTGTTGGCCCGCTCGTTGGCCGCGACGAGCTGCCGGCTCAGTTCCGCGTTCAGTCTGGCCTCCTGCTCGGCCCGCCACCTAGCCAGGTTTACCAGGTCCAGCCCGCTCGGCCCCTCGATGCTCAGCCGCGCGGTCGGCTCCGGCCGGGTTAGCTCGGCCAGCTCGCCCCGGCTCCGCTCCTGCGCCCCGTACACATGGCGCATGACCTCATGCTGGGCCCGACTGTGCTCGACCCCCCGCTCCATCCCAAACGGCTTCATGGCCTCAGCGTACTCGGTTTGGAGTGCGCGTAGGGTCTTGGGGTTGAACAGGTCTTTGGCCGATAGCCGCCCGTCCGGGGTAATGGGCACGACCACGGCATGAAAGTGAGGGGTCAGTTCGTCCTGGTGAAGCGTGCAGCTCACCACGTTTTGCTCCCCGAACTTGGCTTTCAAAAATGCAATATTGGCCTCGGCCCACTGGCTGCCGTGCCAGTCGTTTGGGGTACCATCGGCCTGGCGCGGGAACGCCTCCGGGCTGGCCGTTAGCAGCACCTCCACCCCGCGCACCGAATCATGCCGGACTTTGGCCCCGGCCTCCTGGATGCGTTCGGTGGCCAGCTCCCAATAATTGCGCTCGGCCGTGTTGATGTATTCCTGATTGAGGGGCTTGCGCTCGGTGTCGGCGTTGGGCGTTTCGCGCTGCCGGTAGTTGTGGGCGGTCTTGGCCGCGCCCGCCTGGGCGGTCTTAATCTTGGCTACTCGACAAATGGCGTAGGGCATGGGGCGGTGGGGAAAGGGGTTAGATACTGCGTAGGGCCGGCTGCAAGCCCCACACTGGGCGCAGCCCGGTATAGTGGGTTATACCGTTGTTTTTCTCGCGCAGTTTTGGGCCCCTTGTTTACGCTTATTGCTTACGCTAACGAGCAGCTGAGAGAAAATTACTTACGCTAATTGCTTACGCTAACGGATTAGACTTACGCTTAGTGTTTACGCTTGTCGTGGGCCTGAAGCGTTTAAACCGGGCAGCCTGGGCCTTTGCTTCCTGCTGCTCGTTGTACTGGATGCGTTCGATAATGGAGTTGTTTGCTACCCCGGCCCACCCCTCCACTAACCGGCGCAACTCGGCCAGTTCCGCCGCAGCCGACAGCCCCTTGACCTGGGCGAGCGTGTCTGTCGCCGACCGACCGACCGCCACCAGCTTCGATGCCAAATACCGTTCTTCTCCGCTCGCGGGGGTCGGCCAAGCCTCCCCCTTCCTCACGAGCTGGTGCTGCACCACCCGGCAAGACGTAGAGCAAAACTTACCCCCACGACGCTTCGGCTCGTAGTCCCTTCCACACTTTTGGCATTGCGCGGTCATATAGCAAAAGTACAACTGCTGGAAGAAAGCAACTGATTCACCATTATGTGTTGGCATCACGAAAATGGCTTGTAATCACTTCGTTTCTTTGTGTTAGCAGTTGGTAACAAAATGATAACACCCTTTCGCTTGAATGGATGGGGGTCGATTTCCGGGCGGCTACCCTAGAGCGGTTTATTTGGGCAGAGCAAAAGATTAAAGTTGCTTCAACAGCTCAGAAACGCATTTTCTGGCAATTCAAGACTACTCAATTTTTTACTTTACCCGCCAGCGATTATTTTTTGGAAGGCTGAGGGTTTTTCTCGCGCAGCGATATGCTAGCACTGCGCGGCTTCACGCAAAAGGCCCGTGCACGAACACGGGCCTTAGCCGAAGGTCTACTGCAAAAGCACTCACTCTAACTTCCACCATCGAAACATGGAACTAGAAATCACCAGTGACGGAAAGGGTGCACGCAGCTTCAAATTGAAGTTCTCCCTTATATCCATCCTTGGCTTGTTCTCCGGATTTCTGTCCTAAGAACCAGCGCTACCACCAGCTAGCACCAAGTGCTGAGCTGACGTGACCCCCAGTGTTGAACGGTCCGTTAGCAGACGGGCCGTTCTTCATTTACAGCGAAAGTTAACGAATTAGCATAGTTAACAGCCGCAGTCTAGAGAATAGGTTTTTAGGCATAGGCCCCTCCGCGCTGTTTGTTCTCTTGCTTCCCCACTGCCCCAAACAGCGCGGCGGGGTCTATGCCTGAAAACCAAAAAACCACTCAGCAGAGGGCGAACCTTCAACGCTGAGTGGTATTAGAGCTGGGCCAGCAGAGGGCGAAACCTGCAACGCCGGCCGGCGCGTCTGGGGGCTATTCTATTCCTGGCCGGTTGCGCCTCCGCAGAGCCGGTTACGCTTCAAACAGCGGGCGCAAGTTACCAGAAGCTACACTACTTCACTCACTTTTGCCGCGAATTTGGCTGGGTCGTCAGCAGAAATTTTTTGCAGCATGGCTCGGATAGGTTCTTTAGAACTAGAGCTGCTGCTAGCTAGTAGTTGGCTGAACAAAAGCCTAGAGTCGGTATCATTTAGAATACGGACAAGCATAGTTCTGAGCCAATCGGCTGCATGAGGAAGCATCACAGGAGCGCCCTGGATGAAGTATTTTAGTTGTTCCTCCCGACTGCTAAAGCTGTCATATCCCTCAATAATGGGGATGAGACCAGACGTTACCTCCCGGTGCTCGGTATTATCATCAAACCCTTGGCAAAGGGCAGGAATGTTGGCGACATTTTCATCACCACCGAGGTGATAGGAAGCTTCTTCAAAAATGGCAAGCTGCTCATTATCGCTCATTAAGCGGTTATCTCGTAACTGCTGTAGTGCCAACTCTGTAGTAAGTTCCATATGGTAAATACTTTACAAAAATTTAAAGCTGTGTTGTCAGTTGTACAGGTGTGGAAATTTAGCCTTGTTTTGCTTAACTACCTCTTGAATTTTCTGCTCTATCTCAGGGGTGAGTTTGCCTTCTTCTCTGAATATCCGCCGCACGTCCTGAATATCGTACTCTAGGGCCTCCTTTGGAGACATTTTGTAGTAAGCTTCGCGTTCGGTAGGGGTCATGTTTCCGCCGCATGTCTTTGTTTTCCGATGCCGACCGCCCCGCCGGGGCTGTTCCATGTTGATACAAACTCCGTCGTTTGTCGCAATTCCGTGCTGTTTTATGAAGGCATCTGAGGGCACATGGTGGGCTGTAACATCATCGCCTATTCCGCCGGCATCGCTCAGTTCTTTATAACTTCCAACATTGCCTTCACCTGGCAGGAGTGGGGTAAAAATGGGAATCGCCACTCTCCCGTTGGTTTTCGGTCCGGGCAGGTCTGCAAGCCGTTGAACGTGAATGCCTTTAACCTTGGCCAGCAGAACAATCAACTCGGCTTCTTCATCTGCGGTCAGTGCCCCTTGCTCATACAACCGTTCGAGTTGGGCGAGGCGAAGTTGAGCGGGGGTAAGTGGGGTACCGTGGTGGTGGTTGCGGCGGTACATCTCCCATTCGGAGGCGTAGCCGGGGTCATCGCGGCTGTTGGTGGGGGTGAGCAAGAAACCTACCGTGAGCGAGGCCGTGCGCGCAATGGCAGCCAGGCCCACGCCCAGGAATTCGGTAGCCACCTCGCCGGCCGGGGTAATGACCTTTTTGAGCAGGCCGGCCCCTATTTCTTCGGCCTTCAGCTTGACCGTGGCCAGCAGCGCCGCCAGGTGGGCTGAAGGCTGGGGGTCGGGGGGCTTGGTCAGAGCCCGAAAACTCGTTTGTGGGTCCGTTTCCCAGGGAATGATGCTGTGGGCCTCGATGCGCTGGCCGTCCACCTCCACCGTGGCCGGCGAGAAGTGCAACTCAACTTGCGTGGCGGCTTCCTTGCCGGCCGTGCCCTTCCCATCGTAGCGGAATTCCAACCAGACCAACGCCGCGTCATAGAATGTGTAGCGGCGGGCCGTTTGCCCCTCGCTTTCAAAAAACAGCATTCGGCCGCTCACGCGGCGGAAACTGTCAAACTTGAGTTCTTCCCATATCCCCCAGCCGGCCGGTTCACCCACCAGAACCACCTTGAGCCGTTCGACCTGCACGGTCGAACTGGGGCGGCCCTTATCGTCAATGGCCTGTCGGAACGAGAACGAAACCCGCGCACACGGCACCTGGCGGCCCAATAC
>MWWB01000103.1_pt1 | contig 16960 bp, 14 predicted proteins | sample 1047291 | NCBI WGS metagenome assembly MWWB01 (sample SAMN06349976, study PRJNA376086) | soil metagenome | isolation source: MS4-1 sample Antarctic (ecotone) soil | place: Antarctica | reverse complement strand
TTACAGAAGCAAGTATGCAAAAATTGAGAGCAGCAGGTTACGCAGCAGAATTTTACAGTCTTGAAGAAGGGGTGGATGATTATGTGCGGAATTATTTACGTGAGGGAAAGATTTATTAACTTTAGTATAATTGATTAAAATGAAAGTTGTAGTGAATAAAAAACTTAATAAAGAAAAGTCTGAAGAAGTATTACTTTCTCTGCCTAACAACATAAAGCCAATTGAACTTTCTAAATTTGCCGGAAAATTAAAATGGAAAGGTGATCCTTTAAAACTTCAACAAAAGTGGCGGGATGAATAAAGACCTTATTTTGCTTGATACCAATATTATAATTTATGCCTTAAAAAACGATCCAAATATTTATTCTTTTGTAGATAAAAAAAGACTTGCAATTTCATTTGTCACTGAAATAGAATTATTGGGCTGGAAAGGCATTACCGCAAGCGACAGGGAATTGCTTAATGAGTTTCTGAAACAATGCCTGTATATTGATTATAACTACCAAATCAAACAGCGCACAATCTCAATTAAAAGTTCTTATGCTCTTAAATTAGCCGATGCCTTTATTGCAGCATCTTCAATAGAATTTGATATACCTCTTGTCTCGGCTGATAAAGTATTTGATAAAGTAACCGAATTGAATTTCATTCATCTACTACCATCGACATGAATAAAAAAATAGCCATTATCGGTGGAGGTAACTTAGGTACCGCCATAGCCGAAGGCCTCCTTGTAAGTGGCTTTGTACTCCCTGGTCAAATAACAATTACCAAACGAAATCTTCAAACGCTCAACTCCTTTCAAGAGCAAGGTGTTGCAGTAACCAGCGACAATTTACAGGCAGTTCGATCTGCGGATGTAGTAATATTAGCTGTTAAACCTTTCCAGGTACAGGACGTGCTCAACGAGATAAAAGACGAATTAGATATTCAAAAGCATCTTTTAGTATCTGTGATAACAGGCGTATATATAAAAGACATACAATCTATTGTTGCAAAGCCGCTACCAGTTTTTAGGGCCATGCCAAACACTGCAATAGCTATCCGCGAAAGTATCACCTGTATATCGCACGAACATGCAAAACAGGAAGACCTGAATTTTGTGCACGCCCTGTTCGATCAACTCGGTAAAACCATAACAATAGATGAAAAGTTGATGGATGCGGCAACTGTTTTAGGTGCCTGCGGCACTGCTTATGCAATGCGTTATATACGCGCCAATATTCAGGGAGGAATTGAAATTGGCTTTAGTGCGGCAACAGCTTCACTGATAGCTGCACAAACTGTAAAAGGCGCCGCAGAACTTTTATTGAAGCATAACTCTCACCCCGAACAGGAAATTGATAAAGTAACTACCCCTAAAGGCTGCACTATAGCAGGCTTAAACGAAATGGAGCACCAGGGCTTTAGCTCATCTTTAATAAAAGGATTAATTGCCAGCTATAAAAAAATTTCTACAGATATGTGATCGCGATTATGCAGATTAGAACATTTTAGATTTTCGCTTGATTTCTTATTCTATCGCTTACTATCAATAGCAGTAAACTCTTTAAGTCTTCTCAATATTTTTCGAATTAACAATAGTATTTACCGACAGTTAATATTTTAAGCCGATTTTTTTGAGCATAGTAAGAAATTTGAGTAGGTTTGTATGACCTCTGAGATTTTTTTGCTGCACCTTTCTCTATGGTCAGTATTTCAAATTATTTTTCCGGATTGAGTTTCTTCTCATACCCCTAAAGCAGCAGTCTTCATAAAAACTGTTGACTGCTCTAAAACGATTGCTATTGCTATAACAACCTGAGATGAACAATTACCGGCAAATAAGTGGATCAGGAAAGTTCATTTTTCAGGAACAATTGACACAACACACAAAGATTTTAAACGAATTAATAATAACGTTTTAACTATACATAATGGCAAAGTTTATTTTTGTTAGCGGTGGCGTAACAAGCAGTTTAGGTAAAGGAATTATTGCTGCCTCTCTTGCAAAGTTGTTGCAGGCGAGAGGGTTGCGTACAACCATACAAAAATTTGATCCTTACATAAACGTTGACCCCGGTACACTCAATCCCTACGAGCATGGTGAATGCTATGTAACCGAGGATGGCGCCGAAACAGATCTCGACCTGGGGCACTACGAAAGGTTCCTGAATATTTATACTTCACAGGCCAATAATGTTACCACAGGCCGCATCTATCAAACGGTAATTAATAAAGAACGTGAAGGCGCTTACTTAGGCAAAACCGTACAGGTTGTGCCGCATATTACAGATGAAATAAAGCGACGCATTCTGTTACTGGGAAAAGACGATACGTACGATGTGGTGTTAACTGAAATAGGTGGAACTGTAGGTGATATTGAAAGCTTACCTTTTATTGAAGCAGTAAGGCAGTTGCAATGGGAGCTTCCTGACGAAGACTGCCTTGTAGTGCACTTAACGCTTATTCCATATTTAAAAGCTGCAAAAGAGCTAAAAACCAAACCCACCCAGCATAGTGTAAAGATGATGAGTGAGAATGGAGTAAACCCCGACATCATCGTTTGCCGTACGGAAGAGCCTCTCAACCACGACATTAAACGTAAGATTGCCCAGTTCTGTAACGTAAAGCAGGAAGCCGTGATAGAGGCGATAGATGCATCTACAATTTACGAAGTGCCTTTAATGATGATGCACGAAAAGCTGGATCTTATTTGTTTAAAGAAATTGAATATTACTGAATATAATGAGCCTGACCTGACAAGGTGGAAAGGGTTTTTAGATAAATTGAAATACCCTAAGAGCAAAGTAACTATCGGTTTAATTGGAAAGTACATTGAGTTGCAGGATGCATATAAATCTATATTAGAAAGCTTTATACATGCGGGTGCAATGAACGAGTGTAAGGTGCAGGTTGTAAACGTTCACAGCGAATTTATAACCGAAGAAAATGTGGCAGAAAAGCTCGACGGATTAGATGGCTTACTGGTTGCACCCGGGTTTGGTCACCGGGGTATTGAGGGCAAGATTGCAGCTGTAAAATATGCGCGCGAAAACGGCTTGCCTTTCTTTGGTATTTGCCTGGGAATGCAAATGGCCGTTATTGAGTTTGCCCGTAATATCTTAGGGTTGGAAAATGCACATAGCACCGAAATGGATCCTCACACTCCGCAGCCTGTTATTAATATGATGGAAGAACAAAAAAAGATTACGAAAATGGGTGGAACAATGCGCCTCGGCTCCTACCCCTGCGAGATAAAAGAAAATTCGCTGGCTTATCGTATTTATGGTACAAATATGATTAGCGAAAGGCATCGTCACCGTTACGAATTTAATAACGATTGCCTCGATCAGTTTGAAAAGGCGGGAATGATAGCAAGTGGTACAAATCCTGCAACAGGTTTGGTTGAGATCATTGAATTACCAGAGCATCCTTTTTTTATTGGCGTTCAATATCATCCTGAGTTGAAGAGTTCTGTTGAAAGTCCCGCACCATTATTTGTTCATTTTATAAGTGCAGCTAAAAAGCATAATGAAAGGAGTATTTCAACTAAAAATGCTTTACTAATAAGTGAGCTGATTTAATATAACTAAAGGTTTAAGAAAAGGCGGACCCAAAAGTCCGCCTTTTCTTTTCACTAATTCTCCTGCTTTGTCAGCATATCTTTTTTAACCCGAAGCCAGAAGTTGTCGAAGCTTTCCTCGTTATTGGCAGTCCAGCTTGCTAAGCGGTTTTTCATTTTTTCTTTCCGCTCTGCTTCAGTCGAAGCAAAGAGTTGTCTGAGAAAAACTTCATCATTTTCCCTTGCAAGCTGATTATATAATTCTTTAAGTTCTTTTTCTTTTAAGTGGTTGCTTTGTGCAATATCTTTTTCCAATTCTTCGCGCAGCCTTACTTTCTCATCATAAGTACCTGATGGCAGAAGTGTTTTAGCAAGTACAGGCATCAACTCAATTAACATTAATATTATTACGATAAGAAAGTAACGCCATTGTAAAGCTGTATTGTTTTTAACAAGATTATTAAGCGCTTCGATCCGGGTTAAGAAACCGTTATTCAAAAGTCCGAAAAACGCTTCATTTTCTTTTTTGAGAGATGTATTTATAACAGAAAGACTGCTATCAATGGAAGCTATATTTGGTTGAAGAGCAGATGAAAGCTGTTTGTATTCACTATCCAGTTTTTCGTATTCAGCTTTTTTAGCCCTTGCAATATTTTGGATACCTACTTTGCCTGTACCACCTGTTCCATCTATCTCAGCAACAAATTCCTGTCTTGCCACCGACACTTCATCATACTTCGTCTTAAGTTGCAATTGCAGTTGTAGCTTTTGAGCATTCAAACTATTTTTTTGGGAATTATAGAGTATATCTAATTCCTGCTGTTTTTTTCTTTTACGCCCCTCGTTATCAAGTGAGGCCTGAAGCTTAACTTCTTTATCGAACATATACAACACCGCTGGTTGTGCCATAAAAGTTCCTAAGGTAATAGCCATAACACTTCTTAATAAAAGTGGCGCTACTTTACTTTTATTGAACTTGTTTATGCCCTTTATTAAAGCACGATCAATAGTAAGAATAATAAACCCCATAAAAAGGCCGAGCAAAACAGAAACAAACCAGTTACTTGTAACAGTGCTCCAAAAGTAGGTCCACGCCAATGTTGCAAAACTCCAGGTTGCTAAAACAGTTGTGCCAATTATACGATAACGATTACGATCAACCACGCACTGCATCAGGAGCTCTTTTTCTGCGGTGCTTAGCCACCATAAAAATTCATCCCACTTTGTTGGAACATACTGTTCCCTTTGGGAAATGGAAGAAATACTTTCAGGCATACAAACAATTTAAAAGTAAAAAATGGTGGTTGAAGTTGAGATGCCCTTAGTTGTGTAAAGTAAAATAACAACTAATTATAACGCTTCTTTTATGGAGGAATCCTTTTATCTATATTTTAACTGTCACTTTTAGGTCAATGATTCATTACGTTATGAGGCCAATAGTCAATGAGAAAATGTCGTTTAGCTAAGCATGAAATGTTTTAAATAATTCTAATTTCGACAACTCTTTCATTCTCATCCTGGTCATTCTCTATACCCTAATAACTTCAAGACCCAATAACCTTACTGACGCAATGACTTATTGTCTCAACACCTTAATCACCCGTGATTCCTTACCTTTGCCGCTTAATTTTTATTTTGATATGAAGACTGACAAGAATACGGTCATTGGTTTTGTGTTGTTAGGAATTCTCTTTATTGCTTATTTTACTTATACAAGCCGTCAGCAACAAGCTCTTTTAAAAGATCGAAAAAATACGGAAGACTCGATAGCACGGGTTAATGCTTCAAAGGCGCCTGTTACAGATCCGGTAGCAATAAGAACGGACTCATTGAGACGGGATTCAGTAGGAAAATTAACTGCTGCGGGAACTTTTCAAACCGCTGCTAACGGAAGTGAGCAACTGACAGTTGTTGAAAATACTCTTATTAAAATAACTTTTACAAATAAAGGCGGCCAGCCAAAGCGTATAGAATTAAAAAAATATAAGTCCAGCAATAGTAATGTTATTATGGCTGGTTCTCAGCTTGATGATCTTTCTTACCAAATCAATACTTCGCAAAATCAGTCAACTGCAACAGGCAGCTTATATTTCACTCCGGCTAATGTTACAAAGGCAGCAGATGGCAGCCAGGTTATTACCTATAACCTATCTTCAGCAGAAGGACAAAGCATATCGCATCAATATATTGTAAAGCCAAATGATTATTTAATAGACTGGAATGTTATTTTAAATGGTTCAGACAGATTATTAACAGGCAATACTCTTAATTTAAACTGGCAGGTTTTATCGGTTCAGCAGCAGCCAGACATTAAGTATGAAAGAACACAATCGCGTTTATGTTATTTAGAAGACGGCGATTATGATTTTACAAATACAACTTCAGCAACAACTGTTGAAACCTTTGAGAAGCCGGTAACCTGGTTTTCAGTAAAGCAGCAGTTTTTCAACCACACGCTGATCGCAAAAAATAATTTCGCTTCAGGTGAGGTTACCATTAGTGTTCCCGAAGATGCTTCTAATTTTGTGGAAAAGGCTGTTGCCAATATGAAAGTTAAAGTACCTGTTGCTTCGTCTGCAACTATTCCTTTCCAGTTATATTATGGCCCTAACGACTTTCATGTTCTTAGCAAGTACGGCATGAAAATGGAAAGTATCGTCGACCTTGGTTCGGGTGTTTTTTCATTTGTAAAGTATATTAACCTTTACATAGTAATGCCGGTGTTTAATTTCTTTGCCGGTTTTATAAGTAATTACGGCTGGGTAATTGCCTTGTTGACCATTTTTATTCGCGTAGTTACTTCGCCACTTACTTATACAAGTTATTTAAGCGGTGCAAAAATGAAAGTGCTGAGGCCCGAGCTGGATATACTAAAGAAAAAACATGGCGAAGACCAGCAGGCTTATGCTATGGATCAAATGAAATTGTTTAGAGAGGCAGGCGTTAATCCGTTAGGAGGTTGTATTCCTGCCCTGTTACAAATCCCTATCTTCTTTGCTTTGTATAGTTTCTTTAACTCTGAAATAGCATTGCGGGGAGAGAATTTTTTATGGGCAAAGGATCTTTCTTCGTATGATGTAATTGCAAGACTTCCATTTTCTATTCCCTTCGGTTTTGGAGATCACATCAGTTTGTTTACCATTACCGCAGTTGCCACAAGTTTTCTTATTTCAATATATAATATGAGCATGACGCCGGACCAAGGCAATCCGGTTATGAAGTACATGCCTTATATTTTTCCTTTTTTCCTGTTATTTATCTTTAATAGTCTACCGTCGGCCTTAACGTGGTATTACACTGTTTCTAATGTTATTACTTTAATGCTTCAATTTGTTATTCAAAATTACATTATCGATCATAAAAAGATTTTGGCCAAGATGGATGAAACAAGGAAGAAGCCTAAAACAAAATCGAAATGGCAGATGCGTTACGATGATATGATGGAATCGCAAAAGAAAGTTCAGGACCTTAAACAACGTACAATTAATAAAAAGTAACGTTAATAAAGCAGATTGCAAAAGCCTGTGCAGTTTGCACAGGCTTTTGCAATTATTAATGGTATAAATTTCCATTATCAAGTAAAATATTTATGAAAAAACATTTTTTGATTTTCGCCTTTTTAATGATCGGGATATATAGGTGTTATTCGCAAAATGCAAAAGTTATTTCGGAGTGTGCAGTGGTGTATGAAGTTTTAGTGGATGACTCAAAAGCAGATCCACAGGTAATTAAGGCAATGGCGGGAGCCACTAAAGTACTTTATATAAAGGGCTCAAAAACAAGGAGCGAATTGATTAGCCCAAATTTTAAACAGGCAATTTTATATGATAGTAAAACTGACAGCACTATTGTTTTGAGAGAATTTGGAAACTCAAAATACATGTCTTTTTTAAACGAGGACAAACGGAATGAGAAGAATAAAAAATTTGAAGGAGTAAACTTTACCAATACCAACGAAACAAAAACAATTTTAGGGTATGAATGTAAAAAAGTGATAGCTACATTAAAAGATGGTTCAACATATACCATGTTTTATACTCCATCGATTATCCCTTCTAACAAAGATTACGAATACCAGTTTAAGGATCTGCCGGGGTTTGTTTTGGAATATGAGGCTGAGTCCGAAAATGGCAAGTGGAGGGCAACTTATACAGCTACCAAAATTACATTAACACCCGTCGCAAGTTCAGTATTTGATGTGCCAAAGAGCGGGTATAGGCTTTTATAGAAGCATTAATTCTCTTTATTCACCTGCCTGTGCCAATCCTTTGCTAACAATACAATTTTTAATTGTAATTATTATGAGTAAAAGAATACATCTTTTCTTATTGCCATTCTTATCATTAGTAATCTTTCTTTCGTCCTGCGGCGAAAAAGATAAAAAAGCCGGCGGCGCTGCAGGCGGGCCTGGAGGAGCACAGGCCAACCAGGTGAAAGATTATCCTGTTATTACAATCGCTACCCGTTCCACTACATTAAATAGAGATTATCCGGCAACCGTTCAAGGCCAGCAGAATATTGAAATCCGGCCAAAAATAGACGGCTATATCGAAAGAATTTATGTGGATGAAGGTGCAACAGTTAGAAAAGGCCAGCCACTTTTTTATATCAGCGCGCCACAGTATATACAGGGTGTGCGAACTGCCCAGGCTAATATTAAAATTGGGCAGGCAGACGTTAATGCAGCCAAAATGCAAGTCGAGAAAGTTCGACCCCTTGTTGAAAAAGATATTATTAGTAAGTATGAATTAGAAGCTGCCCAATTTGCTTTACAATCAAAGCAGGCAGCATTGGCACAAGCCCGGGCAACCTATTCAAATGCCCGAACTAACCTTGGTTATGCTTCGGTTACCAGCCCCGTTAACGGAGTTGTAGGTGCAATTCCATACAAGATCGGAAGTCTCATAAGCAGTAACACTCCCGAACCTCTTACAACTGTATCTAATATAGGTAATATCTATGCTTACTTTTCTATTAATGAAAAACAGGCTTTAGAGTTTAATAAAAATACAAAAGGTGCTACTGTACAGGCAAGACTTAAAACCATTCCTCCTGTTTCGCTGATACTTTCAAATGGTTCGGAGTTTCCACAAAAGGGGCGTGTTGAAACTGCAAGCGGTTTAATAAATACTGAAACAGGCAGCGTAAGTGTGAGAGCCACTTTCCGAAACCCCGGTAACATTGTTCGTAGCGGAAGCAGTGGTATCGTACGTATTCCAAGAACTGTTGACTCAGCCATCCTTGTTCCTCAAAAAGCAACGTATGAAATACAGGGAAAGCGATTTGTATATGTAGTTGAAAGTACGGGTACAGTAAGAAGTGCTGAGATTAAAGTAATGGAAAGCAGCAACGGGCAATTTTTTGTAGTTCAGGAAGGTGTGCGCCCGGGAGAAAAGATTGTATTGGAGGGTGTGGCAAGTTTAAGAGAAGGTGCGCCGATTAAGCCAAGAGAAGTAAATACGGATAGTGTTTACCAACAGGGGATGCAGAAGTTTGAATGACGAATAGTGAATAGACAATAGACAATGGGAAAAGGACGACCAGGCAATAGTGCGTAAATGGTTTTGTCATAATTACAAGGATTTTACAATAACATTATTCGTTAATCGAAAATAGGTATATGCTTAAGCGATTTATAGAAAGGCCGGTACTTTCAACAGTAATATCGATCATCATAGTAATACTGGGGATATTGGGTTTAACAACACTTCCTATTGCACAGTATCCTGATATAGCTCCGCCAACAGTGCAAGTTTCAGCTTCGTATCAGGGCGCGAATGCTGATGTGGTTTTAAACAGTGTTGTGGTTCCTCTCGAAGAACAAATTAACGGCGTAGAGAATATGACTTATATGACATCTTCTGCCGGTAACGATGGTACAGCAAACATTACCGTAAACTTTAAACTTGGCACGAACCCCGACCTTGCTGCAGTAAATGTGCAAAACAGGGTAACCCGTGCAACGAGCCTTTTACCGCAGGAAGTTATCCGCGCGGGTGTAACAACTGTTAAACGCCAAAGCAGTAACCTTGTCATTTTTTCTCTTTACAGCGAGGATACAGCTTATGACCAAACCTTCCTTCAAAACTATGCAATCATCAACCTGATACCTCAGATAAAAAGGATACCGGGCGTTGGAGACGCAACTGTATTTGGGCAAATGGATTATTCGATGCGCATCTGGTTGAAGCCCGATGTAATGGCAACTTATGGGCTTGTACCGTCGGATATAAGCGCTGCTCTTGCAGAGCAAAATGTTGAAGCTGCACCTGGCCAGTTTGGAGAACAGGGTGGACAATCTTTTCAATACGTAATTAAGTATAAAGGTCGGTTAAAGAATTCAGGCGAGTTTGGTGACATAGTAATAAGGTCTGCAGGAAATGGACAATTACTTAGACTTAAAGACATTGCCAGGATAGAATTAGGAGCCTTAAGCTACGCCAGCAAAACAAGAACGGATGGCAAACCTTCAATAGGAGTTGCTATTGCACAAACAGCCGGCTCCAATGCAAAGGAGGTTATAGAAGGAACATTAAAAGTGTTGGATGATGCTTCTGCAACATTCCCAAAAGGAATCAATTATGTTAACCTTGTAAACGTTAACGACTTTCTTAATGCCTCTATCGAAAAGGTTATTCATACGTTGATAGAAGCTTTCATCTTAGTGTTCATTGTAGTATTTGTGTTCCTGCAGGATTTTCGTTCTACGCTAATCCCTGCTATTGCGGTGCCTGTAGCAATCGTCGGCACTTTTTTCTTTTTAGGTTTATTTGGTTTTACTATCAACCTGCTTACTTTATTTGCAATGGTATTGGCAATAGGTATTGTGGTGGATGACGCCATTGTGGTAGTTGAAGCAGTGCATGCTAAGTTAGATCAGGGATATAAGTCATCGCGAAAAGCAACGATAGATGCGATGAGTGAAATTTCAGGGGCAATTATATCTATTACATTGGTAATGGCAGCAGTGTTTGTACCTGTAAGTTTTATTACCGGCTCGGCCGGCGTTTTTTATAAACAATTCGGTCTTACTCTTGCCATAGCCATCATTCTTTCTGCAGTAAACGCATTAACCCTTAGTCCTGCATTATGCGTTATATTCTTAAAACCTCATGAAGAGGGTAAGCATAAGAAGAAAGGGTTATTACAAAGATTTTACACCAGTTTCAATACTGCCTTTGACGCAACTACAAATAAATACCGGAAGTCTGTTTCATTTCTTGCAAAAAGAAAGTGGATTGCATTTGCGGGCATAGCTCTTTTTGCAGGAGTATTCTATTGGCTTATGCAAACTACTCCTACGGGTTTTGTACCTGGCGAAGATATGGGTGTTGTTATGTCTGATATTAGTTTGCCGCCCGGTGCATCGCAGGAACGTACGGATGAGGTTACGCTCGAAATAGCGAAGATCGCAACTACAATTCCTCAGGTAAGAAATGTACTTAGAATTACCGGGCGTGGAATGATTAGCGGAACAGGAAGTAATTATGGAATGGTAATTATGCGATTGAAACCCTGGGACGAGCGTAGTGGTAAAGGTGAGGATGTGCAAGCTGTAATAGGACAGATGTTTGCGAAGACTGGTGGAATAAGAGATGCGAAAGTTATATTTTTTGCTCCGCCAACGATACAGGGTTTTGGTACATCAGGAGGTTTTGAATTTCAGTTGCAGGATAGAAGTGGCGGAGATATGGCTAAGTTTTCTAAGATCAGCTCAGACTTTTTAGCAGCTTTAAACCAACGCCCCGAAGTGTTGTATGCATCCACAGCATTCAATCCAAACTTTCCTCAATTTCAGATCAATGTAAACGTTGCAAGGGTTAAAGAAGCTGGGTTAACGGTGAATGATGTTTTGAATACGATGCAGGGATTTTATGGTGGAGTGTATGCATCAAACTTTAACCAGTTTGGTAAGCAGTACCGCGTAATGTACCAGGCCGAAGCTCCCTTTAGGGCAAACCCCGAAGGTCTTAATAATGTTTACGTAAGAAATGCGAACGGAACAATGGCCCCTATCAGTGAATTTATCTCACTTGAAAAAGTGTACGGGCCGCAGTCTATTTCAAGATTCAACCTGTTTACATCTATTGGCGTTACCGGTTCACCCAAACCAGGCTTTAGTTCGGGCGATGCTATTAAAGCTGTTCAGGAAGTTGCCGCGCAAACACTGCCTGCGGGTTATGGTTACGAATTTTCGGGTATGACGAGAGAAGAGCTGTCGGCAGGTGGCCAAACAGTCTTCATCTTCCTGTTGGTGATTATATTTGTTTTCTTTCTTTTAAGCGCGCAATACGAAAGTTATGTATTGCCTTTTGCAGTGCTACTATCATTGCCGATAGGACTTGCCGGTGCATTCATTTTTGCAAACTTATTTGGCGTTACCAATAACATTTATGTACAAATAACGCTGATTATGCTTGTAGGTCTGTTAGCAAAAAATGCTATACTGATAGTTGAATTTGCGGCAGAGCGAAGGCGCCAGGGAATGCCAATCGTACAGGCAGCTTTAGAAGGTGCACAAGCTCGTCTTCGCCCGATTTTGATGACGTCATTTGCATTCATCCTTGGACTTGTACCCTTAATGATGGCATCAGGTGCCGGTTCTGCAGGTAACCGTTCTATTGGTACGGGTGCAGTTGGCGGAATGTTGATAGGAACCATATTCGGCGTGTTTGTAATACCCATTCTGTTTATCATATTTCAAACACTGCACGAAAAAATAAGCGGGCCTCCCAAAGAACCTTTAACCGAAGAAAATGATGTGGTTCAAACAAAAGAATTAGCACCGGCAATGTAATATTAGCCTGAACCGGTATTACGGAGGAAGTCTGAACCAGGATTATGTGATTTTAGGGATTATGAGGATAAAGGCTAATTGAATTTCAAACAACTTCCCGATTCCAAATCCAATCAATCTTAATAATCGTGGTTAAGAAAATAAATTCTAAATGAAGGATAGACGATCAACAAAGAAATTATGAACAACATATATTTTAGATTTCTGCTGATTGTTTCGATAATGTCATTAGTATTTGCTTCATGTAAAGTCACGAAGACTTACCAAACTCCTGAAGTAAATACTAATAATCTTTTCCGCGACGTTTCATCAGCAGATACTAATTCTATAGCAAATCTCAAGTGGAACGAGATATTTACTGACCCGGCTTTACAAAGACTAATCGGACAAAGTATCGCTCAAAACCTTGACCTTAAAATTGCTTATACGCGGATACAGCAAGCGCAGGCTTATTACGTGCAAAGCGGCGCTGCGTTCTTGCCTACAGTAAACGCAAATACATCTCTTACAGAGTCTAAGCTTTCTGCCGTTCAAGGCTTTGGTATTCGAAACAATGCTACGCAGTTTCAACTTGGTTTGTCATCCGTATGGGAGGCTGATATTTGGGGCAGGCTTAGCAGTAGCAGGAGGGCGAGCTTTGCTAACTTACTACAGAGTGAAGCTGGAGCAAGGGCTGTTCAAACGGGCCTTGTTGCTGCCATTGCAAACTATTATTATTCGCTGCTGGCATTAGATCAGCAATTAGCAATAACAGAACAAACTGTAAGAAATTGGGACACGACAGTTATAACTATGCGAGCTTTAAAAGAGGCCGCAAGAGTAACAGAGGCTGCTGTGGTGCAAAGTGAAGCTCAGCGTTATGCAGCCGAAGTAACCATACCAGATCTTAAGCAAAGGATAAGAGAAACTGAAAATGCACTAAGCATAGTAATGGGTGTAGCTCCGGCAACTATCAACAGGGGATTATTAGACAATCAGTCACCGGTTGAAACTTTACAAACAGGCGTGCCTGCACAATTATTAGCAAACCGGCCCGATGTGCAACAGGCAGAATTGGCATACCGCAGTTCTTTTGAACTTACAAACGTTGCACGTGCTGCCTTTTATCCGGCTTTAGCTATAACGGGTTCGGCGGGATTGTCAAGTCTTACGTTAGCTAATTTTTTAGATCCGTCTTCCATTGCAGCAAGTATTGGTGCCGGTTTAACTCAACCCATTTTTAATCGCAGGTTAAACAGAACAAATTTAGCAGTAGCACAGGCTCAACAACAAGCTGCATTATTAGACTTTCAAAATACTTTACTAAATGCAGGGCAGGAAGTTTCAAATGCCTTGTCTTTATATCAAACTGCGATTGAAAAAAGGAATATTCGTACAAACCAGTTGAGTGCACTGCAAAAGTCAGTTCAATATTCGCAAGAGTTATTGCGAAATGGTTTTGCCAATTATACTGAAGTTATAAATGCCCGTCAATTTTTATTGCAGGCCGAATTAGGCCGGGTTAACGATCAATTGCAACAGTTGCAGGCAACCGTTAACCTGTATCGTTCTTTGGGTGGAGGATGGAAATAATTAAGTCACCTTGTCAACATAGGGAAATATCTAAATGCGATATTATTGAACCATTTGGTTGTATAAGTTTGCAAGCATTTCCTTTGCATCAAAACACAATCCAGGGTGAACAGGTGAAGTTTGCACAATAGTACTGCGTGTTGCAGTAAGCCAGCGAAAACGTGAAGCTATGGGAAGCTTCCCGATGGGTCCGCCATTAGCAGAAGCAGCACAAATCTGTTCGAAGGCATGAAGGCTTTGTCCCAGTTCCTCGATGTTTAACTTGTTCGATAATGCACTAAGCCGCTCCTCCTTAAGTTCGAACATGATTTGTAAAAAGCGTTGCGACGAACAAAAAACGATAACGCCAACATTCAAAAATTCTTCGCGTTCTACGCGGGGAACCACGCGAATGATTGCATACTCAAATAAGTGCTTCTCTTGCATGTTGCGCATCTTTTACAAAAGTTTCTGAAAAGGCGAGGCGTGTTTCTAAAAACCGGGTATAAACCTGCCTTTTTTCAACGGCAGACTCAGAAGACGACTCATCCATAAGCCAATTATCCGGTATTAATGACACAATTGCCCGTATCCGTTCTACCGTCAAAAGACAACCAAATTCTCTATCAACTGTATCAAGCTCGGTAGCAAATGGAAGCAATACATGATCTTTTAATTGTGAAAACTGCCTTCGCCCCTGTTCGTGCAAATTCTGCCACGCGTGATGAAAGTAAAGCGATGCCCCGTGGTCGATCAGCCATAGTTCTTTATGCCACATCAACATATTGGTATTACGGGCTGTTCGGTCAACATTCATCAGCAAGCTATCTAACCATACTATTTGCGAAGCGAGTTTAGAAGGTAATGTTGATACTACGGGGTCGAAAGTAATGGCGCCCGAAAGATAATGAAGACCGAGATTAAGACCGATACTGGCTTTTAGTAAGTCCTGTATCTCCTCATCAGGTTCGGTACGTCCGAATGCAGGATCGAGATTGGCAAAAACAATTTCAGGCACCTTCATTCCAAGAGCCCGCGCTATTTCTCCGCCCACAAGTTCTGCAATCAGTGCTTTTACGCCCTGTCCCGCTCCTCTAAACTTTAAAACATACAAAAAACCATCATCTGCCTCTGCAATCGCAGGCAGCGAACCTCCTTCGCGAAGAGGCGTAACGTAACGTGTAACATCAACAGTTCTCAATCCGGGCTTACTATCATTCATGGTACTAATTCTAAAACATGTTCTTTTTCCCTATTTTCAAAATGTAATAAGCATCTAATTTAAAATCTTTTTTACTGATTGAAGTTAGTAATAGAATTACCTGCTAATTATTCCCGCCACAGTTGCCCAACTCCCTGTCGGATGTGTAAAAGACCCTTAAAAAGAGTTGGTACAAAATTTTTATATAGAATATTAAATTATGTTTTATGACAAAGTACCAAACAGTTGGAAAAAATGTAGGCGCTGGCGCTGCAAATTCATTATTGAAAGAGTTTTTTGTTGATGGGTTAAAGGATATTTATTATGCAGAAAAGCAGATTGCTAAAACGCTCCCTAAAATGAAAAAGGCTGCTACTTCCGAAGAGCTAAAGCAGGCTTTTGAAAGTCATACTATTATGACAGAGCAACAAATAGAAAGGTTGGAGCAGGTTTTTGAACTTATTGGCGAAAAAGCAAAAGGTAAAACATGCGATGCAATTGAAGGTATTATAAAGGAAGGAGAAGGCATTATTGCAGATACCGATAAAAACACAGCTACCAGGGACGTAGGATTAATTTTCGCAGCTCAAAAAGTTGAGCATTATGAAATTTCCACCTATGGTGGTTTGGCTCAGCTTGCTGAGACGTTAGGTCTTTCGCAGGCCGCACAACTGCTGCATACAACCCTCGAAGAGGAGAAGCAAACAGATCTATTACTTACAGGCATTGCAGAAAACAACGTGAACTACGAAGCATTGGAGGAGAAAGCATAATTCAGCCCCTGCTACATTTAATAAAAAGAGCCACAATGCGTGGCTCTTTTTATTTTGGGAATAAAGAAGGAATTTTTGTAGAAGCATTTTGTGAATAATTCTACCCATAGACCTTCTTTACACTAGGAAATTTAGAAGAACAAATTTTTTTAGAAAGAAAAATGGCGAAAGTAGGCATGTTATAAAATTAATTTAAAGCGTCATTACATAAAAACTCTAAACCAACAAGGCCCGGCAATTAAAATCTGGAAAGACAAACCCAAAATCTAATTAAAGTTATCCTCGATTGAGTAACAAGTACGCAGTCTTTTTTAGAAAACTTTGGGTAGGAATGCCACTGTCTTTAATTGCCGGGTTTTTGGCAGATACCCATATTCATCCTTCACAGGATGAAGTGTTTTATGTTCTTGAAGGTTCGTATCGTTTTAAAGTTGGGGAAGAATTGTACAATCTAACTATTGGGGACAGTATTTTTTTGCCTCGCAAAGTTCCTCATGCATGGACGCAAGTATCTGAAAAAGGGAAAATGACAGTAGTTCTGCAACCAGCAGGAAAGCTGGAAAACTTTTTTGTGACCATGTCGGCTCTTGATCATGAGCCAACTCCTGAAGAGGTTGCAAAAATATTTGCTGCAAATGAAATGCAGATAGTCGGACCACCATTGAAAATTAATTAGTACGGAATGACCCCAAAAGCCTAACCTTTAATTCTGGTACTTCTTTTAAGTCCGTCCAGTTAATGTCGGGATAACGGTTGTTATCAAGCTGGTTGTGATGAGTGCTAAACATGCTTTGCAGATAGAGTCCTGCCAGTTTGCAAATAATTCTTTTTCACCTTCAGGATGTGCATGGCGCTCCTTTTTATTGTGAGCGGAAAGATCAGCTAAGCTGTCTAAATTTTTTAAACTGAATGGAGTTCCAAACACTTCTCCTGCCGTGGTCTGCAATTCTTTCGACTAATTTGAAAACCGGCAATAAGCAGTTTTCCTGGCGTTGACTCATCTACCGCTGCATAGCAGTATAGGCTGCGGTGTTGTCCATCGTAGTAATATCAACTTTCCATCGGTATTGTCCCAATAACCACTGCTCTTGTTT
>MWWB01000102.1_pt1 | contig 16980 bp, 18 predicted proteins | sample 1047291 | NCBI WGS metagenome assembly MWWB01 (sample SAMN06349976, study PRJNA376086) | soil metagenome | isolation source: MS4-1 sample Antarctic (ecotone) soil | place: Antarctica | reverse complement strand
GAAATCCATAGAAGAGCTTGCAAAGGAGTTGCAAACCAGAGAGCCGACACCAGAAGAGGAAGCGCTTATCAAAGAGTTTTCTGATAGTGAAAGAGAGCGCTTTTTTTCCATCATGCATCATGAAGAAACATCACCGAATCAAACGCCGCCGCGTGAGCCGGGGACAGAAGTAGCAAAACCGAAGTATGGAACGGGAAGGAAGAGAGGAGGCCCCAAAGGAGGGGAGAAGCCTAAAGGGACAGAGAAGCCGCCTCAAATCCAGTAAAAGCTTTTCTACATCACGAGAATATCCAAACTCATGAACTAAACATCAAGCGCGGATAAACAGACTCGTGTTTAGAGTTTAATGTCAGAGTAGTCGTAACCTAGAGAGGCATACTCGTTTGCATCAGGCATCATACACCCAAGTACTGAGCTGCGATGAGCTGCGAGCAACCGCATTACCGTCCGCATCTTTACCTCGACAATTCCACCTGTCTCGTCCGCCGGAACGAAGTAACAATCAATCCCCCCATGAAGATTATTACAGCTAGGCTGTGTAATGCGAGACCCCTCTCAACGGTATTGATGATGCTCTTTTGAGTACACTTGCTGGTCGTATCGCGTGGTGTTGTTGTGAAGCTCGACAGTGGAGAGCGCCTCAGAATCCCGACCCGCTCTTATGAGCACATGGAACTCGGCTATGCGATCACCACACACAAGGGGGGGCAGGGAAAGACCGTTGAGAAGGCTTTCGTTCTCGCCGGTGGCATGATGCAAGACCGGGAACTCTCTTACGTGCAGATGAGCCGAACACGGGGCGAGACGCGAATTTACACGGAACGAGCAGATGCAGGGGACACGCTCACTGAACTGGCGCGAAACATGAATAAGTCACGACAGAAGCATTTGGCAGTAGATGTTTTGGATCGGCAGCAAAGGGGCGATGCGCTCTCTGGACAAGAGCAGCTAAGAGAAGCGGAGCGGCAACATGAGAGAACAATGTAATAAGAGATTATCATTACATGCACTAAACTGAAATCAATTCTCCAAAGGAAGTGCGTCTTTACAATATGGAATGCGTTGTAGCCTTCATTGTCATACTCATAATCTATGGTGGGTTTACCAGAATCTCTGGCTGGATGAAAACCCGTGCTTATTTAAAAAATCTAAACAGATTAGCGACCACTCATCGGCAGCAAGGACGGCTCATGACCCAACCACCGCAATCGAATCAGGAAAGAGTAGATCTCCTGGTACAGTTACAGCAGGAAGTGACTGAACTGGTGCTGCGACAATCCAGAGTTCAACAAGAATATAATAAGGTGGATTTATTGCGTGATGCCCATTTAGGTAAGGAACTCGCCACCCATCTGGGAGAGTTTGAACATGCAATTACTCTTCTCAGAAAAGAGATCAGCCTTCTTGAGCAACCACAGCAGCAGAAGCTACTTTCGCCAAAGGTTACAAGGCGAGGTGCTAAAGAGTGGCAAGAAAAGAGCCGTGTTGATACAGGCAGGCCGGAAGTGCCGCCACAGTGGCCGAGAAAGCCTGACTTCAGCGCCCTACACCGAGCGCGACCAATTCCACAAGAACCACGAGAATCGCTAGAGCGGCAAGAGCCACCGCAACATCAGCGACCGCCTGACTTCAGCGCTTTACATCAAGCGCACACACCTTCACACCCATCGCAAGCATTGGATCAAGTACAGGCAGCGCCACTACAGCCTTCATCGAAAGACTTCTTCGTTGGCGGTCTTATGCGCTTTGGCTATCAGCGCCATGACGCAGAACAGTACCTTCTACGGTACGGCGAGGAAGGCGCCTGGCGTGCCCTCTGCATGTTGGTAATCAAAACATTTGAGGAGCGGCATGGAATATCGGCTACACAAGTACAGAACATTATTCAGCGGCAAGGTGTCGAAGGCGCTCTAAAATATCTTGATGACCTTGAGCGCCGTAGGGGAGGGGAAATGCTGCGTCAGTGATTGTAGTCAGTACACGCACTGAAGATTCAATGAAATATAAAGTCGGAGACGATTTATTTCTCGATGCTCGAGTGCATTTCAAAGCACCTCTTCGCTTGAGCGATATTCTATAAAAGACGCATGACCATAAAGCATAAGACCTTTCAGAAATCTTCTGAGGTGGGCGATTGGGGAAATAAAATCTACTTCGTTGGCGCTCTACTTCCGAGAGAAGCAGCGACCAACCACTTTTGCTTTATTGGGGCAACAGGGAGCGGAAAGACTGTCTGCATACGAATTTTGATGCAGAGCGTTTTATACTCCAGACAGCTAAATAGGATCATAAGCCGCGCACTTGTTTATGATGCCAAGCGGGATATGCTCCCGGTTCTTCACGGCATCGTCGGGCCGGACAATTACAAGATTGGACATGAACATAAGGTTGTTACATTAAATCCGTTCGATACCCGCTCTTATGCGTGGGATATGGCAAGCGATCTAACCGCACCGGGTCATGCCTTAGAGATGGCATCTATTCTCATTCCGCCTGATCCCCACGCGAGCCAGCCCTTTTTTGCGAACGCGGCAAGGCATTTACTACAGGGCGTCATCATTGCTCTTATCCGAACAAAGAAAAAATGGACGTTTCGGGACGTACTCTACATCATGAAGGACGCTGAGCGCCTTGTTGCAGTCTTGGCGAATGACAATGAGACGAAATACATACCGAAGCTCTACTTCGGGAACGAGAAGACCTCGAATGACATTATGTCAGAGATAGGGTCACGGCTTGGAGTGTATGAAATAGTTGCCGCCTTGTGGCACAAGGCGGAGGGGGAAAAGCGTACCGTTAGCCTAAATCAATGGTTGAAAGGAGAGAGAGATTTCATCCTCGTGTTAGGTAACGATCATACAAACCGAGTGGCGGTTGATGCCATCAATCAGGTGATCTTCAAGCGAGTCAGCGAACTCATTCTTGATCAGAATGAAGACAAGATAAAAAAGCGAAGAGCTTGGATCATCCTTGATGAATTTGTAAGAGCGGGGAAGCTAAACGGAATAGTTGAACTTGCCACCGAGGGGCGGAGTAAGGGTGCTGCGGTTGTCTTAGGCTTTCAAGATATAAACGGCGCTCGCGCTGTGTACGGTAAAGAGGTGGCGGAGGAGATAATCGGGCAGTGCGGGAACATTGCCATATTAAGACTTCAAAGCCCTGACACTGCCGAATGGGCGTCACGCCTTTTCGGAAGTTATGAACACGGCGAAGAAAAAGAGAGTCAGAGCGTTGGAATTTCCGGCACACAGCCACAGTCTGGGACGAGTACACACATTGACATCGTAAAACGTGAAGTGGTTCTAGCTTCTGAGTTTATGTATTTTCCACGAACTGATCGGCAAAACGGTCTTCATGGAAGACGCTACTCGCTTGATGTTGGTTTGATGGATTGGACGGTCTCAGGAGATGAAATATTCGGGAAGCTGCAAGCTAACGGTAGCATAAGCAAAGAACGAAATTTGTGGCCGGAGTATGAAGAAAAACCAGGTGTAGTAGAACAGGGTGTAGATTACCGCCCGGTGGACGAGCAATACTTGAAAGACTGGACTGAAGACGATTATGGGCGGCTGGGATTGATGTCCCTTTATCAGAAGATGGTCATTAATGATAAGAGGCGTGAGAGCGAAAAGCGCGAGGCAGATATTCAAGAGCTAGCGGACTTGATATTCATGCAGGGGTATCCTTCGATAGAGCAGGCAAAGAGAATACATGCGCTTCCCACCCTGGAACAGGGTGCTTTTTTCTATAAATTTGATGAGATCAAAAAGACCAAGATGTTTCACGGTCGGCGGCCAACAAGTGAGGACAAGAAAGAGTTCGATGAATGTGCCGACGGAGTGAGGGAGGTATTTAAACGAGTAATTCGTGTGCACCAAGAAGTTGCGTTTGAAAAGGAGAAGCGAAAGCACGTAGAGCGTGTAGCCCATATCCAAAGGCTTGCGGAACTGTCGTTTATGACGGGGTGGCCGACATTAAAGCAGGCATCCATGATTAGTCGGCTCTCCCACGAAGAACAGGCGGCATTCTTTCACGTCATAGAAAACCTTTGTCAAAAGTCTCTATACCTCGGTAGTAGGCCATCGGCCAAAGTTTTAAGCGAGTTCAATTCAAGTAGCGATGAGCACAGTACGGATGCACGAAACATTTTTACGAGAGTAGTGGATTTACTCAAAGACCAAAGTAATGAACATGGCAAGGGTTCAGGTGATGATCGGCTTAGCGGGACAGGAGGCCGTATAGAAGAAGCATAAGAGAGGCGTCAAGGCTGGCGTGAAACGGGGAAGCCGGACAACGAATTTTAGGTGAAAGTCAGAAGTAGATTTGCGGCGAACGCTGATACGGGTATGAATAAAATTGAGATTCGATGCGTCTCAAGTGATTTAATAGGTGGATGTATGAACGAAGAAAAGAAAACACTGACTGTTACTTTGGAGCTTGAATCGTCGCTTGCTGGATTTCACACACGCTCTGCCGAGAAAGAGGGTGTTTCGCTAGCGGAGCGATTACTGAGTGTTATTAGAAAGCAGACTGAAGTTGAGCAGGAACTAATAGGTAAACAGTTTGACGCCGAATGGGAGAGGAAACAGGCATTCGGGCGGGCGCTTGGTATACCGGCTAACATGCCGTTAGAGGCGTGGGAGCCTGATTATGAGCCGGGTGATGAAGAAGAAGACGAGGAATGAAAGGCGGTAATGAATCTTGTCGTATTGGATGGACGCCAGCATTATTGTGGCTGCATATGTTCCGCTAGACCGAAACAAACCTAACTACGAAAAGCTACGCACAGAGCAAATAGAAGCAAAAGAAGCACTCAAGGCACTGCAAAAGCAAAGTGAAAATCTTTTCTACACCGAGGACACGTTAGAAGAGGTCGGGCGTGTCGCTCAGAAGGACAGGTTTGGGCTATCGCAAGAGAAAGCGAAGCAGTTAGTCAAAGAAGTTAAGACTAGCGGAGATATTAAAAGTCTCGAAGATGAAATAAGTAGAAAAATTGAGAAAGAAGCCGAGCAAAAATCTGAACGGGTGGCTGTAGCTGAAAAGAAGACTGAAGCCGAGAAACAGACGCTGAAAGAAGAGTTGAAAAAAGAGCTAAAACAGGAGCTAGAAGCAAGGGCGACGCATGCACAGAAGAGAGCCGAGGAAACGATAAAAAAAGCAGTACTAGAGGCAAAGCACGAGGGTATAGCCGCGAAAAAGATCAGAGAAAATATTGAACGGGCAGTAACCGATGTGGAACACGTTGCGAAGGTTAAATCTTACAACGAAGTATTCCGAGAGAATTTAAGTGTCTTGACGATAAATGATAAGCACTTCAATTTACACGACGGGCTAACGGTTAGACGCCCCAAAGACATTATTGAGGGGACGCGGCCAGAAGTGATTAGGAAAGTCACAGAGAAAGAGAATCATTACACAAATAGGGAAGAGTATAAAAATACAACGCTATATATAGTCGAACTCGCGTCAGGTAAGGAAGCAGAGCTAGTTGTTCTTGGAAACCACAAGAAAAGAGATAACGCGGTTGCGAAAGATATAGCTTCTCGGCCTGATGTTCTACCAAAGCTAGAAAGCTGGAAGCAAGGTGATGATCCCGTAAAATACAAGACACCTGAGAGAATTGAGCCAAAGCGAGGTGGAAATGGTGGAGGCGGAGGTGGCAGCGCAACGAATCAAGATCAAAAGAAAATAACCGCTCAAGCCAAAATTGAAACACCTCCTGAAGCGAATAACGAACAGCTTAACCAACTGCGGCGCTTTAGGATTGATGTTGGAGGCGGAGAAAAGCGAACTGTTCAAGTTCCAGACCTTGCTCCTGGGGAGAAGCTGCAAGGAAAAATCAGTCAAGAGCACACTGAATTACTTAGAAGTCGGCCAGCTCATGAGATAACTACGCTGACCAAAGCTCAGATGAAGGAGTCCGTAGAGCGGGAGCTTCCCCAATCACGACCTCAAACAAAAGAATTCTCAAAGCCCCCTGAGCCAGAGGAGCCTTTGATTCAAAAGAAGAGCAGTCCCAGCATAGAGCGGGATCGCTAAACTTAATGTGACGAACGAAAGCGGTCACTAGACAACAATCAAAGTTAAAAACATGGACGAGTCAAGCCAGCTTCCCGTTAGGAAAGTCGGCTTGAATCTGCGCAATCAAGAAAGAGTGTGCCTTGATGGAATGGATTGAAATAGAGCCAAACGCTGGGGATGGACAGCCGATTCAGTTATATCCTGACGGAAGCTGCACGATTGAGGGATGCCCGTTTCCAATCACCCAAGAAATGCAGTTGAATAACAATAGTGTTGGCGGTGTGCGGGTAGATAAAGCATCCGGGGAAGGCCAGCCGCTTATCATCGGTACTACGCCACCAATGGTTTTTAAGTACGAAGCCGGAAAGTGGTTCCAACAGTCCACTAGCACAGAGGAGAGGGCTAGTACGCGGGATTACGTACCACAGCAACCGTACTCGACCTACGGCGCTACCAAGCCATCTAAGAAAGTATCAAGAAATCTAGCCTGGGTGATAACGATTTCTGCGATAGGCATCATGGCCGGAATCACTGTTTTAGTTGGCCTAGCGGTTTATTTAACTGATGCTAATAAAGATGAGAGCAATTCCAAATCGAAGGTAGTAGCCAACCTGAACACCAACATAAAAGCACCAACCGGCACGTTGCCATCTTCCGCCAGAATAAGAAACTCCAACTTTGCCAACTCAAATATGGCGACTAATACGGATGTGGAACAACCGGAACAACCCCATGCTATTATCCCCGACAGCCCTCCTACTACTCTCGCGCCGGAAAATTCAAACTACGCAGCCAAGTCAAACATAGCGCCCCAGACGAATCCAACGAACCAATTCGACGATGCACAAGAAAGGCAATCTATCCCTTCATTTGGGCTTTGGCGTGCGAGAATTCCTGAAGAACAGATGCAACAGGGAATGGAAGGACTTTATCTGCATTTGAGATCAGATGATACAGCAGTAGTGCTGAATAAAAGTCTGGACGGAAATTATTCGCAATTGACAGGCCTGCTCATATGGGACCGCCGTACAGGAATACTGAAAGCAAATAGATCTGGTGAGTTCGTTGATGCGCTTTCTATTGAAAGCATCAACAGAACTACACTCATGATGACGGTACTAGCCGAAGAATCGGGGAACAAAGGTGTGAGAGTACTTTACGTCTATCAGGGTAGTGAGTGACCATCAGTGGCATGAACGTGTAGGCTTGTGTCACTGACACCTCTCGACAAAAGTTCGGCTGCTCTTGGAGAATTTCGGCGCATTGAAAAGGGATGCTACTGGCGCGCTAAAAAGGAAAATGCTACACAACAATTAATGAGAGGAGTGTCGTACAGGGCAAACAGGCGAAGGGTAATGTTCTCGTGTGAGAGCAAGGACGCATGAAAGGCAGATGGCGTGAAGAGTATCAGCAGCGCGAATGGATGACCCGCGTTGATAATTCCCTTCTCTATCAGATGGAGAATGAAGCCGGTCGCCTTCAAACGCTTGCTCTTGAAATGAGTAACTCGCGCCTACAGGAAGATGCGGATCGCTTCACCTATCTTCTTGCCGTGGCAACGGGAAAGACATCGCAGATTAATCTTGCCGCAGCCGAGATGCCGGAAGACCAGACGGCAAAAATCCCTGATCCGCGAGACCGTCATATTGAGTTGCCAGAAAGGACTCGTTAAGTATTGGGCCGCCACCTTGTTCGCGGCACAGTTCTTGGCTTTGCGCATCAAAGCGAAAGGACAAAGCGCCAGTGCATGATTATGAACATCTTTCTGCCGAGTACGCGAAGCGTTGGGGAATAGAGCGACGCGGAGAAGAAGATGAGAGCGAGGTAGAGACTGCCTTTGCGTGCGGACTCATCGAGTGTAGAGAGTTGGTCGTATCGTTCCTCAGAGAAGAAGCCGAGGCGGTCGAGAAAGGCGAGAGCAAGATATTCTACAACCGGAGAGACGAGAACCGCGTCGTCATAGCAACGCTTAAGACTATGGCGAATCACTTTCATTCTTACTGGATGAGACGAGGACGGTAAAGAAAGCAAAGGAGAAAGCGAGACACCATGAAACGAATTGAGATGCTGGCCGAATGTTATGTTTTTTGCCCCTCGCGCGAAGCGCTAACTCAGGAGTAACCATTGTTCTAACCCTATTTTTACATCACGAGAATTAACCTACTGATGAAGTAACGGATTTTCTGGGCGGATCGGTTATATTTTAGAACCGAGTTACCTATTATTTTCTTGCCTTCAATCGAGAAAGAAGAACCGTACGAGCGCTCAAACTTTCTTTCTATTCCGGTAGGTTTTTTCACGTGCTGTGTTCAAAGATTCTTTCCAATCCGCGCTCGGAAAAGAGCTAAAGAATGTCCGGAAATCAGAGCGGCTAACCCAGGAACGCCTCGCTCAAAAATCAGGATTGTCCGTTCCAACTGTTCGACATCTAGAGCACGGACACGGCAACCTTTCATCATTTAGAAAACTCCTCGTTGCACTCGACCTTAAACTAGACGGAAAGAATTTACCGCCAGGAGAAACGCTTGGTGCACAGGTTGCAATGCTTCGGAGTCGCCGCAATATCTCGCAGAGAGAAATCTCTCGTCTGCTTCACGTAACGCCTCAAACAATTGTGGCCCTTGAGAAGTACAACACGGGCCGTCTTGACGTGTTCGAGCGCGTGCTGACCGTTCTCGGAAGCGGGTTTTATCTGGGCCGAAACGGTACCAAAAAGAACTTCTACACACACGCTGGGAACGCTTCAGTCAATCACGACTGGCACACTCCGCAGGATATCCTTGAGCGCCTTTACACTGTCTTCGGAGAGTTTGACCTTGACCCGTGTTCACCTACGAGGAATAAAGGCACCGCACCGGTGAGAGCAAAGATGCGGTACACGGCTGAAGATAACGGGCTAGGTTTACCTTGGTTCGGCACTGTCTTTCTCAATCCCCCTTATGGCCGAACGCTCGGACAGTGGACGATGAAGGCGAAAGAAGAAGTGGCGATTGGAAACGCGCAAATTGTCGTGGCCCTTCTTCCTGCTCGCACCGACACGAGCTACTGGCACAGAGATATTGCACACTCCGCGTACGTCTTCTTTCTTCAAGGGAGGCTGCGCTTCGGCGAGAGTCGTCAGGCAGCGCCTTTCCCGTCAGCGCTCATTGTGTGGGGAGGGTCAGGGAGAGAGATTTCGGCGTTAAAGGAAGCGTTACCCGATGCGTGGCTTGGAGAGCCCAAAAAAGTTACATAAAACCTATGGCATAAACTGGCATATTTTGCTAGGCTTTAAGGTATGAAGCAAGACACGAAAGACCAAATGACAAGCATGAATATCTCGGTGCCTGAATCAATGAAGACTTTCATTGAAGACGAGGTTTCAAGCGGCGGTTATGGGACGGCAAGTGAATATGTGCGGGAGTTAGTCCGGGACGCCAAAAAGCAAAAAGAAGAGGAGCGGCTAGAGAAATTATTGCTTGAAGCAATAGAGAGCGGCCCGGCGACACCGATGACGAAGAAGGATTGGGAAGCCATCAAGCAGCGTGGCCTCGAGCGAATCCAAAAGAAGAAAGCCGCGAAATGAACTTTTTTTGACGAGTAGGGAAATGAGAGACGAGCGATTCACGAAAGAAGAGGCAGAGAGCAAAATCGGAAAGCGAGTAGAGACCCGGCCAACATTTTCGATGTTTTCGCCGCACACGAAAGGCGAAGTGATTGCGGCAAGCGATACGGTAGGATTGGGAGGCGGCATCTATCGCGTCTCCGTTCGATTCGGAGCTAACACAGCGCCCGTATGGTTTGGAAAAGAAGATTACGAGAAGAGCCTTGAGGAAATGACCGCCCAAGTAGCGCCAGCTTAGAGCGCTAGATATTGTGGTTCACTACCCATTTTGAAAACGGATGTTTCACGCTCGTTTCATCGGCAATAACCTATGAGAGCGACCGCAAGATATAGCGCTTTGCTCGAAAAATCCACACCCGTTTTCAACAAAGAGTCAGATAACGTCATATATGTCCTAAAGTTCGCCCGAATTAGGAATCACAAAAGATTAACGACGGCACTTGCTCAATGCAGTTATCTACGACCAGAACCCCTTCGTCCCACTCATTTTGTCATTAGAATTATCATGACCATGACCTGTCACGACATTGTCAAACCACAAGCAAGTTGAAAAGCACAGACTGCCCCCATCAGTTGGGTCGCTGCCAACCGATCCCAGTAATCGTACTGTTCATTTACTCTGACGACGGTCTCTTCTGCGACGAAACTGATCAAACGAAGCTGCGGCCTTAAATGCTCGCCAGCTCGACAGCGATCTCTTGTGTCTTGAGCATCGACCTGAAGGCGCCGACGAGTGTGCGAGCCAACGTCGAGCCGCGGTTGAGAAAGACACTTCTGATGTGCCCACACTCGTCGGTCTCAATCATTCCGCTCACGCTGCATACATCGCGCACTAAGCGTAGGACTCCATAGCGCTTGACCTTCGGCTCTTCCGCGCTCAGCCAAGATCTCGCCAACATCAACACATTATGAGCCAGGGTGTTGAGTAAGATGATCATCTGCTGTGCTGCCGCTCGTTTCTTCCGCCGCTTCGTTAAGCCGACACCCTGCTTATCTTCCTTCAGCTCAATCTCAATAGCACCGGCACGCTTATCATAAAGTTGTGCATACGAGAGTGCCACCATCTCCGGCTCATGAACATGACCTTTTGGTTGGCCTAACAGGTCAATGACTTCGTGTGCAGAAAGAGTCGAGATCAGCAGGTCGTAAGACATCTGGCCGTTGCGCTTCGGCCATCTGATCGCCAGCCGCTTAACTGATCGCGCGTAGTCAGGCGTGTCGAGCGGCACGACCCATCCCATCTCCCGCTGCGGATGATGGGGATCTGCGAACCACTCAATGACAGTCGTGGCCCATGCTTCGGCACGCTTGCTCGAGATGTCCTTGCAGTGCAATTGATAGCCCCGATCCAAGAGCCAGTTGACATCATCGAGACTGCCGCCACCAGAGTCCATCCGAATAACTGTGCGACCGCGGCGCTGATAGTCGAGTTGAAGTACTTCTTCGGCGGCGATCACCAGAGAGCGCAGTGCGACATTCAGTTGCACGTTGCCAGCGAAGAGCTCATCGACGACGATCTCTTCGTAGCGGCTCGCAATTACACGTCCGAGTTGGCGACCGTAGCGGATACCGTCCTTTGAGAAATAGCCCTTCTTCGACAGCTCGGCTTTCGGGCCGCAAGGTAAACCTGACATATCGATGTCGAGCAGTTGTAAAGCAGAGTCGTAGTCGTGGTGAGCGGCTTCGGAGTGCTGCTGGAAGATGGTGGCTAAGACCTGCTTCATCTCGAAGACATTTTCCGGTGTGCAGGCGTCGAGGGTGTCCTGAATGACAGAATACTCAGCGCAAGTGGAGCGCCCGAAGGCACGTTGCAACGCTTCATCGCTGCGTAAGCGAGTGCCGCTCTCGTTGAGACCACGAGCACCGGCCAGAATGGTGATGAAGGCGTCGTAGAGCTTTTCGGCGGGAGTATGTTTGACGACCTTCTGCGGGATCTTGACTGTTTGTGTGATGGAGTCGAAGAGCTTGAGTTCTTGTACTTTGAGGCCGATGGCGGCCAGTGTTGCGCGAGGTGAGAAACGCTTGGTGGCAAATGCTGATACTTCGCTCATCATGCTCCTCCTGTGAGTTGTTCTCAAAAACATCTTCAGCCCTGCCAAGATTAGTACCTCACTTACCTAAATGAGGAGTACACTCACGCAACAACACGCCAGTAAGGAGTACCCTTAATGACTGACCACGAGAAATTTCAAGAGATTATCCGGCTCAAAGATCAAGCGCCACTCACCATTGATCCGCTCAAATCCGCGCTACTCATTGTTGACGTGCAGCGCTACTTCGCCAGCCCTGATTATCCTTTTGCGCAAGTCTTTGAACGGCTGGTGCCCGGGGCAACAGCGGGCTACTTCAAGCGGGTAAAGTCCACAGTGTTACCGAACATCCAGCGCCTGCAGGAATCTTTCCGCTCTCAGGGGTTGCCGATCATCTACTTCGGAGCCGGGTCCTACCTGGAGGATGGACAGGACCTGCCCGAATGGTTGAAGGAGTTCAACCAACTGGGACTGATGCTGCTCGGGACACGCCCCGTTCCGAGGGTGAACGATCCGAGTTGGCAGATCGAGGACAGCATCTCTCCACTGCCCGGCGAAATGGTGCTCAATAAGACCTCCAGCGGTCCGCTTGCTTCTACCAAACTCGACCAGATTCTTCACAACATGGGAGTCAATTCGCTGGTCGTCTGCGGGCTAACCACGGCCATCTGTGTGGCGCAAACGGCTCGCGAGACAGCGGACCGCGGTTTCCGGGTGATTGTGGCCGAAGACGCTTGCACGGAGATGAGCGAGGAGATGCACGAGGCTGCACTGCTCAGTTTTAGAATGACCTTCGGCCGAGTACGGAGGACAGAAGAGGTGGTTAAGTTATTTAGCGCCGAACGCTCCGCTGCACTTGCACATTAGAAATTAAATAGAAATCTGACTTTTACTCGAACAACTACTCAGCTTTTTCGGGAGAACTCTGGGTGTGCTGTTCGCCCTTCAGCCAATTAGCCATGCCGCAGACTTTAGCGGCGCGTCAATGTTTCAATGGACCGGAATCGGGCAGAGCACAGCTAATTCGGGCGAACTTTGGGTATGTCGATTTATCAGAACCTTCAGCGCATGAATTTACGCCGAATGGCGAGCGCAAGTAACGCGGCCTGCAAAGGACCGAAAACAGTTTCCACCGCGACGAAAGCTTTCGCTTCCACCGTCTCCGGCTGCGGCTCCGGCTTTTGCAGAGTTATCACGCGGAAACTGTAGTCGAGAGCATTTGGCATTCCTCTTAGCTCGTCGAACTTAATCCATCTGGCCGATGCCGCACTGCTCTCGTCTGTAAGAGTGGTCGGCGGGTGCGCGAAACTCACCTGCGTATACAGCCAAGCGAAGACCAGCCATATCCCGAGCAACACCAAGAAGGCGCGGAAGATGCGCACACCGTATCCGCTCGCCACCCAGTACCACCAGCTCAGTCTCCAGAACGCCAAGCCGCGCCACCTTTCCCGACGCCGCACGTCCATCGCCCAATAACGGAACTGCGCCGCCTCTTCGTAGCGGTGGTTCTCTTCGGCGTTGACCGCGAGATGCCGGCACGCTCCAGCCAGCAGGATGTGTGACGATGAACCTTCGCCTTCCACATTCTCGATTACTTGCTCGATGCCGTCGCGCTGCCTCAATCCGTGCCGCTCCAAGTCGGGCCACTTTACGTTAGTGAAGTCGAACTTGCGCGCGTCCACGTTAATGAACCAGTGTGGTCGTAAGGCGAGCGTGTGAAAGGAGACGCGCTCCGGTTTTTCTATTGAAGCGTCTTCGAGCGTCAATGATGATTGGTCACTGAACCCTGATTTTCCTTCGCCGCCTGCGAATCTCACGTAATCCTTGAAAATGGCGGAGAAGAATTCTGCCGCTGCGCCGAAGGTGGCGGAGCTGAAGATTGCCGCTGCGCTGAATTCGGCGGAGCTGAAGTCTGCCGCTGCGCCGAATTTGGCGCAGAAGAAGTTTGCCGCTGCGCCGAATTTGGCGGAGCGGAAGTTTGCCGCTGCGCCGAATTTGGCGGAGCTGAAGTTTGCCTCTTCGCTGAATTTGGCGGAGCTGAAGTTTGCCGCTGCGCTGAATTTGGCGGAGCTGAAGTTTGCCGCTGCGCCGAAGGTGTAGTCAGAGAAATCTAGGCTGTCAGGGAACCATACCCCTTTAAAGTCAAAATCTTCAGCGTCGCGCTTTCTCCTCAGTGCCTCCGCGAAAGCCGCGCTCTTCCCGGCTCCGGGGAAGTGAAGCACGCAGTATCGCTTGCCTTCGTGTTCTCGATAGAAGGGTTCCCCGGCGCAGGCACTACGCATCCACACTTCACAGTCACAAACGAAGGCGGGGGAAGTGTGCGTTGCTGGCGCGGGTGAAGGTGACGCGGCGACCTCTTCGGGCATCGGTGCTTTGAAACCTAGTGCTCAGGATTGGGAAAAGCGATGTCGCTTTTATGTTAACTTTGACGGCAAGTCAACGCCCACCTGAAGGCAGAGTGGGAGTCGGATAACGCACTTTATGGCTTTCAGGGAGGAGCAGCGCCGGAATACCTTTGCTTGAAATTCATACTTGAAAGGTTATGTTGGTAGTTCAATGAAAACCGCAAACAGTATGGCTGTGCCGCTTTTACATAATCTCGACCGTGATCATTTAATTCAAATGATCGAAGAGCTTCAAGAAGAGAAGCGAATGCGCGAAGCATTCTCGCACATCTCTGAAACCGGCTCGAACGATGCCGCGCTGATGTCCACAGCCACGCGGGAAAAATGGTTGTACTCTTATCTGGAAGCGGAACGTTGGGGTACGCGCCAAACACTTTACCTCTCCAAAAGCTCTTGTCGCGGAATTGAAATAAATTCCGAATGAGGTCACGCTGTCCGGGCCAAGCTTAAGCCTAAATAAACCCCCTTGAAGATAGCCCCGAACAAACGCGCTTTCGCGTTTGTTCGGGGCTATGTTATAACGCCCCTCAACACCCCCGAACAAACGCGCCGCCGTGAATGTTCGGGGCAACGAAGAGGGAGCTATGACCAAGAAAGAGGTAGCAGAATTTCTAGGTATTTCAATACGCCTAGTCGAGCGGTACTCAAAAGAAAACAAGCTAGGGGAGGTCTCTTATGTCAGAGGCAAAACAGGCCGTCAGGCACGGTATGACCAAGAGGCGATAGAACGATTTAAGGCAGAGCACGACGCGCCACGACTCAGGCCCGAACAACCTACCTTGCAGCCTGTCGGGGCTTTGGTTCCGGCTGTACGAGAGCAGCAAGACCGCCTTATCACCGCTCTTGAGTCTATCGCTACGAACCAAGCAAGCGGGAACGACCGGCCCACGGTAGCCATCGAGAGCAAACCGCTTTTGAAGTTGAAGGAGGCGCAGGCCCTTACCGGGTTAAGTCGGGAAAAACTGATTGACGCTATCGAAGTCGGGAAGCTACATGCCGTAGCGCGAGACACCCCGCGAGCACCTTACCGAGTAAAGCGTAGCGCCCTTGATGCCTATATCGAGAAGAACTTTTAACCCCCGAACATTCGCGCCGCCGCGTTTGTTCGGGCGTGTCATATCAGGGAGCAGAAGCGTGTCATATCAGGGAGCAGAAGCGTGTCATATCAGGGAGCAGAAGCGTGTCATATCAGGGAGCAGTTTTTGAATTAAGTTGATGACAGCAAAGGAAAATCGGCTAAAAGAGTATTGTATTTAGATATGTATTAGAAACAACAACAAGAGAGGAATTATCGGACGTGTTGTTGCTTCTGAAATTCTAAGGGAAACAAACCCATGACTCAAAGCCTTGTTACTCTAAAGCCGAAGCAGCACCCGGTTACAAACCTTCCGAAGTTCACCACAGAATTACCATTCTTCTACCTTACCAAACAGAAAGAGGTTTTAACCCAACCGATAGACTTTCGAGGTCAGGACTCAGCCGGAAACCCTATCCGGTGGAACGTGACCCCTAGCACTCTTGGCGCTCCGGGGATTGATGCTCATGAAGTATGGGTTAAGCTCATCAAGCCAGCACTCGACGAAGCACGAGAGCAAAACGGCGGCGAGCTTCCCGCCATTATACCGCTTGGAAGCGTGCGGGAGTGTTTGCGCGTTCTCGGTTGGTCAATTGGCGGTTGGGAGTCTAAACACTTTTTCAAATGTGTTCGGCAAATAGTAGCGGCCTTGTGTGACGCTGATTTCTGGCTACCTACAACTGAGACAGACGAAGAGGGAAAGCCGTTACTCCGTCGCATCAAAGGCAGCTTTTCCCGAATGACCCTCTACGCCATCGGCAGCGCCCACGTCACCCAAGAAGAATTACAAAGCTGGAAATTCTCATTCGACTTTGACCTTGAAGACACGGTTTATATTCAGCTTCACCCAATCGAAGTAGAAATTCAGAAACACCAACCACAACGCCCGGTTGATAACGAATATCTGTTTTCGGTTAGCCCCGCCGCGCGCCGGTGGTATGAGCTTTTGCAACCTTCATTTTTTGGAGTGACTAACAACCGAGGCCCCGGCTTCTGTGAGGTTCGCTATTCGTGGTACATCGAACGGCATCACACACTGACACGCCAAACTGAGCGCCGACGTGTAGCGATGCAGATGGACAAGCTCATTAAAGACCACAAAGCTTTCGGATACGTTTCAAAGGTCGAATACATCGAGGAGCGAGCAAAGAGCGGGGAAGTTGATTTTATAATTCGCTACTGGCCCGGAAGCGGGGCGAGTGAATCAACGAAGCGGATTCGACGCCGGAGGGGAAAGAACTGGAAGCAGCTAGAGCTACCACTACCGACGATTGAAGAGAACCGCCGACCTTCACAAATACCAACAGCAACCCCCGCCGCTTTACCGGGCGATCTCACGCCGGAGCAAGAGAGTTATCTTTCCAAGCTGACGGCTAAGGGAGTGACCGAGACCGAGGCGCGAAGACTTATCACCCACCGGCTAGAGGCGTGTCGGCTGAAGGTTCCGGCGCTAGACCACCTACCCGAAACCCAGGGGAAGACAAACCGGGGAGGGAACGTCAGAGCCTTTATTGAGCGCGATGACTGGCAGCTACCCACGGCGTACCTTGAAGCACGAGCCAAAGCGGAGGAAGCGACTAAGAGCCACGCGAGGCGAGACCGGATAGCGGCTTGCGCCCTTTGCGATGCGTCAGGGTTTCGGATGGTGACGGACGGGAAAACAAGCGGGGCGATAAAGTGCTCTCACGACGCCCAAATTGAAGCGAGGTATCCTGGACTATAGGCCGCCCTAAAATCTCTTCACCTAGAGGCAGCTAGGGCCATAGGATTTGATTTAACCACCTTAAAGCAACCCCCCTTTCCATCAAGACCATGTACACCAACTGGCCCTTATACACATCTCCG
>MWWB01000100.1_pt1 | contig 17091 bp, 17 predicted proteins | sample 1047291 | NCBI WGS metagenome assembly MWWB01 (sample SAMN06349976, study PRJNA376086) | soil metagenome | isolation source: MS4-1 sample Antarctic (ecotone) soil | place: Antarctica | reverse complement strand
GTTTTCATTCATCGTTTAAATTGCCATCAATTACCTTTCCCAAAAGCTCTCAACCTTTCAAGTTTTTTACAATTTTTTAATTTATATAAATCCATAACTTACGATGCTTAATTTTTATACAATGAAATATGTGCTTTTTATTTTCCTGTTATTTAGTACACAACTTTTTGCCCAAACAAAAGCCGAAGATGTAAAAACATTTACGCTTAAAAATGGGATGAAGTTCCTGGTGCTCGAAGACAATTCAATTCCTAATGCCAATATGTATCTTTTTTACAAAGTAGGTAGCCGCAACGAGCATCCTGGTATTACCGGCCTGTCTCATTTTTTTGAACACATGATGTTCAATGGAGCAAAAAAACACGGCCCGAAAATGTTTGACCAGGTAATGGAATATAATGGTGGTTCTAACAATGCCTACACTACTAACGATGTTACTGTTTATACAAACTGGTTTCCTGCATCTGCATTAGAAATTATTTTTGATTTGGAAGCTGATCGCATTTTAAACCTTAGCATAGATTCCAATATGGTAAAAAGTGAACGTGGTGTGGTGTTATCTGAAAGAAGTACAGGTTTGGAAAATTCTCCCTGGAATTTATTGTCTCAGAATGTAGAGGCTACAGCTTTCCAGGAAGGACCTTACCATTGGCCTGTTATTGGTTACGAAGAGGATATTAAAAACTGGACAAAAGAAGATCTTGAATATTATTTTAAAACCTATTATGCACCTAATAATTGTGTGGTAGTAGTTTCAGGAAACATAAAATTTGATAATGTAAAACAGTTAGCAGAAAAATACCTGGAACCTATACCTGCACAGCCAGCTCCAAAACCGGTGCACCTGGTTGAATCGCCCCAAACCGGTGAGAAAAGAATAACAGTTCAAAAAGAAGTGGCATCGCCTTACCTCGCAGTAAGTTATCATGTGCCTGAAGCAAAGCACGAAGATTATTTTGCACTGGATATTTTAAGCTCCATTCTTTCCAGTGGAAATTCTTCACGATTATATTCTGCACTGGTTGATAAAAAACAATTAGCTTCTTCTGTATTTACAAATTTTGGCGCCACATTTAACCCATCCCTGTTCAGCATTTTTGGTGTTACTAATAAGGGTAAGAATGTAGAAGACCTGGAGAAAGCTATTTATGAAGAATTGGAAAAAATAAAAAAAGACGGAATTACTCAAAAAGAATTACAAAAAATAAAAAACCAAAAGCTGATTGAATTTTATAACCAGGTAGAAACTATCAATGGTAAATCCAATAACATTGGTACCTACGAAGTTTTTTTTGGTGACTATCGTAAAATGTTTGATGCGCCTGCTGCATATAATAAAGTAACGGTAGAAGATATCAAACGGGTAGCCAATAAGTATATTAAAAAAAGTACACGTACCGTTGGCGTGCTGGAAACGAATGTGGAAGACTGATGATCAAAAAATTATTAAATATTAAATCTTCAATTTTAAATAAAAATGAAACACACAAAATATTTTGCCATTGTTCTTTGCCTGGTCAGTACGCTGGTTGTATCAGCTCAAAACAGTGCCACTTATAAATTACCGGTTTTTGAAAAGTTTGTTTTAAAAAATGGTCTTACTGTTTATTTAATGGAACAACGCGAAGTACCAATGATCAACGTTTCTGTGGTGTTGCCAGCCGGAGCTATTTATGATAAGCAGCAATCCGGCTTAGCCACGATGACTGCTTCTTCTATTATGAATGGGACAAAGACCATGACCAAGAGTAAACTGGAAGAGGAACTGGATTTTGTAGGCGCTTCTGTAAATACTTTTGCCTCCAAAGAATCAGCAGGCTTAAGCGCCAAATTTGCGTCGAAGGATAAGGATAAGGTTTTTGCTATTATTCGCGATATTTTACTGGCCCCAGGTTTTGATGAAAAAGAATTTGAAAAAGAAAAGACTTTATTATTGGCTTCATTAGACCGCGCAAAGGAAAGTCCCCGCTCTGTGATTAATAATTATTTTGACCAGGTATCCTATGGGTCACATGTATATGCAAACCCGGAGAGTGGCCGGCCCTCTACTGTAGCGAAACTAACAGCGGCTGATGCAAAAAAGTTTTACAAAATGGCCTATATTCCAAACGGTTCTGCTATAGCTGTTGTTGGCGATTTTAATACCAAAGAAATGAAAGCAAAGCTGACAACTCTTTTCGATGGATGGGAAAAGGGAATGGCGCCCGCCAATACAGCTAATAATCCTATCCAGGAAAACAAAACAGCAAAGGTTTTATTGGTAAATAAAGGCGATGCCAAAGAAACAACTTTTATTATTGGTGGTCCGGGTGTGTCCCGTAGCAATCCGGAATATGTAGCAATGGAAGTAGTAAATACTGTTTTCGGCGGTCGGTTTACCTCATGGTTAAATGATGAGTTGCGGGTAAATACCGGCTTGACTTATGGGGCCCGCAGTAATTTCAGTCGTTTAAAAAATGCAGGTACGTTTGGTATATCAACTTTTACCGCTACAAAAAATACAGAAGCGGCTATGGATAAAGCCCTTGAAGTATTAAATAAACTTCACACAACCGGCATTGACGAAAACACATTGACCTCCGCAAAAAATTATGTAAAGGGCGGCTTCCCTCCACGTTACGAGACCTCAGGGCAGTTGGCAGGGTTGCTAACGCAAATGTTTTGGTATGGCTTTGATGAATCGTTCATTAATAATTTTCAAAAAAATGTTGATGAATTAACGAAAGATAAAGCGAAACAAATTGTAGCGAAATATTATCCAAAGAGCAATCTTCAATTCATTATGATTGGAAACGCAGAAGACATACGAAAAATTGCAGCCAAATATGGAGCAGTTACAGAAACTGATATTAAAAGTGAAGGAGTAAAAACTTTTTAATTGTTTCTACATAAAATTTTATAAGCCTTGCATTTTTGCAGGGCTTTGTACTTTTATAAAAACTTACGATCAATCTCACTTTGTTCAAATCTTCGTTTATGAAATTTTTATTTTTTGCAATTACATCAACTTTTCTTTATTGTACTTCACTGTCACAAAAACCAAACATTATTTATATCATGACAGATGATCAATCTGAGAAAGCTATCAGCGCATATAATAAAACATTAGTCACTACGCCTAATATTGATCGGTTTGCAAAAGAAGGAATTCGCTTTACTAATTTTTTTGTAGGCAACTCTATTTGTGGTCCTGTCAGGGCAACTTTATTAACGGGGCAACACTCGCATAAAAACGGCATGAAGGACAATCGCACCCGTTTCGATTCATCCCGAATTACCCTGCCTAAACTTATACAACAGGCAGGTTATCAAACAGCACATGTTGGTAAATGGCATCTGCAATCATATCCAACAGGTTTTGATTATTGGAAAATTTTTCCCGGACAGGGATTTTATTATAACCCCAGGTTTATTCTAATGAACGGCGATACTGTACAGCAAAGTGGTTATGCCACTGATGTGGTGACAGATGAAGCTATGCTTTGGATGAAAGAAAAACGTGATGCTTCCAAACCGTTTTTATTGTTCATGCATTATAATGCGCCGCATCGTAATTTTTATCCGTCGCCTAAATACATTAAACAGTACAGTACAAAAAAGTTTCCGGAGCCCACTACACTGTATTCAGATACAGCCGGCAGGGGAAGTGCATGGCGCATGCAAACCATGAGTATTTTATACGACATGAAGTTGTGCAGCGACCTGAAAGTTGATCCCGCTTATTTAATGGACAATCCTTTATTGCGACCAGATTCAGCGGAAATTAATTATTACCATGCTATCATGCGACGCATACCGGAAGAGGAACGAAAACAGATAAAAGAAATCTACGCAAAAAGAGGGCAAATTTTGCAGGAACAAAAACCAACCGGTAAAAAATTACTGGCAATGAAATACCAATGGTATATGCAGGATTACCTGGCGTGTGTAGCCTCTGTAGATGAAAACATGGGGCGTTTGATAAAGTTTTTAGATAGTTCAGGGTTAGCAAAAAATACAGTAGTCATATATACTTCCGACCAGGGATTTTTTTTAGGAGAAAATGGCTGGTTTGACAAACGGTTTATGTACGATGCATCCATGCGTACGCCATTCCTAATTCGTTGGCCTCAAAAAATAAAGGCTGGTGAAGTGGTTACACAAATGTTTCAAAATATTGACCTGGCGCCCACCATGCTGGATATAGCCGGAGCAACTGTGCCCGATTGGATGCAGGGCAATAGCTTTAAGCCCGTACTGCTAAATAGCAAAGCACCATCACTTCATACATCTCTATATTATCATTATTATGAGTTTGTAAAAGATCATTCTGTACTGCCACATTTAGGTATTCGCACCAACCGTTATAAGCTTATTTATTTCTATACAGTTAATGAATGGCAATTGTATGATTTGCAAATTGATGGACAGGAGCAGCATAACCTTGTACATTCAAAAAAACACGAAATCATTTTACAAAACTTAAAAAAAGAGTTGATACAACTGCGTAAACATTATGATGATACGGAGCCCGCTGGTGAATTGAAGTAATTATTGTTTAAGCATCATTACTATTGTATTTAGAGACCTTTAAATAATTTAAAGACTGCCTTTAAACATCCCTTTAGGGCAATGTCATTAAGTTAAGGTTTTCGATTGCCCTGTTTCAAATGCCCGACCTTTAGGCGGGGTAAATTTGACAATTAGACATCGGGCTTTAGCCCAAATAATTGTTGGGCTAAAGCCCAAAAACCACATTACTTTTAAACACCGCCCTAAAGGGCAGTGTAATTAATTAACCTGCCCTAACTAAATGACATTACCCTTTAGAGGAGCGGGGCAAAAAATACCTCCACCATATATATTAGCTAAATGAAGGCAGCCTCTATCAGTGAAATTAAAAAGGAATTAAAGGACGTGAGCCCTGTAGAATTAGTTGAACTATGCCTGCGTCTTGCACGTCATAAAAAAGAGAATAAGGAGTTACTAACCTACCTGCTTTTTGAAGCACATGACATGGAACAATTTATAAAAAATATAAAGGAAGAGATGGATAATTCCTTCTCTCAGATAAATCTTTCAAACGTCTATTTTGCTAAAAAAAGCTTGCGTAAAATATTGCGTACCGCCAATAAATTTATTCGCTTTGCGGCAAACAAAGCGACAGAAGTAGAATTACTTCTACATTACTGTACCAATTTTAAGGGGTTAAATAAGGTATGGAATAAAAGCACAGCGCTTACTAATTTATACAACTCGCAGCTTAAAAAAATAGAGTCTTCAATTGCTGTCATGCACGAAGATTTACAGCACGATTATTTGAAGGAATTACGACGTCTTGAAATTTAACTTGAGGAAGGCTAAAAATAGTTAGCAATCTTTTTTGAACTTCAACATTCGCTAGCCTTAACGTCACAAGAAGATCAAGGGGTGTTAAGAAAAGACTCAAAACGATCCCAAAAAATAGATTTTTTACTTTAAACATGTTTCCTTTAACATTGTACGGCTTTAATTTTGGTATCTTCATAAATAAGCTCATCAAATCCCATCAATAGCGTTTAACAGCAATGGCAAAAGTTACTTTTAACAACAACAACAATTTATTTTTTCAATCTTTAAAGGACTCGATTGAAAATTATTTTAAGAACAATCACTTAAAAAAAACAGGTGATTGGCGTTTATATTCTAAAGCGGCTATACTTATGCCGTCTGCTTTAATAATATATATTTTATTGCTTACAGTTAAAATGCCTGTTATTGTTGGCATTTTACTTTGTGCTTTACTTGGACTGATAATATCAAGTATTGGCTTTAATATTATGCATGATGCCTGCCATGGAAGTTACTCGAGTAAAAAATGGGTTAATACGCTGTTAGGCTATACCCTTAATGCCATGGGTGGTAATGCTTTTTTTTGGAAGCAGAAGCACAATATACTTCATCATACTTATACCAACATCCAGGGGGTAGATGATGATATTGCTCAAAGTAAATTATTGAGGCAAAGTCCCACCGCAGATTGGATGCCCATTCATCGATACCAGCATATTTATCTTACACTGGCATATTCATTTACTATGTTTATGTGGGTTGGAGTAAGGGATTTTGAAAAATATTTTAAACGAAAAATTCACAATACGCCAACCCAGCCAATGGACAGGAAAGAACACTGGATATTTTGGATAAGTAAATTAATGTATGCTGTTTTCTATGTATTAATACCTATACTTTTTGTTGGCTGGTTGCCCTGGTTAATTGGTTATGTTACCATGTGTCTTGTTATCAGCATTACCATAGCCTATGTTTTTCAACTGGCACATGCTGTTGAAGGTCCCGAGTTTGACTCAGTTGGTATAGACGATAAAATGATTGAATCTGCCTGGGCTATTCATCAAATAAAAACGACGGCTAATTTTGCGCCCAATAATAAAGTAATTAACTGGTTTGTAGGGGGCTTAAATTACCAGGTAGAACATCACCTGTTTCCACGTATCAGTCATGTTCATTATCCGCAAATAAGTAAAATTGTACAGGATAAATGCAGAGAATTTGATTTGCCTTATCACTCATTTCCCACATTGATCCAGGCTGTTACATCTCATGTAAAAACCATGAAGCATTTGGGGCAAGGAAATGTGGCGGTTGCATAGCGCACAGGGGATGCTTTACTATGCACTCTTGTTTTAAAAATTAGTTTATAAGTCTAAAAATAATAATATGGGATTGCTTACACCAAAAGGCAAGAAAGGCGATAAGAAGTCGGGTGCCAGCCAAAAAAATAATAGCCAGGGTTCTAAGTTTAATAATAGCGCAGTAAAATCGAAAGGTTTTACCAAAAAACAAATGCCGGGTTCTGCAAATAGGGGCAGCTAAATTTTCTTATTGTTTTGCGTAACTATCTTCCTTAGTGCTAATAGCAAGTAATTTGAAATCTGCATGGTCAGCCAGGCGCTGAGCGGGTGCCTCAATTGTCAGCGACTTTTTAGGCGGTATGTAAGTAAAATAAACCAGTTTCTTTTCCAGCAAACTATTTTGTTCATTATAATACCTTATCTCTACGGTGGCTGTTTTTATTGTTTCATTGCTCCGATTTCGCAAGGTTAGTTTTAAACCTTTTACACCCATCATCCAGTTATCAGGATTATTGGCAGTAATATCAACTAAAGAGATAAGGTCAACTACTTCAACAGGTGTTGTTGTTTCATCATCTCTCCTCTTAGATTTCCTTTCTGAACCATCTTCAGAGGTTTTTGTCTGATCTTCTAAAACAGGCTCTTTCTGTTTTTTGCTTCCTATTTTGTCAAGAAATCCATCAATTTTTTCAGCCAATGTTTTCTTTTTTTCTTTGGGTACAGTCATTATAGGTTCTTCTACCACCTCTTCCTGCGTTTGGGGCATATCAGCTGGTTTATCCTCCAGGGCTGGTTTAGTTTTTTCATCAACAATTTCTTCGATTATGGAGGAGTTGACAGAAGGTTTAGCAATTGGGTTAGATTCCTTTTTCTCATTTATTTTAGCAGTGTTATTATTTTCTTTTACCAATGAATTATTTGGTTCTACTATTGTAGCTAATTCTTTAGTTTCTGTATTGACAGTTTCAACGGATGTGGTATTTGGAGTTTCCCTTGGAGATTGAGGTTGTACTGCATCCTGTTGAACTTTGAGAGTGTTTGTATTAGAAAAGGACTGAATTAAAAAATAGCTTCCAGAAGCCAAAGCAATAAATAATGCAGCTATGGAAAGATTTTTTTTAGAAAAACTTTTTTTCTTTTTTATTTTTTGCCGATAGGTCCAGTGAGTATAATCTTCTTCTATTGCTTCAAGTGAACGGGTGTATTTTGTTTGGGACTTATTTTCCCGGGGAGAGCTTTTGGCTGTAAATTCCTGAACTTTTTTTCGGAGTTCTTCTGCCCTTTTTTCTAAATTATATGCGGGCACGGCATCCGGAACAGTTTTGTCCAGTTGAGTCACCGTACTGGGCAGGCTTATATGTATGTTTACTGGTGGTATTTTATGGGAAGGGTTTTCATTTACTGCAGGTGCATAAGAAGTAGATTTTTCATAAACCTGAGTTCCTTGCTTTATAGGCTCTGTTGCTGTAATGTAAGTTTTAAGTCCTTCAATTTCTGTTGGATAAGACCATCCAACACTTTTTCCTTCTACCCAAATAAGGTCAAAAGGTTTAGGAGCTAACGCTATCAATTCATCCAGGCTATGTGGCCCGCTTTGCTTATTGTTTCTGAGTAATAAATAAACCCTGTTCATAATGTTCGTTTAAAGACCATAAGCTGTCTTTATCGGAACGACCAGATCAATGGGCTATTGTTTTCTTATTCTTAAACAAAACCTAATAAATCATTATGTCCGGGAACAATTTAAAATTATTCTAAAAGCGCCTCTCCTTTGGAGAGGGGTTGGGGTGAAGTTCTTATGAATGCAGGCAAGGCAGAGTAAATGAAACAGTACTTCCTACACCTTCTTTACTTTCTATAAACATCTGTCCGCCATTCTTTACCAAAAATTCTTTGCAAAGCATTAAACCCAGGCCTGTACCTGATTCAGATGCTGTTCCTTTTGTTGTGTAATAATTATTTTCATTTATTTTTTTTAATGTCTCTATGCTTATGCCTGTACCATTATCCTGTACATAAACTTCTACAAAAGAATGTTGTTCATTTACACCAATGGAAATACTTCCCTGCCGGGGCGTAAACTTAATGGCGTTTGATACTAAGTTGCGAAGCACCAGATTAATCATTTCCTTATCTGCCAATACATAAACAGGTTCATCATTTTTTGTTTCAATATAAATTTGTTTGGCCTCTGCCTGTAAATGCAGAAGTTTAAGTACTTCATTTATCAAATCAGAAACATTCACTTTGCTGCTTTCAATTACATGGGCTTCCATTTGGCTTTTTGACCACTGTAATAAATTTTCCATCAGGCTGATGGTATAGTCAAGATCATTATTTACATGTGGTATCAGGTCCTTAATTTCTTTTGCAGATAAATTATGTTGCTGCACATTTTGAAATACTTTGCGTAAAGCATACATGGGTGATTTAAGGTCGTGAGAAATGACAGAGAATAATTTATTTTTTAGTGCGTTAAGTTCGGTTAGTTCTTCAGTCTGGATTTTAAGCAACTTTGCTTTCTCCGCAATTTCTTCTTTCTGCCCATTGATTTTTTTATTTCTTTCGCCCAATGCTTCATTTTTATTTAAAATACTAAGCTGGTAACCATTGTTTTCTTTTTTGATCAGAAAAAGCCCGTAAAAAATAAATGCAATAGATAAGGCCTGGTTAAATAAGAAAACCGACATGTTAGCCGTGGCTAATCCATATTGATATTGCTTCCATATTACCGATAAAACAAAGTAGGAAACCATTGAAAATCCAATAGTAAAAAGCATCAGGCCAATATCCTTTAAGAAGAACACTGATAGTACGCCATATAAAATAAAATTGAGATCAACCCCCAGGTTTACTCCATTGAGATAGATAACACAGGTAAGAAAAGGATGCACGATGAAATAGGCTATCAGTGCGGATTCATATTTTTTAAAGTAATTCAAACACAGAACTACAATAGTAAGTAAGGCAGGTAATAGCGCTGCAATGCATGCTGAGATTGGAATTTTATCATTTGGAAATAAACCATACACTGGCACAATTACGCCTGCAACAAATTGAAGAAAATTAAGCTGGTTAAAAATCCCCAGCTTTCTTTTTTCGTAGTCATCCATTTGCTGTGTGAAGCCAATGGATTTTATTTTATAAGGTATTGCCAGTAACAGGCGGCCAGCATCTTGAGATTTAAATGGTACCTCCAGCGATTTTAATTTCTCATGCAAGCGCCATTGCTTTTGCTGAATAATTTCCATAGGATTTAAATTGAATCAGGTATCGGTCAGAACAAAATAGTCATTTAAGTTCAAATTTTCAACTTGCCGCAATAGTTGATGGCAAATGAAAAAGGCTGACTAATTATCAGACTCCTCAAAAGGCATGTAAAAGCCAAAAAAATAATTTGAAGCATTTAAATAGTTTTTGAAAAACCAGGTGGGGCAAAGCGTACCATGGTTTAGCAGGTTTCCAAAATTATATCAAGCTCTTGTAACTGTGGCACACTTAAAAACACCGCTATACAAAATCTCTGAGATCAATTTTAATCAGCTTCTAAGCCTGCCTGGATTATTCTTACGGATTGTTTTATCTGCTCATTTGATATAGTCAGTGGCGGGGAAATACGTAAGCAGTTAGGTGCAAAAAGAAACCAATCGGTTATAAGGCCGTTATTAACGCAATGATCTACTATGTTTTTACAAATTTCAACAGAATTAAATTCAAGAGCCATCCATAAACCAAATGATCTTATTGATTTTATTTTTGGTTGGATTAGCAACTTTTTGAATAAATCTTCTTTAGCTTTTACATTGTTGAAAAGGCCTTCTTCTTTCAATACGTTAAAAGCTGCAAAACCTGCTGCACAACAAACCGGGTGCCCGCCAAAAGTGGTGATGTGACCAAGAACGGGATTATCAGCCAACTCTTTCATCAAATTTTTTGAAGTTATAAAAGCACCCAGGGGCATGCCACCTCCCAATGCCTTCCCCAGCAACAAAATATCTGGTGTAACATTAAAATGTTCGAAGCCCCATAGCTTTCCGGTTCTCCCAAATCCGGCCTGAATTTCGTCGAGTATTAACAAGGTTTGCGTTTCTATGCAATGTTTGCTTAAGGCCTGGAGCCAATTATTTTGAGGAACAATAATACCGGCCTCTGCCTGTACTGTTTCAGCTATTACGCAAGCTGTTTGTTCCGTAATAAAATCCAAATCTTCAAAAGAATTATAATTTAAATGGTGTACCCCCGGCAACAAGGGACGGTAAGCATTACGCCAATATTCATTTCCTATAATACTTAAAGCGCCTTGCGTAGAACCGTGATATGAATGATTGAATGCAACAATTCCGGTCCTTCCTGTGGCTTTTTTGGCCAGCTTCATAGCCCCTTCTACAGCCTCTGCACCGGAGTTAGTAAAATATACCGAGTTTAAATTTTCAGGCAAACTTTCAGTTAAGGCTTTTGCATATTGTACTTGCGGGCTTTGTACAAACTCGCCATATACCATTACATGTAAATAAGCGTCCAATTGTTTTTGAATGGCATCAAGTACGGATGCATGTCTGTGCCCAATATTGGCGACAGAAATACCCCCAATTAAATCAATATATTTTTTGCCTGATGCATCAATCAATTCGCAACCTTCCGCTTTTACAATTTCTAATAACAACGGCGAACCTGAAGTTTGTGCATTGTGTTGCAAGAATAGCTGGCGCAGATTCATAGCTCAAATGTAGTAATGGATTTTTTGTGATTTGGATTTGGATAGATGTAGGTTGGTCTGTATTACACACAAATAAATAAGAAATGTAAGGCGCTGATTGCTCCATACTTGCAAGTAAATTGTATTTGTGGATATTCAAACATGCACAAGGCAAATGAAAGACAGCATTAAGGAAGTTCAATAGAATTACCAGCCGTACAAGGGAGTGACACAAGAAAAGCTTAATAGATATTCTATTGCCCGTAACAAAAAAATCGTAAATCTGCAATCATAAATCTAAAATCAATATGGCATTGATCTTACCCGTAGAAGAAAATTACCCCAAATGGGGAGATGGTTGTTTTATTGCTCCAAATGCTACCATTGTTGGTGATGTGATTATGGGAAATGATTGCAGTGTGTGGTTTAATGCCGTTTTGAGAGGTGATGTAAACAGCATTCGTCTTGGCAATAAAGTTAATGTACAGGATGGAGCAGTAATTCATTGCACGTTCAGGCGTTCAACAGCGCTTATTGGCAATAATGTTTCTATAGGTCATAATGCCATTGTACATGGCTGCACTGTACATGATAATGTGCTGATAGGGATGGGCAGTATTGTAATGGACAATGCAATTGTAAAAAGCAATACCATTATAGCAGCAGGCGCGGTGGTATTGGAAGATACTATTTGCGAAGGCGGCGCCATCTATGCAGGTGTACCGGCAAAAAAAGTTAAACAATTACCGGCAGAGATGATTGAAGGAGAGATAAACCGGATAGCGAACAACTACCTTGGATATGCAAAATGGTTTAACAAAGTAAATGAAGCCGATAGGTTATAAAATATCAAAAATATTTACGTACTTTATAGAACAATCCCTCTATGATGAAAAAGTTACATTTTCTTCTTCTACTCTCAGGCTTAGCAATAATGGTTTCTTCGTGCAGCCTCTTCAAACCTAAATACGGTTGTGAATCGAATGGTAAGAATGTAGGTGCTGAGAAATTACTGGACGGGGGACCTAAAAAAACGCCAAAATTTAAGGCATAACATTTAATTAATGCAGCTAAAATGAAGCTGCTACTGTCTATAATCCGTAAACGTTTTTATCATGAGCCTCACCCTACGAACAGCTTTGGGCTGTACAGAAGCCGTTATCGATGATGACGGCGGACTAAACCGCTTCTACCAGATCGCTGATATTTTAAGCGATCAATTTCAAGTAAACTTTGTTAAGAAAGAAGATGATTTTGATGCCATCAACTGGGATTTTTCTTTTGGCAAGCACCTGCTTACTCTATGCTACAGTATTTACAATGGCATTTCACTTTTTCCAACTAAAACAAAGGACGCAAGACGCAGAGATAATAAAGCAGTGATAGAATTGGCTAACGTACTTGAAGGAAAACTTATCAATCTTGATGCGAAAAGAATGTTTGGATGAGGAAAGTTGACGGTTGATAGCTGGCCGTTGATGGTTTATAGTCGTTTTGCTTAATTAATTTTACAATCCCTACTTCCCAATATTCAATATTCAGTTCTTAATACCCCACTTCTCCAATACTTTCTAAAATACTACAATAACTTACATAGCGGTCTTCATGAATTTCTCCATTCACTGCTGCTTTTTTTATTGCACATTCCGGCTCGTTCATGTGTAAGCAATTATTAAACTGGCAATCATTCAACCGCTTTTTCATTTCTGGAAAGTAGCCGGATAATTCTGCTTTCTCTATATCTACGATGCCAAATTCTTTCATTCCCGGCGTATCAATTACAGCGCCGCCAAAAGGCAGATCGTGCATCTCTGCAAAAGTGGTTGTATGCTGTCCCTTGCCGCTCCACCCGCTTAGCTGCATGGTACGAATATTTTTTCCCTCAATGATTTTGTTAATGAAAGAAGATTTGCCTACGCCGCTATGGCCGCTTACCAATGAAATTTTATTTTGCAATATCGTTGTTACCTCTTCCATGCCTGTATTTTCTTTAATGCTGATTGAAAGCACTGTATAACCAACCTTTTCATACATCGTTTTTAATTTTTCCAGTTGGCCTAATTCTTTTCTCCTGTACACATCGTGTTTATTAAAAATAATTATTGCAGGCACATGAAACATTTCGCAGGCTACCAGAAAGCGGTCAATAAATCCTTGTGAAGTCCGGGGCTCAGTGATGGTAGCCACCATAATTGACTGGTCAACATTCGCAGCCACAATATGATGCTGGTATTTTACCCGTGGCGATTGCCGGTTGATGTAATTTTTTCTATCGTGGATTTTTGTTATTGTTGCACCGCTTTCAGCTTCGTTCTCTGTTTCAAAATCAACAATATCGCCAACTGCAATCGGGTTGGTAGATGTAATGCCTTCAATTTTGAAGACGCCTTTCATCCGGGCATTCCAGAGCTTACCTGCTGTATCTTTTACAATATACCAACTGCCTGTTGACCGGTAAACAACTGCCTGCGCCATTATGGAAATGTACGGAATAAAGTAAAACGCAGAATGATGGCAAGCGCCAAAAATAACAGGGCAGCAGCTATGAAATAAGAAAACAATTCTTCATATTTAGTTTTAGTAATTATTTCTAACTCCGATTTTTCTAACCGGTCAATCTGGCTATAAATTTCTTCCAGTCCCTCTTTGTCTTTTGCCCTGAAATATTCACCCCTTGTTTCTGCAGCAATCCGCTTGAGCAGGGCTTCATCAATAAACGCTGTGTTACGGTCAAAGGTTTTTCCTCTCTTCATTTCACTTACAGCAACAGCCGTTTCCGAACCCATCCCGATAGTGTAAACTTTTACACCTTTTGCTTTTGCTATTTCCAGCGCTGTATAAGGATCTATGATACGTGTATCGGGGGCTTCTTCCCTCCCATCGGTCAATAATACTATCACTTTAGTTTTTGATTTGCTGCCATTTAAACGTTGTACCGATGTAGCCAGACCTTCGCCTATCAAGGTTCCATCTTCCAGCATACCACTTTTAATTGCAGCAATCTGTTGTAATAAATTTTCATGATCGGTTGAAATAGGAAATTGTGTAAAGGCTTCTCCGGAAAAGATTACCAGCCCGATCTGATCAACAGGCCTCGCTTTTACAAAAGAAGCAGCGAGTTCTTTAGCCACTTCTAAACGGTTAGGATAAAAATCCTGCGACAACATGCTGCCGCTTACATCAAGACAAAGAATAATATCGATACCCTCGCCTTTAGTTTGACTTTGCACATTTTTTATTTGTGGCCTCGCCAATGCTAAAATGATGCAGCCTATAGAAAGCAGTTGTAACCAAAAAGGCAAATGCATGAAACTATTCCTTAATGTTTTTACAGAAAAGGCTTCGACCGAAGTAACCGTAAAAAAAGACTTCAATGAACGGGATAACTTAAACCGCAGCCAAACTAAAACCGGTAACAGGAATAGCGCCGGCAACAACCATTTGTTCGCAAATTCAATATGTTCGAACCATTCGTATAGCATTATTTCGTATTCTCGATATCTATAATATTTTGCCTGATTATTTCTAATGATTCTGTTTGCTCAGTAGCTGAGGGATGGTATTGTGCAAACTTAACGAGGTCGCTTAATCGTAATGTTTGCAATAAAACCTTTTGCTTATTTATCTGTAGTTGAAGGTTGCTTATGCCTATTGCCAAATCATCAGTAGTTTTTGAAAAAGATTGGATATCTTTTCTTTTATGTAAATAATCACGAAAAATATCAATCAATTCTGTGTAAAAAATTTTGGGATCGACAAGATTAGCTTCTTTTAATTTATCCAATCGCAACAAAGAAGTTTTATAAATATTCTCATCTGGCTTTTTTACTTCATCTTCTTTCTTTTTCTTTTTTGAAGGGAATAATAAAAGAAAAAGCAGGAGCAATAAAACGGCACCGATCAGGTACCAATACCAAAGGTTCTTCTCGGGCTTCGGCACTTCTAAAATATCCTTTATATCATGATAATCCTGGTTTGCATCAAAAGGTGAAAACGAAACATCAATAACAATAGGTTTTGATTTTTTAGTTTTTGAAAAAATAATGGATGGTATAGGCCACTTGCCGCTATCCCAACTAGTCAATGTAATTTTCTGCTGTAAAATAAAAGTTTCACTATTTAGTTGAGTATCAACTTTTGCTGTATTCAATATCTCAAAATGAGAAAATGTATCAATAGTAAGCCATTGCACACTATCTTTTTTTGAAATGGTTGCTTTTAAAGTAAGATCAAAAGGTTCGCCAATAACAATTTTTTGTTTATTAGCGCTTGCAGTAAAAGAGGAAATTTGACAAAAGCATAGGTTAAAGCTCAATATAGAAAGAAGTCCCAGGTAATATTGAACTTTCATTTATTTATTCCGGCTGATAAAAAATTGCTGGAGCACTTTTACATAATCTTCGTCTGTCCGAATGTGCAAAAGATCGGCGCCGCTTTTTTTAAAAATACTATTGCAATAATCAGATATTCTAAAAAATTCATTTTCATAATCATGCCGCACCAATTTGCTTGATGTATTCACCCATTTTTCTTTACCTGTCTCCGCATCCGAAACCCTCAACATTCCAGCAGATGGTAATCGCCTGTCCATCTTATCATAAATCTTAACTCCAATTACATCGTGTTTATTACTGGCTACCCGCAGGGCATCGGCATAATTTGTGTCAATAAAATCGCTTAAAATAAAAGCAATACTTTTTTGCCTTGTAGTATTTTTAAATAATCTTAAAGCAGCCGCCAGGTTAGTACCCTTTTTTTCTGATTCAACTGAGAGCAACTGGCGAATGCTATATAGTGCATGTTGTTTTCCTTTTTTTGGAGGAATATATTTTTCTATTTTATCACTGTATAAGATCATTCCAACTTTATCAGCATTGTTAACGGCAGAAAAAGCCAGCACGGCTGCAATTTCAGTAGCTATATCTTTTTTTCTTCCATTTCGCGTCCCAAATAAAGAACTCCCGCTTACATCAATTAATAACATCACGGTCAACTCCCGTTCTTCTTCAAAAACTTTGCTGTACGGATGTCCAAAACGTGCAGAAACATTCCAATCTATAAAACGGATATCATCACCGGGATAATATTCACGGACTTCTTTAAAAGACATACCCCGGCCTTTAAAAGCACTATGGTATTCCCCAGTAAATAAATCGCTGGTAAGCTTTTTACTTTTGATCTCTAGCTCCCGGACTTTTTTTAATATTTCAGTTGTCGTTAACATCGGTTGACAGATGACGGTTGACAGTTGACAGCTACTTTAAGGTCGACTTTTCATAATAGGTAATAAATCCATTTAATAAACGCAAACATTCCTGAATTTGTTCCTGAATTTTTTGAAACTTTTCTTCTTTTGTTATTTGGAGCATTTCTGCAATCTTCAAAAGTGTTTCTAATTCGTAAAGACAACCTCTGGCTATATGCAAAAATTGTAATGTATCTTTTTTATAATTTCTTCCAATGCCTTCCGCAATATTTGCAGGCACTGAAATCGCAGCTCTTTTTGTTTGTGATGTTAATGCATACATTTCTTCTTTGGGATAAAATTTTAATTCAGTATAAATCCCTTTTACTAACAACATTGATTTTTTCCAAACATCTAGATTTTGATAGTTGGTCATATTTATATTTTTATATGAAGTGATTAATAAACCGTACACGGCGCATCTGTCAACCGTCATCTGTCATCTGCTCACGGCATTTTAATCTTCCCAAGAATCTGCTCCAGCACATTTTCTGCACTGATGTTTTCAGCTTCTGCTTCGTAGGTTAATCCTATCCGGT
>MWWB01000099.1_pt1 | contig 17107 bp, 14 predicted proteins | sample 1047291 | NCBI WGS metagenome assembly MWWB01 (sample SAMN06349976, study PRJNA376086) | soil metagenome | isolation source: MS4-1 sample Antarctic (ecotone) soil | place: Antarctica | reverse complement strand
CGCCCCAGGACGCCGTGCAAATCCCTCCCAAGCGTCGGTTTTCGCGCGCTGAGCCATTAAGTACACGCTGTAACTGTAATCGTCTCCGGTGGCGTCAAACCGTCTTAGAAGTTGCCATAAGAGTTTCTGGTACCAACTCACGCTGTTGTGGTCTGAGAGCGCCTGAGAGAGCGCCTGAGCAGCCATCTCGACCATCTGGTTACGTTCATTCTTTGGAGCTGCTGTTAGGTCTAGCAACGTCTCTAACGCCGCCTGACGGCTCGTGCAACATACAGGTTTAGACGGGGTTTTAGTCAGTTTCGGGGGTAACGTCCAACTAAGTAGGCGCTGTAAGTCAAACCCCTTTAGGGGAAGGTCTTTTGTATGTTGCACATCGTCTTTTAGCGACCTGTACGACGTTCTACCGCGCTTCACATCGCCGTCAAGGTCTCGCCACGGGTGTTTCATGTCCAGACGGCTTAAGCGAGCCTTAGAACCGCGTTCAGGCGTCAGACGAATACGCCAAACACACCCGCTGTTCCGGGTTTCGCCTCTACAGCTCGCTTTGTGCGGTCGGTAATCGACCAAGCCTAGATGTTGCAGCTCCGGCAGGTTTCGCCAGACTGTTGTTCGGTGCAACCCTACAGCTTTAGCGACCTGTTCTAGTGGCATGTGAAGCACTACCTCTGTTATGTTCGGCGCGTGGTCTCGACTTTTAGCGGTCTCGACAGCAACACCTACTAGCACCGTGTAAAGCTTTAGAGCCGCACTAGACAGGTTTTCAGGGGTTCTCTCCGCTATTACTGCCGCAGCGGTTACAGCGTTGTAATCAGACTCGAGTGTGACCATGTACATCTCCGTTTGTGGTCGAAAAGGCTTGACGGAAGGACGCTAGGTCGTTACTCTGTTCTTAGCGAGTAACAGAGTTTTAGACCTAGATTCCCCTGGTGGTGGTACACCGGGGGTTTCGTCCTTTCAGGCTTATGTGGCTACGATTTACGCAGCTTCAGGTTTTCTTAATGCGCCTCCAAAGTTTTGTCACAGTAACATGTCAGTCCCATTCAGAACCTAAAACTCTCAAGCCACAGAGCAAAGCGAACGAAGAGACCATGTTTTCTACTCGAATCATCGTCTTGTGCTGCTGCCGGACTTTTATTTTTGGCGGGTTGTAATGACTCCCTAAAGTCTTCTCTCAGCCCTTTAATCTCTTGTAGTAACAACTGATTAGTTTCGTCGTTTCGCACTAGAAACTCTTTTAAGACTTCCAAGCTGCCGGAATCCTCAGCACTGGCGTCTACTGCCGCAGGAACTAACTCAGTCTGCCCTAATACCATCTTCAAGGCAGTCTCTACTTTCACCCCTTCTGAGTCAACATATTTTTTGGCGGCATAAATAACAGCTACTTGTGAACCTGTGAATTCTCGCCCGTCTCTTTTGCTCCGCAACTTGACCTTATCGCCTGTAGCCGCTTCATAAGCAATCGCCCATTTTCTTACCATCGCTGTACCGACCTTTAGACGTTTGGCAACATCAGCGGTAGACATCATGACTTCGCTATTAGAATCCATGCCCAAATCTAAAGCAACCGGTGCAATTGTGCAATCGCTGTAATCGTCTAAATCTACAGGTCTAACTACCCAGTAGTTATGATAACTCTTTATTATCGGAACAAAAATTGAGGAGACAGTATGAGGATAGAATTATTTATGGACTTCAAACTATCTGTATGGAACGTATTTGTTTTGCTAATCGTTGCTTTATTAGCAGGTTTACTCGGCTACAGCGTCCGTGGTTTTCTGTTAGACCCAGGGGATGGCTCCCTGTTGATTGCTGTGACGGCAGCTAGTGTCTCCCTCTTGTCTGCGGTTCTGACAAACGTTTATGGGAAGATTCAAGAAAGAAAGTTAAAGATTGAAGAGGACTTGCGTAAAAACAGAACCCCTATCTATGACAGAATAATGTCTTTTCTTGTTGCGACGTTTTCTGCTGGAAGCACTTCACAAGAAGACCAGCTCAAGTTCTGGAAAGAGATTACGCCACAAATAACGATGTGGGGCTCCGACGAACTTTTTGCTCAGTGGAGCAACTTCAAATATGAACTTACAAAGTATTCTACTGCCCCTGGCGGAGAAGCGGAAAGTCCGGAACGTATGGCACACGTAGTTGAGGTGTCACGCGAGATAGAAAAGGTTTTTCTACTCATTCGCAAAGACCTCGGATATGACAACTGACCTGACCCCCTAGAAGAGGTCCAGGCACTAAGACAGTGCCAGACTAATTTAAGGGAGGCAAAAGATGCCGAAGAAGACGTATAAGCCCGAGGAGATCATTGGGAAACTCAGAGAGGCCGAGGTACGCCTAAGCCAGGGAGCGAGTGTTGCCGAAGTCGTCAGGGCACTCGCGATCAGCGAAGTCACCTATTACCGGTGGCGCAAGGAGTACGGCGGGATGCGCGCCCTGCAGGCTAAACGGCTCAAAGAGGTCGAACGCGAGAACCTGCGGTTGCGTAAAGCCGTAGCCGACCTGACGTTAGACAAGTTGATTTTGGAGGAAGCGGTCAAGGGAAACTACTGAGCCCTGAACGTCGACGCCGGTGTGTGTACACGGTGGGTGAGCGTTTAGGGGTATCAGAGCGACGGGCGTGCAAGACGCTCAAGCAACATCGGTCGGTCCAGCGCCGGTTGCCTAAGGTGCGCTCGGATGAAGCGGCCTTGACGATAGCTATCACCGAACTGGCCACCAAGTATGGCCGCTACGGCTACCGTCGGATCACCGCCTTGCTCAGGCAAGCAGGTTGGCATGTCAATAGCAAGCGGGTCGAACGCATCTGGCGACAAGAAGGACTCAAAGTGCCTGCCCAACAACCGAAAAGGGAGCGGCTGTGGCTGGGTGACGGTTCGTGCATCCGGCTCCGTCCCGAACGTCCGAATCACGTCTGGGCGTACGACTTCGTGGCTGACCGAACCGTTAACGGCAAAGCGTTTCGGATGCTCACGGTGGTAGACGAGTACACCCGGGAATGTCTGGCTATCGTCGTCAACAGGAAGCTCGACTCCACCCACGTGCTCGAGACCCTCGCCGAGCTCTTCGTCAGTCGGGGTCCGCCTGAGCACATCCGTTCGGACAACGGCCCTGAGTTCTGTGCCCAAGCCGTCAAGAACTGGCTCAGACGCTTACAGGTCAAGACACTCTTTATCGAACCGGGAAGCCCCTGGGAAAACGGGTATGTCGAATCGTTCAATGGCAAGCTTCGGGATGAACTCTTGAACGGCGAACGCTTCACGACCTTGCTCGAGGCCAAGGTGCTTATCGCCGATTGGCGTTATCACTATAACCGCGTCAGGCCCCACAGTGCCTTGGGCTATCGCCCGCCGGCACCCGAAGCAACCCTCTTCCCTGGAGTGCTACCCATACCCCTTGCAACCCCCGACATCCTAATGCGCTAACATTCAAGCCGGACCTCCTCACGGGGGCGGGTCATCAAGTGTATGTGTCGTTTAGCGTCTAACGTTTCAAATATCGTTACACTAGCGTTATGAGTAACGTTGATAATGAACCCGCTTCGATTGTTTATGACCCTGCAAAAGCAGCTGAGTTGCTAGAGGTAAGTGATTCTGGTTTAAGAAGACTCGCACCAATTTATGAATCCGTTTTTGGCGAATTAAAGAGAACAGGCAAGGTCAGTAAAGGGGCAGACGATAAACGACCTAGAATATGGCCTAGTGAAGCTGTAAGCCAACTTGCACAGGCACGTGCGCGGACCGGCAGGGGTAAACCTTACAGAACTATAGAAGCGGCGTTAGAGGCGATTCGTGACGGTGTAGAGAGTACAAGCGAGATTGATTTTGGAGGTCGTCAGGACAGCGTAGACCCGGCGATAGGCAAGACGTTACAAGTGTTGATAGGTGAAATACAGGCTTTACGGTTAGAGGTAGCAGAGTTAAAGCAAGGTCGAGAATTGTTACCAGCACAAAACCTTGCGCCCGAAATAAGAAATAGTTCGGCACCGGTCGATAATCCAGCACATAGAGAAGAGAATCATGGGGTGCTGGCACGTGCCGCTTTGTGGATTGAACAGAGGCTTAAAGGTAATTAGACCAAGCGGCTATACTCAAATCATGACAGACGAAAACAAAAATGAACTTCGTGACGTTCCTAACCCTCAACTTCCCGCATTGAAGGAACTTAGGGGTGAGATTCTTGCAATAGAAAATGAACTCAGCACTAAGCTTAGGGGTTTAGAACTCAAATGGGGTGTGCGAGTGGCTGGTATCGACTTTGACCGGGGTAATAACTCAGTAACCCTACGTTGTGAGGTAAAGACTTCTAAGCTTCGGTAGAAAGTTCTTTAACCCCGCCGCAAATAAAAAACTCGGCAGGGATAGAGAATCTGGCAGAGGACAAACACCACGGACCACTGGTTAAGTTCTCTATATGGCTTGAACAGAGGTTTAGAGGTAGAAACTTAGATTGAATTATCAAGCCCTTCGTATAAGCGGCTGACATTTTCAATCATCATGTTCAAATTTTGGCTTAATCGTTCTAAGGATGCTTGACTGCCTTCAGAGTTCAAAGACTCTCTTGAGAAAAGCACTTCCGGGTCTATCCCGTTTGTTTGGGCTATGAGAATCATAGACAAACGCTTTGCTATTTTCCGGGCGTCCTCATCGGAGTATTTTTCAAGCTTGGCAATTCTATATTGGAGTTGGCATACAACGCCAATAAGTAAGGATTCGTTTTCTGACATTGTGACTTCTTGATTCATGCCAGATTCTACCCTTTTGCGCCGAAATTAAAAATCCGGCACAAGTAGCAGGTCCGGCAGCAGACCGGCAACACTCAGTTCTGATTCGCTGGCTGATTAGGCTGTAGGACTTTTTGAGACGGTAACTATTTGAATCCGAGGTTTGGTGGTGCTTGAATGTTGGCATCAATTATTACCACTAGCTTCTGAACATCTGGCGAGTTCAGTAAATTTCGACATATACCGAGTATTGCGGCGTGTAAAGCATTACCGTTTTCCCCAAATGTAACAGCCAAGTTATGAGACTGAGGATTATCGCCGTAGAAATCAAAGCATCTGTCTAGCAGCAAATATGCTTCCGTTTCTTTCTTTTGGTCATTTCTAGTTTTGTCGTAGTGGTTTGCCCCAAGTTTGTTAGCCACATACTTAATGACGTTTTCCCTGCTTATAGGCTGCGACCCCAAAATCAAGCAAGCAGAACTTCGATACTTGCTTATCTTAAAGTCAATTGGTTCAGCGGCATAAGCTTGTTTTCGTAAGTCTTCATCAGACACAACGCCTTGTGTAACAAACCCACCTAATGCACGGGTCCCGTTCGCCCCTGAAACGTCACTCGCATCAGCGTAAGTACCTCTACCATCTTGAAAATGTGGCAAGTCTAAAACTCTATTTAGATTTCTAGCCCTAATCATCAGTTCTTGAGGTAAGTCAAACCTAACTTTTACTTCGTTCCAAGTTTTCTTTAGTAGGCCGTTCCCCTGGTCTATAAGTAAGTGCCTTAGCGAACGGCTTAAATCCAAGATTGTGTCAGGGTCGGGACTGCCCTCTATCTTTTTCTCAATCTCTTTAACTTCGCGCCGGACATTTCTCAGCAATGCTTTGTCCACGTCCCAAGTATATGGCGGGTTGAGTATTTGTCACCTTTGCGCCGCGATTTTTTTCTGTTATGGTGTCGGCAATTAAGGGACGCTATGGACAAACCCAGTGCTACGTAGACCGTAGCTGCACATCTGAAAAAGGCGAAACCCCCGAATGCTGAAACATTCGAGGGAATCTAGGTGCAAAACTCTGTAAACGACTAAAAACAGAGTAGCGCTTAGCGTCTTACCCGTCAAGTCATTTCGACCACAAAACGGAGACGTGAATGCAATTACCCGAGACTGTTGATAGTGCTTTACGAGTCGCCCATGAAATTGCCCTGAGAACAGCTGAGACGCTTTCTGCGGGGCCGCGCCGCCTTTATACGGTGTTAGTCGCCACTGGCTTAAAAGTGGCACAAGAGAAGCAATACAGCAGTAAAGTCACAGAGGTTACGTTCTTTGCCCCTGCGGAATCAGTTGCGCTTTCGGTCGGCTGTCATGTGAGTTCGCTTTACCGGTGGCTACCGACGTTGACAGCACTAAATTTAGTCGCTGCAAAAGGGCATTTCTGCACCCACAACGGACAGACCAAACAAGACGGGACAGTTTGGACAGTCAAGTTTCGACAGAGTGATAAACGTGTGCGGGTCGGGTTCGACTGGCTTAAGAAGTCCTACAGATGCTTAGGTGCAGATATAGATGCCGGACGTACCGCATGGCAGCAAATAAGAGAGTCAAAACCTACTACACAAAAAGCCACTATCAATCTTAATTACCTGCGGCGCTGGACGTTATCTGTGCCAAGTAAAAACCCCATTAGCAATGACTCTCGTTTTTCCAAGCAAGTTGACCTTGAAAGTATTTTTGACGTTCCGGCAGTAAGCAAGCAAAACCGGGCAGAGACGATTTACAACGCAGCAAAAACCATTAGTAGCACCCTACAGGACGGCAATAAGTCAACTCGGTTCTTTATGGCGGTGCTTTGGAATCTGGCGCGGATTCGGGATAGGACGGGCGCGGACTACTTTGGGCAGCTACATACTATGATTTGCAGAGTTCGGGCAGATGTAGAAGAGGATTTTGCTAGAAGTGGATTCGCTTTGCTTCACTCAAGGCTTAAGCAAGCTGACCTTTTGCCGGACCTGCTACGAAGTTCTTAAAATCGCGCCGAAAAAAATAAAAAAGCCCAATGAGATGTTACCCTCATTGGCTTCTGACGCATCTGCACGCACCACTGCCATGCCCCGGCGGTATCAAGCACGATAGGCTTCTATTGTCAGCAATGGATAAGGGCGGTTGTCCACTCAATTGAGATTGGCGTGCGCCAATTTCTGCCAGAAAAAAATAAATAGGAAGTATGGAACCACTTTTCTAACCAGGGGGGGTACTAATATTTTGGTGATGTAGCTGTTTTGGGTAGATTTTAATGCTTTGGGGTGCACTAATTTAAGAAATAATATTTACGCCTATGCCAAGGAATCCTTTGTCTCTGTATACCTCGCTTTGGCAATGCCCCCGTACCCACTGGGTAGGGTCTAATTTAGCAAGTGGGTCGAAGTGCTTTGCCAAGTTTAGGATTAGTGTATAAACAGCATAGGATGTGTATAAACTAACATAAGTTAGTCGAGTCGCAACCGCCGACTATTCCTTACCCTAACATTATTTTTTGCGCGGGGTAAAATGCTTCTCACACACAAACTAGGTTATTTATAGCACATGTGCTTCTGAATGGAAAAGTGCTGTCAGATAGTTAAATCATAGATTAGCTAATAGGGACGTTTGTTATATCTATTCATGTTCTCCCCTTCCGCCGCGAAAAATAAAATAATTTGCGGCTGGAAAAAATGCCTTCTAGTAATCAAACGCATACACAAAAGGGAGTAATCAACAAAGATTACAAACAAAGATTACAAGCAAGGGGCACTCATCAAACATAGTGAACAACCGGGAGTAATCAATAGCGCCGTCCGCGTCCGCGTCCACTCACTGCGTTCGTTCCCGTCTCCCGTCTCCCGTGCGCGGATGGTCGGGATAAGGTCTTAAAAACAAAAAACCCAAAACCCAAAACAAAGGGCAGGAATCAAAACGAATCACGGAGGTACTAGGTTAGTGAAACAGAGTCGTTTTGAAGATGTTCTAAGAGGTCCAAGTATTTCTCAATACGTGCATGTGAGAACAGAAACATAGGCCAGCTACCTTCTGCTAAGACCTGTTTTGCCCTGCGCTTGTCCCTTGGCGTCTGATTTTTCCATTTGGTTATCCATAAGGGATATTCGGCTATCTGGTCGTGATACTCAGGATAAAAATGGTCGAATATCCTGCTGATTTGTCGTCTATCATTATCACTTAAGCAATCAAGAGAATCTTTTCCATGTACGGCTTTGGCAAAGTTTCGGGTGTACTGTTCGGTCGGACTCATGCTGCTATTCCTTGCCGCGATTTTTTAATTCCGATTTGTCCAGATAATCGGGGTAACTGCTTTGTCTGCTTATGCGACCTAGCCTCTAAGTAGATTCCATAGTTGAAGGCTGTGAACGGCGCGGGTGGCTTTGATAGATACGCAAGCAGCCGCACTTCTGTACCAGGTCGAATGGGTTGCGCTACCTTGGAACCTTCAAATATCAGGTGTGCCAGCGCCGGGGCGTGGGGTCCAATGATGTGAACATGTACAGCACCATCATTCCCTGCCTCTAGCTTCCAATAGTAAGCCGCTGGAATGATTTGGGCTATCGCAGCTTTGATTTCAGTTATTACAGTTGGCGCGTACAGGTAACGCGGGTTGGCGTAATCGACAGGCAGCCCCAGGTGCCTCATATGGAGGCTGTAGAAATAAACAGGGGTATTTGGGTAGCCTAGCTGCTTGAACAGGCGTGTAGCGAATCCTACGGGTCGTAAGGCACGTCTAGCTTTGGCTTTTCGCTGCCAAGTGGTCGAGTAGAACTTATCCGGCGCGAAATCTGGAAACGATAGGTAGTAAAGACTTCCAGCTTCAAAGGGTTCATAGTTGGAAAAGCAGTAGAGTTGATATTCTCGCGCCGCGTGCCAATCTCTATGGTCTGGTAAAGCATGTTCTGATAGCTGTTCATATTTCCAGTCTTCTATTAGCCCGCCCGAAAAATAATTTTCTGCCGCGAAGTCGAGATGTGGTGTTACAGACGCAAATGTGCTAAGATTGTTGTACATACGAAAGTCCTTTGTGAAACCCTCTACTTGTCATAGAGGGTTATTTTTATTTGGTTCTTAAATCATTGGTTCAAGGTTCCTAATGAAGTGCTTCAAAGGTTGTGTAGCTGGGTTCTGAATGGGCGAAACATATCCCAAAGTCACCTTGGCATGAGACAAAGGTAAGTCGATAGAACCGCTGTAACCGTGATAGAGGTTCACTACAAGTTCACGATTTGGAGTCGGCATAAATCTGAGGATGAAATGAATCGCAGTTTGAATTTCATCCTCAACAGTAGAATCCGCGCGTAGGGGTAGGACCACACAGCGCCCTTGTCTACCGTGTCCGGCATCGAACACTGTCGAAACTAGCAATCTCTTGTCATATCGAGTAGTTTGCGCTTGTGTGGCTAAAAATAGATTATAGGTTTTAGTAGTTACGGGTTGTGGTATCATTAGATAGCCTTTCATTCCCGTGTTGACTTCATTCAGCACGGGATATTTTTTATTTCTCTTTCGGATTTCCTAACAAACGGCGTGGGTCCGTTGGCAATCCTTTTTGTTCGTCAATTAAGCGTTCTGGTAAGCGGTCGATTTCATTTGGGTCAATTCGGTAGTGAGTCCCTATTTTCAACGCACGAATCTGGCGTGCTTCTAACATCTCGTAAATTTTGGCGCGGCTGATAGACAATCCTGATAACTCTGAAAGTGCGTGTCTAAATACCTCGGGTGATAAATATTGTTCTCTCTGATATGACATAACTTCCCTTCTCTGCTGTAAAGTGTCACAACTAAGTCTATCATACTCCTCTCATAAAAGGCAAGTTTTATGAGAATGATTGGGCAATGTTCATTTGTTGAGAAATCTTTATCAGTAATTCCGATTCCAATAAACCTTCATTTTATGTACGCGGTCGATTTTGTTTTTCTTATCGTGTTTTTTGCCCCTTTTTGGGCCTTTTTTGCCCCTTTTTGAGAAATTCCAAAATACCCCACAAAAATTTGATTTCTGGACAGGGCTGTTTTAAGTTTTCGGACAGTTCGGGGAGGAGTAAGTAAAATACGTTCAAACAAGCAACATGCCTACACCGAACATCAAACCTGCTGACAGCATCATCAAAAACATGACCCAAGTCACTCCCGGTATGTCTTCGTAGCTACCGAAATACAGATTAACCATTCCCAACATGGATATGGGAAAAGAAACAAACGTCACGACTACAAGGGGAATAGCTGCTACTTCTACTTGTTTTGCTAGCCAAAAGCTAAATACCATCAAGCCGTAAGCAACCGCAACGTGAAGCACCGAGACACACACCCTTTTCGTGACAATTCCCAGTTTGGACACGGTGCCATACTATTACTTGGACATTAGTTTCTAGCTAAAGTTTATGGCATTAATGTTTTTACGATAATGGTCACTTATCAGCACACGTATCGTTTTGAGTAGCGTCAATGACCTGACCCCCTAGAAGAGGTCCAGGCGCTATGACAGTGCCAGACTAATTTAAGGGAGGCAAAAGATGCCGAAGAAGACGTATAAGCCCGAGGAGATCATTGGGAAACTCAGAGAGGCCGAGGTGCGCCTGAGCCAGGGAGCGAGTGTTGCCGAAGTCGTCAGGGCGCTGGCGATCAGCGAAGTCACCTACTACCGGTGGCGCAAGGAGTACGGCGGGATGCGGGTCGAGCAGGCTAAACGGCTCAAAGAGGTCGAACGCGAGAACCTGCGATTGCGTAAAGCCGTGGCCGACCTGACGTTAGACAAGTTGATTTTGGAGGAAGCGGCCAAGGGAAACTACTGAGCCCTGAACGTCGCCGCCGCTGTGTGTACACGGTGGGTGAGCGTTTAGGGGTATCAGAGCGATGGGCGTGCAAGACGCTCAAGCAACATCGGTCGGTCCAGCGCCGGTTGCCTAAGGTGCGCTCGGATGAAGCGGCCTTGACGATAGCTATCACCGAACTGGCCACCAACTATGGCCGCTATGGCTACCGTCGGATCACCGCCTTGCTCAGGCAAGCAGGTTGGCATGTCAATAGCAAGCGAGTCGAACGCATCTGGCGACAAGAAGGACTCAAAGTGCCTGCCCAACAACCGAAAAGGGAGCGGCTGTGGCTGGGTGACGGTTCGTGCATCCGGCTCCGTCCCGAACGTCCGAATCACGTCTGGGCGTACGACTTCGTGGCTGACCGAACCGTTAACGGCAAAGCGTTTCGGATGCTCACGGTGGTAGACGAGTACACCCGGGAATGTCTGGCTATCGTCGTCAACAGGAAGCTCGACTCCACCCACGTGCTCGAGACCCTCGCCGAGCTCTTCGTCAGTCGGGGTCCGCCTGAGCACATCCGTTCGGACAACGGCCCTGAGTTCTGTGCCCAAGCCGTCAAGAACTGGCTCAGACGCTTACAGGTCAAGACACTCTTTATCGAACCGGGAAGCCCCTGGGAAAACGGGTATGTCGAATCGTTCAATGGCAAGCTTCGGGATGAACTCTTGAACGGCGAACGCTTCACGACCTTGCTCGAGGCCAAGGTGCTTATCGCCGATTGGCGTTATCACTATAACCGCGTCAGGCCCCACAGTGCCTTGGGCTATCGCCCGCCGGCACCCGAAGCAACCCTCTTCCCTGGAGTGCTACCCATACCCCTTGCAACCCCCGACATCCTAATGCGCTAACATTCAAGCCGGACCTCCTCACGGGGGCGGGTCATCAAGTGTATGTGTCGTTTAGCGTCTAACGTTTCAAATATCGTTACACTAGCGTTATGAGTAACGTTGATAATGAACCCGCTTCGATTGTTTATGACCCTGCAAAAGCAGCTGAGTTGCTAGAGGTAAGTGATTCTGGTTTAAGAAGACTCGCACCAATTTATGAATCCGTTTTTGGCGAATTAAAGAGAACAGGCAAGGTCAGTAAAGGGGCAGACGATAAACGACCTAGAATATGGCCTAGTGAAGCTGTAAGCCAACTTGCACAGGCACGTGCGCGGACCGGCAGGGGTAAACCTTACAGAACTATAGAAGCGGCGTTAGAGGCGATTCGTGACGGTGTAGAGAGTACAAGCGAGATTGATTTTGGAGGTCGTCAGGACAGCGTAGACCCGGCGATAGGCAAGACGTTACAAGTGTTGATAGGTGAAATACAGGCTTTACGGTTAGAGGTAGCAGAGTTAAAGCAAGGTCGAGAATTGTTACCAGCACAAAACCTTGCGCCCGAAATAAGAAATAGTTCGGCACCGGTCGATAATCCAGCACATAGAGAAGAGAATCATGGGGTGCTGGCACGTGCCGCTTTGTGGATTGAACAGAGGCTTAAAGGTAATTAGACCAAGCGGCTATACTCAAATCATGACAGACGAAAACAAAAATGAACTTCGTGACGTTCCTAACCCTCAACTTCCCGCATTGAAGGAACTTAGGGGTGAGATTCTTGCAATAGAAAATGAACTCAGCACTAAGCTTAGGGGTTTAGAACTCAAATGGGGTGTGCGAGTGGCTGGTATCGACTTTGACCGGGGTAATAACTCAGTAACCCTACGTTGTGAGGTAAAGACTTCTAAGCTTCGGTAGAAAGTTCTTTAACCCCGCCGCAAATAAAAAACTCGGCAGGGATAGAGAATCTGGCAGAGGACAAACACCACGGACCACTGGTTAAGTTCTCTATATGGCTTGAACAGAGGTTTAGAGGTAGAAACTTAGATTGAATTATCAAGCCCTTCGTATAAGCGGCTGACATTTTCAATCATCATGTTCAAATTTTGGCTTAATCGTTCTAAGGATGCTTGACTGCCTTCAGAGTTCAAAGACTCTCTTGAGAAAAGCACTTCCGGGTCTATCCCGTTTGTTTGGGCTATGAGAATCATAGACAAACGCTTTGCTATTTTCCGGGCGTCCTCATCGGAGTATTTTTCAAGCTTGGCAATTCTATATTGGAGTTGGCATACAACGCCAATAAGTAAGGATTCGTTTTCTGACATTGTGACTTCTTGATTCATGCCAGATTCTACCCTTTTGCGCCGAAATTAAAAATCCGGCACAAGTAGCAGGTCCGGCAGCAGACCGGCAACACTCAGTTCTGATTCGCTGGCTGATTAGGCTGTAGGACTTTTTGAGACGGTAACTATTTGAATCCGAGGTTTGGTGGTGCTTGAATGTTGGCATCAATTATTACCACTAGCTTCTGAACATCTGGCGAGTTCAGTAAATTTCGACATATACCGAGTATTGCGGCGTGTAAAGCATTACCGTTTTCCCCAAATGTAACAGCCAAGTTATGAGACTGAGGATTATCGCCGTAGAAATCAAAGCATCTGTCTAGCAGCAAATATGCTTCCGTTTCTTTCTTTTGGTCATTTCTAGTTTTGTCGTAGTGGTTTGCCCCAAGTTTGTTAGCCACATACTTAATGACGTTTTCCCTGCTTATAGGCTGCGACCCCAAAATCAAGCAAGCAGAACTTCGATACTTGCTTATCTTAAAGTCAATTGGTTCAGCGGCATAAGCTTGTTTTCGTAAGTCTTCATCAGACACAACGCCTTGTGTAACAAACCCACCTAATGCACGGGTCCCGTTCGCCCCTGAAACGTCACTCGCATCAGCGTAAGTACCTCTACCATCTTGAAAATGTGGCAAGTCTAAAACTCTATTTAGATTTCTAGCCCTAATCATCAGTTCTTGAGGTAAGTCAAACCTAACTTTTACTTCGTTCCAAGTTTTCTTTAGTAGGCCGTTCCCCTGGTCTATAAGTAAGTGCCTTAGCGAACGGCTTAAATCCAAGATTGTGTCAGGGTCGGGACTGCCCTCTATCTTTTTCTCAATCTCTTTAACTTCGCGCCGGACATTTCTCAGCAATGCTTTGTCCACGTCCCAAGTATATGGCGGGTTGAGTATTTGTCACCTTTGCGCCGCGATTTTTTTCTGTTATGGTGTCGGCAATTAAGGGACGCTATGGACAAACCCAGTGCTACGTAGACCGTAGCTGCACATCTGAAAAAGGCGAAACCCCCGAATGCTGAAACATTCGAGGGAATCTAGGTGCAAAACTCTGTAAACGACTAAAAACAGAGTAGCGCTTAGCGTCTTACCCGTCAAGTCATTTCGACCACAAAACGGAGACGTGAATGCAATTACCCGAGACTGTTGATAGTGCTTTACGAGTCGCCCATGAAATTGCCCTGAGAACAGCTGAGACGCTTTCTGCGGGGCCGCGCCGCCTTTATACGGTGTTAGTCGCCACTGGCTTAAAAGTGGCACAAGAGAAGCAATACAGCAGTAAAGTCACAGAGGTTACGTTCTTTGCCCCTGCGGAATCAGTTGCGCTTTCGGTCGGCTGTCATGTGAGTTCGCTTTACCGGTGGCTACCGACGTTGACAGCACTAAATTTAGTCGCTGCAAAAGGGCATTTCTGCACCCACAACGGACAGACCAAACAAGACGGGACAGTTTGGACAGTCAAGTTTCGACAGAGTGATAAACGTGTGCGGGTCGGGTTCGACTGGCTTAAGAAGTCCTACAGATGCTTAGGTGCAGATATAGATGCCGGACGTACCGCATGGCAGCAAATAAGAGAGTCAAAACCTACTACACAAAAAGCCACTATCAATCTTAATTACCTGCGGCGCTGGACGTTATCTGTGCCAAGTAAAAACCCCATTAGCAATGACTCTCGTTTTTCCAAGCAAGTTGACCTTGAAAGTATTTTTGACGTTCCGGCAGTAAGCAAGCAAAACCGGGCAGAGACGATTTACAACGCAGCAAAAACCATTAGTAGCACCCTACAGGACGGCAATAAGTCAACTCGGTTCTTTATGGCGGTGCTTTGGAATCTGGCGCGGATTCGGGATAGGACGGGCGCGGACTACTTTGGGCAGCTACATACTATGATTTGCAGAGTTCGGGCAGATGTAGAAGAGGATTTTGCTAGAAGTGGATTCGCTTTGCTTCACTCAAGGCTTAAGCAAGCTGACCTTTTGCCGGACCTGCTACGAAGTTCTTAAAATCGCGCCGAAAAAAATAAAAAAGCCCAATGAGATGTTACCCTCATTGGCTTCTGACGCATCTGCACGCACCACTGCCATGCCCCGGCGGTATCAAGCACGATAGGCTTCTATTGTCAGCAATGGATAAGGGCGGTTGTCCACTCAATTGAGATTGGCGTGCGCCAATTTCTGCCAGAAAAAAATAAATAGGAAGTATGGAACCACTTTTCTAACCAGGGGGGGTACTAATATTTTGGTGATGTAGCTGTTTTGGGTAGATTTTAATGCTTTGGGGTGCACTAATTTAAGAAATAATATTTACGCCTATGCCAAGGAATCCTTTGTCTCTGTATACCTCGCTTTGGCAATGCCCCCGTACCCACTGGGTAGGGTCTAATTTAGCAAGTGGGTCGAAGTGCTTTGCCAAGTTTAGGATTAGTGTATAAACAGCATAGGATGTGTATAAACTAACATAAGTTAGTCGAGTCGCAACCGCCGACTATTCCTTACCCTAACATTATTTTTTGCGCGGGGTAAAATGCTTCTCACACACAAACTAGGTTATTTATAGCACATGTGCTTCTGAATGGAAAAGTGCTGTCAGATAGTTAAATCATAGATTAGCTAATAGGGACGTTTGTTATATCTATTCATGTTCTCCCCTTCCGCCGCGAAAAATAAAATAATTTGCGGCTGGAAAAAATGCCTTCTAGTAATCAAACGCATACACAAAAGGGAGTAATCAACAAAGATTACAAACAAAGATTACAAGCAAGGGGCACTCATCAAACATAGTGAACAACCGGGAGTAATCAATAGCGCCGTCCGCGTCCGCGTCCACTCACTGCGTTCGTTCCCGTCTCCCGTCTCCCGTGCGCGGATGGTCGGGATAAGGTCTTAAAAACAAAAAACCCAAAACCCAAAACAAAGGGCAGGAATCAAAACGAATCACGGAGGTACTAGGTTAGTGAAACAGAGTCGTTTTGAAGATGTTCTAAGAGGTCCAAGTATTTCTCAATACGTGCATGTGAGAACAGAAACATAGGCCAGCTACCTTCTGCTAAGACCTGTTTTGCCCTGCGCTTGTCCCTTGGCGTCTGATTTTTCCATTTGGTTATCCATAAGGGATATTCGGCTATCTGGTCGTGATACTCAGGATAAAAATGGTCGAATATCCTGCTGATTTGTCGTCTATCATTATCACTTAAGCAATCAAGAGAATCTTTTCCATGTACGGCTTTGGCAAAGTTTCGGGTGTACTGTTCGGTCGGACTCATGCTGCTATTCCTTGCCGCGATTTTTTAATTCCGATTTGTCCAGATAATCGGGGTAACTGCTTTGTCTGCTTATGCGACCTAGCCTCTAAGTAGATTCCATAGTTGAAGGCTGTGAACGGCGCGGGTGGCTTTGATAGATACGCAAGCAGCCGCACTTCTGTACCAGGTCGAATGGGTTGCGCTACCTTGGAACCTTCAAATATCAGGTGTGCCAGCGCCGGGGCGTGGGGTCCAATGATGTGAACATGTACAGCACCATCATTCCCTGCCTCTAGCTTCCAATAGTAAGCCGCTGGAATGATTTGGGCTATCGCAGCTTTGATTTCAGTTATTACAGTTGGCGCGTACAGGTAACGCGGGTTGGCGTAATCGACAGGCAGCCCCAGGTGCCTCATATGGAGGCTGTAGAAATAAACAGGGGTATTTGGGTAGCCTAGCTGCTTGAACAGGCGTGTAGCGAATCCTACGGGTCGTAAGGCACGTCTAGCTTTGGCTTTTCGCTGCCAAGTGGTCGAGTAGAACTTATCCGGCGCGAAATCTGGAAACGATAGGTAGTAAAGACTTCCAGCTTCAAAGGGTTCATAGTTGGAAAAGCAGTAGAGTTGATATTCTCGCGCCGCGTGCCAATCTCTATGGTCTGGTAAAGCATGTTCTGATAGCTGTTCATATTTCCAGTCTTCTATTAGCCCGCCCGAAAAATAATTTTCTGCCGCGAAGTCGAGATGTGGTGTTACAGACGCAAATGTGCTAAGATTGTTGTACATACGAAAGTCCTTTGTGAAACCCTCTACTTGTCATAGAGGGTTATTTTTATTTGGTTCTTAAATCATTGGTTCAAGGTTCCTAATGAAGTGCTTCAAAGGTTGTGTAGCTGGGTTCTGAATGGGCGAAACATATCCCAAAGTCACCTTGGCATGAGACAAAGGTAAGTCGATAGAACCGCTGTAACCGTGATAGAGGTTCACTACAAGTTCACGATTTGGAGTCGGCATAAATCTGAGGATGAAATGAATCGCAGTTTGAATTTCATCCTCAACAGTAGAATCCGCGCGTAGGGGTAGGACCACACAGCGCCCTTGTCTACCGTGTCCGGCATCGAACACTGTCGAAA
>MWWB01000096.1_pt1 | contig 17359 bp, 19 predicted proteins | sample 1047291 | NCBI WGS metagenome assembly MWWB01 (sample SAMN06349976, study PRJNA376086) | soil metagenome | isolation source: MS4-1 sample Antarctic (ecotone) soil | place: Antarctica | reverse complement strand
CTGTATATCTTCAACTTTACCTACATCTGCTGGCTTAATAGCGCCGTACCTTTGGCATTAGTAATTTGGTCAACTACAGCTTTTCCGCCCTCGGGGTTTCTATCAATTACCAATACTTTACCACCTTCGTTAGCCATTTGTAGTGCCGTTGCTTTTCCAATGCCCGAACCTGCCCCTGTTACCAAACAAACTTTATCAGTAAATCTCATAGATCAATTTTGCGTAAAACAAATAGTACACAGAGATAATGGTGCATAAAATGTTCCATCTTTACTATAACCTTTATTGAGAAAAGTATTCATCACTGTAATAATAGTTATATAATAAATTTAGCAGCAGGCTGACAAAGCATGTTGTTATTTCCATAACTTTTTTAACTGTAAGTATGGATTGATAATTATTATAATAAAGGATGGAGAGATTTTTGCCGTAGTAAAATATGCGAGTTCTACTGGTCATTTTTCTTTTGGTTGCATTTGTATCCTGTCTCCAAGATAAAAGCAGGCTAAGTGAAATGACTTCGATTGAAGATGATTCAACAGTTACTAACCATACCCTTAGCAATACGACATCAACACCAGATACAGCTAAAGAAATCGACGCTTTAATCAACAATACAACTGTTCAGAAAATTGAAGCACATTACAATTATTCCGATGCAGTAAAAACAATAAAGACAGGCAATACTACACCTGCTGAATTGATAGCTTATGCAAATACCTTAACCGGCACACCTTATAAATATGGATCCATTGATCCTAATGTAGGTTTTGATTGTTCAGGTTTTATTACAAATGTTTTTAATCATTTCAATATTGGTGTCCCTCGTTCTTCAATCGACTTTACTCACGTACAAAGAGAGATACCTTTGCCAGAGGCGAAACCCGGAGATCTTATTTTGTTTACAGGAACAGATAGCACCCGCCGGGAGGTAGGACATATGGGTATCATTGTTTCTAACGAAAACAACCAGTACAGTTTTATACATTCTACCTCCGGTAAACAGTATGGAGTAACAATTACTCCCTTAAATCAATATTATATGGGTCGCTTTTTAAAGGTAATTCGTGTATTTAAGCAGAACGATGGTAAATAGTATATGTTAGCACGCTACCTTGCAGCACCTTCAGTTCGATATCTCCTTGCTAAAAATATTTTTCCAAACCCCATGCCTTTCAAACAATTGAATTTGAGGTATTATTATGAAAGTTACTTAAACACTTTTTAAACTTACTTTCTGCAAATAATCCGAGTACCGCGTCATTTTATGTGGCAACAATTACTTCGAAAACTTATAACGGGAGATGTAAAAGCGCTTGCAAGAATAATTTCACTTGTGGAGAACAAGGCGCCAGGTTATGAAGAAATATTGACAACATTACCAACATCACTTACACCTGTTCTTGGAATAACCGGTCCGCCAGGTGCAGGCAAAAGCACATTAGTCGATGCCCTGATTAAAGAGATTGTTGCTGCAGGCAAGAGAATTGGTGTCCTTTGTGTTGATCCTTCCTCTCCCTTCAACCTCGGGGCGTTATTAGGTGATAGAATTCGAATGAGTGAGTGGTATAATAACCCAAGTGTTTTTATCCGCTCCCTTGCTACAAGAGGAAGTCTTGGCGGGTTGCATCCTATGATTATTGAAATCACCGATATAATGAAAGCAGCGGGGTTCGATTATATAATTGTAGAAACGGTTGGCGTGGGCCAAAGCGAGATTGAGATTGCAGGATTGGCAGACACAACCGTTGTAGTGGTTGTGCCTGAAGGCGGCGATGAAGTGCAAACCATGAAAGCAGGCCTGATGGAAATTGCCGACATATTTGTGGTCAATAAAGCAGACCGGCCTGGTGCTGATATATTCTTCAAAAATCTAAAGCTAATGCTGGCGCCTGCTTTTTCTAAACAGGTGAATGAAATTCCAATAATTAAAACTGTGGCATCACAAAGAACGGGAATTGATGAATTGTTTAAGAAAATTGAACTTCATCAACAGCAACAAGTTTACTCCAACAAGCATAACTGGTTACTGACAGAAAAAGCTTATCATTTAATTATGCAAAAAAGAATGGGGGATATAAATAAAGACGAACTTAAAAAGAAGATTGAACAAGTTCTCGTGGAGAAACCAGATTTTAATTTGTACAGGTTTATTGGCGAAATAGAATAAAGAGGAATTATTATTGATTACAGTTTAAAGAAAGTTTTCCTTTTCGCCCTGCCACCATTTATAACCAATATAACCGGCAACTGCAAATGGAGTAAGCATAAGGTAGATAATGCCTGAGTTTAGTCCCTGAGCAGGTTTTTCGCCTTGCTGCATTGCTGTTTTAGTGCAAATAGAACATTGAGCATTTACCAGGGTTGAACTACCTGCAAGAAATATAACGAGAAATAATATTCTTAAAACAAGCTTCTTCATAACAAACATTTCGGGTACAAATTTAGGTTGAAAAACTTCTTGTTGATGTTAACTTATATCAATAAAGTGCAAAGCTTCTTCTCTCGCCTCATGGGTAAGTATTTTCAATTCAAATTATAAATCTCCTAATTGCGGGCGCATAATTATATCTTCCACTACGGCCATGGGCGATAACCTGGTTGAAGCATAAATCAGTTCCGCAACATCATTTACTTCCATTATTCGTTTCGGATCAATGTCAGATCCTTCCCAACTTGAAGTCATTGTTGCGCCCGGGCATATCGCCGTTACTTTAATGCCGTTAGGCTTCATTTCTTCCCTTAAATTTTTACTAAAACCAAGCATAGCAAATTTACTGATGCTATATGAACCGCCGTTTGAATAAGCGGTTAAAGATGCGATCGAACAAATATTAAAAATATGTCCCTGCTTTCTTTCCGTCATTGCCGGAAGCAGTGTCCGGGTTAAATGATAAGCACTATAAAGATTAACTTCTATCATTTTCTCTAATGTGCCTTCTTCTTCATTATAAATACTTCCCGGTATAAAGTCGCCTGCATTATTTACCAGTATATCAGGCACAACACCCGTTTCGATAATCCAATTTCCAAATTGCTTTACCTGCTTTACATCACTTAAATCAACTGATCGCACTTTTACTGAACATTCCGGATATTTAGTCACCAGCTCATCCATTGTTTTATATAAATCAATTTCATTTCTTGCACAGCCAATAATAGTATGAGATGCTGCAGCAAACTTTTCAGCTATTGCACGTCCAATTCCTTTTGATACGCCGGTAATAACTACATTCATATTTCCTGATTTTGATAGTAATTTGCAGTGGCAAATCTACAATTAAGAAAAGCACAAGCCTTCGGGATTATATGGTTTATAAACATCTCTTCTTCGACCTTGACCATACGTTATGGGACTTTGAAACCAATTCGAAAGAAACCTTGCAGGAGTTGTTTTTATCGCACCAGCTTAATGAAACAGTTACCCCTGATTTTAAGCTTTTCTTCGAAAAATATTCTTATCATAATAAAAAACTTTGGGACAGGTATCATCATGGTTTCATTACGCAGGACGACTTGAAATGGAAAAGAATGTGGCATACACTGCTGGAGTTTAAGCGGGGAGACGAAAAATTATCTAAACAACTAAGTGGAGAATTTCTTGAAATACTTCCTAATAAAAAGAAGTTGTTTCCCTATACAATTGAGATACTTGATTATCTGACTAAAAAGCAATATAAACTGCACCTGATAACTAACGGCTTTGATAATGTGCAATGGCGCAAACTTGACAATTCAAATATTGGCCATTACTTTTCTTCGGTTATAACGTCGCAGCTTGCCTGCTGCCTTAAACCTAATAAAGAGATTTTTGACTTTGCTATAGCAAAAGCAGGTTGTTGTTATAGGGAAAGCATTATGCTTGGCGATAACTTAGATGCAGATATACAAGGCGCAATGAGTGCCGGTATGGATACCGTTTTTGTAAATCACCTTAAAGAGGAAACTGTTCTTAAACCTACCCATGTCATTCATCATCTGAAGGAGTTAGAAGGCATACTGTAGATTAGAAAATTCTACAAAATGATGAAATTGTTTTATTTGAGAAGGGGAATTTTTTTTAAAATGTGGCTAAAACAGTTACACCACCTTTAACCACTTCGTTTAGCTGAACATTTATTGTTGTGCCAACAGGCAACAGAACATCTACCCGGCTTCCAAATTTTATAAAACCCATTTCTTTAGCCTGCTCCACTGTTTGTCCTACGTTTAAATAGTTCACAATACGTTTGGCTAAAGCGCCTGCAATTTGTTTCACCAGTATTTCACCTTTATCATTTTTCAATACCACGCTATGCCGTTCATTTTCAGTTGAAGATTTAGGATGCCAGGCTACAAGATATTTTCCCTTTTGATATTTGCTGTACAAAACTTCTCCACTTATCGGATTGCGGTTTACATGAACATTAGCAGGGCTCATAAAAATACTTACCTGAACCCTTTTGTCTTTAAAATATTCTTCATCTATAACTTCCTCTATAACCACAACTTTTCCATCGGCAGGGCAAACAATTTGTTTCTCACCTGTAGTATGTACACGGCGGGGAATGCGAAAGAAAGAAACAATAAATAAAAACACAATGACAGACACCCAGAAAATGATGGAAGCAATGACGGGGTATTTCTCGTTAAGAAATACAAACGAGGCAATGTTGATCAGGCCAAATAGTAGAGCGGCTATTCCAATACTTTTATAGCCTTCTTTGTGAATCGTCATCAAATAAAATTAAAGTGCAAATATAATAACAACCGCAGTTGAAAGATTGACAAAAGCCGATTGTTAAAGAAGTATGAATTTTATAGGGTTTAATCTAAGAAAAAACGTATCATAAAGAGAAAAACATACAGGCAAACAAAAGGGGTCGCCAAAAGCAGGCTATCGAACCTGTCGAGAAAACCACCGTGCCCCGGCATAAGTTGACCACTGTCTTTTACGTTAGCCATTCTTTTCAATTTGCTTTCTAACAAATCGCCTGCAGTACCAACAACGGCAGCAATAGCTGAGATAAAAATTAATGCTGTAATGTCTCTAAACTTTAAAAGATAATACCCGGCTAATGTTATCGTTACCACACAAAGGATAGCGCCTCCAACTGTTCCTTCCCATGTTTTTTTGGGTGATATTTTTGAAAAAGGAGTTTTGCCTATAAAGGAACCGACTATGTAAGCCATTGTGTCGTTAATCCAAATCGAGGTAATTAAAATGATTGGAATGACGAATGGCATTTCTGCAACTGACGCCGGTTCTTTAAAAACGGCGTTAACGTTTCTTATCGCAATCATACAGGTCCATGGCAGCGAAATGTACAATACCCCTAATAGGGTATATAAAACAGCAGAACCGTTTGTTGAGGTAAAGTTTTTTATGATGTCATATAAGATCGAAGCAAAGCCGATAAGTGAAATAATTACGCCGAAATTATGAACAGCGCTTCCACCGCTTACATTTTCATCCATCATGCTAAGCATTAATCCCCAACCAGCCATCATTACTCCATACCGCTGTAAAGCGCTTATATTCCTGTACTTTATATCAACTAAACTAACCAGCTTTTGATATTCGAACCAACAACCAAAATGAATAACAGAAAAGAGAATTAGGAAAGTCCACTTACTCCAAAGTAATCCAACCAGCATAACGATTACAAAAACAATAGCTGTTAATGCACGTGTTTTAAATGTTTGCAGGTTGAACGCCATTAAGTTGCTGGTTAAAATTTCCGAAGGTAATATTTGTTAGATTAATCTTGTGGAAGATATAACTCACTTTCGCTCAATCATCAGTCTTAACAAGACTTCACCTAATGACCAATCATCAATTCATCAGTCCGTGGTCTACTAAATGTTTTGCTATGTCTTTCAGATGCGAAGGAACATACAATTCAATATCACCAAAATTAAGATAGCTGCTGTCTTGTTTATTAACGAGCAAAACAGGTACGCTGTTTTCTTCTAGCATTCCCTTTAAGATGCTTGCCTCAGAAAGATTTTGAGTCGCATGTAGTAAATACCAGTTATTCATCGGGCGAGGTAATCGTTATCTTCATTGGTAACAACTTCAGGAAGAACTTCGTCACTTTTCTTTTTAATAAAATACATGATACTAACTACAGCAAGAAGGCTGACAATAGCGAAGTAAAAAGGAACAATGAAATTGTCGTTCGCGAATTTATTTATAGTTAAGCTGCGGCTCGAAAAGTATACTGCCAACACTGCAAGTGCATTATTTAAAAAGTGAATAGTGATTGTGTACCACAGGTTACGGGTAAAATAATAAACTGTTCCAAGCAAAATTCCTAAGGCAAAAATGGGAATGATTTTAAAAAATGTTCCATGTAATAAAGCAAATATTCCGGAGGAAACCAGGATAGAAAGCCACGGTTTGTTACTAAGCCTTAATAATACTTTTTGCAAAGCGCCTCTAAAAAACAACTCTTCGCCAATAGCCGGCAGCAACGCCATAATAAAAAGGTTAATAAAAAGATCGGACGGCGTTTTCATTTGCAGAAAAACTTCTAAGGCCCGGGTGTAGACCGCTTCAGCATCCTGCAATGTTTTTTGCATAGATCCAAAATTCAACTTCGAATTTAAATTTCCTGTCCAACCCACAAAAGGTTGAATAAATACTAATAATACCACGCTTAACAGTAATAAAATAGCCGAGATTGTTTTTTGTATGCCCACATAAGGCAAAGCTTTAGGCGAAGAAAAGTAACCAAATAGTACTGCAGGAAGAATAAATGAAACCGTAGCTCCAAGGAGCTGAGCCCATTTGAACTGGTTTATCATATAAGAACTTATGGGAGCGTTCCTGTTTATTAAAACAGCCGAAAGGTCAGAAAAAAAATAAGTAGAGATAATGATGTTCAAGATAAAAAATCCGGAGGCAAGGCCTAAAAAAGAAAAAAATTGAATTGCCGGTGATTGATATTTTAAGTAAGTGTTCATAACTGGGAAAAAAATAAGGGTGTAATTTGCATCCTCCCAAATGCTTATGCAAGATACAGGATGGAACTTAAAAGCTATGTTGCATTAAGGAGGCAGCGAATAAAAGAAAGGGGATTAACAATATTATGGTAACGATAGGCAGCATAGAACTTCAGGATTTTCCGTTATTATTAGCGCCAATGGAAGATGTAAGCGATCCGCCTTTTAGAGCCGTGTGTAAAGAAAACGGTGCCGACCTTATGTACACCGAATTTATAAGCAGCGAAGGCTTGATAAGAGATGCGATTAAAAGCCGCAGAAAACTTGACATTTACGATTATGAGAAGCCTATAGGCATACAAATATTTGGTGGCGATGAAGATAGTCTTGCACTTGCCGCTAAAATTGTTGAGGTTACCAACCCCGATCTTTTGGATATAAACTTTGGATGCCCTGTAAAAAAAGTAGCTTGTAAAGGTGCGGGTGCGGGTGTTTTAAAAGATATAGATTTAATGGTTAGGCTTACAGATGCAGTCGTTAAATCCACCCGCCTTCCGGTTACTGTAAAAACGCGTTTAGGCTGGGATGATAGCACAAAGAATATTGAAGAAGTTGCCGAACGGCTACAGGATGTTGGTATAAAAGCACTTGCTATTCATGGTCGTACACGTTGCCAGATGTATAAAGGCGAGGCAGACTGGAGCCTGATCGGCAAGGTTAAAAATAACCCACGAATAAATATTCCCATATTTGGTAATGGCGATATTGATAGTCCCCACAAAGCGTGGGAGTACAAAAACCGTTATGGTGTAGATGGCGTTATGATTGGCCGGGCAGCTATCGGCTATCCGTGGATATTTCGGGAAATAAAACATTACGTACAAACAGGTGATTTATTACCGCCCCCAACCGTTGAAGAAAGAGTAGCCGTGAGTAAAAATCATTTACGTAAATCAGTTGAATGGAAAGGCTCTATTGTGGGCATAAATGAAATGCGCCGGCATTATTCCAACTATCTTAAAGGACTGCCTGGTATTAAAGAATTCCGAAACCAATTAGTTACCCTAAAAACAATCGATGAAGTGGAAGCTGTATTAGACAAAGTCGAAAAAAATTACCAAGGTTACGAAATTGAACGAAGCGAGATCGTGTTAGAAAACTATCACGAGCACTGTGCCATATGACGAGGATTTAAGGGATAGAAACGAGGACAGCGATTTAAAGGATTATAAGTATGACAGGGATTTGAAAATTTAGCCATAATGTTAATGTTCTTTTACTGCTTTTAAGGCTCCCACGCTTGGAGAGATTTGCAGGACTTACTTTCCAATTCGTTGATCGCCGTTCTTAATCAACTCTGCGGCCTTTTTTACTTTGTCTTTAAAATCTTCGAGGTCTTCGCTTATAAATATCCAGGTATATTCAGCCCCATCAATATCAAAGTCCATATTTGATGAATGGAGTTCATTAGAAAGTTCGTCAAAATATTCGGGTTGAGTAGCAATAAATACGCCATTGAATTCAGGTTGGTTATCTCTCTCCCGCAAAAGCACTACTAATTTTTTATTTACAAACAAGCCATAACAACCCAGCATCTTTTTAATTACCGGCCTTACAGGAAAAAAAAAAGAAAGGATAAAACTATAGGGAACATTATAATTCATACACGTTCTATTATTTACAAAAATGGTCTTTTTAAAGAAATTAATAAGTAAATAACTATTGAGCTCGTGCTTTATAAAATAGATAAATTGCCTGCAGAAACAACAAAGCCATGATTATTTATAATGTTACAATGAAAGTTGATTGGACTATTTCGAAGGAGTGGCTGCGGTGGATGCAGGAGACTTATATTCCTGAAATTATAAGTACAGGGTGTTTTGAAAAACATTTGTTTGTACAATTGCTGCAGGTAGATGATACAGAAGGCCCAACCTTTGCCGCTCAATATTATGCAAAAACAATTAGTAATTATAATCGCTACCTTCAAAATCATGCATTTGCTTTCAATGATGTTATCAGCAAAAAATGGGGCGATAAATGTCTCTCCTTTGGTACTTTAATGAAGGTAATGTAGCTATAAAATTTGCAGCATTATTTATAAAAAATATAATGTTTAAAGTAACTGCACTAATATAAGTATCTGTTCTATGCCTCTTTTATTTTGCTGTGAAGAGCATCATTAAATTTAAATCAAATAAATTCTGAAAAGTACTCTCATTCTGAATCAATGCCTGTCTTAGCTTTTATTAAATTAGTACAATCTAAATTTTTAGAAAGTATTCTGTTGATAAGTAAAAGCGAATAAATTTGTTTCAATTAGTAACTAAACAAATCCAATCATGAACAAAGCTGAATTGATCTCAAGAATTTCAGACGATGTTAATATAACAAGAGGCCAGGCCAATGCTGCTTTGGACTCTTTTGTTAACGCCGTCATGGAGTCTTTAAAAGGAGGTGATAAAGTAACCTTAGTTGGTTTCGGCACCTTCTCAGTATCTAAACGACAAGCCCGAAATGGGCGCAATCCCCAAACCGGTCAGACAATTAAAATTAAAGCTAAAAAAGTAGCGAAGTTTAAAGCAGGTAAAGAACTTTCAGCAAGGATTTAACCAACCCCAAACATTCTTAAGAAGCAGGACACTTGTTCTGCTTTTTTGTTGTCAAAATTTATTTCACTTACTATAAAGTATTAATGATCTAATATGACTACATAATAAAGAAGGAGAGTTCTAATAATTTTTACTCACTTTTTTTATCACCCTTTCTAAACTTTTTAAACATGTCATACTTAAACTTAATGTTACCATCTTCTCCGGGCTGGCCTCTTACAAACACACTTGTTCCGCCTTTGACATCCGCTCCGATATTTTCGGGCTTGTAGTCTTCGCCCCGTTTCTTTAAATTGCTTAAGGGCACTTGTATACTTATATCTGTATTGCCTTTTAAGCTGTAAATTCCTTCAACATACATAGAAAGAGCAGTAGACTGTATCTCCATCCGGTTGATCTTTATATCCCCGTCCTTCAACTCGAGCCGGTCTTTTAATTCAGCAAAACGTATGTCTTTAAAATTGCGGTTTTTAAAAAGGAAATTTTGAAGTTTTTGAATTGGTTCAAAATTTATCAGTGCCCCGTTTTTAAGGGAAAAATCAAGAATGCCTTCTATGTTAGTGGGTGTTTTTTTTAGTTGCCTGTCTATATCCATTCTTACATCAATCGCTGAGGTAAACTTGCCTTCAATATTCTTGCTTTCAATAGCATCCTGTCCAAAATTATTAAAGGCATATAACACTTTATTTATGTCAACATTGTCCATGTTCACCTTCACTTTTGCTTCCTGGTAATACTCGTTGGCTCCACGCAGAGAGCCGTTTATTTGCATTGACCCGCCTGCATGTTGAAGGCTCACTTTGTTAAGGTTATAGCTGTCCTCTAAAAGAGTGATGGACGCATTAACATTGTGACCAACAAACCTTTTATAATCGAGTTTATCCGCTTTTAAATTCAACCTGATATTAGCCTGATCGAGCATGTTATCAATACGGCTTGCCAGCTTAGTTAGTTTTCCTTTTTCTGCATTAGAAACCGCAACAGCTACCTTATTTCTTTTCTTTAAAAGGACTGTAAAGGTTTCTAAATTAAGCGAAGGAGAGTGCACATTCCAATCGAGCGAAATTTTTCCGGGGTTGGTTTTAATAAGCGATAATAAATTTTTTGCTCCTCCGCTCATATCAAATTTATTTCCACTTACATTAAAATTAAAATTGGCAGCAACGTCTGAATTTTTGAATTGAATAATACCATCACAATTATTAACCTCTATGCCGCGGGGCCGATATAGCAGCCTGCCATTCTTAAGGGTAAACTTACCGTTTATTAAAGTATTTTTATTGGTGTTTTCTTGTAAGGGACCGGAATAAGTGATGTCTAATGCTCCCTTGCCTTCATTTAGTTTTAAAGTATTACTGCTGAGCAGATCGTTTAAAGTCGATAACTGGAAATTAGTTTTAACATCGCAGTTTATCATTGGGTCGGTAAGGTTATCTACATAAATATTGTCGCAACGTATTATAAGCCCTTGCCAATTAGCTTTTACATTATGAAACTGAACTCTTGAATTGGCGTCGTTACGTGGCAGCCCGGGAACTAATTCGTTTGTATAAGAGCCGGTGAACGAAGCATTGGTAAAATCTACAAAAGGAGTTTGTACATTATTAGGTCCTGATGTCCATTGTACTTTTACCAATGGCTCCCCTCCGTTTAAAGGGCCTGTTATTTCAGCAACTGCATCTTCCACTGGTTTGCCGGCTTTAAACCTTGAAAGGTTTTTAGATATTTTTTTGTGTAACAGTGAGCGCGCAAAATCGTAACCTACATTTCTCGTAGATATTTTAATTGAAAAGTTTTTTAAAGGGCCGAGGTTAAAAACACCCGTAAAAACAAAAGGATGACCTTTTAAGTTAACCCTTGTATTCCTGAAGCTTATTTGCTCCCCGGTTTTTCTATACTGTACATCAATGTTTCCTTCTAATAATGTTTCTTCTCCAAAACTTCCTTTGTCTAAATTAAATGCCAGGTTATGAATAAGAATTTTGTTTTTCGTTTTAAAGTTAAGCACAGAGTCTGTCGTTCTTATATCACAATCCATCCTGTAAACATCAAAATCGTACAACTTTGCTTTCTGTTTATTATCTACAATAAGTCTTACGTTTCGTAAAGTAATATCCTTGATTATGCTTTTCTCTTTGCGGGGTGTTGCAGGGTCAGCAATTTTCTTTTTGCCCGAAAACAAATATGAATTGGTATAGCCACTTGTATCAGTGTAAACGTACAACTGCCCGTTGTCGATCCTTATACCACTTAATGGATCTTTTTTTTGAATGAGTCTTAAAATATTTATCTGTGCAAATAATTTTTCTGCTTTAAAGAAGGGGTGATTGTGTTGTGAGTAAAAGGTGTCTGTTATTGAAACATTTTCAAGCACTACCGAAACCCTCGGAAACGATCTGAAGTAACTTATATCTACATCTCCAATCTTCACCTCTCCGGTTAACTCTTCACTTATTTCGTGCCGTACCTGCTCAATAATTTCCTTTTTATTAACTACCACATAAGTGTAAACACCAAAATAAATGAGCACAAGAATGCCCAGCAGAATACTTAAACCTTTAGCTGTATATTTTAAATATTTTTTCAAGCTTTTAAGGTAAGGTAAATTTCTATGCCAGCACTAAAGCAAAGCCTTACAGCTGCAGGCTTTAGTTAAAATTTATTGTTTAGGATATAAGGCAATATTGTTCTCCATGTAGACCAGTCGTGAGCAATATCAGATCCCCATATATCAAGATCGTACCAAATTCCCTTGCTGTATAAAATTGAGGCAAATCGCCGGGAAGCATCAGGATCTTCATAAGCGCCACTTCCGGTATAAATATGAATGTGATGACTTAAGCGGATCTTATCAAGTAACCACTGATCGTTTAAATTAGGCATATAATGTTGAGGACTATTATAATAAACCTGTTCGTCCCAAAAGCCGCGGGTGTATTCAGTAAGGTCGTAAACACCGCTCATGCTGATAACACCGTTAAGTATATCGGGTCTTTTTAAAAAAAGGTTCATTGCATGCAGCGCACCGAACGATGCGCCACAGGTATAAATGAAAGTTTCGTTGCTGGTGCAATTTCTAATAAAGGGCACTACCTCATTAAAAACATATTCGTTAAACTGGTTATGGCGGATAGCTTTATGTTCGGGAATCATTTCATGGTTCATCCAGCTTTCCCTGTTCATGCTGTCGATACTAAAGACCCGAAGCTTTCCGCTTTCTATTAACGGGCTTAAAGCATCTATTAACTGAAACCGTTCGTACTCCAAAAAATCTGCAGCAGCCGTGGGTATTAATAACACGGCAAAACCATAATGACCATACGAAGCAATGGGCATTTCTTTATTTAAGGCAGGGCTATACCAGGAGGTTGTTTGTTTTTGCATAGAAGTATCAGCATAATTTTTAAAAAATAACTAATCCTGTAATTTAATCGCTTTTACACTTACTATAATAAGCAATGCTTTTTGCAATAAGAATTCTATGGTTGACGATTTGCACCACTTGAAGGTCTTGGCAAATTGCAACTTAATATTAATCACTTATGCTTTTTATTATAGAACCACATTTTTGCTAACCCGATTAACATCTCCAAAGCCTGCTCTGTAAATTAATTATTGCTTTTTATAGGGGCAATGTAGCTTTACAGCTATAATTTTGAATTACAAGGTATGGCTGTAGTTAAAAATTTTATTAGTATATTAAAAGAGGCATTTGTAGAGCTAAAAAAAAATGACCCGCTACGCTTAGCTGGTGCAACAGCTTTTTTTACAACATTTGCATTTCCACCCATCACTATTATATTAATACAGATGTTTGGCTTGTTTTACAATCCTGACAAGTTGGACAAAAAATTCTTTGAACAGCTTTTTGAAGTATTAGGAAAAGAAAGCGGTTCGCAGATAAGACGAACTTTCTTAGGGTTTAAGGCCTTAGCTCAAAATTGGATTATTACTATTGGTGGATTTATTTTTCTGGTGTTTGTTGCAACCACTTTGTTTAAGGTAATAAAAGACTCAATAAATCAGCTTTGGAACATAAAGATTGATTACGAAAAGAAAATAGGACTAAACCTACAAACAAGGCTTATTTCGTTGGTTGTAATAATTTTTGCAGGCTTCCTTTTTTTAGCGGGAATGATTGCTGAAGGTTACCAGGCAGTTCTTTCCAATTATTTATTCAAGTTGTTTCCTGCTACCAGTTCATTTTTAAATCAAGTCATAAGTAAGTTATTATCTGTATTAGTTGTAACTACCTGGTTCACAATTTTATTTAAGTTTTTGACTGATGCAATTCCTTCGTGGAGAGTAGCTATTTCAGGTGCATTTTTCACAGGCATATTATTTACAATAGGCAAGATTGTTATTCTTACCATGCTTCCTTTTAAAAAGCTTAACTCGGTTTTTGGCGCTTCAACTTCAATTGTTTTGTTGCTTTTGTTTTTGTTTTACTCATCCCTTATTTTCTACTATGGCGCCTGCTTTACTAAGGCTTATGCAAAATTTATAAAAAGTCCTATTTTGCCTGGAGCTCATGCCTTTAGGTATGAATTAGCCGAAATAAAAAGTGATGAAAGGGTTAATAATGCTGAAGTAGATAGAAAAGAAGAAGAATTGAAAGAAGAAGAACGAATGGCTAAAGTAAAAGCGGAACATTAGCTGCACAGGTTTGATATTCCTGGCAAGCCTTGAGCAGTGTGGTGAAGTAATCTCCTGCAATTTGTCAACCTGTTTATATGCGCAAGGAATGCTTCTTTGTCGTTCTTCCTCATTGCACCCACGAAACTTTGTTATCCAATACGAGTTTCCTAACCAACTCTGACAATTTCTGCGCCCAAGGCATTTAACCGGGTATCTATGTTTTGATAGCCTCTTTCAATCTGTTCGATATTTTGGATAATACTTTTGCCTTCGGCACTAAGGGCGGCAATTAATAGAGCCACCCCTGCCCGAATATCGGGGCTTGTCATCTGGATACCTCTAAGAGGATGACTTCTTCCAAGGCCTATAACAGTTGCGCGATGCGGATCGCATAAAATTATTTGTGCACCCATATCCATTAGATTATCTACAAAGAACAGCCGGCTCTCAAACATCTTTTGATGAATAAGAACACTTCCTTTTGCCTGCGTGGCAACCACCAAAACTATACTTAAGAGGTCGGGGGTAAAGCCGGGCCAGGGATGATCGTAAATAGTTGGGATCGAGCCATTGAGGTTGGTTTGTATTTCGTACCAATCCTGTGAAGGAATATAAATATCATCACCTTTAAATTGCATGTGGATACCCAACTGTTTAAACTTATCAGGTATTACTCCCAAATGCTCTAATCCAACATTTTTTATAGTGATTTCGCTTTTAGTCATTGCTGCCATGCCTATAAAGCTTCCTACTTCAATCATATCGGGCAACATACTGTGTTCTGTCCCGCTTAAATAATTGACGCCTTCAATAGTAAGCAGATTACTGCCAATGCCACTGATATTGGCACCCATACGTGTAAGCATTTTGCAAAGCTGTTGTATATACGGTTCGCAGGCTGCATTGTAAATTGTAGTGGTTCCTTCGGCCATTACTGCTGCCATTAATATGTTGGCAGTGCCTGTTACCGATGGTTCATCAAGTAACATTGAAACACCTTTCAGGCCTTTTGTAATTAGCTGAAAATAATCATGCTCTTCATTAAATTCAAATGCAGCACCTAATTTCTCAAATCCAATAATGTGTGTATCTAATTTGCGACGACCAATTTTATCGCCACCCGGTTTGGGTATATATGCTTTTTTGAACCTCGCCAACATGGGACCAGCGAGCATTACAGAACCACGAAGCTTGCCGCTTTTAGCCCTAAAGGATGCAGAGCCAAGGTGATCTACATTTACATCATCTGCCTGAAATGTGCAGGTGTCAGTTGAAGATCTTTCAACCTTCACGCCGATGTCCTGCAATAATTCTATAAGCAGGTTAACATCTGTAATATCGGGGATATTTGAAACCGTAATTTTTTCAGGAGAAAGGAGAACGGCAGATATAATTTGAAGAGCTTCATTCTTTGCGCCCTGCGGTATAATTTCTCCCTTTAATTTATTGCCACCCGTTACTTCAAACCGCTTCACTAAAAACGTTTTTTATTGCCCCCGCCGAACTTATTATTCCTGTTATCGCGTCCGGTACCGCTACTATTTCCGCCACCAACGCCACGGTTGTCTCTGCTTACCCCGCTGCCTCCGCCTCCACGATTATCTCTTCCGCCGGCACCACCACCACCATCGCGGCTATTGCGTTGAAATCCGCCACCGTTATTATTGCGCTTAAAACGATTATCGCCATAACTGCTTCCGCCGCCACGGTTGTCGCGACCCTCGGATGTGCGGTAATGTTTTACAAAAGGCGTGCTGTCAAACTCAAGCTGCCCATTGGTAATGATGTTTAATTCTGCGCGAATGCCATCATCATGTACCAGCTCCTTGTGCCAGTTGCTGTAAGCAAGCTTCATGTAATAAGCAATGGCATTGGCAAAGCCAACACGCTTCTCGGGGTTTTCTTCTTTAAGCGCTTTGTCTATTACTACTTCAAGGTTCTTTCCTAAATGAGAGTAACGGGGTTTTTGCTTAGGGTACGGAAGCGGGTCAGGTTTTACTTTATAAGTTTCTTTGGTTGGTATAGGATAAGGACAATCAACGTCAAGTTTAAAATCGCTCACAAAAAACAAATGATCCCACAGCAGGTGCCTGAAGTCTTCTACGTTTTTCAAATGTGGATTTAAAGTTCCCATCAATTCAATTACCACTTGTGCCTGTTGCTGGCGTTTCTGCCGGTCTTCAATTGTCAGCACATATTCCACCATTCGCTGAATATGTCTTCCATATTCCTTCATTGTTAAATGGTTTCGCTGTGTATTATATTCCATTAAAAATAGTTGAACAGCAAATGTAATAAAGCTTTCGGTTAATAAACGTTGCAGGTTTGACAACATTTGGATTGTTGGCAAATGATCGGTTACTGGTCAAATATAAGTTATCCGTGTTCCCATTATTTCATTTTTAGACAGCCACTAAAAAATCCTTAATAGTTTCCATAAAACTTTTATTGGAAGGTGTAAAAAACTTTGCTTGTTTAAACCCTGCTATTAACTTAAGCTGGTCCGTCATTGCTTTTATTCCTTTTCTTTGTACCCTCCAATCAATTCAATTATATGTGGTATAGCCTGGGAAAATGGATTTTAAAATTTCGTGTTTCTTTGCTCATCATATTATTGATAGCAACGGCTGTAATGGGATATTTTGCCAGTAAAGTAGAGTTAAGCTACGAGTTCGGCAAGGCGATACCTACAGATAATCCGAAATACCAGGACTACCTGGCGTTTAAGCAAAAATTTGGTGACGATGGAAACCTGCTTGTGATAGGAGTGCAAAGCGGGCAATTCTACGATCTCAAAAACTTTAGGGCATTGGCGCAATTACATAACGATCTTAAATCGGTTAAGGGAGTTGAAAATGTTTTAAGCATTCCCGAGGCAATAACATTAATAAAAAATGATACTACTTCATCGCTGGTTTCAACCCGGATTTTTCCTGCGCAAATAACTAACCAACAACAGTTAGACTCAGGCAAAGCGGTTTTTGAAAACCTTCCTTTTTACAAGGGCTTACTTTATAATCAACAAACGCATTCTTATTTAACGGGTGTAAATGTGAACCGTGAGATATTAAACAGCAAGCAGCGATCCGTATTAGTAGCAGAAATAATAAATCAGGTAGATAAATATGGAAAAGCAACAGGTTTACAAACCCATATCAGTGGTTTGCCATTTATAAGAACGG
>MWWB01000053.1_pt1 | contig 17420 bp, 16 predicted proteins | sample 1047291 | NCBI WGS metagenome assembly MWWB01 (sample SAMN06349976, study PRJNA376086) | soil metagenome | isolation source: MS4-1 sample Antarctic (ecotone) soil | place: Antarctica | reverse complement strand
GTATCTTTTTTAACTACAGGTTTTTCAGTTATAACAGGAGGTTTAGCTACGGTATCTTTTTTAACTGCCGGAGGCTCAGGTTTCACGTTAATAGGATTGTTAACCTTTGGATTATTATCAACTTTTGGTATTGCAGTGCCTGCATTTTCATTTGTAGGTTTTGTTACTATTGTATTATCTACCGGCATACCCTTTCTCACATCCTCGTTTCTCGTAATTTCTAGTTTAGCAAGATCACTTTCAATTTGTTTGCGTCGTCTTAAAACATCAATCATTGTTTTAGCGCGTTCTGCCATAGGATTACTGCTATATAAACTGGTAAGATTGGTAAGCACTTTTATAGCAGTACTGTCTTCGGTTTGCTTTACATAATAAATAGATTCAATAAACAACAGTTGGGGCGTCCAATAAGAATTGCCGTAAATGCTGTCTGCAATTTTCTTTTCTGATTTCGCCCTCTCAAAATTCCCTTCGATAAACATGTTGTAAATGTCTTCGTACTTTTTTGTTGCAGGGCCTGACTGAACGTTGTTTTTAGCAAGTGCCGGGTTTTGTATCAGTTTTGCAAGCTTGCCATTTGGTGAGGATGCAATAAGCGCCCTTTTATAAAAATCAGCTTTTTCTTTATCGCCAGTTTTTTGATAAGCATTAGCAAGATTGAAAAGTATTTCTTCGGTATAAGCATTATTTGGAAAGCGCCTTAGCAGTTCTTCGTATGCTTTTATAGCCGAAGGGTAGTCTTCCAGTTTATTTAAAAATGTTTGTGCAAGGGTATACAAAGCTTCTCTTACTGTAATATTGCTTTCAGCAATTTGCTGGTCGGTGAGCGGCACATTTTGCAGTAACCCCTCATAGCTAATATCGGCTGTTTTTCCCGATGTATTATTTGCAGTATTTGCCGCAGCGCCGGTATCTATAATTGCGAGGCCGGGGTTTTGACGGTTTGCTGCACCTTGCCTGCGCCAGTTATCCGTATTAGAACGCTGTCCCCACCTGCTTTTAAATTCGCTAAACCCGCGTGCTTTTGCTGAAGCATTATAAAAATAAAAATCATTGCTTTTGTCGGTGCTTGCAAACAAATCAGAAGCCTGCTGCATTACGGCAGGATTTACACTTTCCACCTCTTCGTCTTTTAAGCCCTGTGCTCTACGTAATTGCCGCGCCAGTTTTTTAATAAACGCTTCTCTTTGTTCAGCAGGCATTTTAGCAAGCGCCTGTAAACTATCCTGCCTGGTAATGCTAACCGTATTTTCCGTAATAATTTTTAAAGGAGGTTTACGATCGTTTACCCTGTTCCTGTCAGGATCATTTGAAAGAGCATTTACTTCAACACTGTCGTAGAAATTATATGCAACGGGATAAATTTTACGGTCAAAATTCATATCCCCTAATAAAAGAAAAGATTGGCTTCGTTGGGCAGGATTATTTGCAGTGTACTTCACACTTTTAAGAAGATCGTCCAGTGCATTTTCAAAGTTTTTTCTTTCAAGCTCGATGGAGGCTGCGGCATAATAAATAATGTCCCTGTAATTTTCGTACTTATCTCTTCTGGCCATTTGGTGAAGCGCATCAATATTCTCCTGCATGTAATTCTTATTATCAGAACGGTTAATTCTAATTGAATTTAGGCGTGCATAAACATCCATGACAGGATCGGTAGTGTGCTTTATACTACGATGGTAATATTCCACCGCTTCTTCGTTCTTATTATCTAACTGGTACATCTGTGCAATCAGATATTCCCAACGGGCTCTTTCCTGGCCGGTAGAAGCCTCAGTGAGTGCATTGTTTAAATGAAAAGCAGAGCTGTCGTAAACCTTTTGTTTATAAAACCAGTAAGCTAAAACTTCCTCTAAATCTGTGTGTAACCTCGCTGGAAAATTAGGATCGTTTCTAAGTATTTCAATTACCCCTGCAGCTTCTCCGAATTCATTCTTCTCAATATGGTTTCTCACCTGCCAAATAAAACTTTCGTTACGGCTGGGCTGGCGGGTGGTAAGTTTATTCCAAATGCTGCTTTTTTCAACTGTTGCAATACTAAATTCACCTTTATCGTTACTTGCATTACTGCCAATGGGAATATGATAGCCGCCTTCCTCCTTGGGCGCATAAGCGTAATTGAGATATTGTAATGTTAGTCCGGCAGAGTCCTGGTCTTTCCTATAAAAATATGCTTTGGCTAAAAGCAAATACATATTATCTATCCAGCTATTTCTAAGGTCATGCAATAAAATACCTGCCGTGCATTTATAAATAATAGAGTCAAGTTCGCTCTTATCCTGCGAGGTTACATCTAGCGAGTAATTATAAAAAGGCAGCAGTTGTGAGTAATCATCTTTAAAAGAAGTTTTTGCACGAACTACCAAATCGTTTAGACGATTGTTAGCGTTGAAATAGTAGTTATAATGAGTAGTTGTATTATGATAAACCTTTCGGGGAAAGTTGAATTTTTTATTACCGGTTTTTTCAGAAGCTAATTTCCTGTTTTCATATTTTTTAGGTTTGATAAGTTCTACTTCAAACCCTTTTTGAGCATGACTGAATAAAAACAAAAACGATAAAAGAAGCGTAGTGTATATACTACGGATATAGATCTTGAATAATGGACGACTGGTTAAAAGCATAATCAGGAAGAAAATATTTTTAAAAATAACGTTATTTTTCTTTGCGGGCATAGGAATACAGGCCAATTGCTACCTTTAACCTTTTATAAAACATTATGGCCAAACCGGAGGCTCCAAGTACATTAAAACGCCTTAACAACCGCTACCGTCTGGTTATAATGAATGATGATACTTATGAGGAAGTAATTACTTTTAAATTAACCCGGCTAAGTGTTTATATCGCCTCAAGCAGCATATTTGTTATTTTAGTTTGCCTTACAGTTGCCCTGATTGTTTTTACACCTTTAAAGCAATATGTGCCGGGGTACGCAACCCAATCTGCACGTAAAGAATTGCAGGGTTTAAAATTGCGAACCGACTCACTTGAGCAGGCAATGAAAAATAAAGACCAATACCTTTTAAACCTGAAAAAAGTGCTGACGGGAAATGTAAATACCGTATATGATACAACTCCTTTGAAGGTGCGAAAGCCTGTAAGGATTAATGATTAATTTTTCAATTAATAGTTTCACCGCTAATGGATACTCAAAAATCTTCTTCGGGAAATAACGGGCTACTTATGAGATATGCCGGGTTAACAATGCAGGTTATGGTTGGCCTGGCGCTCGCCGTATTTGTTGGAATTAAATTAGATAAATGGCTTTCTTTCAAAACACCCTTATTTGTTTGGGTGTTGCCATTGTTAGTTATTATTGTAATGATTTGGCAAATAATTAAGGATACTTCAAAAAAGAAATAATGTTTAATAAAAGTGTGCTTCCGTTAGTAACTGTTTTTTTAGTGTTTGGCATCCTTATCCTGGTCTTTCGAAAGAGTTTGGAACAATACGGTTTTGACTGGCAAGTGTTAAGTGGTGGTAATTTGTTTATTTATTTAGTCACTGCTATCTCCATTCATTTATTAAATAAAGGGTTGCATGCAGGCAATACTCAAGCTTTTTTACGTAATGCCTACAGTGGAATCTTAGTAAGGCTATTTACTCTTGCTCTTGCCGCTTTTATTTACATTTTAGCCGCGGGAAAAAACATGAATAAACCTGCTTTATTTGCCTGTATGGGGCTTTACCTCATTTATTCTTTTGTGGAAATGTATATAGTAATGAAAGAAAGCAAACGGAAAAAAAATCTTGAAAACTGAGCATCCATTAGAGGCTTTAAACGAATATCTTCCACCTGGTACGTTTCAACCTGTAGCCGCTTATTTGCAGCTATATAAAGTTCACCTAACCATTGCCCGCGAACGTAAAAGTGTTTTAGGCGATTACAGAAATGCAGGCAGTAGGGGCAATCACCGGATAAGTGTAAATGGCAATTTAAATCTTTATTCATTTCTCATAACGCTTCTGCACGAACTGGCGCATTTGCTTACGTTCGATAAATATGGTAACAGGGTGCAATCTCATGGTAAAGAATGGAAAGCTTTGTTTAGCCAATTACTTGCACAGTTTATAAAAAACAAAGTTTTTCCTGCTGATATTGAAAAGGAATTGATCGCATCATTATCGAATCCTGCTGCCAGCAGTTGTGCTGAAGACGGATTGATGCGGGTTTTAAGAAGATACGATAAGAAGGCAGAAGGACAAATGCTGGTAGAAGAAATTCCTCCGAAAAGTTTATTTAAGTTAAAAGATGGGCGGGTGTTTAAAAAAGGAGAGAAGCTGCGTAAAAGATATCGTTGTGAAGAAGTGGGGTCGAAGAAAGTTTATTTGTTTAGCCCGGTGTATGAGGTGGAATTGGTAGGAAATGTTGGTTGATGGGTTGAAAGGGTTGAAGGGTTAGTTCACAAGTTGAAACATTAGAGATAGCTCTTTTCTTATAAATCCAAAAAATCCCATAAATCCTGGTTCAGACAATTTTCTTCAACATCCAAACATCACAGCCAAAGTGCCCTGTGTTTCCTAAAGGTCCGTTCAAATATTCAAAACCATATTTTTCGTAAACGCTTACTGCTTTTCTAAGTTCAGGCATCGTTTCGATATATACTTGTATGTGACCAAAGCCTTTTGCAAATTGAAGACATGCATTTATTAACTTTCTTCCAACCCCCAGGTTTCTTGCCTTCGGTAATAAATACATTTTAACCAGTTCACATGTTCCTTGTGGTAACCCTGTTGAAGGATAAATACCAGCGCCACCTAAGATATGTTCTTCCTGTTCGGCTACATAATACATACTTCCCGCTTCCTGGAAGAGTTCATATAAGTGATCAGTTGTATCATCATAATATACAGTTCCGGATTTGTTGGCACCAAATTCGGCTAAAGCGTTTCTGATGATAGCAGCAAGATGAGGGTTATCAGTTGGTTCGATTTTTCTGAGGTTAATATTCATGGATTGTAAGACTATGATGAAATAAATTTAATAAATAAAAATCCCGCCTTTCACGGTGGGACTATTTATAATTCTAAATTCGTACTTCGTATTTCAACCCTCGTACTTCGTATTTCGTACTTCTTACTTTTCACGCCACTGCTTTCTTTACCAACTCCGCAGCTTCACTCAAAAGTATTGCGCTTTGAACTTTCAGGCCGCTTTCGTCTATAAGCTTTTTAGCTTCTTCAGCGTTAGTGCCTTGTAGTCGTACGATGATAGGAATATTGATGTTACCCATTTTATTATAAGCTTCAATAACCCCGGCAGCAACACGGTCGCAGCGCACAATACCCCCAAAAATATTGATTAAAATAGCCTTAACGTTTGGGTCTTTCATGATAATCTTAAAACCAGCCTCAACGGTTTGGGCATTTGCGGTACCGCCTACATCAAGAAAGTTAGCAGGTTCACCACCGCTCAATTTAATCATATCCATAGTGGCCATTGCCAAACCGGCGCCATTTACCATACAACCAACATTGCCATCGAGCTTAACGAAGTTTAAATTGTACTGACCTGCTTCAACTTCTGTTGGGTCTTCTTCAGATATATCACGCATTGCGGCCAAATCAGGATGACGCATTAAAGAGTTTTCATCCAAATTCATTTTGCAGTCAACCGCAATAATTTTATCGTCGCTTGTTTTAAATAATGGGTTAATCTCAACCATGCTGCAGTCGAGACCAACATAGGCATTATATAAATTTGTAACAAGCTTTACGCAGTTCTTAAAAGCCTCGCCAGCTAAACCAAAATTAAAAGCAATCTTTCGAGCCTGGAAACCTGGCAGTCCCGCACCTGGGTACACCCATTCTTTGAATATTTTTTCAGGAGTATTGTGTGCAACTTCTTCAATATCCATTCCGCCTTCGGTGCTATACATTATTACATTTTGTCCTTTGGCCCGATCAAGCAAGATGCTTAGGTAAAATTCCTTAACAGGGTTAGGACCGGGATAATAAACATCCTGGGCTATCAATATCTTGTTTACTTTTTTACCTGTAGGACCGGTTTGTATTGTAACTAAAGTACCGCCCAAAATGTTTCTTGCAATGTTCGAAACATCTTCGAGGCTTTTACCAACTGCAACGCCGCGTTGTTCCTTACCCTGTATTTTTCCCTTGCCGCGACCACCCGCATGAATTTGAGCTTTTACTACAGCAAAGTTGTTGCCCGTATCGTTTTTAATTTGCCTGTACGCTTCTTCGGCTGCCATAACATTATCAACAGCAATGCCTTCCTGCACCGGCACGTTAAATCTTTTTAGTAATTCTTTCGCCTGGTATTCATGCAAGTTCATATGGTAAATTGTTTCGGCGAAGATAATTGAATTAAGAATTGAGATTTTATAACAGGATTGTTTTTTTAACTGGTTCTATAACTCGTTATGCGTACAGATATTGGTAGTCCATTTAATGTAACAGATGGCATTATAAAAATTGTAACTATTAAAATCATTTAGAAGCTGACGGTCGTTTTAAATTTTTATGAATAGAAATGAGGTTCCAAAAACAGAGCTTCTTAAATTTCTTTTATAGTTTGGTTGGCTTTTTGTTGTTTAAAATTCATAGACAGTTCTACAGCAGTAGTTTTTTCAACAAATATTACTTTTGCTAAACCAACTGTTCAAATTAGTTGTTGTAAATAGAAATGTAAAAATCAAATGGGAGTTTGGCGGCAGATAGCAGAATACCTCTACTTAAAGAAACGAGATCCTAATGCACCCCGATCCGACTGGATGAAATACATGCATGGCATGAACCGTATTTCTATAGTTATGTTCCTGATTGCTATCATTATTATAATTATCAGGATAGTAATTATTCCCTTGTTTAAATAAACCCTACCCCTAAAGGACTTAAGTAAAACTGTGTAAGAGTAAAGCTTAGAAAGGTTTAAACTATTATACGATTCTGGTTCATCAGTAGAGATTGATTAAGCCTTTTTAGGGGTTTGGCTTGGAATAAAACTTGCATTTTTCTTTAAAACAATAAATATGGAATACTTACAAATTGATATGCAGTAACAACCTGAATATGATGATGTAGAATTAATAGAACAAGCCTTTAATGATGCAGTTGAAGAAGATGGAACTCCTGTATTAGACGAACAGGATTTAAAGGAAAATAATTTGACCGAAGAGGAAGCTGAACAGCTTATTTGGGACGAGCCCGCACAAAGTGAGAAATAAATTGTTGAGGATAAACCAATTGGATAGAGCGGCATATAATATAGCAGGTGTATTGCTATTAGGGTTTCATAAAGTCTACAATAATTTCAGCGGCATTCGCTGATGCATGTCCACCTTTTGTCAAAAGATCTTTAAGAGCTTTATAATCCGTTTGCAACTGTGCACGACGTTGTTGATTCTGCAAAAGCTCTTTCAACTCCTTAATGCAATTTTCGGTAGTAAGATCTTTTTGTATTAATTCTTTAACCACTGGTTTGTCCATTATCAAATTAACGAGCGATATATATTTTACCCTGATCACCCTTTTTGCAATTTCGTACGATATTGGATTTCCTTTATAGCAAACAACTTCAGGTACCCCAAATAAAGCAGTTTCAAGGGTTGCTGTTCCGCTTGTTACTAAAGCTGCTGAAGCCTGGTTAAGCAGGTTATAAGTTTGGTTACTAATTGCAGATACATTTTTGTAAGGCTCCATAAAAGGGTCATAAAAATCATCCTGGAGGCCGGGAGCTTTTGCAACTACAAATTGAAAGTCAGGAAATGATTTACTCACCTTCAACATAATCGGAAGCTTTACATTTATTTCCTGTTTACGGCTTCCGGGTAGTAATGCAATTATACATTGAGAATCATCGGTTGCCGGTTGCCAGTTATCCGTTGCCAGTTGTTCGTCGTTCGTTGTTCGTTGTTTGGTGCCGGTTACCTGTGGTCTATTATTCTTCCTAAATTCTTCTATCACTTCTATCAGGGGATGGCCTACATACTCAACTTTGTAATCCCATTTTTGGTAATAGTCTTTTTCAAACGGTAGAATAACCAGCATTTTGTCTACACATTTCTTAATTGTTTTCACCCTCTGTTCTTTCCACGCCCATACCTGCGGAGAAATATAATAAACAGTTTTCAAATTTTGCCGTTTAGCCCATTCTGCAATTTTTATATTGAACCCGGGATAGTCAATAAGAACAATAACATCAGGCTTAAAAGCAAGAACATCTTCTTTACAAAATGCGAGGTTTTTTAAAATAGTTTGCAGGTTAAATAACACTTCAACAAAGCCCATAAAAGCAAGGTCTTTATAATGCTTTACCACAGTTGCACCCTGGGCCTGCATTAAATCTCCGCCCCAGCACCGGATGTTTGCCTGGTTATCTAATCCATAAATATGTTTTATAAGATTACTTCCATGCAGATCACCGCTTGCTTCTCCGGCTATAATATAGTATTTCATGCCTCTAACCCCTACAGGGGGATTAATGTTTTTGCTGCAAAATAATGTATTATAAGTTGGAGAAGGATTAGCCCACACTCATTATTGCCAGTATTATCAGTAGGAGATTATATCTCACTAATATTTCATTGTAAAAGAAGGTTCGCATTCTATGAAGAATTATGCTGCTCATTGTAGCTACGGCAACATCTGGATTATAACAATACAAATTAACCAATCAATTTCCAAAGTAAAGAGGCAATTGCATATATACAAGTTGCTATAAAAATACCACGAGCTGTTCTGTCTTTACGATTGTTAATATAAATAGTAAAAATGACTGCATTGGCAATAAGAGAGATACTTACGATACCTGTAAGTAAGGTTTTTTGCGAAAACATGATCATGAAAAATTCTGCAAGTGTAAACAGCCGAAACTGGAGAAAGTAGTAAATGAACATCCCTGCTATGGGCGCTAGAAATCCTAAGACAATCCCCAGTCTCAGTCCGTCTTTTCTAAACATAGTTACCATTTAAGGGTTTTTTCCAGCTTCTCTTTCAGCCTATAATCTGTAAGGTCAAATTGTACAGGAACTACGCTTACATAATTGTTGTTAAGTGCCCATACATCGGTATCACGCCCTTTATCAAAATTGACAAATTCGCCTGTAAGCCAGTAGTATTTTCTTCCATGAGGATCAACGCGCTCATCAAAATCTTCCTCGTACTTAGCGTATGCCTGCCTGCAAACCTTTAGACCTTTTAATACATTAACATCAACTGCCGGAATATTCACATTGAGGCAAAGGTGCTTATCAATGGTTTTTTTTGTAAGCAGTTGCTCTACAATTAAGCGGGCATATTTTTTAGCTCCTGTAAAATCTGCACTTAAACTATAATCAAGCAACGAAAAGCCAATACTCGGTATACTCTCAATTGCAGCTTCCAAAGCTGCAGACATAGTACCCGAATAAATGACATTTATTGAGTGGTTGGCGCCATGGTTTATGCCGCTTAAACAAATATCAGGTTTACGGTGAAGCACTTTATCTACTGCCAGCTTTACACAATCAACAGGTGTTCCGTTACATTCGTAAGCTTCAATTTCTCCAAAAGTATTAACAGACGACATCCTTAAAGGAGAGCCAATTGTTATTGCATGTCCCATTCCGCTTTGTGCCTTGTCGGGAGCAATCACTACTACCTTGCCTAAATCTTTCACTGCATCTACCAGTGCTGCAATACCAGGAGATGTTACACCATCATCGTTGGTGATTAGTATAATACGATCTTTACCAGTTCTAATATTACTTTTCAGGTTCTTCTCTTTATCATTTTGGGGTTCATCTGCCTCCTTCGCTGCTTTAACTTTTGTATTGATAACAGAGGCAACAGGAGGCTGCCCGGGGTTGAGTTTTGTTGAAGTACCAGTTGCTAAACTTTTATTTATTCCTTCTTTTCTCTCTTTTGCCATATAGATAAATAGCCTGCAAAAATGATTATAAAAAAATTCGTAGGCAAAAGAATTTGCTAATACTAAAACATTTAGTATTTTTACCACTAAATTAATTAGTTGCAGATGTCTCAGGCGGGAAAAAATCTAAAATATTTACGTAAGTTAAGAGGCTGGACGCAGGAAGAGTTTGCTAATAAGCTTAAAATAAAGCGTTCTCTTTTGGGAGCTTATGAAGAAGAAAGGGCAGAGCCACGAATTGAAGTGCTGGAAACCATTAGCAATATTTTTAAAATTACTTTGGATGAGTTGCTGCTAAAAGATATAAGTACCGCAAAGGGTAACACATATCTTGAAAAGCGCAGGCAGTTAAAATTGTCGGCTACAGTGGCGGAGATACAATACGTACCGGTAAAAGCAGCAGCAGGCTATTTAGCCGGTTATGCTGATCCTGATTTTATTGATGAGTTGAATACATTTACTTTACCTATGCTTAATGCCGGCAGCTACCGTGCTTTTGAAATTATAGGAGACAGCATGTTACCAACCCAAAGCGGATCGGTGATAGTTGGTGAAAAAATTGAAGACCTTGACAGTGTAAAAACGAGCAATACTTACATTGTAATAAGCAGGAGCGAGGGGATTGTTTATAAAAGGGTTTTAAAAAATAACCGTAGCAAGAATAAAGTTACCCTGGTAAGTGATAACCCTACCTACCAACCTTACCAGGTAAATGCTGAAGATATTGTAGAACTATGGCAGGCACAAATGATAATAACAAAAGCTAACGTGCAACAACGATGGGATGTTAATCAACTTGCCAGTTTAGTGAATAATCTGCAGGAACAGGTAAGTACTTTGAAGAAGAAATTACCATAGTTGATATAACAATTGAAGAAATTTTTTTGGGGTGATAATTAATGCCGGGCGAAAGTCCGGTGTTTTTATTTAAAACATTATATCTTCTAAGCAACAACAGCGGCGTAGGTTTGTTTATCTTTTTATTTATTGTTCAACCGTTGTTTAAACTACAGGTTTGAGGTAATAACACTGTTCAACCGAAGGGCGGCAAGAAGCGTCAAAGTTCTCTTAGCATCTATCAATTTTGTAAACCTGAATATACATTCAATAAGAACTATTTCCTATGTTTTCTGTCTAAAGGAATTTTCAGGACGACCGCTATAATAAATAAAAGTTGTGCTTATTTACAATAGGTAGATTGGCAGAACTCTTGTTTAAAACCTGTTATTCCGGGGAGAATATGCAATTATTGTGAAACAAATTTTAGCCCGGCAATGGAAGCAATGAGTGTAGTAATAAAGAATAACCTCCAAAAATCTGAGGGTTCTTTAAAAAGAATTATTCCAACGAGCACTGTTCCTACAGCACCGATACCGGTCCAAACGGCATAAGCTGTGCCTATCGGAATTGTTTGTGATGCTTTATTAAGAAGAAAAAAACTAAGACTTATCGAGATTAGAAATGCTATACTCCAACCCAATCTTGTAAAGTTGTTTGAAAGTTTTAAACATGTGGTAAAACCTACTTCGAATAGTCCTGCTATTATTAGTATTAGCCAGTTCATATTTAATATTGGAGGAATTAATAAAAAAAAGGTTACAAACTTGTAACCCTTTCTAACTTATAACTTTACTACTTAAAACTTACCACTTTAAATATCAATTGCCTCACCATAAGCTGCGGCGGTTGCTTCTTTTACCCCTTCGCTCATTGTAGGATGCGGATGAATGGCATTTAGAATTTCATGAGCAGTTGTTTCTAATTTCCTTGCAACAGAAACTTCTGCAATCATTTCAGTTACGTTGTTGCCAATCATGTGTGCGCCCAAAAACTCTCCGTATTTAGCATCAAAAATTACTTTCACAAAACCTTCGGTTGCGCCGGATGCGCTGGCTTTACCGCTTGCCATAAACGGAAACTTTCCAACTTTAATATCGTATCCTGCATCTTTAGCAGCCTTTTCAGTATAACCAATACTTGCGATTTCCGGTGTACAATAGGTGCAGCCCGGGATATTGTTATAATCCATTCCTTCCGGCGCGTGCTGGTATTTCTTTTCGGTATAGGCGATATGTTCAGAAGCGTTAATACCTTCTTTGGTCGCAACGTGTGCCAGAGCCTGCCCCGGTGCACAATCACCAATTGCATAAAAACCCGGCACATTTGTTTGTCCGTATTTATCAACTACTATCCTTCCTTTTTCAGTTTTAATACCAAGTTCTTCCAAACCGATATTTTCAATATTTGCAACAACCCCTACGGCGCTTAGTACAATATCAGCTTCCAAAGTTGTTTCGCCGCTTTGTGTTTTAACCCGGGCTTTTACTCCGTTGCCTGTCTGCTCAACAGACTCCACTGTGGAGTTAACCATTATTTCAATTCCCTGCTTTTTGAATTGTTTTTCAAGCTCTTTAGAAATTTCCTCATCTTCTACAGGCACTACCCTTGGCATAAATTCAACAATAGTAACTTTTGTTCCCATACTGTTATAAAAGTATCCGAATTCAGCACCTATTGCACCGCTTCCAACAACGATCATGCTTTTTGGTTGTTGAGGTAATACCATTGCTTCGCGATAACCAATCACTTTCTTACCATCAATCGGTAAATTAGGCAGTTCGCGGCCCCGTCCGCCTGTAGCTATAATGATATATTTTGCTTCAACTACCTGCTTACTGTTATCTGCTGCAGTTACTTCAATTTGGCCTTTGGCTTTCAACTTCCCATAACCCATTATTACATCAATCTTGTTTTTCTTCATCAGAAACTGAACGCCTTTACTCATTTTATCCGCAACCCCACGACTGCGTTTAATAACAGCACTAAAATCGTGCTGGGCGCCACTCACATTTATGCCATAAGCAGTTGAATGCTTGGCATATTCATAAACCTGTGCACTTTTCAATAATGCTTTAGTAGGAATACAACCCCAGTTAAGACATATTCCGCCGAGGCTTTCCTTTTCTATAATAGCAACTTTAAAACCTAACTGCGAGGCACGGATAGCGGCAGGATAACCACCGGGGCCACTTCCTAAAACGATTACATCGTAAGCCATAAATTTTTGTGTTGATTGAGTAAATGTTACGGTTTGCTGTTTTTACTGATTAAGTCCATTGCATCATAATGAACCTGTAACGAACAACTTTTAAATGATGTGCGAAAATACTGGTTAGTGGGCAAATGGCAAAAGACGTTATCCGGATGAATGAATGTGATACTTAAAAATGAAACAGGTTGCGCATGAGGGATAACCCCTTATTTTTGCTGACTTACAACATGAAAAACAATTAGTGAAACTTCTGATATTTCTTGTATTTACCTGTTTTGCAACAATTGGTTTTTGCCAGGGCAAGCATAGCAATTTGGGAATAGTTACAGGTACTGTTGTTGAAGCTGAAACAGGCAAAGCTGTAGCCGGAGCAACAGTATTAATTGTAAATATTAATGACAGCACCAATAAACGATCTGAATTAAGCGATAAGAACGGAAGCTTTGAAATTGATCGTCTTTCTCTTGGATACTATAAATTAAACATTACTAATGTTGGATTTTCTACCCTGGTTCTTGATAGCATTTACTTACGGGCCGAAAGATTTGATTTTAATCTTGGTGATCTTAAACTGCAAAGAAGTGCAGTGCAATTAATAGAAGTTATTGTGTATGCTGAAAAACCATTGATTGAAAATACAGATGGAAAGATAACTTATAACGTTGGCGAGAGTGCGTTAACCAGTGGTTCTTCAACTGCTGAAATTCTCAAAAACATGCCCCTTATTAATAATGACCCTAACGGGAAAATTTTATTAAAAGGCAAGGAGCCAAAAATATTAATTGATGATAAGCCAACAGATTTAAACGCACAACAACTTGCCGATCTTTTGGAAAGCCTGCCCGGCAGCAGTATCGAAAAAATTGAATTAATGACAAATCCTCCTCCGCAGTATGCTACCGAAACGGGCGGAGTAATTAATATCGTAACAAAAAAAGGCAAAATTGGTTTGGTGGGCAGGGTTACGGTAAGTGCGGGAAGCAGGGGTGAAGCAAACGGGACAGCCAACATTTCGTACCGTAATAAAAAGTTTGCCTTCAATACAACGGCAAGTGTTGGCGCGGGTATGTTTACCGGTACTAATTACAGCAGGCGCACTAATTTATATACTGACTCTACTAACTTCTTTAATACGAATACCCGTTTTAAAAACAAAAATCTGCGTCCCAACCTGCGTTTCCAGGGCGACTATGAATTTGATCAACATCATAGCATAAGTGGTGTCATTCAAAGTAATTTTAATTATTTCGATAATAATAGTTTTACCCAATACTCTAACATTAATCGATATACTGAAATTTATAAATTAAGCAACCGCACAAACGCTTCCAACGGAAATGGATACAGCAACGGCCTTACACTTACTTATACTCACAGGGGCAAAAACTTAGCGGAAAGATTGCAGGTAATAGCTTCCGGAAATCTTGGAAAAAATGATAATGGAAAAGATTTTTACCAACAATTTTTACGTCCTGATTTCTCGCCAACGGGTATCGACTCTACGTCTCAACAAGGCTACGATTATTTGAGTAACTCTTTTTCTTTGCGTGTTGATTATGTAAAGCCTTTAAAGTTGAAGGGAGCAACTTTTTCAGCCGGCAGTTCTTATTCACGAACAAATAATCACAATATTTTTAATACCCGTTTTTTCAGAAAATCCGATCAGCAGTTCGTTGAGAATGATTTGTTGAGCACAAACTTTCGTTTTCACCAGGATATATTTACTGGACGTGCTGCTATTAGTTTGCGGTTGCCCAAAGAGTGGCGCATAATTACAGGTGCGCAGGCCGAACAAACAGTAAGCACCTTTAAGTTCATTAAAGGAAATGCGCCTGATGTAAGCAGCAGCTATTGGAATGTTTTACCCAACTTTACACTTCGTAAAGACTTCAATAAAAAGTTCAACACTTCTTTTGTTTATCGCGCAAGTATTCGCAGGCCAGGCATTGGCGAACTTAATCCCAGTATTGATTATTCTGATCCTTATAATATTCGTTTCGGTAATCCTTATCTTTTGCCTTCACTCGCCGATAATTTTGATTGGAACGTTGGGTTGGTAAAGGGCAAATATTATATCAATACTTCGGTGGGTTACAACAAGGTAAAAGATGTTTACAACACCATAAGAACATTGGTCGAAAACGGGATAACAGAGATTACTTACCGCAATATTTCTGACCGGCAGGAATATGAAGCAAGCGTTTGGGGAGGTTATACCTTCACAAAGAAGTTCAGGATAAATACCAGTGCAGGATACAGCTACAATAAATATGGCGAAGAACAAATAAGATTATACAAGTATCGTAACGGTGGTACTTTTTATACCAGTATCAATTATTCCTTTACGCCTAACACCCTTACCACCTTAGATGGAAATGCACGTTACAGCAGTTATGCCGATCCCCAGGGCAGGGCACGAAGCAATCTTCAAATGAATTTGGGGATACAACGTAAGTTTTTTAATAAACGGCTTATTGTAAGTTTCAATGCAATTGACCCGATAAAGGTGCAGAAGTTTGTTACTTATACTTACGGAACAAGGTTTACTTTAGAAAATCATAATTCAACTAATACGCGCAACTTTAGGATTGCTGTTGCTTACCAGTTGAATAAAGTGGTTCAGAAGAAGATGAGCGATAAAGAGAAGAAGAAGATGCTGGATAAGTTGAAAGGGAAATAGCACTACCGGCAAGTAACCTTCTAGTGCAACAATAACCTATAGCGATAACGTACTTAACCTCTTCGAGATCCAGCTTCGTTTTACCGGTGTCATCCAGTTATTAATCAGCTCTTCTTTCGTCTGAACAAGATTGTTGAAATAGAAGGTTTCACCATTTATGAAATTATTCTCAACCGCGTACTTTAATTGCGAGAGAGGTAATAACTGAACTTTATCTTTTATTATAAATGCAAGACTTTGCCGGTCGAACATATCAACCTTAAAGTTTTCTTCTATTGCTTTTATGAGCCGAACACTGCTGTCTGTACTGCAACCGCTAACACCCGCTGCTGTCTCATCTGCCATTAGTACAATAAACTGACCAAATAAAAGGTTCGCATATCCTTTTACTTTAGCACCATGCGATTGCCACTTTTCTACAAATTCATTCAGCATATCTTCTATTTCCAAAGCTTCGCCAATGGAAAATAAGCGACTCGACTGGTAAATCCATACTCGTGATGCAGCGTCGAAGTCTTCGGGTAACAAGTGTGCGTATTCTAATTTCATATGAGTAAAATTAAAGAAACAAGGTCAGCTAAAACAGTTCAATAAATTATAAATGATGATTATGTAGAAGATTTAAGAGATACTTGCGGCCACTATTTCGGCAATATCCATAACAGACACTTCGTTTTCTTTTTCGTTATGCTTTACGCCATCAGTAAGCATAGTATTGCAAAACGGGCATGCAGCAGCTATAACTCCGGCGCCGGTGCCAATAGCCTCGGTGCTCCTCTCAGTATTAACGTACCTGTTGCCTTTTTCTTCTTCTTTAAACATTTGTGCCCCTCCTGCGCCACAACACAAGCCGTTGCTTCCGCATCTTTTCATTTCTACCAGTTCGGCATCCAATGCTTCCAGTACTTTGCGCGGGGCTTCATAAATGTTATTCGATCTGCCTAAGTAGCAACTGTCGTGGTAAGTTATTTTCTTGCCTTTAAAAGTACCGCCTTCTTTCAGCTTAATTCTTCCATCATTTATTAGCTGCTGCAACAGTTGGGTGTGATGTATTACCTCGTAATTTCCACCCAATTCAGGGTATTCATTTTTTAGGATATTGAAGCAATGCGGGCAGGCAGTTACAATCTTCTTTACTTCGTATCCATTTAAAACCTGAATGTTATTATAAGCCATCATCTGAAATAAAAATTCGTTGCCTGCACGTCGGGCAGGGTCGCCCGTACAGGCTTCTTCTTTTCCAAGTATGGCATATTTAATCCCGGCGGCATTTAAAATCGCAGCAAATGCTTTTGTAATTTTTTGTGCTCTCTGGTCAAAGCTGCCTGCACATCCTACCCAAAATAGGATTTCAGGCGTTTCTCCGTTTGCCATCATTTCAGCCATCGTTCTAACGGTCATCGCTTCTAACATTTATCTTCAAATGTATGGTAAAAGGGAATTAACAATGAAGCTCAGTTTTTTAAAATCCGACAACTAATTGTTCTTATGCATTTACCAGTAAACCATATCTTACTTTTGCCGCCTAATATTTTAAGGCTTGAGTAGTATTTGGAAAAGAGCATTAAATTGGGAACTATGGCCTTTTGCCATGATTTATGCTCCGCTCGGTTTATTATGGTTGTATTATGCTATTAGAGCCCGGGCATTTTGGTTCTTCTCCAATGTCAATCCAACAATTGAATTTTCAGGGTTCGAAGGTGAAACAAAAGAAGAAATGTACGTTCAGTTGCCGGTACATTCATACCCTAAAACAGTGCATATAAAAGCGGGTACTGATTTTACTGAAGTGCAAGACCGGCTGACTAATGCAGGTC
>MWWB01000095.1_pt1 | contig 17426 bp, 19 predicted proteins | sample 1047291 | NCBI WGS metagenome assembly MWWB01 (sample SAMN06349976, study PRJNA376086) | soil metagenome | isolation source: MS4-1 sample Antarctic (ecotone) soil | place: Antarctica | reverse complement strand
GGTGTGAAGATTTTAATATGGGATTTTTTAAGGCTGTAAACTGCTCCGAAAAGAAAGGCGGCTTACTTCCCTACCAACCCAACGAGACCGGAATTAAAAACAGTGTGAGCACTGGTGCGAACGTCCTTCCCGGTCGAGTGTAGCGAAGGCGCTTTGGCCGAAGCGTGACCAAATTTTGAAAGTGACAGAACAATGGTTGATTGCTGAAAAAATTTCGCGTCCGTCTGCGATTGGTTTTAGCTGCTTCGCAGACGGTCAAAGTTCCGCTCTGCGGTTCTTGTACATGGTCTTGATGGAAAGGGGGGTTGCTTTAAGGTGGTTAAATCAAATCCTATGGCCCTGGCTGCCTCTAGGTGAAGAGATTTTAGGGGGGGCTATAGTCCAGGATACCTTGCCTCAATTTCGGCTTTGTGAGAGCACTTCTTGGCCCCGCTTGTTTTCCCGTCCGTCACCATCCGAAACCCTGACGCATCACAAAGCGGGCAAGCCGCTATCTGGTCTCGTCTCTCTTGGCCCTTCGCCGCCTCTTCCGCTTTGGCTCTTGCTTCTAGGTATAAAGGCGGAAGCTGCCAGTCATCTCGCTCAATAAAGGCTCTTACGTTCCCGCCTCGGTTCGTCTTTCCCTGTGTGTCGGGCAGGTAGTTGAGCGCGGGTATTTTTAACCGACATGTGTCAAGCCGGTGGGTGACAAGCCTTCGGGCTTCGGGCTTCGTCACTCCAAAGCTAGTGAGCGTTGAAAGATAACCCTCTTGCTCCGGGGTGAGATCGCCCGGTAAAGCGGCGGTGGTTGCTATTGGTGTTTGTGAAGGTCGGCGGCTCTCTTCAGTCGTCGGTAGGGGTAGCTCTAGCTGCTTCCATTTCTTTCCTCTCCGGAGTCGAATCCGCTTCGTTGATTCACTCGCACCGCTTCCCGGCCAGTAGCGAATAATAAAATCTAGCTCCTGCCCCGGCTTCCGTTCCTCGATGTACTCGACACGCGAGACATAGCCGAAAGCCTTGTGGTCTTTAATGAGCTTGTCCATCTGCATCGCTACACGTCGGCGCTCGGTTTGGCGGGTCAGCGTGTGATGCCGTTCGACATACCACGAATACCGAACCTCACAGAATCCGGGGCCTCGGTTATTCGTGACGCCAAAAAATGAAGGTTGCAAAAGCTCATACCACCGGCGCGCGGCGGGATTCACCGAAAACAAATACTCGTTATCAACCGGGCGCTGCGGTTGGTTTCTTTGTATTTCAATTTCGAGGGGGTGAAGCTGAATGTAAACCGTGTCTTCAAGATCAAAGTCGAATGAGAATTTGCCGCTCTGTAATTCTTCTTGGGTGACATGCGTACTGCCGATGGCGTAAAGGGTCAATCGGGAAAAGCTGCCTTTGATGCGACGGAGTAAGGGCTTTCCCTCTTCGTCAGTCTCGGTCGTGAGAAGCCAAAAATCAGCCTCACACCAAGCTGCGCCGATTTGGTTAAGAGTTTTTAGGAAATCCCTTGATTCCCAACCGCCAATTGACCAACCGAGAACACGCAAACACTCCCGCACACTTCCAAGTGGGATGATTGCAGGAAGCTCGCCGCCGTTCTTCGCGTCGTCAAGCGCTGGCTTGATGAGTTTTACCCAAACCTCGTGAGCGTCAATACCCGGAGCACCGAGAGTGCTTGGGGTCACGTTCCAGCGGATAGGATTCCCGGCTGAGTCTTGGCCTCGAAAATCTATCGGTCGGGTTAAAAGGTCTTTCTGTTTCGTGAGATAGAAAAAGGGAAACTCGGTTGTGAATTTCGGAAGGTTTGTAACCGGGTGCTGCTTTGGCTTTAGAGGGACAAGGTTCTGATTCATGGATTTTGGTTTCCTTAGAAATTCAAAAACAACAACACGTCCGATAATCCCTCTTGTTGTTGTTTCTTAATAGTCTAAATACAACTCTTTTAGCCGATTTTCCTTTACTGTCAATAACTTAATTCAAAAAATGCTCCCTGAAACCACACGCTTCTGCTCCCTGAAACCACACGCTTCTGCTCCCTGAAACCACACGCTTCTGCTCCCTGAAACCACACGCTTCTGCTCCCTGATATGACACTCCCTTGACGCCTGAAACCACATGCCTTTGTAATCATGTATTGATACCTAATAGGTACTTATTAAGTATCCATCAGGTATCTTGTTCTCTCTTTATTTTCTCGTGTATAGCCTCCATTAGCCAGAGGGTGCGGGGTATTTCAATTTCTCTCTGGCTTACAAGCTCGTCTATCTTCTTCAAAACCTTCCTCGGAATCTTGAGGTTTACGGGTTGTACGCCGCCTGATTCGTCACTCTCCGGGGCGCTCCCTCCTTTTCGGATTAGAGCATCTACGTCCACATCTTTCTTCCCGTTTGGCTTTGCTCTGACCGGCATTAGCGTCTTTCTCCTCTACTTGTAAGATACCTAATTGATACCGAATACATACCTATAAAGCGTTGTTATCTCTTCGACGGCTTTCAGGTCTTCGGGTCTAAATTCAGTGACCGCGAGCCCGTCTGTAGCGGCGTTACTGAAGGCTTTTCTGTTTCCTAGAGGCGTATTGATGAAGGAGAGTTCTTCTTTGTTCTTTAGCAGCTCTGCCGCCTCCTCATTGTCGCTGCCTCTAGGGTCTGCGCAGTTGATAAAGGCAAAGGCTCTGAGCTTCGGATTTGCTTGGCTCATCTCGGCTATAAGGCTACACACCTTCCCGACCGTCCACACGTCAAGCGAGCGCGGGCGAAAGGGAATCAAAAACACGTCGGCTATGGTAAGAGCTGCTCTTTGCCCCTGGGTATCTCGCCCTCCAACGTCGATGATGATGTCTTGATACTTGTTCTTTAACCGAAGCGTTTCGGTGCGAACCTGCGAGCCGGTGAGCTTTATGCTTGTGTATCCTGCGCCCTCCTCCAACCGTTCGTTACGCACTATGGTAAAGTCCGTGGCGCTCTCTTGGTCATCTGCGTCAATCAATAAGACATCATAGCCCTCTCCGCTTCTCATAACGGTGAGATTGGTTGCCAGTGTAGTCTTGCCGGAACCGCCTTTTGTGCCGCCCGAAACAATAATCATATAGGTACTCTTTCAGTATTTATTAAATACGCAACGAGTATCTAATAAGTATGTAATGGTTTGCAATAAAAATTTCGTCTAGAGCGTCGAAAGAAGGGGAAAGAGGATGTAGGAATTCCCCGTTAGCAACCCGCCTGGCGTAGTGAGGCTTTGCCTGTCACCCGTAGGGGCGAAGCGGAGCGGAGCACTCGTAGAGTTGATAGGCAAGACGAACGAAGCAAGGCTTGGGCGCGAGAGGGGATGACCGGGCCGGGGCGCGCTGCTGTCCTAATCTGCCGAATCACGACCTAAAAAAACATATCGTCCAAGGCTACTCACTTCTCTCTTCGCTAGAACGTGTTCTCGACGGCAAGCCGCTCGCCTTTCATTAAGTCGCAGAGAACTTCTCCTCATCCTCTTCCAGTACCTGTATAGTTACTTAAAAATGGGTAAGGGCATTAGGGCCTCTTCCGCAAGGTGTTGCCAGCATCCGATGGCCGAGCTTCGTCTGTCGGCTTGCTTATATCTCATATGTAGTATATAGCTCGGTGCGAATCGAGCATAGCTCACTCCCTTCTCAGTCCCTTTGGAACACCTCCAGACTACCTGAAGTTTCAAGCTCCATCACCTATGTATTTGATGCCGCCGCTTTAGATTGTCCCTAAGTTGAGTCTGAATCACTTCTGACTCGGCTTCCCGCGCGGTTTGATCTCCCGGCCACAATAAAAAGGGGTCAGAGCCGATGCCCCGCCCCCGCCGTATGCGGCCCCTCGCTGCGGCGGGCTATCTAATCCGCAGCTCAGGTGATACTGTGCGCCCCCTCTACCTAATCGTGCCGGGGTTGCTGACCCCACACGTTGCCGCCCCGTGAGTCAGCGCCCCCTACGACGGCCCGCCGCGGTGCACTCCTCTTGATGCGTTGTAGTGCGGAGCAACGTCTCATTAACTCTACAAGTAACGTCTCATTAACTCTACAAGTAAGGAGAAAACACATGCCTCGGATACAACAGATCACCCTGACACTGCTAGCTTTCGCCGCCCTGAGCGTCGCCCAAGGCTCCCGGGCGCAAGCACATAACGTCGTCGCCATCGGTACGGATCAGGCGCGCGCCCGCGTTGCACGCATCAGACCGCTTGACACCTCGTTGATTCAACTCGGCAACGGGCTCGCGCAGTTCACCTTTTCCGTTGGTCCGGTCGAAGGTTTCGAGACCTTCTTCTCGCCCTTCGACGCCCGCATCACGGGCATCGGCTTTGCTTTCGCCGGAGACGTCGGCAACTTTACGTTAACGAGCGCCACCGGTAGAGGTAGTAACTTCAGTCTCGTGAATGACGTAGGCGTAGGGCTGCCGGGTTTCGAGGGCGTTAATCTCGATTTCGCATTGTTGACGGGCACTAACTTCGCTACCGGCAATCAGGAAAGCGGCTTGGCTCCACTGGACATTGCTATCTTCACGGTTGTAGGACCTTTCCCACTGGGGTTGACTGGGGAGACGGCGAATCAGATTGTTGACCGCGTAATTGTGCGCTTTGAGCGGGTTGGACCGAACGGCACGCTGAGTGCCGTCGGGGTGGGCAGCCAACAGGTCGCTCCGGTGCCTGAACCGACGACGATGCTCTTGCTCGTCACAGGTCTGGCAGGAGTAGCGAGGAAGGTGCGGAAGCGTCGCAAAGCTCACGGGGGCGACGCAGCATAGCGGCGTACTTAGTAAACACGAAATGCGAAACCACCCATGCGACCTCGTTGCTTGTGGGTGGTTTCGTTTTCAGAATGCTTGTGGTCTGAGGCTGTGGGCGGGATGAAACAGCTGGCTAGGGTATTCGTCTTACCTTGTGATTCCAACACTTCAGCGATGCGGCAAATACATCTGGCTAGTGGAATGTGTCAAACAAGGTGTGCTTAATTCGGGCGAACTTTAGGCCATAAAGACCGTTATCAGTCTCTTTGTTGAAAACGGGTGAGGATTTTTCGACCAAAGCGCAATATCTTGCGGTCGCTCTATCAGGTTATTGCTGCTGTAGAGAGCGTGAAACATCCTTTTTCAAAATGGGTAGGGAACCACACGATGTTGTGGTGGTGCTAATGTCATAATTGTCACTAACGCTCAACCTAAAATTTTCGGCACTGGAGCAAAATTCGGCCTCCGCATTTGCCCTCCAATCAATTTTTATTGTCTGGTCCATAGCAGAGCATAGGGCTAAATCGCTTCCTGCCATCGAGCCCGGCGAGTACGAAGGGGCCTTTACCTAACTACCCATTAATTTCACGTTGAAGGGCTCTGAAGCCATGCATCCGGTAACACCTCTTCCAATGCCGAAATGTCTTGACGTAACCCTCCCCATACGACGAGCGCTGAAGGAAAGGGCGCTGCCTGACGACCATCTCCAAAGCGCAACCTTCCTTGAAGAAAGAAGACGTGTGCAGTACGCGCAATATCTCTGTGCCAATAGCTTGTGTCAGTGCGAGCGGGAAGAAGGGCCACAACAATTTGTGCGTTTCCAATCGCTACCTCTTCTTTGGCCTTCATCGTCCATTGGCCGAGCGTTCTCCCATACGGGGGATTAAGAAACGCAGTGCCGAACCAGGGTAAGCCTAGCCCGTCATCTTCGGCTGTATACCGCATCTTTGCTCTAACCGGTGCCGTACTTTTCTTCTTGGTAGGTGAGCACGGATCGAGATCAAATTCTCCGAACACTCGGTAAAGGCGCTCAAGGAATTCCATCGGGGTGTGCCAGTCGTGGTTGACTGAAGCGTTCCCGGCATGTGTGTAGAAGTCCTTTTTGGTCCCGTTTCGGATTAAGTAGACGCCGCTTCCAAGAACGGTCAGAGCTCCTTCAAGCACATCAAGACGGCCTGTGTTGTACCTCTCAAGGGACACAATAGTTTGCGGTGTCACGGCAAGAAGACAAGAGATTGCCCTTTGCGAAATCCCGCGCCGCCTGCGAAGCGTTGCTACCTTTGCTCCGAGAGTTTCACCTGGCGGTAAATTCTGTCCGTCTAATTTAAGATCAAGCGCCGCGAGGAGTTTTCTAAATGATGAAAGGTTGCCGTGTCCATGCTCTAGCTGTCGAACGGTTGGAATGGAAAGTCCTGATTTTTGTGCGACGCGTTGCTGGGTCAGCCGCTCTGATTTTCGGACTTTCTTCAGCCCCTGACCGAGTACAGATTGGAAAGAATTCTTGAACACAGTACTGCTACAAACCGAGTGAAATTGAAAGAAAGTTTGAACGCTCTTACGGCTCGTCTTTCTCGGATGAAGTCAAGACAATAACCGGCAACTCGGTTCTATAATACAGCCTTCCCCCTCGAAAATCCGTTACTTCCTCAGCACGCAAATTCTCGGGAAGTGGGCATGTTTCAAAAAGCGGTCAATCCTCAAGACTCTTCTCGTAATCCTCTTTACCAAACCATATTGGCGCTGTGTTAGCTCCGAATCGAACGGAGACGCGATAGATACCCCCTCCCAATCCTACGGTATCGCTTGCCGCCATCACTTCGCCTTTCGTGTGCGGCGAAAACATCAGGAATGTTGGCCGGGTCTTTACTCGCTTTCCGATTTTGCTCTCCGCCTCTTCTTTCGTGAATCGCTCGTCTGTCATTTTCCTACTCGTCAAAAATCTCTTCAATGTTATGCTGCGGATAGGCGCTCCTCAACGAGCGCATTGAGACTCTTACCCTCGCGTTTTGCGTCTGCGTAAAGCTTACGGTGAAGGTCGGGGGGGATTCTTACGACAAAGTTTCCCGTAAAAGGTTTGTCAGGCTCCTCGCCTCGCTCTTTACAAAAAGCAAGGTAATCCTCGACCGACTCCTTAAACGCCTTCTTGAGCTGTGGCAAAGATGTCCCCTGAAAAGTAATCACGTCACGGGTGTTAATCACTTCGCCGTGCAAGATGTCAGCCTCTTCATCATAGGTCACGATGCTTTCATACCCCTTGTGCTTCATAACTCTCATTCTCCTTCTGGGCTTACTCCCGCCTCGGTTAAAAAGCGGCGCATCGAAATGACTGCGCCTTTGTCCGTCTCCTTTCGCGGGTGCGGTCTATGAAATACGGCTCGTACTCCCCCGAGCGCAATCCGTACCCGCGACCCGCTCCCTTCACTCATCTCTGCACCTAAGCTTTTAAGCATCTTTTCAATATCGCTCCACGCGATGTTACTCCTTACCGGCATTTCAAAGATTGCTGTCAAGGTCTTTTGATGCTTACTCACCATACCCTAGTAGTATCAGGAAATGATACTATGCACAAGAGAAAGATTAGAAGTTCGTCAAGAAAAAAGCACCAAACGCGATTTTATTTAACCGCGCTTAGTGCTTAGCTAACGAGTAGGCAAATTCTCGTGATGTAAAAATAGAGGTAGAACGACGGTGTATAATGCATAGCAGTTTTTCTCACTATTAGTTATACTTTGTCGGATTAGCAAAATTAGTGAGTCCGTTTCGGAATATGAGATTCAATGACCCAAGGAGATGAAACTATGGTTCCTCAGGAGTCAGGAGATTCAAGACGCGCAGTTAAGGATATATTGGGCGCCTCCAAATCACTGAAAAAAACGCTGTCACAAATGAGGGACAGACACCCAGACTTCCCCAAAATCGGAGTTCGCGTTACCGAAACAGCGGATTCCACTGGCACCAGCGTCGCTAGGCTTGTCATCATAATTCAAGCTGACACTGCAGAGCATGCTCAAGAACACGCTAGGGATTTGGAGAATGAAGGATGCTCCTGCGAAGATTCAGGAGAAACTGAAGTCACATGCGACTGTTCCAACGAATGATGTGGAATTGAAAAAGCCGAAATTCTCACTTCACCCTGCTGCCCATATCCCACTATCGCTGCGGACAAGGCAAGCACGAGGCGCTTAGCGTACCGCTTTCTTTACCTACCTAGTTTGGATATTCTAGGGATATAAGGAAGTAATTCAAACGACGGTTATCTTGAGCGCTCTCGCTCCGTTCTCTCGTCCCTCTTGGGTTGCAGCGGCGGCTCTCTCATCACCTCCCTCGCGTAATGCTCTTGGATGGCTTCAAGCGTTCGGTCAAACTTCTCAAGCTCCTTTCTTCCGGCCAGGCGCACATGAGGGCGTTGCTGCTGGTTAGCAATTTCATCCTGCACCTTATGAACCGCACGCGCGAACTCAGGACGTAAGGACGCCTCCTCGCGCGGCCTCTGCCCCTCGGCCCGAAGAAGGCGGTTTTCTCTATCGAACTTCTCGGAAATCACTCGAAAATCATGGTGCAAGTTAACAATCGCAATTGACCTCGCCGTCCTTTCGTCTTTAGGTAAGTCCAGCATGTCAAGCTGGTGGAGACGTTCGCTAAAGGCGTACATGTACGCTTCCCGTTCCGACATTTCTTTGCCGGTCTCACTGTTTCTTAGCGGCACAACTTCGTACCTCGCTTTCTTTCTGTAGTAGGTGTGATTACGATTCGTCTGCGTCAAGGCTGCGGAGAAGCTCTTGAATTGTCATGTCAGGCGGCGGTGGGTTCCGCTGAGAGCCCCGCTGCGAGTTGACCGTAGTGCGGCCATTCTTGCGCGCTCGCTCCTCTTGTTGCCGCTGCTTGACTTTCTCTCGCCGGGCGGCCTTCTCGCGTTCCGCTGCTGCTCTTTCGTCCTGCACTTCGGTTGTTTCTACCTGGAAGGGCTGCGTCGGCGCCGCGAGCTCGGGCGCATCGGCCTTCTGCTCAGCTATCGTGTCATAAAAGAATTGGTCACTCGCGGGCCTTGGAATAAACCCTTTCACCCTCGTATCAAGTGGACGAAGCATCTGGCCGAAAAGCTTTCTTCCACGAAGCCGCATCTTGGTCACGCCGAAGATCAGTGACTTTATGACAAACGTGCAGCCGTTTTGCCGGTTCGTCTCGGGCATGTGCGCTCTGCTGGTCAGCTCGTTCGGGTGAATAACCCATCGCTCTTTTTCGTTTCCGTGCTCGTCAATGTACTCTTGTTTCCCGATGTCATTGGCGGCGTAAAGTGCGGTCTTCTCGGTGCCAAGAGCGCAGTACACTCTTAACTGGCACTGCCCGAAAACCTCGATTGCTATGAGTTCTTTGTACGCGTCTTCCAAGCCAGCTTGATCTTGATAACCGATGAGTAGCACGATTCCGAATTTCCGGCCGACTGTGGCTATTGAACCCACCGGAAACTTGGCCTGACGAATTTCATCCACGATGAGGTAAATCCTACGACGCGAATTTTCTGTGAGGTGCATCGTGATAAGTTGCTCTAACCGCCGCCAGATTAACTGATTAATGGCATAATGCGCCGTCCCTTCCTTCGCTCTCCCGAGTACAAGAATTGAGCCTTTTTTATCCGTGACCCATTTGGTCAAACTAAGGCGGCGGTTAGGTGGAATCCTCTTCCAGATAGCAAAAATCGGTTCATACGGCTCCATGTAACTGTAGAGGGTAACGTCGATGCTTTCTGTTACTTTCCCCTTATCCAAAATCTTTTGCACGAGGTGCCGAGTTTCAACCGAGTCTTCGAGTGTCTGCCTCATGCGGTCAAAAGAACGCATGTCCTCGCATATCTCATAAAAATCAATCTCCTTTCCGCGTGCGACATCCGCTTTCATGCGACCTTTGACAAGGCTCCGCGCGGAGTTACTCCAAAACGGGTCTCCTGCTGTCTGAGGCGGAATGAGAGCCACAGCGATTTCATCAATGGTTCGATAGTCTTGTATCTCTCCTCCGAGGTTCACAGCCCAGGCCCTTTGATCGTATGGGTTAAGGTTTTTGACAAGTCCTCGCTCCTCTGACACATCAATCCCCATCCCAGAAAGCCTGGGCAAGTAGTCATCGGCCGAGTCGTAAACCACGGCCCTTTGGTCACGAGCTCTACTAATTCGGGGCAGCACTGATTGTTCAAAGAGCCGTATAAGAGTGGTCTTGCCGCTGCCGGTCGCGCCAACAATGAGAAGCCCCTTTACGGCTGCCTCGAAGGGATACCAGAGGCCGCCCCAGTAGAAAGGCATCGGGTCGAAAAATGTTTTCCACCAGGAGTGAAGTCTCACTTTCCACGTCGGACGAAGCCGCTCGCCCCGCTCGACGCCTTTCGCCTCTCCGCCCCCTATCATGTAGGCCATCATGTAAATGATGCCGCCGACGAAAACCGCCGCCGCATAGGGGAAAACTGCCGTTACTCCTTCCCCATCACCGAGCGGATAAACGGCGCTGAAAAAGACGAACGCTAAGGCCGTCGAAAAGAAAAACACCGCGACCTCGAAAAAAAACCTGACGATGCTTCGGATTTGCTTATACATAATTAGCCTTTCTGCTCGCTTTTGTTTTTACCCTCTGCCGCATCGGGTGCTGTCCCAACTCTCAAACCTCTATCGAGAGAAACAATGCCGCTCTCATCGTCTGCCGTTGCATGAGTCAAAAAGATTCTGATGGAGTAGGCGAACATCCGCATCAGAATTCCCCCGCCAAGCCCTGAAAGGAATGCACGAATAAGAGGCTCCACCTCTGGATATAAGGTTTCAAGAATTACATACAAGATGAGGCACAAAATACCCAGCCCGATGATAAGAACGGGCCACTTAATCAAGGTAAGAAAACAACCCCGGCACCCGTTGCCGTAAACTACTTTTTTCTTAGGCATGTGATTTCTCCGGGTGCCTTTTGATGTGTAGGAATGTTCCCTACACATCAAAAGGCACATGGAACATCTCGACTGCTGCCATCTCAAGAGTTAGCGCCTCTGGCGCTTCGTCCCTCTCCTCCGAGGCGTTGATTGTTGTGATGAGGCGCCGCCTTGCTGGAACTCCTGACAATTTTTGACCAGTGCGGCGCATTGGGCTTCGTTATGCACGGCCCAGGACATTTTTTTCTGCGGATCATAGGGCAGCCACACCACATCGGTATGAAGCCGCAGGAGTCGCCGTACCCAGAAGGGAGAAAACGCGGAGAGCGTACCGACGAAAAGAAGAATGAAGATAAGCGAGAACGCAACGACTCGCTTTGTGATGGTGATTGTTCCATCGAGCGCCTCGGTTACTCGCTCCCGTAAACTTACTGGTGGTTCGCTATGTTGGTCTTTTGCCGACATAGTGCTATCTCTCCTTTTGTGAGGTCTTGCCGCCTCATCTGACTCGCTACTAGTAGCGTTCGATAACATAACGCTCCTTTTTTTCGTGCTCGACCACCACGCGCTCTATCGGTTCGGGTAGCGGTGGTGCCTCAACCTGAACACTCTTCGGAGGACTAATTGCAGGAGGGAATGGAGTGACAGCCCTGTGAACGGCTGCATCAAATCGCCGCCGTTCGTACTCGAGAACGACCGGTAGTGACTTGCGGGCAATAGCGAAAATGACCCCGACCCCAACTCCAAAAACCACACAGTAAAACGTGACGAGTATGTCAATCATAGGGACGCTCCTTTCCGTGGTGGTCGAATCGCTCCGTGGTGGCGGTTTAGTGATGAAGGCGTATAGAACGCGATGCGCTCTGCGGTACGCTCTCGCTCGCGCATGATGCGAGCCCGGTACTCGGGGGTATCGGGCTCGAGCCAGACGCGCCAGATGGTGCGAAGGCGAGATGCCAGAGCTCCGATGTGATTGGTGGTGGTAGTGAGTACTGTGAATGCGAACATGGCCTTTGATTACCTTTCTTGCAGGCACACTTTTCCGAGGGCAGAAGTGGCTTCTGCAAAATTGAGAATTTCGGTTGTTGAGTTTGCGGCCGGTCCGCCGCTAGATATTTATCTTAGGGTAAGATACCTAATGTTGTCAACTACTTAATTTTTCTTTACGAACTTGCTCGTTAATTTTCTCTTGGGCTCTTAGAGAAACTTTTTTATCTGAAAGGTCATAATCTTCAGGGAGGGTTTCACCTACATACTTACCGCCGCCGGTCCAGTTCTCATAGAAGCGTTCCTTATTTCCATTTTGCTCCTGCTTGACTGTGAGGCTTATGTGTAGCGGAACTTTTTCCCCTCTGGCCTGTAGTAATTTCTTTATCTGTTCCTTTTGCTCATCAACTCTTAGCTCTACAATCCGCAACTGCTTATAATCATCTACTTTCGGAATACAACTAAGAATTTGTTTAAAGGGCGATGCGTGCCGCTCTGTAACTTCCGGCATTCTTGCTTCTGCAATATTAGTTTGCTCTTCTTTTGATTGCTGCTTCCTTACCTCGTGCTCTAGTTGCTCGGTAATTGAAGGCTCTTGATACCCTAGCTCGCGCCCTCGCTTACCGAGCATCGCCTGCGCATTTTGGAACTCTTCGATAGTTTTTATCTTAGAGATTTCGCTCTCTAGTCTCGCCGGTAATTTTGGCGCTTTCAACTCTGAAAGCTTTTGTTCCTGTTGCTCAGTAGCGGGCTGCCTCTGCAATGTGTCCTCTAGTTTTCGTGTCACCTCTCTCTCATTTGCTTTTATAGTCGCCGCTAGAAAAGTGAATAGAAGTACCGCTATTACATAAATTTCGGAATAACTTGCAATACCTATTGCATTCGCAAGAGACAACTCCTCTAGCACTCTTTTTGCAAACTGCTTAATCAGCTTAGCCCTATCACGCTTTCCTGTATTCTTCTTAGCTAAGTCGATGAATTCTTTCGAAATGTCCTCCATTATCAATTGCTGTTCAGGCGATAATTCGATACCCGATTCTCCCAGCATCTTAATCGCTTGATGAGGTGACAGAGCCAATTCGATACCCGATTCTCCCACCTTCTTAATCGCTTCATAAGGTGACAAGGGGTCTTTTATGCCTTTTAGCGCCAAAACTATTTGCCCTCACTTTCTATTCTGCGTCCGCTCAATAACCACACCTCACTGTATTTGTGTTTTGTTGGGGCTTTAACCTCCGCTCGGCTTGCCGCGCTTGCTCGGCCTGCTGTTGCCGGTGAATTAGTTCTCCCGTAAAGACGACTCTACCGCCCCTCTTCTCTACTTCACTAACAAGCCTCTGAAGCTTCGGGCTCTCTGATTGCTTTCCATCAACGAGAACAACCGTCTTCCAATTAACCTCAAACGTCTGCCGCTTGGGATCGGCGTTCAAGCGCGTCATCTGCCGCTTACTTATCCGATGAGTCGCATACCACCACGCGTGCTTCGCCTCCACGAAAAGCGGCAGAAAGGGTGCCCCTTGCGAAGCTTCGATACCTAAAACCCGTGAATCTTTCTTTCAGCGCGTGCGCTCTCGCTCGTCTTGTCTTCTTTCAAAGGTTGTCGCTAGTTCCTTCTGTCGTGACTTGTGCATCTCCCGCGATAGAAGGGTGATGGTGTCGCCGGCATCTCTCTCTTCGGTGTAGATTTTAGTCTCGCCCCTCGTTCTACTCATCTGCACATAACTTAGCTCTCTATCTTGCATCATCCCGCCCGCCAGCACATACGCGCGCTCGACCGTTTTTCCTTGCGCCTTGTGGGTCGTGATCGCGTAGCCTAAATCGAAGCATATGAGATTGGCACAGATAGGTTCTTTCTGATACATCGGTAAGTACGACCAAACTGATGTAGAAGAGGTGAACCGTCTGTGCCAAGGAAAACGATACTTGAGATTCCCGAAGATGAACAAGAGCAGATGCTCAGGGAACTGCGCCAAGCGCGCTTCGGACACTTGCTCGCGCTCCATATCTTGTTGTTGTGCGCTTCGGGGCGGACACCTTCTGAGATTGCAGCCTTCCTGTTCTGTTCGCGGTCGAGCGTTTATCGCACCGTCGAAGCCTATCGCCGTGGCGCACTTGGCACGGTGCAGGCAACTGCGCGCGACGCCAGTAATGAAGGTCTCCAGCGACCTTCCATTCCGAGCCTCACGCGGTCGCTTGTGGCGATTATTAAGCGGCTGCCGAGCGCGTTCGGGTGGTGTCGCACGCGGTGGAGTTGCCAGACACTCGCGCTGGAGTTGCGCGCGCGGCGTGGCGTGAAGGTGTCGCGGGAAACCATCAGGCGGTGGCTGCATGAGCAGGGCTATGCGTGGAAGCGGGCGCGTCACGTCGCCCGTGATTCTGACCCGGAGAGGGTCACGAAACTGGCGCGCATCCGCCACATTATTGAAACATTGCCGGGGCAGGCAGCGCTTTTCTTTGCCGACGAACTGGACATCCACCTGTTGCCCAAGCTCGGTTATGAATGGATGCTGCGGGGCACGCAAAGAGAAGTGATGACGCCGGGAAAGAATGAGAAGAACTATGTGGCCGGCGCGCTCAATCACCTGACGGGCAAATTGCTGCATGTGGTCGGGGAACGCAAGAACCGCTTCTTGTTCATTGACCTGCTCAAAGTGATTGACCGGAAGTGTCCCGCCGCGAAGTTCACGACGGTCTATGTGGTGGTGGACAACTACCGCGTACATACGGCGAAGGCGGTCATCGAGTGGCTGGCGCAGCATCCACGCTTCGAGGTGGTCTATTTGCCGAGTTACTGCCCGCGAGCCAACCCGATTGAACGTGCCTTCGGCGATGTCCATGACAAATGCACGCGCAACCACAAGCGGACGCGCCTCAGTGATTTGGTCGGTGATGTGGTGTGGCATCTCAAACGAAACGGACCGTGGCGGTACAGATTGTCGGAGATTTACTATGCGCCGGAAGTTGATGCGGCCATGGCGGAACTGCTTAAAGTTGAAAAACTGAAGGCGGCATAGTGTCCCAATGTTGTAAGTTTCGATTTAGCTCTACATAGTCGTAGCGTTCGGGCGTGATCCTTACCACGTCCCCGCTATCGAGTTTCACCGTGAGAAGGCGCTTTTTTAGGTCTATGCTGTTAATGGTTCCGGTATCTCCGTTGTTGACTCCGTACATTTTACTATTCCGGGTGAAGAGCACTCGATCATTCTCATAAAGAATTGACTCTTTGATTTTGATCGAAAGCTCGCCTAACTCGCCCCGGCGTAGCCTCGCCTCTTGCACCTGTTGATTAAGCGCCCCGGTCTCGACTTTTGTGCCCGCGAGAATTAACCTCTCCTTGGCCGGGTTCGTGTCCTTCATCCAATCGGAAACAAGCTGCCGCATCGCCTCGTTTCGGCTCTCAGCGACTCGCAATAAGCCCCGCTCGGCATAGGCTTGTAACGCTTGCCTCGTCTCCCCGAACGCAAAGTTTTTCGCCGCATCTCTCGCCCAAAGGTCACGCTGCCGCCTGATGTCTTTTAATTCTGATGCTCCGATCCTCTCCCCTATCGCCTTAAACGGCGCTCCGTGCTCGATTGGCTGAAGCTGCCTTTCATCTCCGACGAGCACGATCTTTCCGCCGCTCTTATGAACGGCTTCTATCAACTCGCCCATCTGCCTCGTGCCGACCATCCCGGCCTCGTCAATCACAAGTATCGTTTTCGCGGTGAGGGTACTTCGCTTCTCTTCTTTCGCCTGCTCAACGTCCATCAAAAGCTTTGCGATGGTTTGGCTCTTTATCCCGGCTCCGTCTTCTAATCCTTTGGCCGCTACTGCCGCAAGTGCTGCCCCTCTGACTTCGTACCCTTGCGCCTCCCAAAACTCACGCGCCGTTTTTAATAGCGTCGTCTTTCCCGTCCCCGCCATACCGCTTACGGCGTGAATGCTCGCCGTCTCCTGCGTGATGTCGTAGAGCGCTTTTTTTTGCTCCTGATTTAGAAATGAAGGAATAGCTATCGTCGCCGTGCCCGGCGAATAGTTGGCCGACCTCTTAAGGTCTGACACCTGAGAAAGCATCTTTTCTTCAAGTGCTATTACTTCCTTTGTCGTGTAAAAATGCTCGCCTTCCCACTTCCCTAAATTCACGGCCTCACGGGTTACATACTTTTTCACCGCGTCGTGAACGTCATCGGCCCCAAGCCCTCGCCCCTGACATAGCTCGGCCACGCGCCTGACAAATTCTTTCTCCGAAAAATAACTCTGTGACTCGGTGATTTTTTGCGCAGCGGCTTCCGCCGTAAAAGATTTCTCAAGCTCCCGGTCGGTGAGCCTCGGTCGGGTCTGGGCTAAAACCTTCTCGTAAGAAAAGCCGTGCGCCCGTCCCGCCTCTTTCCACTCGTCAAAAAGTAGTTCCCTTGCAACGTGTTGTTTTTTCTCCCTCGTCGTGAGCGTAAAATGCGCCGCCCTCGCCGCTCCTTTCGCCCCTTCCTTTTCCATCGCGGTAAGGATCATTTCCCGGCGCTTTGAAAACTCTTCGATAAGTGATTGAGGAACGCCCGCTATCTCAAACGTGTCTTTCTTCCCGCGAAGGATTTCTACCCCCAGCCGCTTCTCTAGCTGTGCCGATAGCTCGGCCCGGTAGACCGCCCCGGCTGCCATCTTGTGTCGAAAGATCGAGCGCGCCTCAAGGGTGCCGATGGTGCCATCCTCCCGGTGAGCGAGGTTTAGCCCTACGGTGTGCGTGTGTAACTGTGGGTCTTGGGCGCGAGATGTCCCATGCTCGAACATCGCAAAAAGAAGGCCGCACTTTTCAGGCCGGTCGCCCCGCTCCCCTGCCCTCACTTCCCCGGCCTCCCTTTCAAGGTAGGTGAGCGCCTTCTTGACCGCTTCCCGTTGGGCGTCTTGAATCTCCTTCCGGGTAAGCTCATCGGAGAGCGCCCAAGTGACACTAACCGACTTCGGAGCACTAAACGTCAAATCCCATCCGGCCCGCCTGTCAGTCCCGGCGTTTCTGACAAGCCTCTCTTTGCCGTCTTTCGAGTAGCCTTCGCAGAGTCTTAAAAACTCCTTCCGATCAACCTGACCCCCGACCCCGAAATGCTCCGCTTCCTTCCCGTGCCAAATGCCGGGCGGCTCCCCTCCTGCGTGGTAGTAGTCCTCTCGGGCGAGGTCAGCTAAGTATCTGCCCGACGCGCTCCCGATTGATAACATCTTTGTTCACCGCCTCTCTTACCGCTTTCGAAAAGTATCGTTTATGTACTCTTCAGCCTCCGTCTCCGTCATCCCCGTTTGCACTAAAAGCATCTCAACACTGTTGACTAACCCGAGCCGCAAAACTTCAAGCGACTCCTCGACGCCGCCCAGCCGCTCTTTGATTTTCTCCCGCTCAGAATCGTCCAAATAATCCTGCACAATACGCCGGGCCATCTGCCCCTCGCTCAGCCCGTTGTAGCTCCGGCCTAGTTTTTCAAGCCTCCTCCGGTAGTCCTTATCAAGCCGTAAACTTAGCGGCGGTTTCTCTTCTGCCATGCCGCGATTCCCTCCCGTTTCGCCTCAAGATCGTCGTGTAAACGCATTGTAAGCCCGTAGATTCGCCGCTTGCAATCCGATTTCTGCGGCTCGCGTTTACAAATTGTAAACGCCCCTTTCGGCGACATTAACGCCGCTCGAAAGAGGTTTCTGCCTTCCGTGTTTACGCTACCGCGAGTCAGGTGTGAAGATTTTAATATGGGATTTTTTAAGGCTGTAAACTGCTCCGAAAAGAAAGGCGGCTTACTTCCCTACCAACCCAACGAGACCGGAATTAAAAACAGTGTGAGCACTGGTGCGAACGTCCT
>MWWB01000094.1_pt1 | contig 17525 bp, 15 predicted proteins | sample 1047291 | NCBI WGS metagenome assembly MWWB01 (sample SAMN06349976, study PRJNA376086) | soil metagenome | isolation source: MS4-1 sample Antarctic (ecotone) soil | place: Antarctica | reverse complement strand
AAGCCATACGCGCCTTTGCTTCGCAGCTTTCGCGCCTTTCTCCACAGGAGTTTATAGCCCAACTCGCCGACGCGATCTTGACGCAGGCCGAGCAAAGACAGCAGAGGCAGCTTGAGGCAGGGGGGGACGAGCTGGAACAGAGCCAGCAGAGGCCGAAGAAACGCCGTTACGACCCCGACCAGCCGACCATCAACGAGCTTGCCGCAAAGCCTCTTTTGACGCGAGCGGAAGCCCAACGCTACACCGGCTTGAGCAGGCAGCTACTACGCGAGGCCATCACGTCCGGCAAGGTGAGTGAGGTAAAGCTAGGTCATGCGTACCGGATGAAGCGAGCCGAGCTAGATAACTACGTCGAGAATTTATGAGGCAAAAATCTACACCCCCTGTAGAATCTACACCCCGTGTAGATTCCGCAATTAGTGTGTAGTTACGGGAGCGGAAGTGTGTAGTTACGGGAGCGGAAGTGTGTAGTTACGGGAGCGGAAGTGTGTAGTTACGGGAGCGGAAGTGTGTAGTTACGGGAGCGGAAAAAGGGCTTAAAGTGATGAAGGCACTTGCCTTATCAGACCCTAGACTGTATTAGACTATTTTAGACAACAACAACAGGGAATTGTTGTTGCTGATTTCTTCTTTCAAAGGGCGACCAATGAACGAGCAGCTAGAGCTAATCCCACAGAACACGATCAGGATTGAAACCGCACTCTCACGCTTTCCAGTTCATAAACTGGCAAGGCAGCGAGGCGGTATCAACATTGATATTAGGGAAACGACCAGCACCGGAGAATTAAAAACCAAGTGGCAAGTTGATTACAGCAACAGGCACGGACAGCCCGGCGCACTCGCTTACAAGATGGACACGCTCATTATCAATCGAAGGATTGACGATGAGCGGCCATCAATCCCGAAGATAATCAAACTAGGGAGTCTCAGCGAGCTTTGCCGAGAGCTAGGGATACAAAGGTGCGGCGCAAACGCGAACGACCTAAAGAAAGCCCTCATGCAGAATGTCGGCGCAATCATCACGGCCAAACTCAGTTACAAAGCAACGGACGGAACAGAGCGCACCATTGAGGCCGGTTTCTCACGGTACAGCGTCATTTTCACCGGAGAGAGGTTTCCAGACGGACGAAAGGCCAATGCTGTTTATATTCTTCTGAATGATATTTATTTGAGGATTCTAAACGAGGCGCAGACCCGCCCCCTCGATTATGCTTATTTACGCGATCTTCCACCCACCGCACAACGCTTTTATGAGTTAATAGGTTTTCAGATTTATGCTGTCCTCAAGCACGAGCGCCCACGCGCGAGACTGTCATACGCCGACTTTTGCACCCGCGCGCCGCAGACCCGCTATCTGGATTGGGAGCACGTTAGAAAGCAGATGTATAAGGTTCACGCCCCACATCTTAAATCTGGATATTTGGCAAAGGTCGAGTTTCAGGAGCAGCAGACCGCGAGCGGAGAACCGGACTGGATAATGCTTTACACGCCCGGTCGAAGGGCGCAGGCCGAGTTTCAAGAGGCCAGCAGAAAGCCCCGCATACTACCGCGACCGCAAGCCGCGAAAGCCACGAAACCGAGCTACGAAAGCCCCGCACTCCCGCCAACGGCCACGACCGAGCCGCCACCCATCGCGCCGATCAGCAAGGCCGACGATGCCAGCGAGCAGCTTCTGAGCAGGCTAATGAGCTTCCATCTGGCAGAGACGACGGCCAGAGAATTAGTCAGGGATTATCGAAAATCGGTTGAACTTCAGCTACGAGCTTTGCCCCACCGCAACACAGGGAAAATCAAAGACCTCGCATCATGGCTGGTAAAAGCCATCCGAGAGGGCTACGAGCTTCCCGACCAGATGAAACACACCCTAGAAAAAGAGGAAGAAGTAAAAAGGCAGTTAGCCAAGCGCGATGCAGAACAGGCACGCCAAAGGCGCAGGAAGGTGCTTCAACCGGCCTATTACGATTTTCTCAGGGTGAGGGAAGGGGAGCACCGGAACGCGCGCCAAGAGGCTTACAGTGCCTTTCTAGCGAAGGAGGCAGGGGAGCGGTCGGAGATTGAAAATAGCCGCGTCTATAAGCCCAAACTAAGGGGGCAATTATTGAGCGATTTCGACCATGAGGAAGCCCACCTCGACCGGCTCCGAGAGTATTTCCAAGACCCGACGCTCGACAAGTGGTTAGAGCAGAATCCCGATGCGTGACGGGTGAAACTAGACGTGCGCAAAGCAGGAATCAGCTATTTGTTTCAGGCGTTCCCGCGTCAGCCGCCCCCGGTCTTCAATCTTCTTTTTCAACTCCATTTCGCGCATCATCGTTGACATCATCTCGTACATCTTGCCCGGCTCCCACATCTGTTTAATCTCGTTTTCGTAAAGGTCATTATAGCTTCCGCTGATACTGATTTTGACGGTACTACCGATGACAATTCCCGCCTCCTTGAGCGTTGTGCGGAGGGGTACGGAATGCTCCCCGTACACCAGCTTATAGCTGAAAGACCAGCGTATCCCTAACTCTGGAATCTCTGTTCTCCGAGGCAGAGAAAGCGTCGAAACTATGTAGTCTATCGTGCTGTTCGCCGTCCATTCCAGATCACAATTCATGCGGAAAAATTTATCGAATCGGGCTGATGTCGGGACACATTTTTAAGTCTTGCATTTGCAACGCTTAAGCCCGTTTTGAGGATGAACGCAAACCGAACATTTAGCGTTGTTAGCCATCTAGCGACTGAGATACTGAGCAAAACTCATTATTGCTGAGTCCTTGACAGCTCAAATTTGGTTTGCTAGCAGCTCAAGTAAATGCTGTAACTACACGGTTTATAAAATGTGTCCCGACATCAGCGAATCGGGTGGAGTGTAGGTAGATAAATTCGCGGTCGGAAACCTCCAGATCAGGCCATGAGTGGACGAGATTTTTTCCTGCTAATTCTGCGGCCTTAGCGTCCCTCCCAAACACCTCTAAAAGTTCCTCCAAGCCAGCCTCATAGTCCTTACGGAAATCGGCAAAGCGCCGGTGATTGAGTAGCGGAGGAACGTCACAATCTCCGACGAGAACGGGAATCAGAAACGTGCCGGCAGAGGCGACCTGTCGCATTAAAGCGGCGTTAAGTTCCTCTTGCACCCACTTCGATTTTACGGTGGCGGGGGAGATCACGATCAGAAAATATTTAGCCTCCGAAATGCCGCTGTTTATCTTCCCCGGAATGCTATCTCCGAGCCTCACGTCCAGCTTGTCATACCAAACGGGTACGCCGTGTGCAGCCATATCAGAGACGAGCCGATCCACAAAATTCTTGTCCTTACTGGCGTGCGAAATAAAGATTTTTCCAGAACTGTTTTCCATCATTTACCTGCTAAGTTTTGTACCTATCACGAGCCAAATTGAACCGCAAAATATCAGCAATGTAACTCCCCTAAATTTGGCTATCGAAAGTTACACCAGATACCCATTCGACGCCCACATTTTCGAGTCTTCCTTTCGCCACTTTTTTGCACCTCCGGACAGCCCTGCGACCACGCAAAATTTTGCCTCGAAAATCAAAGTTACGAAGTTTGAAATTTCAAAATTACGAACATTGAAACCGCTCTCGTAATATAAAAAAAACGAAAAGGGTGCTCCGCATCCGAATTTTGCTCATACGTTACCCCAAATTTTGGGAGGCGGTGTGTTACGTTTGTTACACATCGAAAAACATTGTTGTTGTAAGGTAAGCGAAGAATGTGTTACGTTTGTTACAGGTGATTTTTGACCTTTGAAAGAGAGTTTCCCATGAGTCAGAACGGCCACGCCGACAAGAAAAACAAAACCCAACTAATAGGCTTTCGAGTGGATGAAGACGCCTTTAGTGAGATCGAGAACCGCGCAATACTGGCAGGCAAGACGCCTAACGACTGGTGCAGGGATGAGCTACTTTCAAGACTCGGGGACGGCACTATGTTGACCGCGAACGAGGAGTTAATCCACACCGAAGTTGTCAGGTTTGGGAACGTACTAGCGACCTTCCTTCACCTATTAGCCAACGATGAACTGACTCCCGAAACCAGTAAGAAGCTAAAAACTGCTCTAAATTATGACGGGAAGAAATTGGCTAAACAGTATTTCTCCATGCTCGTCAAAAACGCACAGGAGGAGGCCAAATAAACCCCCCATGATGACGATGAGCGCAGCCCTCAGCGCGGCGGGAGCGGTAACGTATTTCAAGGATGAATATGAGCACGCGCGAGGCAGTTACTACACCGAAGAAGGCAAGACCGTGGGCCAATGGAGCGGCGAATTGGCCGGGACTTTCAGGCTCTCAGGAGCGGTCAACCGCGAGGACTTCGAGCGGCTTTGTGAAGGTCAAGACCCGCGCACCAGCGAGCAGCTTGTAAGGCACGTAAAGAAGCACGAGCGCACCAACCAGCACGGCGAGGAAATAGAAACGGGCGGGCATCGCGCCGGATGCGATATTACTTTCAGCGCACCTAAAAGCGTTTCACTGGCCGCACTCGTCGGCGGCGACGAGCGTATCAGAGAGGCGCACGCCGAAGCAGTTACCGTAGCTTTGCGCGAGGTCGAGAAGTACGCGCAGGCGAGGTTAGGCGGCAACGCGGAGGCCGAGGCAACGGGCAAGCTCCTATTCGCCAGCTTCGAGCACGACGCCGCGCGCCCCGACAAAAGGGACGGTTACGCCGCGCCCGACCTTCACACTCATAACTTCGCTTTCAATCTCACGCAGACCGCAGCCGGAAAAATAAAGCCCGTTCAGTCGTTGGAGTTGTACCGCAGCCAGAAGTTCGGGACGGCGATCTACCGCGCGACACTCGCCGAGCGATTACAGAAGCTAGGCTATGAAATCGAGGTTGATCAGCGAACCGGCGCACCCGAAATTAAAGGCATCAGCCGCGAATATATCGAAGCGGCCAGCCCCCGCCAGCGCGACATAAAAGAGACAGCCGAAGCCCTAAAAACCAACTCCACGCGAGGCGCAGCCAGCAGGAATAGACGCACGAAAACCTACGACCGTGACGAAATGAAAGCGCGGCATCGGGAGCTAGACCGGCAGCACGGCGGACAGGCTCGCGCCGTCGTCGGGGAAGCACGCGAGCAGGCGCAGGCCATGAGCGCGCTACTTTGGGACGAAGCGACGAGCCGAGCGAAGGCGCAGGAGTCAGTAACTTTTGCCATCGAAAAGGGCAGCGAGCGCGAGGCCGTCAACGATCCGCGCCAGTTAATGACCGATGCTTTACGTAGGAACTTAGGCCGGACGACCTTTGAGGCCGTCGCCGCCGAAATGCAGACGAGGCAGGAGCGCGGGCAGCTTGTCGGCATCGTACTGGACGATGAAACCAAGCAGCGCATGACGACGGAGAAGACGCTCCGCAGGGAGAGCGAAAACATAGAGAAGATGCGCGCCGGGCAGGGGACACAGCAGCCCATCGCCGAGCGCGTACCGGCGACCGTGACGACCTCGCAGGGCGTGACCTTGAGCGAGAGCCAGCGCGCGGCGGTCGAGCAGATCGTGACGAGCCGCGACCAAATAACCGGATTGCAGGGGAAGGCCGGAACGGGCAAGACAACCACGCTCTCAGCCGTCAGAGAGGCCGGAGAGAGCGCAGGCTACGACGTGCAGGGATTCGCCCCGACGACCCGCGCCGCGCAGCTTCTAACCGATTCAGGGATGCAGACCCGGACGCTACAAAAGTTCGTCCGGCAGAAGGAAGAACCCGACGCCCCGCCCCGCCTTCTAGTGCTGGATGAAAGCGGCCTTGCCAGCACGAAACAAGTTAATGAGTTTCTTTCCCGCGTGCGGCCAGAGGACAGGGTTTTACTCGTCGGCGACGTGCGCCAGCATGAAGGCGTCGAGGCTGGTTCACCGTTCGCGCAGCTTGCCCGTCACGGCATGGCGACGGCACAGCTTGAGCAGATCGTGAGGCAGAAGGACAAGCCGCTACGCGAGGTTGTAGAGAATTTATCAGCCGGACGAATCAAAGAGGCCGTTGACGGTTTGCGCGAGCAGGGACGCATCACCGAGATTGCCGACCCGCAGGAGAGGCTAAAGACCATCGCCCGCGATTTCTGCGAGCAGCCCGACAGGGAGAGCACGCTAGTTATCTCGCCAGCCAATAAAGAGCGCGTAGAACTAAACCGACTCATTCACCAGCAGCTACAAACGACCGACAAGATTAGCACCAAAAATTACAAAACAAAGGTACTGGAAAACCGCAACGAATTGACTGGAGCGGAGCGGACTTTCGCGGGAGCATACCAGCCCGGCGACGTTATCAGGTACACAACCGGAAGCAAAAAGCACGGCATCAGCGCGGGCGAATATGCGCGCGTTATGGCAACTGACGAGAAGACCAACACGCTCACCGTCAAGCTGGACAAGAGCCAGCGACAGATCAACTACGACCCGAAGCGGTTGCAGGGCGTGAGCGTGTACCGCGAGGCCGAGCGCGAATTTTCCGCAGGCGACCGCTTACAGTTCCGCGCCCCCTTCCACGCGCAGAAGGTGACGAACGGCGAGCTAGGGACGCTTGAGAAAATCGAAAAGGGCAGGCTCACCGTCGCGCTCGATTCAGGCCGCAGCGTGGAGTTTCCCATTGATAAGAACCGGCATATAGATCACGGTTACGCCGTCACGTCGCACTCGTCGCAGGGACAGACGGTTAATCGCGTGCTCGTCAATGCCGACACCCGCGAGCCGGATAAATTACTCAATCAGCGCATGGCTTACGTCGCCACGTCCCGCGCCAGACTGGACGCGCGTATCTACACAGATTCAGACCAGCGACTAAGCGCAGCCCTTGCGCGTCAGGTTGATAAGAGCACCGCACTTGAGGCGAGCCGCGAAACCCGCGAAACGAAGGTGCGAAGTGTCCCGCGCCTTTTGTTCGTCGAGACTTCGACCCCGAAGCCAAAGCCAGTGCTAGCAGAGCAGCCAGCAAGAATAGAGCGACCATCACAACCAGCACGGCCACCGGCAGAGCGAGCCGCGAGGCCACAGCCGGACGCGACAAGGCCAACCAACCCAGTCAGCGTAGCCAACGGGCAAACGCTACACGGCAACGTAGGGCAACAGCGCGAGCGGGAGCAGTTACCCGTTCCCAACCGGCCACCCGCACGGCCTTACACGACGACGATGCCCGTTGATGCGAACCGGCCAGCCGCAGAGATGAGCGCGGAGATTGTCAAACTAGCGAACGAAAATCATCGAGCCATCACCGGCCAAGACATACCCGCGCCTGTGCAGAAGTTCATGCAGCAGATATTTACTCAGGCGGCAGACCATCCACCGACCGAGAAGCAGTTAGAAAACCTTGAGGCCACCAGCAAGGCTTTAGGGATGAGCGAGCCACCGCAGATGAGCACGTCGCTACAATCCTCGCTCTGGAGAGCGCACAACGCGCCCGACAGTTCGGAGATATTAGAACAGCTTACTCAAGCCTCTACGACGGTCTACACGCAACAACAGCAGGCGCGTACAATTGAGCTACCTGAACCGAGCCAAGATATAGGCATGTCTATTGACTAACGAACTAATGAAAAGAGAAAGTATGAAATCCACCGACACCCTCGCCGCCGCACTATAGGAGAAAAGACCGTGCTTGATTTTCAAATTCCAGAGCTGCGCGCGGGCAGCTACCGCGTCAGCGTCGAGGCCGTCACGCTCAGGCGAGCGCCGACGCGCCAGCCGATGCTTGAATATCTTTTTAGAGTGCTGGACGGCGACCGGCAGGGCGAGCACGGACGCAGCCAGCAGATCATCACGCCGGACACATACGCGGGCATGGTGCAGAATTTGAAAGTGTGCGGGATTGAGTGTGGAGCCAGAGACATAGCAGGCCACTTGTCGAGAGCGCGAGGCGTCGAACTTGATATAAGGATTAGCGACGATGCGGCGGCAGTTATCTTTACTCGCCGATTAGACAGCCGCAGCCTTAGCGAGCGAGGCATCAGCCAAGACGCCGAGCCTTTGCCGGACGTGGCTGCGATGTTCGGCCTTGCGTGCGGCGACAGCCCGCACCTTGAGCTTTGCAGCGTCGAAGATTGGGAGTGTGGCGACAGTCTCTTACTTGAGCTTGACTCGACTTTTCAGCGCATTGATGGCGAGCAGTAGGCTAGGCTACAATCTAAGGACAGCAACGACGACGCGGCGCGGTTTGAAAAAGAACTCAAAGGGTTAATCAGGAAGTTCAAACCTAAATCCGAGTTTAAGCACGACATCAAAACGGAGAGAGTTGGCTACGGAAAGAGCAGCATAAGTTAGAACGTTCCCAGCTTCGGAAAGATAGAGGTCAGACATGATGAGAAATTTAGAGAACGTATTGAATGAGGCGCGGAAGCTGCCGCCCGAACAACGTCGGCATCTTGCCGCCCGACTTTTAGAGGAAGGCGACACTTCCAGCTTCGCCCGACAAGATGAAAGACTTGAAGCGATGCGCGCCGCCGCCGGCGATGAATTGTTCCTCGCCGATCTGACGGCCACGATGGAAGATTTTCAATACGCCGATCAAGACGCGCAGCCCGTATGAGCGTCGAGCGTTGGAGCGTATGGCTCGCAAACCTTAATCCGGTTGTCGGCTCCGAGCAGGGGCTAACGCGCCCCGTGCTCGTCATCAGCCAGACCGCCCTAAATGATATTCTGCCGGTCGTCAACGTCCTTCCTATCACGTCCCGCAAAGCCGGTCGTCGAATTTACCCGAACGAGGCACTACTGCCGGCAGGGACGGCAGGACTCACTTTGGAGTCTGTTGTGTTGTGTTACCAGATCAGAACGCTGGACAAGCGTCGGCTAGGACGCTTGTTCGGGACGCTGGACGACGAGACGCTAAGGCAGGCGATAATTGACGCGCTTACTTTTCAACTCGATATAAGGTGACAAGAGCCAAAGTTGCTGAACTCCTACCGATGAGCAAGCAAAAGAAAATTGAAGGGCTATGAGAGTCGGTTTCAGGCTCGTTGAGTAAGTTGGACGAGTTAGAGCGAAGAAGCTTTTAGAATCGCCATCGGAAACGGCACGCGAGCAAGCTATCATCTTCGCGCAGACCGATCCACGTATTAAAGTAGGGCGAACGCATCTTAATTTAACGGAATAATAGAGGTTGTGGCATCCTTCCGCTCAAATAAGAGGAGCGAAAGGGTTTTCAATGCCAACCAAGAGAGAGACACTATTTGACCACCTATCAATAATAGAAGACCCGCGCATTGACCGGACGAAGCAGCACCTTTTGATAGATATTTTAGTCGTCGCTGTGTGCGCGGTGATGTGCGGGGCGGAAGGCTGGACGGAGATCGAAGAGTTCGGGCGGGCGAAAGAAAACTGGTTCAAAAAGTTCCTGGAGTTGCCGCATGGGATTGCCTCGCACGACACTTTTCGCCGACTGTTTATGCGCTTGAAGCCCCAGTCTTTTCAGGACTCGTTTCTCAATTGGGTGAAGTCAGTCTTTGAAGTCACCAGTGGCTCTCTGGTCAACATAGACGGGAAACAGTTGCGCGGTAGTCGCTCGAAAAAAGAAGCACATGCGGGCACCGAAGGGCTCCGGATAGTCAGTGCCTGGGCGGTTGAGAACTCGCTTGTCCTGGGACAGGTCAAGACGCATGAGAAGTCAAACGAGATCACGGCTATTCCTGAGTTGTTGCGCGTTTTAGAGCTAAAAGGCTGCATTGTGACGATTGATGCGATGGGCTGTCAGAAAGAGATCGTCAACCAGATTCGACAACAAGAGGCCGACTACTGTATCTCACTCAAAGGTAATCAAGGGAGGCTGCATCAAGAGATCCGGGACTACTTTTATTGGGCCGAGAGACGAGGCTTTCCAGAGATCGAACACAGTTATTGCGAGACGGTGGAGAAAGATCACGGGCGGATAGAAACTCGTCGCTGTTGGGCAACAGAAGATATCGCTTGGTTGAAACAAAAGGAGCAGTGGCGAGACTTGCAAAGCATTATCATGGTGGAAGCGACAAGAGAAGTGGTTGGCAAAGCGGCGACCACAGAGCGGCGTTACTTCATCAGCAGTTTGCCAGCCGAAGCCGATTGTTCTTTGCGCGCGGTACGAGGACATTGGGGGATCGAAAACTCATTGCATTGGGTCTTGGATGTCGCGTTTCGAGAAGACGCCTGTCGTATAAGAACAGAACATGCAGCCGAGAACATGGCAATCTTAAGACATCTGACACTGAATCTTTTGAAGCAAGAAAAGAGTTGCAAACGCGGAATCAAGACAAAAAGGCTCAAAGCAGGATGGGACGAGAGCTATTTGCTCAAAGTTCTCAACATTTAAGATGCGTTCGCCCTACGTATTAAAGGCTCTATAGTTCCCGCCGTCGCCTCGAAATTTCAATTCATGCGGGATGGGAAAGTAGCGAGGTTCACGAGCGCGAGATTTGAGCCGCCCGACTTTGGAGAGTTGCGCCGCCAGAGCGTAGCGGTTTATTGGTGCTTACGCGAGCAGGACATAGCGCGGCTCAGACCCTTAACGAGTTTGTTCTTTGCCGTATTGCTTGAGCAAGTGGCAGGCGAAGAAGTGCCGGCAGGGATTCAGGGAGTGCCCATCACAATGATGCTGGACGAGTTCGCCAACATCGGCACTATTCCAGACTTCCCGACGACGATCAGCCTTGCCAGAGGGCGAGGTGTTGCTATATGGATAGGTGTGCAATCACTCGCGCAGCTTGAGGCACGCTACGGCAGACCCAACGCGCAAACAATCATTACCAACTGCGCTACAAAAATCGCGTTGCATGGTCTGGACGTGCAGACCGCCGAATACGTCAGCCGAATGTTAGGAGATGCGACCGTTGTAGTTGAGCGAGAGAGTACGACGCACGCGGGCGTGTTTGATACGGTCTTTTCAAAGTCGCGCAGCAGGACGGAGCACCGGCGACCACTTCTAACGCCCGATGAAGTTATGCGAATCGGAGAGGACGAGGCGATCATCAGGACGGGCAACCGGCGACCGATGAGGCTTGCTAAAGGTTACTACGATGAGCCGCCGAGAACAGCGAGCGCGGGCAGTTTAGGAGCAGCGAAGGGATTGCAGTTTACATCTACGTCTGCTTATTAGTTACGCAACCCAGAACTACGACAATCTAAATTGAAACAAGTGTTTTCTATTTCAGATAGATGAAGCTAACAAAAGAAGAAAAACAATTTCTTATACAGAGGATAGCGGCAGATGCTTCTATCCCTGATGATTTCCGCGAAAAACTGTTTCCTACTATTCAGAAGGAATATGAGTTGCGGTATGCAGGGAAGATGCGCCACGAAGACCTTTTAGCCGATCAAGATGGAACATTCGCCGTGCCGTTGCAGGTTGAGCGCGCCTTTAATGGCGAGCGTGAACTTTTTGAAGATGGTTGGCGCAATATGATTGTCTTTGGTGACAATCTTCAATTCCTCAAAACCTGCTACGCCGATAAAGACGAACTTATCCGTGATCGCGTCAAGGGTAAAGTCAAACTTATCTATATTGATCCGCCTTTCGGCACAGGTGACGAGTACGGCGGGAATAAAGGACAGAGCGCATATTCTGCCAAACGAAAGAGTGCTGATTTTGTTGAGTTCTTGCGCCGCAGGTTGATTCTTGCCAAAGAGATTCTAGCTAATGATGGTTCAATTTTTGTTAGACAAGACTATCACTTTGGACACTATACGAAGTTAGCCCTTGATGAAGTCTTCGGCAAAGAAAATTTCCGTAATGAAATTATTATTAACCGATTCAAGAGAGGACTGAGAGACCTACGGCAACTAAATGCTTCCACAGACTCAATCTTTTTTTACAGCAAGACCAGCAATTTTTTATTCAAAGAGGTTGAGATCAATAGGATTTGCTCTTTTTGTGGCAATGAAAGAGAACCGCAATGGCGGGCGATGTCGTCTCCCGGATTAAGAAAGCCGCCGGAACGTGAAATCTTCGGAACGGTTATGTTACCACCTAAAGGACGGCACTGGACTTATACACAAGAGCGAATAAAGGAACTAATTGAGCAGGGTAGGCTACGAATAAACAGCGATGTTGCCTATAAGGATTTGCAGGGTAATCGCGTAATAGGGCTTCCAGAATATCTACAAACTGAAACAATTCCTGTTGATAGTAATTGGACAGATATAAAGGGCTATGTCTTCGCCAGCGAGTACCCAACCGAGAATCCAGAGGAACTTTTAGAAAGAGTCATCAGATGCGCTTCCAATGAAGGTGATTTAGTTATGGATTTCTTTGGTGGTAGCGGTACGACTGCTGCCGTCGCAGAAAAGCTAAATAGGCGTTGGATAACCTGCGACATCGGTAAGTTCTCTTTCTATACCATGCAAAAGCGTCTTCTTACTATTCAGAATAGCAAGAGCTTATTACGAAAAAACAAAAAGCATAGTAAACACGCTCGCACCCTTATTACTGTTAATACTGGATTGTATGACCTTGAGAAGCTAAATGAACTTAACAGAGAAAAATACATTGATTTCGTTTTGAGGCTTTTTGAAGTCGAGCGTAAGCCGTCGAAGGTTAATGGTATTCAGCTACACGGTGAGCGTAAGGACGGTTATAACGTACTCGTTTGGGAATTCTGGAAAGAAGAAGGCGCGAAGGTCGATGAACTGTTTTTAGAGGACTTACACAATTATGTCGGCAAGCGTATAGGCAAACGTCTCTACATCATTGCACCGGCTAATGCCGTGCAATTCATAGGCGATTTTCATGAGATTGACGATGTTCGTTATTACTTCCTCAAAATCCCATATCAAGTTATTCAAGAGTTACATCGTGCGCCATTCGCTAAGTTCCGCCAGCCGCAAAGCAAGTCGAAAGTTAATGATTTAGACGATGCTATTGGTTTCCACTTCATGCGTCAGCCAGAAGTGGAGAGCTATTTTTTGAATGGCGACTTGTACATCACAAAGTTTATTTCTAATGCTAAAGATGAAGAGACCGGCGGTAAAAGATTTGCCAATTTTGAGACCTTAGCAATGCTGATTCTAGACGAGAATTATAACGGCAAAGAATTTACGATGACTTCTTTTCACTTTGCCGCCGATCTTATTCATGCGCCGCTTGACGAAACAGACGAGGAAATACAAGGGCACTTGAAAGAGCAAACCCAAATCGTTGTGCCGCTCAAAAACTATGGCAAGATTGTTTTAGCTATTTATGTTGACATCTACGGAAACGAGTTCAAACAAGAATTGAAGACTGAGTAATCCCAGAGCTTTTTAGCATCTTAAACAGCCCAACATGATTATTAGCAACAAGGTATTTAATACTCAAGAACTCGTCTTACAGGTTAACTCTAACTACGACACTTCACGGCTTAAGCTCCGCGAGTGGGAGCGGTTTATATCTCTTCTCTGTGCTAATCGTCCCTATCAAAAAGAGGCAATCAAATCTGCGATCATCTATCTTGCATCCGGTAAGTACAAAAGTATTGAAGACTTAGTAAGTGAGAACAGCCGCAAGAATCCACAGATTCAAACGCGCTATCACTCTTTGCAGGAATACAATAAAAAAATACAAATCCCTAATCGGCTTTCCGCTACGATTGACCTTGCTACAGGTGCAGGAAAAAGTTTTGTCATGTATGGCATCGCTCAAATTGCTCTGGGCATTGGCTTAGTTGAAAAGGCTTTAGTTCTTTGCCCGTCGCTAACGATTAAAGATGAACTGACCCGAAAGTTTTTAAGTCTCGCTACAGACAGCCGACTATTAAATGCAATTCCGCAAGGCGCACATTTCGCTAATCCGCGCATTATCAATGCTGATGAAACAATTCGACCGGGCGACATCTGCGTAAGCAATATTCACGCCGTTTATAGTAATAACGCATCTTCCATTCTCGATAGTCTTGGCTTCGGTAAGGGACAATCCTGCTTAGTTCTAAGTGATGAGGTACATCACGCTTACAACAGGACTGAAGGCAGAGATGAAGAGAGTCAGAGTATTAAGAAGTGGAAAGAATTTTTGCTGGATAGTAGTTACGATTTCCGCCACATACTTGGCTTCACAGGAACAGCATATATTGATGACGAATATTTCAATGATGTTATTTACCGCTACTCATTGCGCCAAGCGATTGAAGAGAGATATGTCAAATCTGTCCAGTATGTGCAGAAGGACGATAGCAATAACGAAGATGAAAAATTTCAGAAGATTTATCAGAATCACATTCGCAACAAAGAGTCTTATCCAGATGTAAAACCGCTATCCATCCTTATTACCAGAGACATCAAACTTGCCAAGCAACTAAACACGCGATTAGTAGAATTTCTAGCGAAGAAGGGCGAAGGCACAGAAGAAGAGATAGCTAAAAACAAAGTTTTAATCATTACCTCACACAAAGATCACAAATTGAATGTTTTGAAATTACCTTATGTTGATACAGATAAATCAACGGAATGGATAATTTCAGTTGCGATGCTCACGGAAGGCTGGGACGTGAAGAATGTTTTTCAGATAGTACCGATGGAAGAAAAAGCATTCAATTCTAAGCTCCTTATCGCTCAGGTGTTAGGACGCGGTTTGCGCCTTCCGCTTAAGTATCCGCAGGCGCAGGTAATTGTCTTCAATCACGATAGTTGGTCAAACAATATAGCGGAGCTTGTTAAGGAGATTTTGGAAATAGAGCTTAGATTAAAGAACTCTTCTATAACTGAGGGAACAAGAACCGACTTCCATTTTACTCTTCATAACTTTAATTACGATAAGACTCCGACAGCAACATCTGCGCCTGAAACGAAGGTCTTCAATTATAAAGACACTATTGCTTTGACCTCTGAAACATTTGAAAGAAGTGGTGAAACCGAGCTAGTCAGTATTGATGGTACACCGACGCAGGTAACGTACAGGATAGAGAAGGAAAAATATCCGATCAGCGAAATAGTTGACAGAATCATTCGCGAGTTTGAAACGCGGGAATGGGAAGGGGTAACGCTTAGATTACAAGAGCACGAATATACTAAAAACGATCTGCCGCCGCGCGAGGAAATAGAAGCTTTAATACGCCGCTCTATGAACAATGTAGGGCTTACTGGCGAGTATCTAGGTAAGACGAACCGACAAGCTATTTTCTCTACTTTTAATACATTGCTACGCCGCGCGTCCAAGAGCATTATTCATACAAAGAAAGCAAATCCAATTTTTAAGGCGCACACTAAAGAGCGCGAGCATGAAAGCATATCAATACTGTCCTTACGCCAAGCGAACGCCACTGTTTTCTATACTTCCGAATATGAATCTGAAATTGTGCTTGAGGACACGCGGACGGATTTCGAGGAAGTTTTGAAAGACGATACGCTACCCCGCCGTTCTCTATTTAAGATTGAGAATTTATACAACTTCAAAACGCCTATTGATCTAGTCTTCGTTTCTCACGAACCCGAAAGAAAATTTGTTGAGCATCTTTGCAAACAAGAAAATGCTGAACACCTATCAGCTTGGGTAAAGTCAACCAATCAAAATTTCTATACAGTCTCTTATGCTATGAGCACTATCGCCGGTCGGCATACTACTCAACACGCATTCAATCCCGATTTCTTTATCAAGCTGCCGGAGCTTGAAGGTGTTGAATACATTATTGCCGTTGAAACAAAAGCAAATGGCGATGATAGCGACGAAAACAAAGCCAAGTACCGCTACGCTTCAGATCATTTCCGGGAGCTTAATCAACAACTACAGGCGAGCGACATTAACCAAAAATATATTTTTCATTTCGTTAGCCCTGCCAATTATCCTGACTTTTTCGAGTACCTCCGCGATGGTAGATTGCAGCAGCACAAGTTTAAGAGTGAACTGGAAAAACTCTTAGCTGAAGAAATTGACGTACAAGTAGAAGTTTAGTTGTTATGTCTGAGCTAGTTAAAACGGTACGATGAGACCACAAGATTTTGTGGTTAATGATTTCGTGAAGAACGCCCGCCAAATGTCACGACGCGGCTTTGAGTTTGAGAACACCGAGCACAACATCTTGTGCTTTGGCACTCGAAAAAGAGAGGAACAACGAGAGCCGCGAAACTTCCAACACAAAGTCAGTCCGATAATAGCTATTATGATTATTTTAGGTCATTAAGATGAATACAATAACCATTAATCACGACGACATTAAAATTACCATTGAAGGTGCTTCGGAGCATTTCTTCGATCAAGACTTATATACAAAAGCCATTGTCACGCTTATCGAAGAAGCAGACGCGCACGGTTGGGAAAAACACAACCTAGAGCGTGGCATGAACGAGGATACTTTGGGCGAGTTCTGTGCGACAATACTAACGGCGGTAACACGTCTCTACGCATCCGAGGCCGGGTTGCCGGAAGATGAACAGATCGAACTTCCCTCTCTCGGCAAAGTAAACATTCCGCAGCGCAAGCCCGCGCACCAAGTCTTGACTCAGATAATTGAATATCTACGCGAAAGCGATTATTTGAACGATGAGATTAGCGGCGGTCTTAAAGCGGATGAACCGGAAGATTTGAATTGACGGCAGATTACTTCGTAGGCAAGCAATAAGTGAACGGGGATGCCGCTACTCAAACTGGTATCCCTGTTCTGATTCAGTTACTGTCCTCAGCCAACACCCGATGAGCAAAAGGATTCGCCTATTGCCCAGTTGCGCGGCATGGTAAATAAAGTGCGGGACAGGTAAAAGCGGCGGCGAAGGTTCTAGGCATTGTCAATTCCCTTCCCTCTCAGTTTCGCCCGTCGCTCGTCACGCTTCCGCTTCCATTCCTCGAAACCTTCAGGCGTCAAAATCTCGCGGTTGAATTGTTCATATTCATCATCGCTCATGTCGCCTTGAGCGAGTTTCTCTAGCCGTCGGTCTTCAAAATCAGGATCAGGTTCAACGTCAAGATGATCGTCATCGTCGCCCCCTTCTAATCTTCGCCTCTCGGCCTGTATCTCTTCCCAAACTTCTTCCGGGTAGTCGTCGCGGTCACTGTGATCTTCTTCATAGCCCGCGCGCTCGTCATCGTCAGTCGGCATCGTTCGTTCCCTCCCGCAGTACAACTTTATTTCTGACACATGCACCCCTCATGCCTCCGAAAGACAAAACCGTTTGAGTGTGTTATAATGCTTCCATAAGTTGGATTGAAACTCAATCCTCAAATGAGTTTCTAACAAAGTCCGACTTATACCCTCCTTATAGTCGGTACTCTCAAAGCCGACCATCTTGAACCCCATGCGCAAAACTCACCGTAGCGCATAAGACTCACAAACAAATGGAAACGATTATAGCGTTTAAACCGCTTCTGATTGCTATTGCAAAAGTTTTCGGGTTTCTAACCACCATCGCAAGCATCATCAAGCTTTGGCTCGAAGAACGCCGCTGACCCACCGACAAGAGCAACCCTACAGACAACTAACACACGCGCGCATATCGCTCTGACGTGCGTAGCGCGTCCGCTCTAATAACTCGCTTCCGGCGAGTTGGGCAGAGCTTTCCCTAAATCTCCCTGCTTGTAGCCAGAATTTAAAAGGTGCGGCGGTTAGGGGGAGGTGTGTTTTGAATTTGGTGCGGCTCGAATGTTATTAACTTGGATGCAATATTTATTGTAT
>MWWB01000093.1_pt1 | contig 17540 bp, 16 predicted proteins | sample 1047291 | NCBI WGS metagenome assembly MWWB01 (sample SAMN06349976, study PRJNA376086) | soil metagenome | isolation source: MS4-1 sample Antarctic (ecotone) soil | place: Antarctica | reverse complement strand
CGCAGCATTAAAGGGAATTACGAATAAAGACTTGCGCGACGGCGCGGACGCTTGGAAAGAATTTGAATCAGTATCACGGGAGATTTTGAAATATGAAAAATAGATTCGCCGGATTAAAAGACGCTAAAACGCTTCAAAATTCAGTAGAGACTACGAAGACGGAAGCAATGCGAAAAGCGCAGCAGAGAGGCGCTATCATTCAGCAAACGGACAATCAGCCGAACAATGAGAGCGGCGAGACGCGGAGACGCGGACGACCGAACGGGAAGCGGTCAAACGAGAACTTTCGACAAGTTACGGCTTATGTAGGGAAAGAAACTTACAAACAAACAAAAATGAAATTGTTAGCCGCCGACGAACCGCAGGAATTTTCAGAACTGATTGATGATTTATTAAACCGTTGGCTACGGGAAAAGTAACATTTTAACAATTTACAATTTCAGCAACGCAAAATTTCAAAAACTTAAAATTGTAAGGGAGATTAAAACAAATGCAGGAAACGGAATTATTTGAACAAGCTCGCAGCCGGGCGACTTTGCCGGACGAATATATTTCATTGGATTACAGAAAAGAAACTGATTTGCTGGCGATTCGCTTTTCAAACAAGAAAAGAACTTACAGCCGCGCCGATATGCCGGAAGGAATTATTTACGATTACGATTCAAAAGATAATCTTGTGCAGGTGGAGATTTTAGATTTTTATGCTGCCTTACCCGGTCAAAACCAAAACGAACCGGCGACAAGCATCACGGTCGAAGCCGAGATAAAAAGAGCCGGAAGAGCTGCGCGGAGAAAAGACCGAAAAAGAAAAATCGTAAGACATTGCTGCAAAGAGTGTGGACAACCGAAGCATTACATTTGTTTGCAGCATAACCAGCAGATTAAGCCGCCGATTTTCAAAGTGATTCTGAAAAAGTTAAGGCGTTACGCAAAGAAATTCTATTTTGGTGCTGCGGGTAGGTTTGGACTTGAAGGTTAGAAAATTCACCTTATAAACGGGTTTCAATACGCTGCATTTTCGAGAATCTATAAGCTAGGTTTGTGCCGAAAATAACATAGGATTTTACATAGGCAAGATATAGGTTGAAGCATACGTTTTTCATAGGTTAGAAGGTAGTAAATTGCCGCACGTTTTTACACACGCTTTACCACACGATTTATGCACGTTTACACACACAAAACCACACAGATAAAAACTTTCAAATAGTGATTGAATTAAAATCAGCAAAAATTAATTAAGGGGCAAGAGTTTTTATGAGAGAAAGAGAAATTTTCGGCAAAAAAATAAAGACTATTGGAACGCAAGTAAGAAATATAAGAGGTAAGAAAAATGCAAGAAGCGGGCGGGGAACCGGCGACAATATGTCAGTAGTTTGTATGGGAGATTTAGAAGAGGTGGACGATAAATTTGATAGAGATGAGCTTGATATAAAAGTTGGTAAGAAAAATTATCGTGTGATTCTCGATGCCACGTTAGACAAAGTTTGGTGCAGGGAGATTGATTCATACGATTATACGGGCAGAGCTTTATTTAAGAATCCGAGTGTTGATGATGACTTTGTTAAAGGCTTACTTGAGTTTGCGAATAGTTCGCCCGCGCCGGAAGGAAAGAAATTAAATTCAATCAATAAGTTTGTTAAGGAATATAGGAAACAACGATTAAAAAGTAATTCCAAATCAAAGCGCAGAGGCAGGAAGGAAGAAGATTATCTAAAGAGAGCAACCATTTGGGCTATAGAAAATCAGTTGAAAAATGAGAGTCGCACGAAAGTTGCTGGTCGCGCTTATCTAGAATTTAGAGGCGAAGCTCAGAGCGAATCTGCTTTTATAAAATCAGTGAGAAATAAATGGAGAGGCTGGAGAAAGATTTACGATGCGAAACATCCACTCGAAAAAGACGAAAACGGAAAGTGGAAAAAGCGCGTTTCTTTTTTGACGTTCGTAAAAAATCACTTCAAACCTGCATAAATACACGACAAAAACTATAAAAAGGGAAAAATTAAAAAGACCTTAGACTTTTAATTTTTAGCATTCATACAATATTACTGACTATTTTTAATGGTTAAAACACTTTTAGAAAAGGAGTAAAGATTTTATGGCACGCACAAGTCAAAGAGTTTTGGATTTTGAAGAGGGCGTTTTGACGGCGGTCGAGTTGGTAGACAACTGCGACGGAAGCCGTCTTGAGTTGCTCAACACGCTCGATGAAGTTCGAGAGGCGTTGGTTGATTCTTACGGCGATTCGTTTCAGGACGATTACGACGAGAGGCTTGGAGTTGATGAAAATTCGGACGAAGCCGAAGAAATTGACGAAGAGCCGAGCAAGAATTAAAAGGCTTAATTAACTTATCAAACCATTCGACCGGAAGAGAAAAGTAATTAAGCCCACGCTCAAAATTATTTTGTTACTGAAATAACAAGATGATTTTGATTACCCGCCGATGTTTCGACGTGCTGGAAAATTCTATCACAGCGAAGCATCGGCATTAAAAATGTCGGTGTTTTTTTTGTGATATGAGTAATTATATAATTTATATTTATCCTCCCGACAATGAAACGGGCGAGCTAGGAAACCCAAAACCAAAGAAAGTTACTCTGCCAAAACTTACTTTTAATGCGAGGTTTGCAAAATCAGGAATAGGGCAAAGCCAAAACATTGAAGACAGAAGAGTCTTTAACCCCGATTATGTAGGAAACCACCGTGTCCAAGTGTTCGGTTACTTTACTCGAAATACTTGGTTTCATTTAGCAAATCAGGTTAAGTATGACATTTTGAACGCGCTGCAATCCCGCGGTTTCGGCATTACTTACGCATCTGCCAGCGCTAGAGACAGTAAAAACAGTCAATACAATTTTGAGGTTGATTTGAGAGTTTTCGACGGATATTCGACGCAACAAGTGAGAGACAGCCTTATCTATGCTTTAGGTCAAACAATAGCTTTACCGAATTCGATTCGGATTATAAATATCTACGATTACCAAAAGTAAAAGCCCGAGCGATGAGCTGCCAAAAGAAAATTATGGACAATCAAATTTCAGAGGTTATGTTTTTCCGGCGTCGAGTGGTTATTCGTTAACGACATTTAACATCTCTCAAATCCCGGCTGAAATAAAAATTGTCGCGGCAGAAGTATTGATTTATTTAATTTTAGATATTTGATTTGCCAATCCTCACCGGAAATTAAATGTATGAAACTCACAAATATAACCATTGCTTTGGTTTTATCCGAAACGAGAAATGCGGAACTTAATAAAAGAGTTGAGGGCTTCGAGAGAATGACGAAAACTCTTTCAACGGAAATTGACAGGCAGCGGAAAGAAATTGAGTTGATGAGCCAAAAAGGGAAAGTTCTGAAATTCAATCATTTACGCAGAGTTGCATAAAACTGTTGACGCTCACAGGTCGTTGAGAGTATGCTTGGCAGCAAGTTCTTTTTACATTTAAAAAGACGAAGCCGCCAAACGCTACAAACATTTGACGACTTCTGAGATTAACGCGATTCCGGCGCGACTAAGCTCTGAAGACATTCTACAAGAAAGTTCTGTAAATCTTCAAGCATTATTCGCCCATTAACTAAAAAGTTTGGCGAATTTAATGCAAAATTCCACTCAAAATTTAATTCAAACTAACCGAAAGCGTAGATTCACGCCGCTTGAACGAGCTGCACACCGTCGAGACTTGACGTTTGAAATTGCCGAAGCATTGAGTTGGGCGGCACTTGGCGAAGGCGATGCAGAGACGCAGGCGGTCGCGGACTTAATGATTCAATCGGCGCAAGACGAAAACATTTTCATTGCCGAAGGTCTTGACTGTATTGACGAAGACACGGGAGAAACCAAGTTTTATGATGCGTTCGGTTCTTTGAATGTAGTTTCGTCGCGCTGCAATCCGGCGTATTTAAAGGCAAGTTCAGCGCGGGCGCGAAAGCGCATTAAGGTCGCGCTCGCTCGCATCAAACCGCAGAGTGGTGAATATCTCCGCTACATCGTATTGACCCAGCCGGATATGTTCGGATTTAATTTTGACAGTGGTTATCAGTTGTTGCGCGGCGCGGAAGTCCGATTAAAGAATCATCCTTTTTTCAAAGCGAATTTTCGCGGCGGCGTCTTTTCCGATGAGTTCACGCTCGGTAAGAAAGGCAATCATTTTCATTTTCATACAAACATTCTGGGTTACACAAAATATCTCGATTTTGACGAGTTGCGGCGTGTTTGGACAGAGTGTTTAGATTATTCGGCGGATGATATGCGTATGAAATTACAAGTCAATACAAAGGACGGATACGCTAATGTGAGCATCCAGCGGGTTAAGGTTTCGTCTAAAGTGGAAGATGAAAAGCAGGAAATTACTCTTGATGATGCGATTAGGGAAACTGTTAAGTATGTCGTTAAAGGTTCGGACTTTTCCAAGATTCCAACCGAATTTATCTGTCAGGTCGAAAAGGCTTTGTATGGTAAGCGTTTAGTTGAGACATTCGGCGAAGCTAATCTCCGAAAAGGTAAAGGGAAAAAAGACGACGCGAGCATAATATCGAATCTTGATAAACACCGCACAGTTCAAGAAATTTCTGAAAATGATTTGCCTGGCATCAACAAAATAAAGACCGAGACGTTAAGGCAGCGAGGTTCGAGACTGATTAAAGAAGGGCGGCGGGATGAATGGCTGCGCGAGATTTCGGAAGTTTTCAAGCGACGGCGCGAATATAGAAAGATTCAGCTTGCCCAACGCTACAAAAACGCGATTTTTTGCACACTTTCGGGGGAAGTATGGCGTGGTTTGGATGTCCCGGATGAAAGATTTAGAGAATTTCAGGCAGCCATTTACGACAACAATTCTTATCAGACGGCGTAGGGAGTATTTTTGTCTTTCAAATAGGTTATAAATGCGTTTCCGCTCAATTCTTTACTGTATGGCAATAGTTTTTGGGGTTACACAAACGAATTCATTTTGTAACCCTGCGCGGTTTTTGAGCTTATTTCGGATATTTCTGTCTGACAAGCAATTTTTGAATTATTAAATTTTCCGTCTGATAATTGATTAATTATTGTAACTTTGTCTGATTATCAGATGCGCGAAATGAATGGCGAACATTTACACGACAATTCAAAGGAAAGTTAATCGAGATGAGTTTGATTTTTTAAGACACGCTTTGTTTGAGCTTGATGATGAAAAATTTGCGCCGGGTGATGCGGTCGCAGTAATTCTAAAGCCTTCCAATCGGTTTCAGTTTACCGATGATGAAAGCCACGTAAGATATTCCTTTGAAGGTTACGCAGAAGACGGTAGAATGCTCAGAGTGATTGTTTTTATCCAACAAGGCAGAGTGAAAATAAAAACCGGATATGAAATCAAATAATAATTGTAATTGCGAAAATTTGGTGAAGCGCAAAGTTACCGATACAATCCCCATCGCGGGTCAAATGGTGAAAGTTACAGACGCTCCGGCGCGAGTTTGTGCCGACTGTGGAGAGATTCATTTTGAAGGGAGATTTATTTTGGATTTGGAAAAGAAACTTCGTAAACACGAAAAACAAGCGGCGTAGAAATATTTGTTATCTCGAATATAAAGCCCGGACTGTGATTGTCCGGGCTTTTCAATTGCTACCTTTGCCGTCAAAACTTCTAAGTTTTTGACAACTTAATATATTTTTCAATCTCTAGCAGCTTCGCGCCGTCGTGGTATTTTTCTTTACAGTTTGGGCAAACTTCCGCTTTCATCTTAAAAACAAAGTTTTTCCCTGCTCGATTCCTCTTCAGAGAAATAAATTTCGTCTTGGTGAGAGTGTCGCAAAAGACACAATGTAAATGTTTCATAATCCTAAATACGTTTTGTGTTCTCCGTTCATTGCCGGTTATTAGCTTATGAAACCGTGATAACCACAGCCTGACTTTTTCAATCGTTGCAGTTCAGCGAGAAGTTAGATTAAATTCCGCTCGTAACTCGTCAACCGTGTAGCTAATTTCGGTTTGCAAATACTCTTTCTTAGCCTTATGAGCGTCGTTAATGTCGGCTTTATCTTCGGCGGTTAATTTACTAATGCTGTTGTCCCGGCGCTGTTCCCGCAATTGCTTCAACTTTTCTATCTCTTCGTTAATGTTTTCCATAGTTTGCTTGATTGTAATAAGTCTTGGGTATCCGATAAACAGCGTTTTATGATACCTCGCAGATGACGAGTTTTTATAATAGGTTTTGATAAACGAAATTTTGTAACAGCCAATAGATATGCGGTTTTCCGATAGTAAGTATCTGATAAACGGATTTTTATGATACCCCGCGGACTAGCGGCGATTTTAAGTCATTTGCCGGCTCGCATTCATTCTGAAGTAACGGTAAGAATGCTGTTGTCCGTGGTGGTAACATTTAGTTTGTAACAGCTCGAAAAAAACGGATTATGAAAAATAATAATGTTTGTTATTGCGAAAATTTGTTTAAAATAAAGGTTACCGAATCGATTCGGGTTAATGGGTATCAAATAGAAGTTAAAGATGCGCCAGCGCGAGTTTGTGTCGATTGTGGAGAAGTTCATATTAATGCTACATATCTGTTGGATTTAGTAGAAAAAGATAAAGCCAGCAAAAAGAAATCGTTGTAATTTATGATTGAGGAACAGGATTTTTGCGAATTTTGCGATGGTGTAGCGGAACCGGCGCGAGTTCAGCACACTTTCGAGCGGAAAGGTAAAGAGTTCCGATATGAGAATATACCCGCTCTAAAATGTAATGAATGCGGCGCGATGTATTTAGATGGTGTAGCGGTCGAGAGAATTGAAAAGGAAATTGCAGAATTTAATTTAACTTCAAAATAGATTCTCAATTAACTACAAAAAAGCCCGGACAATCACAGTCCGGGCTTTTTCAATTGCTACTACTCAGCGAGAAGTTAAATTAAATTCCGCTCGTAATTTGACACGGCGTTTAATTGGATGGGATTGTCCTGGAGTTTTTTCTTTGTTTTAGCTTTCGGTAATTTCTCAATTATAGAGAGTTATTCTGTATCAGCCATATATCTACGCCAACATTACATTCCTCAAATCCTTCCAACAAAGAATTGTTTCATCATCTTTCTTTACAAATCCTCTAATGGGTCCATCCTCAGATACGACAAAGGCGATTACATCAGAAAACAAACCAACAAAATTTATCGCTGAGTTGTGCCTCGTTCCAAATTTCGAGCGATTAAATTCCTTGTCCACTAGAGGGAAATTAAAACCGTTTGGACCTACAACAACATTACGAGTCCACTGCTCCGGTGCATTTAACTTCGCACCAAACGCAATTACCTCCCACTCAGAAGTAATAATCAATGCTCCATCTATGGCGGAAAGCTGAGAAAGTGTTGTCAATCTCCTCCCCAAAACTGTTTTCATTTGGACATGTATACGTGAAAACTTTTCGCTTTCTTTTATTGTTTGATTCAAAAGATTACTAATTCCCAAATCTCCCGAAAACGAATAGGTTGTCTTAAAATGTGGTCTTATTTTGTCAATATCTGACGGAAGAATAAAAACAACCGTAGCCCCTCCACCACGCTCACCTGCCTCGAAAAGAACTTTCTTCAAACAATCCCTATAGTCCTGCCAATGCTTCATATCAAACCATCTATTTCCCCTAAAAAGTTTCTCAACGTATGGCTGAATAGCTTCCCGACTAGCAAAATGGTCTGGAACTGATGGAGTAAAACCCCCATTCTCAAAGTAACCCATATTGTGATTTCCAAACGAGATGGTGAGGGAACCTGCCGAAGTTGCTTTTGCTATAAAACATTTAGGAACACAAGTAGAAAAACCAGAAGCGGCAAATGTAATAGGCTCAAAGTCAAAACCTTCATACTTCGACCTATCAAAATATACAGCTCCCCAAATCTGATAATTCGTTCCACCTTCCGGGGACAACTCAACTGCCAGCGCAGTAGAATTTCTATCAAACGCCTGAGCAAGTTTTGATACTGTTTCAACAGTAAGTGGAAACGGACTCGAAAACTTCATTTTTACCTGATGCTTATACTCATCCGAACCAGTTGGAATGTCGTCAACCTCCTGCTCCGTGAGTAACGCCAAACTAAACGTAATCGGATTACCTTCTTCTCTTCTCAAGCTGGCGAAAAAGGCAGTTTCGACTATTGCTCTCAAATCAGCGACGCTGGGAGATTCCCCAATCGGAGCATTAACGCGCGCTCTTTCGCTATCCCAGACACCTTTAATTCGCGCTAATAATTCTTCAGCAATCATAAATCTCATACACTCCATTACTAAATAAACACATTAAAACCGTTTATAAAGTGAATTTTACACTCCTTTTACCTAGAAATCCGCTATCGAAACGACCTTCCCGCCAGCACTGACATCATCAGGATAAATTTTTGCGGAGGGTGTCCGATAAGAAGAATCTTTGTAATAGTCTGTAAGTAGGCGGCTTTCGTCTGGCATCTATATTAATTTCAATTTTCAGCAACGCAAAAACTTGAAATGTTAAAATTATTCTGTATATTGAATGAATGATAATTTCAATTGCCAGCTACAAAGGCGGCGTGGGAAAGACTACAACGGCAATAAACATTGCCGCCGTGTTGAGCCGTAAGGCTTCGACCCTCTTAGTTGACGGCGACCCGAACGAAAGCGCGATAGCGTGGCAAGCTCGCGGCAAACTTCCGTTTCCTGTAATCGTCGAGCATCAACTAACCGAACACGCGGGAAACTTCAAACATCTTGTTTTAGATACACCGGCGCGACCGACCGCCGAAGAACTGAAAACAATTTGCGATGAAAGCGATTTGGTAATTGTGCCGAGCCAGCCGGACGCATTAAGCCTTGACGCTTTGATTAAATTGGCAAATTCATTCAGACAAATTAACGCCGTCAATTACAAAGTTTTATTTACTTTAGTTCCGCCGCGCTCGAATGCCGGGCGCGAAGCGAAGGAACTTTTAACCGATTTGAAAATACCGTTTTTCAAAACCGAGATTCACCGGCGAGCTGTGAACGGGCGCGCAGCATTAAAGGGAATTACGAATAAAGACTTGCGCGACGGCGCGGACGCTTGGAAAGAATTTGAATCAGTATCACGGGAGATTTTGAAATATGAAAAATAGATTCGCCGGATTAAAAGACGCTAAAACGCTTCAAAATTCAGTAGAGACTACGAAGACGGAAGCAATGCGAAAAGCGCAGCAGAGAGGCGCTATCATTCAGCAAACGGACAATCAGCCGAACAATGAGAGCGGCGAGACGCGGAGACGCGGACGACCGAACGGGAAGCGGTCAAACGAGAACTTTCGACAAGTTACGGCTTATGTAGGGAAAGAAACTTACAAACAAACAAAAATGAAATTGTTAGCCGCCGACGAACCGCAGGAATTTTCAGAACTGATTGATGATTTATTAAACCGTTGGCTACGGGAAAAGTAACATTTTAACAATTTACAATTTCAGCAACGCAAAATTTCAAAAACTTAAAATTGTAAGGGAGATTAAAACAAATGCAGGAAACGGAATTATTTGAACAAGCTCGCAGCCGGGCGACTTTGCCGGACGAATATATTTCATTGGATTACAGAAAAGAAACTGATTTGCTGGCGATTCGCTTTTCAAACAAGAAAAGAACTTACAGCCGCGCCGATATGCCGGAAGGAATTATTTACGATTACGATTCAAAAGATAATCTTGTGCAGGTGGAGATTTTAGATTTTTATGCTGCCTTACCCGGTCAAAACCAAAACGAACCGGCGACAAGCATCACGGTCGAAGCCGAGATAAAAAGAGCCGGAAGAGCTGCGCGGAGAAAAGACCGAAAAAGAAAAATCGTAAGACATTGCTGCAAAGAGTGTGGACAACCGAAGCATTACATTTGTTTGCAGCATAACCAGCAGATTAAGCCGCCGATTTTCAAAGTGATTCTGAAAAAGTTAAGGCGTTACGCAAAGAAATTCTATTTTGGTGCTGCGGGTAGGTTTGGACTTGAAGGTTAGAAAATTCACCTTATAAACGGGTTTCAATACGCTGCATTTTCGAGAATCTATAAGCTAGGTTTGTGCCGAAAATAACATAGGATTTTACATAGGCAAGATATAGGTTGAAGCATACGTTTTTCATAGGTTAGAAGGTAGTAAATTGCCGCACGTTTTTACACACGCTTTACCACACGATTTATGCACGTTTACACACACAAAACCACACAGATAAAAACTTTCAAATAGTGATTGAATTAAAATCAGCAAAAATTAATTAAGGGGCAAGAGTTTTTATGAGAGAAAGAGAAATTTTCGGCAAAAAAATAAAGACTATTGGAACGCAAGTAAGAAATATAAGAGGTAAGAAAAATGCAAGAAGCGGGCGGGGAACCGGCGACAATATGTCAGTAGTTTGTATGGGAGATTTAGAAGAGGTGGACGATAAATTTGATAGAGATGAGCTTGATATAAAAGTTGGTAAGAAAAATTATCGTGTGATTCTCGATGCCACGTTAGACAAAGTTTGGTGCAGGGAGATTGATTCATACGATTATACGGGCAGAGCTTTATTTAAGAATCCGAGTGTTGATGATGACTTTGTTAAAGGCTTACTTGAGTTTGCGAATAGTTCGCCCGCGCCGGAAGGAAAGAAATTAAATTCAATCAATAAGTTTGTTAAGGAATATAGGAAACAACGATTAAAAAGTAATTCCAAATCAAAGCGCAGAGGCAGGAAGGAAGAAGATTATCTAAAGAGAGCAACCATTTGGGCTATAGAAAATCAGTTGAAAAATGAGAGTCGCACGAAAGTTGCTGGTCGCGCTTATCTAGAATTTAGAGGCGAAGCTCAGAGCGAATCTGCTTTTATAAAATCAGTGAGAAATAAATGGAGAGGCTGGAGAAAGATTTACGATGCGAAACATCCACTCGAAAAAGACGAAAACGGAAAGTGGAAAAAGCGCGTTTCTTTTTTGACGTTCGTAAAAAATCACTTCAAACCTGCATAAATACACGACAAAAACTATAAAAAGGGAAAAATTAAAAAGACCTTAGACTTTTAATTTTTAGCATTCATACAATATTACTGACTATTTTTAATGGTTAAAACACTTTTAGAAAAGGAGTAAAGATTTTATGGCACGCACAAGTCAAAGAGTTTTGGATTTTGAAGAGGGCGTTTTGACGGCGGTCGAGTTGGTAGACAACTGCGACGGAAGCCGTCTTGAGTTGCTCAACACGCTCGATGAAGTTCGAGAGGCGTTGGTTGATTCTTACGGCGATTCGTTTCAGGACGATTACGACGAGAGGCTTGGAGTTGATGAAAATTCGGACGAAGCCGAAGAAATTGACGAAGAGCCGAGCAAGAATTAAAAGGCTTAATTAACTTATCAAACCATTCGACCGGAAGAGAAAAGTAATTAAGCCCACGCTCAAAATTATTTTGTTACTGAAATAACAAGATGATTTTGATTACCCGCCGATGTTTCGACGTGCTGGAAAATTCTATCACAGCGAAGCATCGGCATTAAAAATGTCGGTGTTTTTTTTGTGATATGAGTAATTATATAATTTATATTTATCCTCCCGACAATGAAACGGGCGAGCTAGGAAACCCAAAACCAAAGAAAGTTACTCTGCCAAAACTTACTTTTAATGCGAGGTTTGCAAAATCAGGAATAGGGCAAAGCCAAAACATTGAAGACAGAAGAGTCTTTAACCCCGATTATGTAGGAAACCACCGTGTCCAAGTGTTCGGTTACTTTACTCGAAATACTTGGTTTCATTTAGCAAATCAGGTTAAGTATGACATTTTGAACGCGCTGCAATCCCGCGGTTTCGGCATTACTTACGCATCTGCCAGCGCTAGAGACAGTAAAAACAGTCAATACAATTTTGAGGTTGATTTGAGAGTTTTCGACGGATATTCGACGCAACAAGTGAGAGACAGCCTTATCTATGCTTTAGGTCAAACAATAGCTTTACCGAATTCGATTCGGATTATAAATATCTACGATTACCAAAAGTAAAAGCCCGAGCGATGAGCTGCCAAAAGAAAATTATGGACAATCAAATTTCAGAGGTTATGTTTTTCCGGCGTCGAGTGGTTATTCGTTAACGACATTTAACATCTCTCAAATCCCGGCTGAAATAAAAATTGTCGCGGCAGAAGTATTGATTTATTTAATTTTAGATATTTGATTTGCCAATCCTCACCGGAAATTAAATGTATGAAACTCACAAATATAACCATTGCTTTGGTTTTATCCGAAACGAGAAATGCGGAACTTAATAAAAGAGTTGAGGGCTTCGAGAGAATGACGAAAACTCTTTCAACGGAAATTGACAGGCAGCGGAAAGAAATTGAGTTGATGAGCCAAAAAGGGAAAGTTCTGAAATTCAATCATTTACGCAGAGTTGCATAAAACTGTTGACGCTCACAGGTCGTTGAGAGTATGCTTGGCAGCAAGTTCTTTTTACATTTAAAAAGACGAAGCCGCCAAACGCTACAAACATTTGACGACTTCTGAGATTAACGCGATTCCGGCGCGACTAAGCTCTGAAGACATTCTACAAGAAAGTTCTGTAAATCTTCAAGCATTATTCGCCCATTAACTAAAAAGTTTGGCGAATTTAATGCAAAATTCCACTCAAAATTTAATTCAAACTAACCGAAAGCGTAGATTCACGCCGCTTGAACGAGCTGCACACCGTCGAGACTTGACGTTTGAAATTGCCGAAGCATTGAGTTGGGCGGCACTTGGCGAAGGCGATGCAGAGACGCAGGCGGTCGCGGACTTAATGATTCAATCGGCGCAAGACGAAAACATTTTCATTGCCGAAGGTCTTGACTGTATTGACGAAGACACGGGAGAAACCAAGTTTTATGATGCGTTCGGTTCTTTGAATGTAGTTTCGTCGCGCTGCAATCCGGCGTATTTAAAGGCAAGTTCAGCGCGGGCGCGAAAGCGCATTAAGGTCGCGCTCGCTCGCATCAAACCGCAGAGTGGTGAATATCTCCGCTACATCGTATTGACCCAGCCGGATATGTTCGGATTTAATTTTGACAGTGGTTATCAGTTGTTGCGCGGCGCGGAAGTCCGATTAAAGAATCATCCTTTTTTCAAAGCGAATTTTCGCGGCGGCGTCTTTTCCGATGAGTTCACGCTCGGTAAGAAAGGCAATCATTTTCATTTTCATACAAACATTCTGGGTTACACAAAATATCTCGATTTTGACGAGTTGCGGCGTGTTTGGACAGAGTGTTTAGATTATTCGGCGGATGATATGCGTATGAAATTACAAGTCAATACAAAGGACGGATACGCTAATGTGAGCATCCAGCGGGTTAAGGTTTCGTCTAAAGTGGAAGATGAAAAGCAGGAAATTACTCTTGATGATGCGATTAGGGAAACTGTTAAGTATGTCGTTAAAGGTTCGGACTTTTCCAAGATTCCAACCGAATTTATCTGTCAGGTCGAAAAGGCTTTGTATGGTAAGCGTTTAGTTGAGACATTCGGCGAAGCTAATCTCCGAAAAGGTAAAGGGAAAAAAGACGACGCGAGCATAATATCGAATCTTGATAAACACCGCACAGTTCAAGAAATTTCTGAAAATGATTTGCCTGGCATCAACAAAATAAAGACCGAGACGTTAAGGCAGCGAGGTTCGAGACTGATTAAAGAAGGGCGGCGGGATGAATGGCTGCGCGAGATTTCGGAAGTTTTCAAGCGACGGCGCGAATATAGAAAGATTCAGCTTGCCCAACGCTACAAAAACGCGATTTTTTGCACACTTTCGGGGGAAGTATGGCGTGGTTTGGATGTCCCGGATGAAAGATTTAGAGAATTTCAGGCAGCCATTTACGACAACAATTCTTATCAGACGGCGTAGGGAGTATTTTTGTCTTTCAAATAGGTTATAAATGCGTTTCCGCTCAATTCTTTACTGTATGGCAATAGTTTTTGGGGTTACACAAACGAATTCATTTTGTAACCCTGCGCGGTTTTTGAGCTTATTTCGGATATTTCTGTCTGACAAGCAATTTTTGAATTATTAAATTTTCCGTCTGATAATTGATTAATTATTGTAACTTTGTCTGATTATCAGATGCGCGAAATGAATGGCGAACATTTACACGACAATTCAAAGGAAAGTTAATCGAGATGAGTTTGATTTTTTAAGACACGCTTTGTTTGAGCTTGATGATGAAAAATTTGCGCCGGGTGATGCGGTCGCAGTAATTCTAAAGCCTTCCAATCGGTTTCAGTTTACCGATGATGAAAGCCACGTAAGATATTCCTTTGAAGGTTACGCAGAAGACGGTAGAATGCTCAGAGTGATTGTTTTTATCCAACAAGGCAGAGTGAAAATAAAAACCGGATATGAAATCAAATAATAATTGTAATTGCGAAAATTTGGTGAAGCGCAAAGTTACCGATACAATCCCCATCGCGGGTCAAATGGTGAAAGTTACAGACGCTCCGGCGCGAGTTTGTGCCGACTGTGGAGAGATTCATTTTGAAGGGAGATTTATTTTGGATTTGGAAAAGAAACTTCGTAAACACGAAAAACAAGCGGCGTAGAAATATTTGTTATCTCGAATATAAAGCCCGGACTGTGATTGTCCGGGCTTTTCAATTGCTACCTTTGCCGTCAAAACTTCTAAGTTTTTGACAACTTAATATATTTTTCAATCTCTAGCAGCTTCGCGCCGTCGTGGTATTTTTCTTTACAGTTTGGGCAAACTTCCGCTTTCATCTTAAAAACAAAGTTTTTCCCTGCTCGATTCCTCTTCAGAGAAATAAATTTCGTCTTGGTGAGAGTGTCGCAAAAGACACAATGTAAATGTTTCATAATCCTAAATACGTTTTGTGTTCTCCGTTCATTGCCGGTTATTAGCTTATGAAACCGTGATAACCACAGCCTGACTTTTTCAATCGTTGCAGTTCAGCGAGAAGTTAGATTAAATTCCGCTCGTAACTCGTCAACCGTGTAGCTAATTTCGGTTTGCAAATACTCTTTCTTAGCCTTATGAGCGTCGTTAATGTCGGCTTTATCTTCGGCGGTTAATTTACTAATGCTGTTGTCCCGGCGCTGTTCCCGCAATTGCTTCAACTTTTCTATCTCTTCGTTAATGTTTTCCATAGTTTGCTTGATTGTAATAAGTCTTGGGTATCCGATAAACAGCGTTTTATGATACCTCGCAGATGACGAGTTTTTATAATAGGTTTTGATAAACGAAATTTTGTAACAGCCAATAGATATGCGGTTTTCCGATAGTAAGTATCTGATAAACGGATTTTTATGATACCCCGCGGACTAGCGGCGATTTTAAGTCATTTGCCGGCTCGCATTCATTCTGAAGTAACGGTAAGAATGCTGTTGTCCGTGGTGGTAACATTTAGTTTGTAACAGCTCGAAAAAAACGGATTATGAAAAATAATAATGTTTGTTATTGCGAAAATTTGTTTAAAATAAAGGTTACCGAATCGATTCGGGTTAATGGGTATCAAATAGAAGTTAAAGATGCGCCAGCGCGAGTTTGTGTCGATTGTGGAGAAGTTCATATTAATGCTACATATCTGTTGGATTTAGTAGAAAAAGATAAAGCCAGCAAAAAGAAATCGTTGTAATTTATGATTGAGGAACAGGATTTTTGCGAATTTTGCGATGGTGTAGCGGAACCGGCGCGAGTTCAGCACACTTTCGAGCGGAAAGGTAAAGAGTTCCGATATGAGAATATACCCGCTCTAAAATGTAATGAATGCGGCGCGATGTATTTAGATGGTGTAGCGGTCGAGAGAATTGAAAAGGAAATTGCAGAATTTAATTTAACTTCAAAATAGATTCTCAATTAACTACAAAAAAGCCGGTCATTCACAGTCTGGCTTTTTTAATTTCAAGCCGAGGATTTCAAACTATGACAAATAGCGCGTCGGAGTTATCTAGTTGACATTGATTAGCGGTTATATCAAACTACGTCAAATAACGCAGAACATTTATTCAGTTGTCATAGTATGGAAAAGACGTATTTAATTGAGGAAGCCGCTTCTTATGTCGGAATGAACCGCCGAACCTTTGAAAGATTGAATCTTAGTTATCAGCAAGAATATAGAGAAGCTAAGGATGGAAAAAAAAGGAAGGTCAGAGTCTATAGAGAAAGCGAGCTTAAGCCAGTAAAAGACGAACGCGAAAAGGTTTATTTCAAGCCGTCATTAGTAGAGAAAACTAATAATGCACAAGTTGTCGCGCTTTCAGATTTGAAAGTATTTGCTGAAAAACTTGTGGAAGGCTTTCAGAAAGAAACACAAAAACTGCTTGCGTCCGGGACGGAAGACAAACACAAAAAAGTTTTGGACATTTCAACTTTCAAAGATAAGTTGATTTTGAACTTCTCTCAGGCTTTGGCATATTCCGGTTTGCCGGAAGATGATTTGAAAAAGGCTTTGAAGGATAAGAAGATTTTGGCAAAAAAGACGAGTGAGAAGGGAATTTGGAAGATACACCGAAGCTCGCTGGATGAATTTTGTAAGAGTTATTTTGATGAAACTTCTTGAAAGCGAAAACTTGAGAACAGGTGCAATTGCGTTTGTTCCTGAGTCTTCGTAAATACAATTTTGATTCTCCGAAGTGGAGATGAATACCGGACACAAGGAAAGCTCTAACCTTCTCCCTGTGTCCTAACTCGACGCGATGCGTTTAAACCAAAGCTGCGTCAAGCTGGCGAAATTCTAGCATTTTTCGTCTTGCCTGACGCTATAAGGAAAATATAGTTATGCAAGATAAATATGAGATTTTCGCTGAAAAAGGGCTGTCAAATATCTTCGACGGCGCTTTACTTCCAAACGTAAATAAACAATCCAACCAGGTTAATAATTACAAAGTTATCGGCTATCGGCTCGAATCAATCCAGAGTGAAAGAGTTCAGGTAATTTGCAGAATGCCGGAAGATGCAAACGGCGTTTATACAGCGACCGTTTTCTTCGACGGTATAAGGCGAAGAGGCAGAAGCAGAACTTCCGTATTTTTTCCGAGGCACTGGACCAAGGATGAAGTTACAGACGTGATTTTCCAAGCATATCAAAACAAATCCGTAAAGAAACCTTTTGAAAATCAGTATATTGGAACGGCTGAAAAAGGAATGCACATCATTCTTTGGCTCGACAAAGCCGGAAAAGTTATTGATGCGATGCCTTTTCGGGATGTGATTCTAGAGTTAAATCGCAGAATAAAGGCGAACAGTCATTGTAAAATTTGCCGCCAGCCGAAAAGTTTTATTTGCCCGGAGCATCACAATTATAAGAAGACTGAAGCTCAGAAGTTTTTCGAGCGACCGGCGAGGCGAATCAGGCGTTACGCAAGAAAAATCTATTTCAACGTGGCGAAAAGTTTAGGACTTGAGGATTGAAGTAACTCACCCTAGCTACGGTTTTAAAAAATCAGAAGTCTGCAAAGGCTTCTGATTCACCGAAGAGCTTCCATTTATTAAATGAAAATTGCTTCGATTTGAGATGGATTTAAGAGCCAAAAGTAGTAGGGAATCGCATAGTTTTTGGGTAGGGCAATGTGTAGGTGAGAACATAGGTTTTGCAT
>MWWB01000092.1_pt1 | contig 17560 bp, 16 predicted proteins | sample 1047291 | NCBI WGS metagenome assembly MWWB01 (sample SAMN06349976, study PRJNA376086) | soil metagenome | isolation source: MS4-1 sample Antarctic (ecotone) soil | place: Antarctica | reverse complement strand
ATTTATTAGAATTTTATAGAAGTGAAGATAAGCGTTGTTGTTAATTGATTGAGCTACTAAGTCAAATACTGTGCAAAACAAATAATGCGACATAATAGCATAACGGTATGTTTTTGCGCGTCGCTACCTATGCAATTGTATTAAAAAAGAAGGCCAGGCTTTCGCCTGACCTTCTTTAATTTCTAAGAAACAACTAATGGCTGTGATGATGTTGCATTGCATTTAATTGCTCTGTTGATACAATGTCCTCGATCACATTTATCTGCTCTTCAAGCACATTAAACAATTTAGTTGTTTGCAGTTGGAAATAGGTATTTTCTATAAACTTTTTGTCTTTAAGCACACTATCCGCGTAACTATCAAGCCAGGGAGCATCCTCTAAACTTTGAATATTCATGTAGCCCATTATTTGCTGTTTTGCAGATTCTTTAATTTCCTCCTGCTCAACTTTAATTTGAAAACTGTTAATTAGCTGGGTGCTTATTAAAGTCCATTTTAATGAATTGACAAAAGAGGGATATTCGCTTTCTGCCTGTTCGGCAGTTTTAGGTTCTTCTCCACCTTTTTCCATCCAGTGTTTTAAAAACTGTTCAGGAAACTCAATAGGTGTATGATCAACTAACTGATGATACAACTGGTCGTGCAATTGAGTACGGCTTTGTACATCCCATTGTACCTGCAGGTCTTCTTTAACTGCTTTTCTAAAATCGTCTTCGTTCACAATTTCTTTTGCAGGGTATGCAGCTTTAAAAAACTCTTCATTCATTTCAGGCTTTTCAACTAAACCAACTTTAGTGATGGTCATTTTGAAGTGTTTTTCACCTGCTTCTGCATCTTCTTTTGATAACCCGAGATCTCCTAAAATCCACTCTCTTTCTTTTTCATCAAAAGCCTCGTTTAATTGAAGTAAGATATGATCATCTTTCTTTTTGCCCATTAGCTGCGGCCTGAAACCTTCGGCGAAGTACTTCACCAATAAGGAGTTTCCTTTATTAATGCCGGCCTCAACTTCATTACCTTCAGCATCTGTTTCTGTAAAGGTTACATTCAATACATTATCCTCTGTAGTTACTTCTTCAGGATCCGTCATCTTTCCATGCCGGGTCTTTAAACGCTCTACTTCTTCGTCAATCATTTCATCCGTTATTTCAACTTTATGACGAGTAACGGTGATGTTTTTTGGATCAATGTCAATAGGCGGCTTTAAACCAATTTCGAAAGCAAAGGTGTAATCAGCGGGATTGTTCATATCCAACTGCCGTGCATCGCTTTCAATTGGTAGTGGTTGGGCAAAAATATTCAGTTGCTCCTGTTGCATGTAATTGTTCAGCTCTTTTTCAACTGTACGCAATACTTCATCGGTGAATACGCTTGTACCATACATTTTTTTGATCATACTTGAAGGAACCATTCCTTTACGAAAGCCTGGTACATTGGCCGTTTTTGCGTATTTTTTAATCGACTGTTCAAAAGCAGGAAAGTAATCTTCTTTTGAAATCGTAACTGCAATTTTATCATGCAGCAAACCTATATTTTCTCTTGAAATGGTAGCCATACGATTTGCCTTTATCCCTGGTGGAATTGTTTAAATAGCTATTAAAAAAATCCCCTTTACTGGTAAAGGGGTGTGCGGATGATAGGGGTCGAACCTACATGCCTTGCGGCGCCAGATCCTAAGTCTGGTGCGTCTGCCAATTTCGCCACATCCGCATTGGGCGGCAAAAGTAGGGGTTTTCATAAAAACTAAAAGCTTTCGTACTTACAAATATTTTAAAAAGCTGCGAAATAATATGCGGATGAACGGAGCGTCGCAACTACTGTCTCACAAATGTTCAAAAGATAGTCTTCCAAAAATTACTTAACACTCTTTAATCCATCTGCATTGCATCACTTTTCGTAAATTCGTTAACATAACTATTATGGAAGAGCAAGCAATCATTACTGCACCAGCTGCGAATAAATATAATTTAGATGAAGAGCAGGAGAAGAAGGAAATTCTGCGACATTACCGCGCTTTGCTTCGGGCTCTGCGTCCAAAAATAAAGAAAGGTGATAAAGAGCTTGTAAGACGTGCTTTTGAAATTGCTGCCGATGCCCACAAAACTATGCGTCGTAAAAGTGGTGAACCTTATATTTTTCATCCGATTAGCGTGGCAATGATTTGTGTGGAAGAGATTGGGTTAGGTGTAAGGAGTACAATATGCGCCTTACTGCACGATACCGTAGAAGATACTGATATTACATTGGAAGATGTTGAAAGAGAGTTTGGTCACGAGATATCCCGCATTGTAGACGGCCTGACCAAAATTTCTAACGTAATTGATACGAACACAAGTCAGCAGGCCGAGAACTTTAAAAAGATATTGCTCACACTTACAGATGATCCGCGGGTAATTCTAATAAAGCTGGCCGACAGGCTGCATAATATGCGTACGCTCGATAGCATGAAGCGCGAGAAACAACTTAAGATTTCAAGTGAAACTATTTGGGTTTATGCGCCGCTTGCTCATCGAATGGGCTTATATAATATTAAGACGGAACTCGAAGATCTGGCGATGAAGTACATGGAGCCGGAAACTTATAAAGACATAGCTCAAAAACTTGCCGAAACCAAAAGAGAACGCACACGATATATAAATGAATTTATACGCCCTGTTAAAGACCAGCTTATAAAGGGTGGATTTGACTTTGAAATCTATGGCCGACCGAAAAGCATACACTCCATTTGGAATAAAATGAAAAAGAAAGGAGTGGCTTTCGAAGAGGTGTATGATCTTTTTGCCATTCGTATCATTTTAGACTCCCCGCAGGCAAAAGAGAAAGAGGATTGCTGGAAAGTGTATTCTATCATAACCGATGAATATACGCCGTCGCCGGAGAGATTGCGCGACTGGTTAAGTAACCCTAAAAGCAATGGATATGAAGCATTGCATACTACAGTAATGGGCCCGGAAGGTAAATGGGTGGAAGTACAGATACGAAGCAGGCGCATGAATGAAATTGCAGAGAAAGGCCTGGCCGCACACTATAAATATAAAGAAGGTAACAGCGATGAGGACCGGTTTGATAAATGGTTCGGACAGATTAGAGAGGTTTTGTCTACGCAGGATACCGACAGCGTGGACTTTTTGCAGGACTTTAAGATAAGCTTTCTTGCAGAGGAAATATACGTTTATACACCAAAGGGTGATGTAAAGATGCTGCCGGTTGGCAGTACAGCGCTTGATTTTGCTTTTAGTATTCACAGCGCTATAGGAGTTAAATGTATTGGCGCTAAAATTAATCACAAGTTAGTTTCGATAAGCCATGTACTGCGAAGTGGCGACCAGGTGGAAATTATTACCAGTAACAAACAAAAGCCCAACGAAGACTGGTTGAATTTTGTAGTTACAGCAAAGGCAAAGAGTAAAATAAAAGACGCCTTAAAAGAAGTACGGCGAACTATTGCAGAAGAAGGAAAGTATATACTGCAAAGAAAGCTTGAAGGTATTGGTGCAGCCTTTAATCAAATAAATATTGACACGCTTGTTGGATTTTATAAATACAATTCGCAACTCGATTTGTTTTACCAAATTGCCATCAAGGCAAATGAACTTAAAGAGCTAAAGGAATTTAATGTTTTAGGGGATAGACTTGAGCAGCCGAAACCTCAAAAGCCTTTGCATGAAGTACCCGCAGTTGAAAGCGCTCCGCATCACTACAATAAAAAGGACTCAGAACTTATCATATTTGGAGAGAGCAGTGACAGGATTATGTACACATTAGCCAAATGCTGCAATCCTATACCAGGCGACAATGTTTTTGGTTTTGTAAGTACAGGAAAGGGTTTAATCATTCATCGTACAAGTTGCCCTAATGCAGCGAGCTTACTTGCTAATTATGGTCATCGTGTCGTTAAAACCAAATGGGCAAAGAACAAAGAAATTTCATTTCTTACCGGACTAAAGATTATTGGAATGGATGATGTAGGTGTAATTAATAAAATCACATCAATTATCTCCGGTGATCTTAAAATCAATATCTCAGCCATTGCAATCGAATCAAATGAGGGGTTGTTTGAAGGCAGCATTAAAGTTTTTGTTCATGACAAGGAAGAACTGGAAGAATTGGTTTCGCGACTAAAGCAATTAAACGGTATCCATTCTGTTGACCGGTTTGATGTTGGATAGGTGATGGGGAGAAATTGAATTTGATAAACAGAGAGAAATTAAAAAGCCTCACCTCACTGCAACTGCCAACCGGTCTATCGGCATCTACAATCGGTCATCTGACAACCTTCATCTTCATCTCTTTACTATCACCCCCAATAAAATACCCCAACCATATTACAGCAACCTTTATTTTTGCGACGTATTAAAAACAGTAATAAATGGTTGATGTTATTTTGGGTCTGCAATGGGGGGATGAAGGAAAAGGAAAGATAGTTGATTATTTTGCACCGAAATATGATGTCGTTGCACGGTTCCAGGGTGGGCCAAATGCTGGCCATACCCTGTATGTAAACGATAAAAAAGTTGTTCTCCATCAAATACCGTCAGGCATTTTTCATCAGCATACCATCAACCTGATTGGTGGAGGTGTTGTACTCGATCCCGTAACTTTAAAAAAAGAGTGTGATACTGTTGCTTCATTCGGTATCGACGTTAAAAAGAACCTGTATATTTCTGCGCGTACCAATATTATTATTCCAACACATCGTGCTTTAGATAGGGCTTCGGAAGTATCGAAAGGAGCTGAAAAAATCGGCAGTACACTTAAAGGAATCGGTCCGGCATACATGGATAAAACAGGAAGAAATGCAATTAGAATGGGCGATCTTTTAGATAAAAGTTTTGTTACTAATTACATAAAGCTTAGGCTTAAGCACCAGCGATTATTAGATAACTTTCATTTCAACGAAGACATATCAGAATGGGAAGATGAATTTTTCGAGGGAGTAGAATTTTTAAAGTCATTAAACGTTGTAAATGCGGAATATTTTATAAATGATAAAATAGCTGAAGGCCGAAAAATATTAGCCGAAGGTGCACAAGGCAGCATGCTTGATATTGATTTTGGAACCTTTCCATACGTTACTTCCTCTAATACAATTTCAGCAGGCGTTTGTACAGGTTTAGGGGTTGCGCCCCAAAAGATTAAAGAAGTAATGGGTGTAACAAAAGCATATTGTACCCGCGTTGGAAGCGGGCCATTCCCCACTGAACTATTTGATGAAACCGGCGAGGAATTGCGAAAAATAGGAAGTGAGTTTGGAGCAACTACAGGAAGGCCGAGGCGTTGTGGGTGGATAGATCTAATAGCCCTTCAATATGCCTGCATGATTAATGGAGTAACACAGGTGGTAATGACAAAAGCGGACGTTTTGGATTCTTTCAAAGAGTTACAAATGTGTACTTCGTATATGGTTAATGGCGAAGAAAGCAAACAAGTACCTTTTCAAATTTCGAGAGTAAAAATTGAACCTAAATACCAGGCATTTAAAGGATGGAATACGGATACTACTTCGTTTAAAGATAGTAATGAACTTCCGACAACAATGATAGAATATGTAAACTTCATTAATACTTATATAGGTGCTCCTGTTAAGTATGTTTCAAACGGCCCAGGACGAAATCAGATAGTAAGTTTACACGGTGAAAATTAAATATTGAAAAAGTTTTGGCTGATTAAAAAACAGTTTGAAATTTTACACTAAACAAAATCTTATTGGAATGGCAGCAAAATCTGATAAGGAGCCAAAGTTCCCGAAAAAAGGAAGTGCTGAAATTAATTCAGCAAGTAAAAAACCTTCAAAGTCGAAAAAGCAGTTAGAAGAGGATGATGAATTGCAGGATGATGAAGTAATAAGTGTGTCGAAAAAAACTTCCAAAGCCTCCGGAAGTGAAGGCGATGATGACAATGAGGAGGACGTGGAATTGGATGACGAGGCCGATGATTGGAATAAAGCAGACGAAGATGAAGATTGGGATCCTGACTTTGCTGAATTTGATCTTCCGAAATCTAAAACCGCGAAGAAATCACCTGGTGGAAAAAAAGGCGCTAAAGATGATGACGACTTTAAAATAGATGACGAATTTAAGGATTTGTTTGGCGGTTCATCTCCAAGACAGGATAACGATGATGATTTTTGAGGTTGGTGCTAAAACATAAAGGTGACGAGAGTTTATCAAACTTTTCCTGTTGACGATATAAATCTATTGAAGGAACAAATGTTGAACTGGGCAGATCAGTTCAACATTTGTTGTTTTTTGGATAATCATCAGTATGAATCCAATCTTAATTCTTACGAATGTTTGTTAGGCGCCGGCACTACTCAAATATTTAAACTCGGGAAAGACTTTTTCTCTTCACTTGCTGCTTTCGATCAATCAAATAAGGATTGGATCTTTGGTCACTTCAATTACGATGTAAAAAATTTTATTGAAGAAGGACTAACCTCTCGTCATCCTGATGGAATTGGTTTTCCCGATTGTTTTTTGTTCGTTCCGCAAGTAGTTCTGCAGTTAACCGAACAAGCATTAAGTATTGGAGTAATCAATAAAACCCCTCTTTCTGTTTATGAAGAAATAATCGGAACAGTTCCCATCTACTGTCCGTTAACAAGAGTTCCTATCCAGGCAAAATTAAGCCGTGAGGAATACTTAAGCGGTGTAAAGCAATTGATAGAACATTTAAAGCGCGGAGATTGTTACGAAGTCAACTTTTGCCAGGAGTTTTTTGCAAATGCCTCTATTGATCCTTTACTTACTTATCTGAAGTTGGGCCAGGTTTCTCCTAATCCTTTTTCAGCATTTTATAAACTTGATGATAAGTATTTGTTATGCTCCAGTCCTGAAAGATATATTAAGAAAAATGGAGACCTTATAATATCGCAGCCCATTAAAGGAACACGGCGCAGAGATGGAAGTAATGAAGCTGATAATTTCAACCGGCAGCAGTTGTTTAAAAGTAAAAAGGAGAGAAGTGAAAATGTAATGGTAGTAGACCTTGTAAGAAACGATTTAAGTAAGATTGCTGTGGAAGGAAGCGTGCAGGTTGATGAATTATTTGGGGTTTATTCTTTCCCTAATGTACATCAGATGATATCGACTGTATCAGGTAAAATAAAAAGCAATGTCAGTTTTGCTGATGTACTAAAATCAACTTTTCCTATGGGCAGCATGACAGGTGCACCAAAAAGGAGAGTAATGGAATTGATAGAAAAATATGAACGTACTAAACGCGGAATATTTTCAGGCACGATCGGATATATATCTCCTCAGAAAGATTATGATTTTAATGTTGTAATCCGCAGCATAATGTACAATAAAGAGAGTAACTATATTTCCTATCAAACTGGCAGCGCCATTACTTTTTATTCTGACCCCGCAGCGGAATATGAAGAGTGCTTATTAAAAGCTGAAGCTATTAAAGATGTTCTTGCAGGATAACGTCCTTCAGGATTTTATTTATTCTTACGATTTGAAGAAAAGACATAAAATCATTTATACTTTAAGCGCTAAAGCTTACTTTATAATACTTGTTATCCCGACCAAAAGATGCTGAACAGACTCGCTGAGAATTGTGTTTTTCTTACTTCCAAAAAGGATGATCTTGTCAACAGGTAAGCGCATAGTGTAAATATTTCCTGCAAGTATTAATTTATCGAAATTTGGATTAAGCTTGTTAAAGAGCGCTATATCCATTCCAAGATTTTTTGCTACTATTAATGAAAGGTATTTACCCGCAACTTCGATTGTACTTGTATTTGTGCGTTCGTCTTCGGATACAGGTAATTTTCTCGACTCTATAGCAACCGCATTTAAGTTATAGTCCTGAACTTCATCAGCAGTCATGGTAGTCAATCCTCCGCTTCCCTCAAATATATAATGTGTACCAATAAATCTTTTCACGTGGTTACGGGTTTCCAAAGGCAAGTATGACTGCAGATCCCAGAAATTGAAACTTCCGCTTTTCTTTATTGCTTGTTTTAATCTGCCGGCTCCGCAATTATAAGCAGCAATCACTAACAGCCAATCATTAAACTGACTATATAAATCTCTAAGTATTTTAGAAGCAGCGTGTGTACTTTTCTTAAAGTTAGTCCTTTCATCTACCCTGCCATTAACCGTAAGACCTCTGCTCCGTGCTTCTGATGGCATAATTTGCCAGGGACCAACTGCTCCCGCCACCGAAACTGAATGGGGAATTAAATCAGATTCGATTACCGACAAATACTTTAATTCTTTAGGAAGGCCATACACGTTGAAGATGCCGTCATACATATCAAAGTACGGTTTACCCCAAATCTTCATCTTTTCAAGACTCTCTCCTGATCTGCGGATATACTCCTGAACAAATGGTATTGCTTTTGGATTTATCTGGGTAACGTAAGGTCTGGCGGGATCAAAGGTAATGGTCGAGAAAAGACTTTTAAATCCGTACTTATCCGTTTCCGTTTTCTCTTTAAGGGAATTTTTAATATCTCCGTCGTTTGCTTCGGTTTTAAAAGCAGAACCTCCAATTCCAAGCATTAAGAAAACTGTACTTACTGATACTGATTTTACGAGCCGACGAAGCTTAATAGAAATTTTCACATTTTTCATGAAGTTCATTACGAATGTTTAGTTATTGAAATCGGTTTATAAAAGGATAGGAGGGGCGTTAATAATCCAGCACTCATGCTGGTTGCCGCCCGGATAGTTTCGTTAGTAGGTTGGAAAGGCGGAGCAAAAGTAGGTCATTTTGTTGAGACGTCATTAGCTGCAGACCAAAGGGCAGCCCTTCTTTTGTGTTAAATAATGGAATAGAAATACCGGGAATGCCGACTAAGTTTGCATAAACAGTATAAATATCTGCAAGGAACATTTCGATTGGGTCGTTCTTTTTTTCGCCGAGCTTAAAAGCCGGAGTGGGAACGGTAGGTAAAATAATGGCATCGAAATCTTTGAAAAGTTCCTGAGTTTTTAAAGTTAAAAGCTTCCTGACTTGTTGAGCTTTTGTAAAATAAGCATCAAAATATCCTGCGCTTAAAACGAACGTTCCTAATAAAATCCGGCGTTTTACCTCTGGTCCGAAGGCTTTACTTCTTGTTTGTTTATAGAGGGTAGTTATATCTTCCGTGTTTTGTGTACTTCTTGCTCCATACTTAATTCCATCATACCTTGATAGATTGCTGCTTGCTTCGGCAGTAGTAAGTACATAGTAAGCAGGTACAATGTAATCAAGCAGATCAAACTCTACAGGAGCTACTGTATGTCCTTCAACTTTCAGGCTTTCAATAAATTGTTGGATAGAAGAAGCTATTTGCGGATCCAAGCTTGAGTGTTCTAAAGCATTTGAAAAATAACAAAAGCGGTATTTATTTTCCTGAGTCCCATTCGGCTCTTTAAGGAGATAATTTTGAAAAACTGTACTATCAAATTCATCCTGCCCCGCTATTACCTTAAGCACTGTTTGCACATCTTCTACACAACAAGCTAATATTCCAATTTGATCGAAAGATGATGCATAAGCTATTAAACCATACCTTGATATAGTGCCATACGAGGGTTTAAAACCAACAATGCCACAAAAGTCAGCCGGTTGTCTTACGGAACCACCTGTATCGCTGCCCAAACTAATCATGCACATCCCTGCCTGAACCGCTACTGCCGAACCCCCTGATGACCCGCCGGGAACCCTTTCTTCATCTATCGCATTTTTAACAGGACCGTAAGCAGAATTTTCATTGCTGCTGCCCATTGCAAATTCATCACAATTTTGACGGCCTATTATTATAGCGCCTTCATCCAATATTTTTTGGGTAGCCGTAGCACTATAAACAGAAGTAAAATTTTCAAGGATCTTTGAGGATGCAGAAAGCTTATGGTCTTTATAACATATTACATCTTTAATACCAATTACCACGCCATGCAATTTACCAAGTGGGTGGCCCATTTCTCTCAATAAATCAAGTTGGAGTGCTTTTTCTAAAGCTTCGTCTGCAAAAACCTCGAGCCATACATTCAAATGTGCTGACACAGAAATCTTTTGCAAATAATACTCAACAGCCTCAACACAAGTTGTTTGGCCATTCAGTAAATTGGTATGATAATTCTGAATAGAATTGTAACTAAACAAAACAGATATGCGAAAGCTTAGAGCCTATGGTTGAATAGTGGTGCTTGTAGTAGTAGTTTTTTTAACTTCTTTATCGCTAATGCCCTCTTCAATCTCTTTCTTTACATTCTCTTTTGCGTCATTAAATTCTCTAATGCCTTTGCCTAATCCTCTCATGAATTCAGGAATTTTACGTCCGCCGAACAATATTAATACAGCAAGAACAATTAAAATCCACTCGCTTCCTCCGGGCATTCCAAATAATAAATTAGTAAACATATGGTGTGTTTTAGGACTACAAAAATATGAGTATAAAATGGTTAATAGTAAAAATCTTACTATTAAAATGGGTTTAAAGTTAGGGTAAGGTTTTAAATAAAAAACGGAAACGCAGAGTTTCCGTTACCAATATTAACAAACTTCTATTAATATCTTTTTTCTTTAATCCTTGCACTCTTGCCACTTCTTTCGCGAAGGTAAAAGAGTTTTGCTCTGCGAACTTTACCGACTTTATTCAATACAATTGAGTCAACATTAGGAGAATTCACAGGAAAAAGTCTTTCGACGCCTACACCATCCGAAATTTTTCTTACAGTAAAAGTTGCAGTAGCTCCATTTCCCTGGCGTTTGATTACATCGCCTTTAAAGGACTGAATCCTTTCTTTATTACCTTCAATAATTTTATAGTTAACAGTAATATTGTCTCCTGCTTTAAATTTAGGCACTTGTTTAACAGCGGTTAGTTGCTCATGCACGTAGTCTATTGCGTTCATATCAAAATGATTTTGCGGACGGCAAAAGTAAGGTGAACAATTTAATTATCAAAAAAGCTTTTAAATTCCTGTTAGAAGATATGACGCGGAAAGGAATAATTTAAGGTAAACGATGATTTATTGTAATATTCAAAATGCGCTGTACATCAATCGACACTATTTATGTTCTAATTAAATCTTGAACTTACGATTAACTCCTTACTCCCATTGATGTATTTATAAAAGCCTTCTCCTGATTTTACACCCTTGTACCCCGCCATAACCATATTAACAAGTAAAGGACACGGAGAATATTTCTGGTTTCCAAAGCCCTGATATAAAACATTTAAAATACTTAAACAAACATCCAACCCAATAAAATCAGCTAACTGTAATGGTCCCATCGGGTGTGCCATTCCAAGCTTCATTACCGTATCAATTTCTTCAACACCTGCCACACCTTCGTACAAACTATATATAGCTTCATTAATCATTGGCATTAAAATTCGGTTTGCAATAAAGCCTGGGTAATCATTTACTACACACGGTACTTTGTCCAGCGTTTTGCTTAATTCAACAATATTATTTGTTACCTCTCTATCTGTTGCATAGCCATTTATGATCTCTACTAATTTCATTACGGGAACAGGGTTCATAAAATGCATACCTATAACCAGTTCAGGTCTTTTTGTTGCTGATCCGATTTTAGTAATAGAGATGGAGGAGGTGTTTGTAGCAAGAATACAACCGGCAGGAGCAAACTCATCAAGTTGGTTAAATATTTTAAGCTTTAAATCAATGTTTTCTGTAGCACTTTCTATAACCAGCTCCGCATTTTCTACGCCTTCGTTTATAAAGGTAGAAGTGGTTAAATTAGCGAGTGTTGTTTGTTTTAAACTTTCGGCAATTGTTCCTTTTGAAATTTGCCGGTCAAGGTTCTTACCTATGGTTTTAATAGCTTTTTCTAATTGTTCCTGTGAAACGTCTATAAGTTTTACAGTAAACCCTTTTTGAGCGAACACATGTGCTATCCCATTGCCCATTGTGCCGGCACCAATAACAGAGACTGTCTGAATCATGATTTATAGGATTTTTGGCTGAACCTGATTAGGGGATTTATAGGATCAGCAGGACGGATAAGCACAAATGTAAATGTTCAGATCATACTTAAACCTCTTTAAATAATTACCCGCAAATGTAAGAGGTTCACGGATATAGGACGTTTAAAGACAATAAGTTCTTTGTTCCTCTCTCATGCAGGGAGAGGCCAGGTGAGGGTTACTTGCTCTTAAAATCTCCCCGCTTCCAAGCCTTAATAAACTCGGACCAGGCAAAGGGGTTAAGAATATTCATTGGAGGAGTTTGGCCCGCATAATAGGTTCGGTTAGCAGTTTGTTTTAAGGCGTAGTTGGTTGCTTCCCTTCCATCTGAAGGTAAGGTTCTCATTAGAACACGTCGTTTTGCTTCCGAAGTATTTTGACGCGCTATTTCATACTGATCATCAGGAATGCGAGTGTTTACAAAATCCCTTTCAAACTGCGCTCTGGAAGGGCGGGGTTTTAATATAGTAGCGGGCAGGTAAAAAGTATCTGTAACCATTAATTGTATAACACTGTACTGGTTACCTTCAAGCTTTGTTGGTATCTCGATAAGTTTTGGTTTAAAGCCAACACTTGTAAACTCAACTTCGTTACCTTTTAATACAACAATGGAAAAAACACCCTGCTCATTCGTCATCGTTCCGCGGGTAGTTCCTTTAATAACCACACTAACGGAAGGTAACGCACGAAGGCTGTCGGCAGTCATAACTACTCCATACAGTTGTACTACACTGTCCTGCACACGCTCAAACTGAGCAAACAAACGAAGTGGGGAAAGACAAATAAATAAAATAAAGTATCGTAAAGTTTTACTCATTCAATCGTTTAGTTGGAGGTAATATTCTTTTTACTATAACTACTGTTTGTATCAAGCAATAATAATTCGTGCTCCTTCATAAACAATCTATACAAAGTTTGCTTCTTAACAAATTGCTTAACCTCTTAAACAAAGTAAGTCACTCAATAGTTAACTTTGCAATTCGATTTTTTATTTAACAAAAACTTTAGTGATGACGGAGAATGATATTTTGAAGGCGTTAAGTAATGTTCAGGAACCCGACCTTGGCAAAGACCTGGTAACGCTGAACATGGTGAAAGACATACAGATCGAAGGCAATTATGTTTCCTTCACTGTGGTACTTACAACTCCTGCATGCCCGCTAAAAGACATGATAAAAAACGCGTGCATTAATGCAGTAAAGCTATTGGTAAATAAAGAGGCTGTGGTAAATGTGAAGTTTGAATCTAACACAACAAGTAACCGCACAGATCCAAAAAGTATATTACCAAAAGTTAGAAATATTATAGCAGTAGTAAGCGGAAAGGGTGGAGTGGGGAAAAGTACTGTTGCTGCTAATCTTGCATTGGCGTTAAGCAACGGCGGAGCAAAGGTTGGATTGATGGATGCAGATATTTACGGACCGAGTGTGCCGATAATGTTTGGTGTTCGCGGCGAAAGGCCCATGATGAAAGAGGTGAATGGAAAAGGGATGATCGTTCCATTGGAGCGTTATGGGATTAAATTGCTCAGCATAGGTTTACTCGTAGATGAAAAAAGTGCTGTTGTTTGGCGTGGCCCGATGGCAAGCAGCGCTATTAAACAATTTGTGACCGACGTATTATGGGAGGAGCTTGATTATCTTGTTATAGATATGCCACCTGGAACAGGAGATATACATTTAACACTGGTACAAACTGTTCCTGTCACCGGTGTTGTAGTGGTGACCACTCCGCAGGAGGTTGCATTGGCTGATGCAAAAAAAGGTATAGCTATGTTTGGTCAGGCACAACTGAAAGTTCCAATCATCGGTATTATAGAAAACATGAGTTACTTTACTCCGGCCGAGCTGCCCGATCACCGTTACTATATTTTTGGTAAGGAAGGAGGCAAGCGGCTGGCTGAAGAATATGATATTCCTTTTTTGGGACAGATACCTTTAGTGCAAAGCATACGCGAAGGCGGAGACCAGGGTATCCCGGTTATGATGAGCGATGATGAGATTAGTAAGAAAGCCTTCGCAGAATTTGCTGCGGCTGCTGCGCGAAGCATCTCGATGCGTAATGCAAATATGAGCGCTACAGAAGTTGCCGAAGTGGTGGAAGAGGTTGGGCTGGCGAGTAAGGTGTAGGTTCAGGCACTAAGTCATTTGGTCAATAAGTCATTAAGGCAATAAGTCAATAGGTTAAGGTGTCTGTAACTGCCCTTGTCATAGTTTTTATTGTATGGATAAATGGTATCACAATTTGTGGTACCAGCTGACAACCTCTTTATCTCCTTCTCTCTATTTCATTTGTTAGCCAAACTTCCTACTTTCGCTCTTATGTACAACCTCCCTTACTACAAAGCTGACGACGAAAGGCAGGTAATGGACTTCATGCATGAAAACCCCTTTATTATTTTAGCAGGATGCGATTTAGAAAACAAACCTGTTGCCACACAAGTACCCGTACTGGTAGAAGAAAAAGAAGGCGAAGTGTATCTTCAGGGGCATATGATGAAGCAAACAGATCATCATAAAGCCTTTGTTCAAAATGCAAATGTGCTCGCCATTTTTACTGGTCCACATACTTATGTAAGTGCAAGCTGGTACAGCAATCAAAAGCAAGGCAGTACATGGAATTACCTGACTGTTCATGCAAAAGGCGTTATTCATTTTTTAGATGAAGAAGCGCTATTAGATGTTTTAAAAAGAACAACTGCCCGTTTCGAGAACAATGTTAACTCTCCTTCACTTGTTGAACATCTTGATCCTGCTTACATAGAAAGGTTAATAAAAGCTATTGTTGCTTTTGAGATAAGGGTTAAAGAAGTGGATCATGTTTTTAAGCTTAGTCAAAACAGGGATGAAGAGAGTTATGAAAACATAATATCTGAACTGCAAAAAGGTGATAGTGAAGCAAAGCAGGTTGCAGAAATAATGCAGCAAAGAAAATCCTAATGCATTTGTTTTCCCATTCTTAAAATTCCATGTCCTAATACGGCCCTCACCCTTTTATAAAAGCTGACAACTTGCATGAACAGAACCCAACTTGTAGATCAAATACAACAAAAAAAGAATTATTTATGCGTTGGATTAGACACTGATATTACCAGGCTCCCCAAACATCTTCAATCACATTCAAATGGAGTTTTCGAATTTAATAAAGCAATCATTGATGCTACAAAAGATTTATGTGTAAGCTATAAAATCAATACTGCATTTTATGAAGCTATAGGTATTAAAGGATGGGAAGCACTTGAGCAGACTGTACATTATATTCCTGGGACGCATTTAAAAATCGCTGATGCCAAGCGTGGTGATATTGGTAATACATCTGCACAATACGCAAAGACTTTTTTTGAAATCTATGGCTTTGATGCAGTAACGGTAGCCCCTTATATGGGCGAGGACAGCATCAGGCCTTTTTTAGACTATGAAGATAAATGGACGATCGTATTAGGATTGACTTCGAATAAGGGAAGCAAAGATTTTCAGCAGTTGATAACAAAAGCAGAAGGATCAGGTGAGAGTTTTTTTTATAAAGCAGTAATGAACAAAGTTGCCTTATGGGGAACACCGGACAATTTGATGTTTGTTGTTGGAGCTACTAAAGCCGAACAATTACAAAGCATCCGACAAACATTTCCGGATTACTTTTTCTTAGTGCCAGGAGTAGGCTTCCAGGGAGGAAGTTTAGAGGAAGTTTCGAAGGCGGCATTAACAAAAGATGGAGGCATATTAGTGAATGCAAGCAGGGCTATCATTTATGCGGGTAAGGGCGAAAACTTTGCAGAGGAAGCAGCGGTGGTAGCTTCGGAATATGCACAGGAAATGAAGCAATTATTGCTCAATCCGTCAGCCTAAAACTCATCCCTCAATATCTCGTAAAACCTATACACATCTTCGTACGAACAATACATAGGAGCAGGGGCAACACGAATAACACCAGGCTCACGATAATCAACAATAATTCCTTTTTCAATCATCTTATCATGAATTGCCCTTCCCTGTTCTTTAAAGTATAAAGAAAGCTGGGCGCCACGGCCTTCGGGGTCAGCAGGTGTAATTATTTCAAAGTTGATATTCTTCAATTGTTGCAACAGAAATTCAAGCCACGCCGTAAGGCTAACGCTTTTTGCCCGCAGGTTTTCCATACCTGCTTCTTCAAATAATTCGAGCGAAGCTTTTAGCGAAACCATGTTTAATATTTGTGCAGTGCTGATGTTCCAGCCGCTTGCGTTAGACTTTGCTTTAAACCCTTTTTCCATCTTAAACCTGCCCTCTTCATCGTTACCCCACCAGCCGCCAAGTCTCGCCGTAGCTGGATCAGACGCATAACGCTCATGCACATAAACCCCACCAACTGCACCGGGACCACCATTTAAATATTTGTAACTGCACCACACGGCAAAGTCAACATTCCAATCATGTAATTGTAAAGGCGCATTTCCTGCGGCATGGGCCAGGTCGAAGGCTGCAATTGCCCCTGCTTTTTGTGTAGCCGCAGTTATCGCTTTCATATCAAATAACTGGCCCGTGTAATAATTTATTCCGCCTAACAAAACGAGTGCAAGCTCATTTGAATGTTCTTCGATACCTGCAAGTATGTCTTCTGTTCGCAGTAACTTCTCACCTTCGCGAGGCTTTAATTCAATAACAGACTTATCGGGTGAAAAGCCATGATAGATAACTTGTGTTTCTGCCGCATACTGATCTGAAGGGAAAGCACCGGCTTCCATAATAATCTTAAAACGGGTCGCCGTCGGACGATAAAACGTAAGCATTAACAGATGAAGATTTACAGTCAGGCTGTTCATCACGGTAACTTCATCTTCTTTTGCACCAACAATGTTTGCAAGGGCAGGTTTAAAATATTCCTGGTAATACATCCATGGATTTTTGGCCTTCAAAAAACCACTGATGCCCAAATTCTTCCAGTCGTTAAGTTCCTGCTGTACTGCTGCTTCTACGTTCCTCGGCTGCAGCCCTAAAGAATTCCCGCAAAAATAAATCACATTTTTGCCGTTAGCCTGGGGATAGTGAAACTCATCCTTAAAGCGTGCTAATTCATCCTGTTGATCTAAAGATTGTGCAAATGATAATGTTGCTTCAAAACTTATATTGTCCATCTGATTTAATTCCTCAACGTTTTATTTAAATAAACAATTCTTCCCTGTCATCCATGGGTGCACCTCGTAAGTAAGGCGCCCGGAAACAATAGCAGGATCAGTTTTTACAAGCGCTTCGGCTTCTTCTTTTGTAGCACATTTCAATATAAAAATTCCCCGCCAGTTTGCATCTTCCATAAAAGGACCAGCTACGATAAGCTTACCACTGTTTGCAAGTTTTGTAATGTTAGCCATATGTCCCTCCTGAATTTTTGCAGCAGTTAGGCTATCGTGGGTTCGGTTTGGTCCTTTAATTAGCATGACAAAAAAGAGGTTAATAGGTTCAAACTTTTCTTGTTGTATTGGCTTAGTAGCACCTTCAGTTTTTCGAACCGGTTCGCTTTTCAAAACATTGCTTTGAGCAAATAAGGCTAATGGCAACAGCAATACTATGACAGGCAAAAGCTTCTTCATACTAAGATTTTTTCTATTGGTTCTAAAAGAGAAACTTACAAACAATCAACTTAACATTTAGCGTA
>MWWB01000091.1_pt1 | contig 17579 bp, 15 predicted proteins | sample 1047291 | NCBI WGS metagenome assembly MWWB01 (sample SAMN06349976, study PRJNA376086) | soil metagenome | isolation source: MS4-1 sample Antarctic (ecotone) soil | place: Antarctica | reverse complement strand
CACGCGGAGTGGTATTTGGAATTATCGGTTTTTTCTTGATTCAAGCTGCTATGCATTCGAGTGCGGGCGAAGCACGCGGTTTGGGCGGTGCGCTTCGAGCTTTGGAGCAGCAGTCATACGGTCAGTTGCTGTTGGGAATTGTAGCACTCGGTTTAGTAGCTTACGGGTTTTATATGCTTGTACAGGCGCGTTATCGACGTATCATCATATAAGTAAATAAAGCCAAGCCGTGAGCGACTAAGGTGTATAAAGAAAACTGTGAAAGTAATTTTCCGTGAAAGAAATTGCTGAATAGATTTAGACAAAGAAAAAACGGCTTGAGAATCCACTCTCAAACCGTCTCTTTCAGTTCTTTGACAACTGAATATCAAATCAAGCAAAAGCAGTCTATCAAATTATTTTGATAACTCGCAAATGCCTGTATCTGAAAATGTAGCTGTTACTTGTTATCATAGAGTTTTACCGAGTGAATAAATTCATTTAGACATTCAGTAAATAACACTCTGTAACATTAGGTAACTATCAGTGAAATAAGGCATTTATGTTTAATAACTTTATAAAACCGCGTCGAGTTGTAATTACAGGTTTTGGCTGTGTTACTCCAATTGGTATCGGGCGTGAAAATTTTTGGGAGTCGTTGCAAAACGGTGTGAGCGGCGTGCGACAAATCGAAAGTTTTGATGTTTCGGATTCAAAAGTAAAAATTGCGGCGGAAGTTAAAAATTTCGATTGGGAAGCCGAGTTAAATCCGAAAGACCGCAAGCACGTTCCGCGCACTGTTCCGCTCGCGCTCGCGGCGGCGCGTGAAGCGATGAAAGATGCGCAAATCGAAACTGAAAATTTTAGTTTGAGCGAAAGACAAAACTTCGGCGTGGTTTTAGGAACAGGCGGCGGCGGGCTTGCCTTTACGGAAAAACAATATAAATACTGGTTCACGGGTGAAGAAAACAAAGCTAGCGTTTATACGATTCCGTCTTCGACGCACGGCGGTCTGTCGAGCGAGCTTTCGATGGTTTTCGGGCTTCACGGACTTTCGCATATCGTTTCCACAGGTTGCACAAGCTCAACCGATGCAATAGCTTACGCCGCGCAGCACATTGCGCTCGGCACACAGCAAATAATGCTGACGGGCGGCGTTGATTCGCCGATTGCACGCGGAATTTTGGAAGGTTTTAATCTGATGACGGTTTTGACCGATGATTGGAACGACGAGCCGCAGCGTGCTTCGCGTCCGTTTTCTCAAAATCGTTCGGGAATTGTTTTAGGCGAAGGCGCGTGGATTTTTGTTCTTGAAGCTCTTGAAAGCGCGAAAAATCGCGGCGCGAAAATTTACGCGGAAATCAAAGGTTACGGCTCGACTTGTGATGCTTATCACCGCGTTCGTCTGGAAGAAAACGGAGTTGAACCGGCGCGGGCGATGCGGCTTGCGATGCGGGACGCGGGAATTTTGCCCGAAGCGGTTGATTATGTAAATCTGCACGGAACTTCCACGCAGTTAAACGATAGGATTGAAACGCAAGCCGTCAAAAATGCCTTCGGTGAACACGCTTATAAACTTTCGACTTCAGCAACAAAATCGCAAATCGGACATCCGCAAGGCGCATCGGGCGCAGCAGGCATCGGCGCAACTCTGCTTGCATTAAACGAAAACATAATCGCGCCGACAATCAATTTAGATGTTCCCGATGCCGACTGCGATTTGGATTACACGGCAAATTTTTCGGCAAAAAGAGCGATACGCACTGCGCTTTGCAACTGCATCGGCTTCGGCTCGAAAAATTCCTCATTGGTTTTAGGAAGAGTTTGACAACTTTAAAGTAAAAAGTCGCGGCATAAAAAGAAACCGCGCTTGCTAGTTTTATTTGGTAGGATTTATAACTATTTGTCCATCGCCAAATTTTCGCCAGGCGATATTGTCGGCGGATAATAGAATGAACCAAAGGTTTTTAGTGTTTGCGTATCGAAAGGCTTGCGTGCGCCGCAATTCAGACAAGCGCGATACGAACCGCTCCGATTGGTAAATGGACGACTTAATGTGTTATGCCAGCAGCCGAAAATTTTCCCGACAATGCCGATTCTTTTGCCGAAAGCTCCGTTTGTTCGATTGATGATTGATTCCGCTATTCTGTTTTGTTCTAAAACCCCTTGCATTTTTCGTATTCTCCTTCCACTAATTTTTAGTGTGATTCATCCTTCATTTCACAAGCATCTTCGGGGAAAGTTTTGCGGCTTTATGATGAAGTTTCGACAAAAAAGTTTGTCTTTTATTCCCTGAATAAATAACTATATTCGACCAGTTTCCACAAATTTTTCTATTCGCCTTTTTGCCTTTCCTTAATTTTATATATTCGCTAAAATCTTTCAGACAGTTTCGGAGAAAAAGATGAAAAAAATGTCCGTTAAAATTTTGCTGATTTTAGCAATCGCCGCTATTTTTGTTTCTTCCGTTTTGGCTTGGGACGATACGGGACATAAGCTCACTGCATATATTGCTTGGGAACAAATGTCGCCGCAGGCGCGTGAAAGGGCGATAAAAATACTTTTAAGCGCACCCGAAGATTCTGATTTGAGCGTTTTTTATTTGCAGGATTCGCGTTCCGCCACCGCCAAACAGCGCGAGCTTTTTATGATTACCTCGACCTGGGCGGATATTGTTCGCAACAAGGACTTTAAAAATCGCTACGCCAAATACCATCACGGAACTTGGCATTATCTCGACACTTTCTGGCGCGAAGTGAACGGTAAAGTCGAACTTGTTCCCGAATTGGAATCTGATAAGGAAAATGCGATTGAACGTCTTTTTGTGTTTGATAAAATGCTGCGCGACTCTTCCGCCGGAGATGCCGACAAAGCGATTGCCTTAGCCTGGATTCTGCATATCGGCGGCGATATTCACCAGCCTTTGCACGATTCCGCGCGCGTAACAGAATTAGATCCGAAAGGCGACCAGGGCGGAAACCGTTTTATGCTTTCACCGAAAGACGCTAAAGGCGAAGACCGTGTGAGTCTGCACTGGTACTGGGATTCGATTGTCGGACGCAACATTCCGCGCATAAACGACGCCTGCGATTCGGATTACCTTCCCGCGATAGCTCAACAAATGATGAAGAAATACCCGTTTGCGAAAATGCGGAATCGTCTAAAAATCGGCAAGTTTGATGATTGGCAGCAGGAGGGTTTTCAGATTGCCTCGACAAAACTTTACCCAGCGAGTTTGAAGTTTGGCGAAATGCCTTCGGAAAGTTATAAAAAACAGGCTTTTGAAATCGCACAAGAACAAATTGCTCTGGCAGGTTATCGCTTGGGCGAAATGTTGAATCAAATTCTCGGAACTCAAGAATTAACCAAAGAAGAACTTGATAAAGACAAAAATAGATATTCTAAAGAAGCGAAAGAAGCAGGTCGAGTTATTGGCACAGGTGAAGGTGATGGTTGGTTGTGGACGAAAACTCGTGCAACAATTTTGACAACTGCTGATTTGAAAGATTTGACGATAAATGTCGATATTGAAAATGCTGTTGTTACGCTAAGAGGAACTGTCACAAGTAGAAAACAAAAAGAATTGGCTTTAAAAGTTGTAAAAGGTATCGAAGGTGTAATAGCTGTCAAAGATATGTTAAAAATTACGCCGAATAATTTGGATAAATAATATGAAATTAAATTTCCGTGCAATTACAAGTTTTCAATCTCAGAATCTTTCTGTCTTTTCTTGCCGAAAAACCATGCGATAAAGATTGAAATTACATACAAACCCATCATCGGCATAGCAAAAAGCATCATATTTGGAATATCGGCGGTCGGCGAAACAACTGCCGCGACAATCAAAATTACGACTATCGCAATCTTCCAGCTACTGATTAAAAATTCGGCTGATACGATTCCGATTCTGGCTAAAACGTAAGTAATCGCGGGCATTTGAAAAATGATGCCCATTGCCAGCATTATCAGCGTAATAAAATCAAAATAATCTGTCGCCCTAAGCATTAGATTAAAATCTTTGCCGAGTCCGAGCAGATATTTGACTGCTGGCGGGAACAAAATATAGTAAGCAAATGCCGCTCCAATAACAAAAGAAATTGTTGAAAGTCCAACAAAAGGTGTAACATACGCGCGTTCGTGCTTGTAAAGCGCAGGCGAGATAAACCCCCAAATTTGCCAGAGCAGAAACGGAATCGAAAGAGCTATCGCAGTGTAAAGCGAGACGGTTACCAAAAGCGTAAAAGATTCGCCCGCCGTCGTGACAATCAACCGTTCATTTGCGCTCGCGTTATCTGTGATTTCGACGTTGAGATTTATCGGAAGACGCATTCCTTTCGGTATAATCGCATTATTTGTGAAAATAGGTTCGTCGGTAAAAAGTCCCAATTTACCTGTCGCGTCTATCGCGGCTTTTGCCTGAACCGAAGTTCCCTGCGAAACAACACCCACTCCGAGTTTGGTGGAACGGTCAAAAACGTATCGCCCAATATCATTTGCCTGTAAATTATTTAACGGCAAAACTTTTTCGTTGCCGGTTAAACCTTCTTCAGTAATTTCACGTCTTTGGGCTTCTGAAAGTGCGCTAATAATCGGAACGGAAAGGAAATTAAAAATTTTATCGGAAACAAACCAACACAAAGTAAATGCAATAACTATAATTATTACACACTTTACAAGTCTTTTGCGGAACTCGTCCAAATGGTCTAAGAAAGACATTTGTCCGTTTAACTGTTCTTCCGCATTTATTTGTTCGTGTTTCATTTGTAATGCCGGATGTGTTTTACATGGAATTTTATAACCAATTACGTTTATCTGCAGAACTGATTTCTGTTTTAGCTTCTTCAGCAACAGGTGTTTCTATTTTGGGAATGTTTGTCGAAAAATTATCGCTGTTCACTTCTCTGATTTCAGGCGCGGCAATTTTATTAGTTTCCAAACCGGAAGTTCTACCAATAGAATTTTCGATTTTCGGCTGATTACCTAAGAGCAAATCTGAACCTTCCGATGTTTGAAATTCTTTATCTTCAAAGTCAACTTCCTTTTGCCAGGTTCTCTTAAAATCATCGGTTGAGCGGCGAAATTCAGCTATCGTTTTACCGATTGTGCGCATCATTTGCGGCAATTTTCGAGGACCGAAAATGATGAGCGCAATAAGTCCTATCATTAGCAGTTCCGAAGTGCCGATTGATTCGAGAATAAACAAATAAAACATCATCTTATTACCAATTATTTACCAAAGCGTCGGTCACAACTAAAGTTATAGTCAAACTTTTAAGTCCTTACAAGTAATGTGTTTAGCTCAACTGACCTCTATCAGGTAATCTTTATATGATTCGACTCTGCCGATGATTTTCGCATCTTTTAACTTTTCTATAAACTTCTCTGCTTTCCCGGCTTCCAAACTAATTAAAAGCCCGCCCGCCGTTTGCGGGTCAAATAACGCGCTCTGCATTTCCTTTGTAACATTTTTATCAAATTTCACCGTTTCGCCCACATAAGTTCGATTGTTTTTGTCGCCGCGCGTCAACATTTCTTGCTCAATCAATTTTATAACATCCGGTAAAAGAGGAACACCTTCTGATTCGATTTTAAATGTTACATTACTTGCCTTTGCCATTTCAAAAGCGTGTCCGAGTAATCCGAAACCCGTAATATCGGTGCATCCGTTTGCTCCAAATTCCTGCATAGCTTTAGATGCTTCTCGCGCTGAGGTCGTCATTGTTTTTAACGAAGCATTTTTTGCCCTTTCACTTGCCTTTTCAAATTTTATTCCCGTGCTGATAACACCCGTTCCTATCGGTTTTGTTAAAATTAAAACGTCGCCCGCCTTTGCTCCTGAATTTTTTATAACTCTTTTAGGGTCAATAATTCCCGTAACTGCATAACCGAACTTAATTTCCTGGTCATCAACCGAATGACCACCTAAAACCACCACGTTTTCTTCATTCAGAGCGTTTTGACCGCCCAGCATAATTTCCCCTAAAACGTCCCAATCGCCCTTTTGCGGATAACAGACTATTGAAAGAGCGGAAATAGGTGTTCCGCCCATTGCATAAATATCGTTTAGTGAATTTATAGCTGCGATTCTTCCGTAAATTTCTGGCTCATCGGCTATAGGTGTAAAGAAATCAATAGTTTGCACTAACGCCATTTGTTCATTGAGACGAAACACACCGGCATCGTCAGATGTTTCAAAACCGACGATAACATCTGTCGAGAAATCTTGCTTTGGAAGTTTGCTCAAAACTTGAGCAAGGTCGCTCGGCGCAAGTTTCGCCACTCAACCCGCGCAAGAAACCATTTCGGTCAATCGTTTTTGTCGCATAAAGTTATTTGTTTAAAATTAACCCGTAAATTCTATCCAATTCGGACTCGCTGTAATATTCTATTTCTATTTTGCCGCCTGTCCCTTTTCCGTCCGGAATAATTTGCAATTGTGTTCCTAAATATCTTTTCAACTTTGTTTCAGCTGCTTTGATATTTGCATCTTTATTATATTTAATCTTTGTTTCATCAAATGTTTGACTGTTTTCTCTACTGACTCTTTTGACGGCTTTTTCTGTTTCTCTTACGGAAAGTGACATTTCAATAATTTTGTTTGCTAAACGGCGCTGTAATTCGACATTGTTCGACATTAACAATGCTCTGGCGTGTCCTGCCGAGATTTTTTCTTCTTCAACAAATTGCTGAATATCATCAGGAAGTTTTAATAATCGCAAGCAAGTTGTAATAACAGTTCGGTTTTTTCCAACTCTTTCGGCAACCATTTCTTGAGTTAGACCAATTGATTCAATTAAATTTTTGTATGCCTTTGCTTCCTCAATCGGGTTAAGTTCTTGTCTTTGTATATTTTCTATCAGCGCAAGTTCAAGCAATTTTTCATCAGCTACTTCCCTGACTACTGCAGGTATTTTTTGTAGACCGGCTCTTTGAGAAGCGCGCCAACGCCTCTCTCCAGCAATTAGTTGGTAACGTGCGCCTCTTTTTCTGACTAAAATAGGTTGAACTACACCGTTTATACGGATTGATTGAGCTAATTCTTCAAGATTTTTATCGGTAAACCTTGTTCTTGGTTGTTTTGCATTTGGTTCAATTAAATCTATATCTACTTCAAGAAACTGCTCTTTATTATCATTTATGGTTTCATCTCCTAATAAGGCATTTAAACCACGTCCTAAAACTCTTCTATTCATGACTTAAAATCTCCTTTGCAAGTTGTATGTAACTTTCTGCCCCCCGCGAGCGAATGTCATACAAAATAATAGGCTTTCCGTAACTTGGTGCTTCGGCAAGGCGAACATTTCGCGGAATAACTGTTCTTAAAACTTGTGAGCCATAAAAATCACGTAAATCTTGGGCAACCGCAGCCGCTAAATTTGTTCGCTCATCATACATTGTCAGTAGTAATCCTTCTATTGTTAGTTGTGGATTAAGCCCTCGACGTAAGCGGGCAAGTGTATCGAATAACTCCGTAACTCCTTCTAGAGCATAATACTCGCATTGTATAGGAACTAATAAGGAATCTGCCGCCGTCAAGCCATTTATAGTTAACAGCCCCAGCGAAGGCGGGCAGTCAATAATAATATAATCATAATCGTTTTTAACTTTACCGAGTAATTCCTTCAGCTTGTATTCACGATTTGCTGATTCAACTAATTCTACTTCCGCACCCGCGAGATTTTTATCCGCAGGCAAAACCCAAAGTAAAGGCAACTCGGTCGTTACTACTACATTTGCTACCAATTCATCTAAAACCAATAAATTGTAGAGCGTTTTTCTCGTTTGCTTTCGCGGTACGCCTGAACCTGAAGTTGCATTCCCCTGTGGGTCGGCATCAACCAATAAGACTCTTTTTTCTTCGACCGCTAATGATGCGGCAAGATTTACGGAGGTCGTCGTTTTTCCAACGCCACCTTTTTGATTTGCAACGGCTATTATTTTACCCATGTTTTTATATTATTTGCATAATGTAGCATTTTTTCCGGTTAATCTCTAATAGCAATTTGGGTTTGGGTGTGGCACGTCCTACAATTTTTAATTTGTTTATGTAAAACGTGCCACATTTAATTTTAGTAATAAAAATGCTCTAATTTTTCAGACCGGTTAGATAAACTAATAGAGTAGAGAGCGCAGCAGGAGTAAGCCCGGAAATTTTCCGAACCTGCCCAAAAGTCTGAGGTTTTGCACGTTCGAGTCGCTCCGCCATTTCGCACGATAAACCATTTATGCGGTGAAAATCAATTTTTTCAGGCACCTTAAAGTTGTCATTATGATTGACACGCTCGACTGCATTATTTTGAGTTTCAATATAACCGCTATACAGGGAATCCGCCAAAGTAGTTTCCAAATCAGAGAATATTATTTGAGAACGGATTATTTCCGGTATAAAACGGTAGATAACATCCGGATTTACACCTTGTCGTTTTGATAGTTGCGACAAATTTATTGAGTCGCCTAAATCAACTCCTAAAGATTGGGAAATGGAGGCATACTCGACATCTGACCGTTTATAGCGAAGATTGTCTAAAGTATTACGAAGAATAGCGATTCTATCTCGTTTTCGATTAAACCTTTCCCAATCGGTATCACTTAAAAGCCCAATATCATTCCCTTTTGAAGAGAGCCGCTGGTCGGCGTTATCATGCCGCAGAGTCAACCTTGCTTCGGCGCGGGAAGTGAAAATTCTATATGGTTCATCAACACCGTGTTGAATCAAATCATCTATTAAAACGCCGATATACGCCTCGTTACGATTCAAACGAAACATTTTTCTCCCTTGAATTTGCAGAGCAGCATTAATTCCTGCCATTAGCCCTTGACAGGCTGCTTCTTCATAGCCAGTTGTGCCGTTTATTTGTCCAGCCAAATAAAGTCCTTGAATTCTGGATGTTTCTAATGATTGTGTGAGTTCTCTAGGGTCGACAAAGTCATATTCTATCGCATAACCTGGACGAATTATTTGTACTTTTTCAAAACCATCAATCATTTTCAACAAATCCTGTTGCAAATCAGATGGTAGAGATGTCGAAAATCCGTTCAGATAAACTTCATTTGTATTATGACCTTCTGGTTCAAGAAAAAGCTGGTGACGATCTTTGTCAGAAAATTTTACAACCTTATCTTCAATCGAAGGACAATAACGAGGTCCAATGCCTTTAATTTTACCTGAATATAAAGGTGATTGGTGAAGATTTTCACGAATCTTGTTGTGCAAAATATCGCTTGTATATCCAATATAACATTTGATCTGAGGCTGCTCGATCTTTTCGGTAGCAAAGGAAAATGCAACCGGATTATCATCAGCCGACTGTGGTTCAAAAGCATCCCAGTCAATAGTTCTACCATCAAGTCGAGGCGGGGTTCCTGTCTTTAATCGTCCGACGGGAAACCCAAGTTTCTTGAGACATTCAGCAAGCTCGGTTGACGCAGGCTCACCCGCACGTCCGGCAGAATAAGTTTTAAGACCGGTATGAATTTGTCCGTTCAAGAAAGTTCCGGTAGCAATGATTACGGATTTAGCACCGATTTTACGCGCATCTTGTAATTCGACACCGATGATTTTTCTATCTTTAACAATTAAATCAGTGACAACTCCTTGGCGAAGATTAAGATTCGGGGTAGCTTCCAAAATCTGGCGCATTTCTAGCCGATATAAACTTCTGTCTGCTTGGGCGCGTGGAGATTGCACGGCTGGTCCGCGGGAGCGGTTTAACAAACGGAATTGAATGCCTGTACGGTCAATAACTCGACCCATAATTCCGCCGAGAGCGTCAATTTCCCGAACAATATGACCTTTTGCAATACCGCCGATTGCCGGATTGCAGGACATTTGTCCGATTAAATCGAGATTTATCGTAACTAAAGCAGTCGCCGCTCCAATACGTGCTGAAGCGGAAGCTGCCTCACAGCCTGCGTGTCCTGCGCCGATAACTACTACATCAAATTCCTCGTCAAAACTCATAAATTACAATTTTTTATTTGATACAAAATTAAAACAAATCTATCTAGTAGGACTTACAGTCGGTGTCTCACCACTGTCGGAAGAAGCTGACATTCAGATAAACTTCATTTGTATTATGACCTTCTGGTTCAAGAAAAAGCTGGTGACGATCTTTGTCAGAAAATTTTACAACCTTATCTTCAATCGAAGGACAATAACGAGGTCCAATGCCTTTAATTTTACCTGAATATAAAGGTGATTGGTGAAGATTTTCACGAATCTTGTTGTGCAAAATATCGCTTGTATATCCAATATAACATTTGATCTGAGGCTGCTCGATCTTTTCGGTAGCAAAGGAAAATGCAACCGGATTATCATCAGCCGACTGTGGTTCAAAAGCATCCCAGTCAATAGTTCTACCATCAAGTCGAGGCGGGGTTCCTGTCTTTAATCGTCCGACGGGAAACCCAAGTTTCTTGAGACATTCAGCAAGCTCGGTTGACGCAGGCTCACCCGCACGTCCGGCAGAATAAGTTTTAAGACCGGTATGAATTTGTCCGTTCAAGAAAGTTCCGGTAGCAATGATTACGGATTTAGCACCGATTTTACGCGCATCTTGTAATTCGACACCGATGATTTTTCTATCTTTAACAATTAAATCAGTGACAACTCCTTGGCGAAGATTAAGATTCGGGGTAGCTTCCAAAATCTGGCGCATTTCTAGCCGATATAAACTTCTGTCTGCTTGGGCGCGTGGAGATTGCACGGCTGGTCCGCGGGAGCGGTTTAACAAACGGAATTGAATGCCTGTACGGTCAATAACTCGACCCATAATTCCGCCGAGAGCGTCAATTTCCCGAACAATATGACCTTTTGCAATACCGCCGATTGCCGGATTGCAGGACATTTGTCCGATTAAATCGAGATTTATCGTAACTAAAGCAGTCGCCGCTCCAATACGTGCTGAAGCGGAAGCTGCCTCACAGCCTGCGTGTCCTGCGCCGATAACTACTACATCAAATTCCTCGTCAAAACTCATAAATTACAATTTTTTATTTGATACAAAATTAAAACAAATCTATCTAGTAGGACTTACAGTCGGTGTCTCACCACTGTCGGAAGAAGCTGACAATACAATAACAGCAACCGCGGCAACTGCGCCTAATAAGCCGATAATCAAAAGCGGATTGAAACCTTTGGAAGTATTAGCATCTACTCCAACGGGTTTACCCGATTTTGTTCCGTCATCAACCGCCAAAGGATAAAACTCTCCGGCTGGCACTAAAACATTATTAAAATTAACCGCTCCCGTTAAAGTTTGAACTCGTGTCTTCTTATTTTCAACCGTAATTTTAACAATATTTGTTTGATTTTGATTTGGAATTGTCACATTTCCGTCAGGTGTTAAAAAATTAAGTGAAGTATTCGCCACAGTTTCAATAGTTATTCCCCCAGAGTTCAGCTCCCCGGAAATGCTTGAGTTTAAAAACGATAAAATCAGCTTGGAATTAGGGAGGATTAAGATAGTTCCGGTCTGTGGAAGCAATACCTTAGCACTTGCTTGAGGGGAGGTTATAATTTCAGACGTCGAGGTTATCGAACGCCCGCTAATGCCGCGTTCACCATTAATTGATACGAAACCTTCAGGAGAATTTGTCGTTACAACGAGTTCACCGACAAGTTTGTTTTGGGCTAACAAAAACCGTGGCGATGCCAGTAAAATCATCAGAATTAAGCTGAATGCAACAAATTTATGGGTAAGTGTTTTCATTTATTTTTTCGTTTGTTAAAGGTCAATTTAAATTAGAATACTATTTTTACAATTAGATTTTCCCGAGTCAACATTCCAATAAACTTGGACTTCTTAACATAAGCTAATTCTTATCTTGTAAAATTGAATTATTTTTCGATATATTAATGTAATGACACAAAAAACGCAAAAAAATTTAGGAGTCGCGTCAAGCGACAAAGTATAAAGCATTATAAAATCACTAAGTCTTGAGGCGACTTTATTATTTACCGAACTTGCTCTTATGTAGTTACTATTTGACGCAACTGAAAATAAAGGCGAAAATTTGAATTTTGTCCGGTAGTTCCGTAAAGAAAATAACAAAAATATATTTTTGTTATTTTTGCTGCTAATTGTATTTCACTTCCCGATACAAAACGTGGAAAAGATTCGTGTCAACATATCTTCGGTCGTAGTTTCGCCGGTAACCTGTCCCAGAAAAAGCATCGCATTATGTAATCCAATTAATATAATTTCTTCGCTTAATTTTTCGTCAATCGATCGAACGGATGTTTCGATTTCCGATTTGGCTCGAAGGAGTAAATCGTTGTGACGCGCGTCGGAAATTAGAAACCCAGCATTATCAACATCTTGCATAGAAAACGGAGCGATAATAGCATTTTGTAAATCGCTTAGTCCGAAACCCGTCTTAGCTGAAACTCTGATTAAATTAGATTTATCGGCGAGAGTGATTATGCTTTGCTGCAAATCGCTCTTATTTATTACAATAATGTGATTAAACTCAGTAACTTGCGATATGATTTCCTTATCTTCAAAAGTTAAATTTTCAGAACCGTCTAAAATAACGATGACCAAATCCGCATCAACCATCGTTCGTTTTGAACGCTCGACTCCGATGCTCTCAACCACGTCGGAAGTTTCGCGCAAGCCTGCCGTGTCAATCAGAGAAATCGGTATATTGTTTATTGTAAATTTTTCATGTATTTGGTCGCGGGTTGTTCCGGCAATTTCTGTTACAATCGCTCTTTCCTGACCTAGCAAAGCATTGAAAAGACTTGATTTACCGACATTCGGGCGACCGACGAGAGCAACTTTTAACCCTTCACGAAGCAGTTTTCCAGCTTGAAAAGTCGAAGCCATTTTGCTCAACTCATCAACAATTTCGGTTAATTTCCGCTTGATATTTTCGGCTTGAAAGTCGGGCAAATCGTCCTCGACAAACTCCAGCGAAGATTCTAAAACGACGATAATATCGAGCAAATTATCTTTGAGCGGCTGCAACCCGTTAGAAAGCTCGCCGTGAAGCTGACGAACCGATTGCCGGGCGGCAGCGACGGTCTGCGAATCAATCAAATCTCGAATCGCTTCGGCTTGACTCAAATTCATGCGATTGTTTGCCAAAGCGCGAAGCGAAAATTCTCCGGCATCCGCCATTCGAGCATCGAGCTTGAGGCAAAAATCAATAATTTGTCTTAAAACGACAGGCGAGCCGTGACAGCTTATCTCGATTACGTCTTCACCTGTAAATGACTGTGGGGATTGAAAATAAGTAATTATAGCTTCGTCGAGTATCTCTGATGTTTGAGGGTCGTAAATTTTTTGCAAAGTGGCGAAATGAGGTTTCGGCGAGAAATCTTCTTTGCAGACGAGTTTCCGCACAATTGAAAGCGAATCTTCCCCGCTCAGACGAATTACACCGATTCCGCTTCGTCCTAAAGGTGTGGCAAGCGCGACTATTGTATCCATAAATAATTTACAGGAATAGATAGATAGACAGGATGAAAAATTAATTATCCTGCTTATCTTGTCCATACCTGTTGAAATTGCCTTTATTTCAGTCGAACTTGAAGCCGTCTGTCTCTGCCGACACCGACTGATTCCGTAAGCAAGTCCGTTTCAGCCTGCAAAGTAAGGTGAATAACGCGCCGTTCGGTCGAATTTAACACTCCGAAGGTAAAGGGCTTATCGCTTTTACGAACATTATTTGCCGCAAACCGCGCCATTGCCTGCAATTCGGCTCGGCGTGTTTGCCGAAAACCATCGGCATCGCAGATAAAACGATGTTCTCGGTCGAGTTCCCTGCCGTAAATTTGAAATAACAAAGTTTCAAAAGCGTCAAGCATTTCGCCGTTTTCATTCAATAAAAACGGCGCATCCTGACCGCTCAAATTCAATAAACAGCCTTCATCTGACCATTTGGCAGAAACGCGCAAATCAAAACGCATATCCGTTATGACGGCGGTCAAAAAATCTTCTGCTTTTTGGCAAACTTCGTTCATAAAATTTAGGACATCGAAAGTTTCGGCTTAGTTTTCGTGGATACAACCGTTGTCATTATTTCTTCTTTCGGCGGCTCATCAGATTTGTTTATACGATTGATTATAATTTGCTGCACGAAGCTGACGATGTTGCCGAAAAGCCAGTAGATAAGCAAGCCAGCGGGCGCACTCCACATAATCCAGAGCATCATTACCGGCATCAGATAAATCATCATCTTTTGCTGCATTTGCTGTTCGGGCGTAACGACAGCGGCTTGCGGCGTGAATTTCATTGCAAGAATCATCGAGAGTGCAAAACCGAATTCGAGAAAATGATACGGGTCGGCTGCCGAAAGGTCTGGAAGCCACAAAAATGATGCTTGACGAAAACCTATTGAGATTGTAACTGCCGTGTAGAGAGCGATAAGCAGTGGAAATTGCAGCAGCATCGGAAGACAACCGCCAATCGGAAGCGCGTCTTTTGTCATTCTCAACTGTTCCATCTGCAATTCGCGCATTCGCGGGTCGTCCGCCGCGATGCCTTTCTTTTGCATTTCTTTTAATCTATCCTGTAACTCCTTCATTTTAGGCGCGTTGCCCGCAGCCTTTTTAAAAGATTTCGATTGATACCAGCGCATCGGGAACAGCAGGGAATAAAAGAAAAAAGTAAAAAGTATAATGGCGATGCCGTAGCTGTTTGTAAAAGTATTCAAAAAGCTAAGCGCGTAGAGAATCGGAATCGTAACCGGCTTGGTAATTATTCTGAACCAGGCATAATTACTGAAATTTATAATATCTTCAATATCAATCGTTCTGCCGACAGCTTGCGTTAAAACATCGTTATAATGGTTAAGCACAAAATAATCTTTCGTGCCGGTATAGATTTTGGTTGTTGAACCGTCGGCGTTAATCGGAAGAGAAGCCGTAATCAAATGCCGTGTTTCATTCGTCTTTTGGCTTCGCGTAATCCAACTGATAATTCCGTCATAATAAGGCTCGGTTTCCACGTCGTATCTTAAAGAACTAAACTCAACAGTGTTTGATTGCTGCGCGGGAATTGCCGCCATTGCAAAATAAGCGTCTCCGACTCCAGCCCAATCAACATTACCGTTAGCCGCCAGCGAACTCCGATTATCCTTATCGTATGTAAAAGAAGTTCCGAGATGCCGTTCGACACCGCCGTTTATGAATGCCACGGCTTCAGGTTCGACGTGATAAAAACTGTGAAACTTAATCGCGTGGTCACCAATGCTTGAGCCGATAAGAAGTTTAGTGTTCGGAATGACTTGTCCGTTTTTGGTCAGCTTAACTTGTAAATCCGTTACATAACTGTTGGCGTGAAAGACAAAACTTTTGGTAACATCTAAGCCGCTTGCTTTATCAGTTAAAACATAATCAATTTGCTTTGATTGCCCATTGCTAAGCTCAACGTTTTCTTCATTTACTGAAACCTGATAATTCCGTTGATTGAGAAAAGCGTCGAGATTCGGGTCGCCGGTCGAAAGTCTGAAAGGTATTTCGCGCGGAGTTCGGCTCAAGCCTTCGGGCGAAATTAATTCAAGCGGCTTTTTGTTCTCTTCGGTCGAACCGTCTGCGAAAAGAAGTTTTTCGCCTTCCGAGGAAACATTTTTTAATAAAATCCAACTCGTTGCCAACGCGCCTTTTGAATCGAGTTTTACTTGGTAAAGCGGCGTTTTAATCGTAATTGTTTTATTCGCCGTATCGTCCGGTGTTGAAACAACCGCCTGAGTTTGATTAACCGGATTTCGAGCGATTTCTGGTGTTGCTGTTACCGCATTATTATCAACGACTTGCGCCGTATTCGCATTATCCTGAGCGGGCTTTTTCGGCACAAAAAAATACGACCAACCGAAAAAAACCGCCATCGAAAGCAGCGCGGCGAGCAGAAATCGAGATTGTGTTTGTTGTTTATTATCTGACATCTTTAATAAGTTCAATGTCCAAAGCCCGATATCCAAAGTCGCCTGCCTTCTGACATTAGACATTGGACTTTAGGCTTTGGACTCATTTAACCGGGTCAAAGCCGCCTTTGCAAAAAGGTTGACAACGTAAGATACGTTTCGCACCGAGCCAAGTTCCGTGAATTACGCCGTATTTTTCGACCGCTTGTGTCGTATACTTGGAACAAGTCGGCGTAAAGCGGCACGCGGGCGAAAAAAAAGGCGATAAAAACGTCTTGTAAAGCTGCAAAAAATCTAAAACCAAACGCTTCATTTTGCTTGTGCTTCGACGATTTCTTCGCCCTTGTTTAAGTCGCTATTTTTAACTTTTGCTACGATTTGTCGAAATTCTTCCAAAGGTTTTTCGAGTTTTACTTTCAGCAAACTTCTTCGCGCATTCAAAACCCAATCGAATTTTCCATCAAATTCATTAAGCTCCGCTTTACTCAAACGAAACGCTTCACGAAGCAGACGTTTCGCACGATTTCGATTGACCGCGTTGCCGACAGCTTTTTTGGAAGCCGTAATTCCGAGACGCTGAAAATCGGTTTCCGACGGAACGATAAAAACCGTCATAAAACGCCCTTCAAAACGCCTGCCGTTTTCATAAACGCGGCGAAACTCGCCCGGTTTTCGCAAACGATTTTGCTTCGGAAGGCGAAAATTTAATAATGTTGAACCGTTAATCGTTTGCGTCCTTTCGCGCGGCGGCGTTTGATGACGGCTCGTCCGTTCTTAGTCGCCATTCTTGCCCGAAAACCATGTTTCTTGGCGCGGCGGCGGTTGTTTGGTTGATAAGTTCTCTGTGGCATAGTTGTTCATCTCCTCACGCTAAAGTGAAAACTTAAAGTTTAAGTGTTGTGAAGGAAATTGTCAAAATTGAAAATAACGTCAGTTCACTGTATCGCTTACATCATCCATTTGAGATTTCAATTTGATTTCTTGACGGTCTTATAATTTCATACCGCAAAAAGGACAAAAAATAACTGCTTGGTCAAATCAACCCGTTTTTTGCTTGGATTAAATATAGCCAACCGCTAGAAAGAAAACTCCGTCATTTTCAACCTTGAAAAAAGAATTGGACGAACTATTCATAGCTTCATATAAATCTTCACAGCATGAACCAAAATTATTCATAAGCTACCTTTCTTCCAATTATTTTAATTTCGTTACCTACAATTTTGCTAATTGCTTTTACATAAAGCGCGTGTTCTTGTTCCAAAATCCGCGCGGAAAGTGTTTCGGGCGTGTCGTCGTCTTTAACTTCAACCGCTTTCTGCAAAATAATCGCACCATTGTCCAAACTCTCATCAACAAAATGAACGGTGCAACCTGAAACTTTCACGCCGTAATTAATTGCTTGCCGTTGCGCCTCTAAACCTTTGAAGCTCGGCAGCAAACTCGGGTGAATATTGATAATTTTATTCGGAAAAGCGCGAATGAATTCGGGCGAGAGCAAGCGCATATAACCTGCGAGACAAATTAATTCAACATTGCGCTTTTTTAACTCACTGATAATTTCCGCGTCGTGTTCTTCGCGTGCGCGTTCTTTTTTGATTATAACAAGCGTTTCAATTCCGCGTTCTTTCGCCTTTATTAAACCTTCTGCGCTCGTTTTGTCGCTGATGACGACGATGACATCAGAATCGGGAATCAAACCGCTCTGAACGGCTTCCACAATCGCAGTCATA
>MWWB01000090.1_pt1 | contig 17645 bp, 22 predicted proteins | sample 1047291 | NCBI WGS metagenome assembly MWWB01 (sample SAMN06349976, study PRJNA376086) | soil metagenome | isolation source: MS4-1 sample Antarctic (ecotone) soil | place: Antarctica | reverse complement strand
GAGTCCGGTGTGGGTCTCGTGGGCTCGGAGATGTGTATAGGAGAGAGGGGGTAATGTTACAAGGGGGGGGGGGTAAAAATTGTGCCTTTGCTTGTAACATTATTTTGGTGATTTTTATGCGGCGACTTTCTCCGTTTTCTTTTTATTCTTTGTTTTATGCGCTGCGATATTGTCCGTTAATTTATCCTCGATTCTCTTGAGAGCGTTCGGATATACGATTTCGATCTGCTGGTTAAATAGCTTATCCGTTGCTAATTTACCGGCAAATGTTTCCTCACTGTCTGTTAACCAATTCCAGCTTTCGATGACGCCGACTTTTTCAAGAGTTTCCAGGGCGTGTATCAGTTTTCTCTCCATTTCGCTTGTTTTGCGAAATTTCCCACACGCGGCTAAAAGTCCTGTTTTCTCCAGCAGTAACTTAACTGACAATTTTTTCTTTTGGTATTTGTTCATCCGGGACAATAAAGCGAGATAACCGCCACCGTGAATTGCCCATTTATCGTTGTTCGCGTTCAGTTTTAGCAAACCTTCGCCAATATAAGCCACGTTTCGGGTATAATTTCGCCAGTCATTGAAAGCGAAGTATTGCCCGGGCGCATAGTTAAAGGTTTCCGGTTCCCATTTGAATAGATCGGCGTGTTGGTCGGCGGTTTGGTGTGTGATGCCGCGCTGCCAAATTTCGCCGGTGAACAAATGAGCTTTGCCTTCCTTCGGCGTGTACATAATCTTCATTTGCGCCCGCGTCAGGCATTCCAAAATACCTAAAATTCGCTCTTTAGTTTCGCGTCTGTGCGCTCCTTTCTTTTTTGCAAATTGTAAATCATCGCAAAAATCGGACATTCTCAGCGTGATGAACTCTCCAGGTCTTGCGTCAGTTTCGGCATAGGCACGCGCAAAAAGCGCGATATGAACTTGTAGCGCCAACGCGCCGTGTTCCTGCTGGAATTCCCATAATGCCTCGCCAACATCCTTCTTATAACCAATGACCCCGTAAATATCTTTTTTATTGCTTTCAACAACGTAAAGTGATGAATACTCGCGCAGCCCGGTCATCCCGCGAGCTTCAAGTTTGTTGGTCTCGATTTCCATTTCCGCGCTTTTCAACATTGCACCCGGAGTCACCGCCTCAAATATGTGCTGGTTTATCGGATCAGCAACAGCGCGTAAAAAACCATCGTTAGTGGTTAATGGTTTTAGTATTGGTTTTTTAAGTTTTGCTTGTTTTTCTCTTTTTCGCCGCTCTATCTCGTCGCGCAGCCTGTCGCGGATAAGGAGGGCAAATGGATTTCCATCGAAATCTTTTTCGCCGATAACGGTTTTCAGTGGCTGCCTGCTCTTAACAGTTACACTTTGTATTTCTTCAGGAGACGATCGCCTATTCAGCAGTTTATTTAGTTCGAGGTGGTTTTTGGCGATCGTTGCGTAAGTTAAAAGGTCGCAGTCTTCAGGGATTTTAACTTCGGGGAACAATTCCTCGGTAAATTTGTAAACATCTTTTTCGATTGAGTTGACGAGCCGAAGCGCTTTTTCAGTCAGTTCAACGTTTTTTTCGTTTGCAGTTATATCCTGATTTTTATTTGACATCTTTTAGTCCTTATACTTACTCCCTTTAACTTATAACCTTATGACTTTATGACCTTATGACGTTAAAACGTCAGAGCGTTAGCATCTCATTCCGATGCCTCTTCAAGCTCCTTGATTGATTTCGCGCCCCGTGACTTAAAAAACAAGTCAATCGCCTCAAGTAATAACTCGTGCTGCTTAACGTCTTCGTGATAAGCAATAGCTCGCAATTGTTTGCGGACCGGCTCGGGCAGATACAGGGTTAGTTTTTTATAATTTTTAACCAGCGGCTTGCCCGTTTTTTGATTCACTTCTGCCTTTTGCTTTGCGGTCGGCTGTTCGATTGCCGGAGTGTCCGATAATGAAAGCGCGTCAAGTGTTATTCGTTTCTTAGCCATAAGTTTATTTTATTTTCCTTTGAATCCATTGCCAGAGCCTTTCGGTTTCTTCGGCGGCTTTGCCCTTCGGCTCAAATTCAACGACGCCTAAGCCTAATCCTTGCGCGTCCTGGTAGCTATTGCGAGTGACAATAGTAACAGGGCAAACGTCGCCAAGTTTAGCCAGCGCCGCGGCTGCTTCACTGATGCGAAAAGAACGCGCCGGAGTCTGCGTCAACACAAACGCGAAAGGCTTGCCCAAACGCTTAATGGTGGCAACCGTCGTCGGTGTCGCCTGAAGGTCCGTTGGCGACGGTCGGCACGGTATTATGCAAAAATCTGATTTGCCGATGGCAGACGCCTGCGCCGGTTCATCGCGTCCGGGCGTATCAATAAAAACAAAATCGAATTGTTTTGCGGCAAGGTCAATTGCCTGTGGCAGTTCGGCAGCCGACACCCGGATAAGTTGCGGCTCGCTCGCTTCTCTTTCCTGAAACCAAGTTTCAGCCGACGCTTGCGGGTCCATGTCGAAGATGACAGCACGGCGTCCGCGTCCGCTTGCGGCGACAACGGCACAATTAACTGCCAGCGTCGTTTTGCCGCTCCCGCCCTTTTGAGTAACAAAGCTGATTACTTTCATAACGCTTTAATGGTGTGACGCAATAAAGTTGTAACGTGATAAAGTTACAACTTTACTTTTTCGATACCTGCGCTTGTTCGTCGTCGGCGTTTATTTTTCGTTCGATTGTATCTAAAGCCAGTTCGACCGCTTTGGGTATTTTTAAGTCTTCGGTTTCATATCGGCTAACGGTATTAGCTTGAACGCCTAATAATTCGGCGAGCTGCACCTGTGTTAAGTCCATTACCGCGCGTCTTATTCTGAATTGTTTGGGGGACATAGTTCTCGTTTTTTCTTTTATCCCGTTTAGTTTGGGTTGGAAGAAAGAAATTGCCTTATTTTCCAGTTCGGATAAATCGGCGGACTCCTGAGTTTGCCACCAAGCAATGTCCACGTTTTGAAAAGAATTGATGTAACTGGATATGTGATGCGCTATCCATCGCTGTTTGAAATTGATGGTTTGCCCGATATAAACAATTTCATCCTCACTCAAGACGAAATACAGACCTCTTGAGTTTGGTAGTTTCTTACGTTCCGAAATCGGTAAACGGGGCAGAGAACTTATATTAACGTTCATTTATTCTCCGGGATCGGCTTTTGCAAATCCTCAATGTGCCGCTTCTCAAGCGCTTCTAAAACCAAATTCATATGCGCCGGAATTGGCAGCGAGCCGGTCTCGTAGCGAGAAACCGTATTTGACGCCACGCCTAACTCCACAGCCAAATCAGCCTGAGTCATTCCTAATCTTCCGCGCCGTTTTTTCAATGTGTTCTTATCCATACAAAAACAATATACCAAAGAATGAAATAAATTGCAAATAAACTTATCTTTTTCTATCTTTGGTATTGACAACTATATTAAAAGTATAGTAAACTTGATTTCAAGTTAAGCAATTAACAAATAAACAAAAGGAAGGAATACAAAATGACTGGTAGACAAGAAAGAATTAAACAAATCGAACGTGAGCTTAAACGGTTGGAAAACGAACTCAATAGCCTTCAAGAAAAAGAAGCACAAGACAGCGCCCCTTATTTCGTGCCGAGTAAAGAGCCGGTGCGGGTTGAAAATTACGGCGGAATTAAGATTCCGGTTTATCACTAAAAACGAAAGGCTTTCCTAAACCACAAAGCTAGGAAAGCCTCTCTAAGCAAAAGGAGTATATGAAACACTCGTTTACAGAAAACAAAAATAACACAGGACCAAACCAAACGGCAAGCATTAAAACCTTGCTGCTGGTTTTCACAGTCGCCGCTGTTTCGTTCGCCGGTACTGGAAAAGTCCGTCGCCGTCAAACAGGAAAAAGCCGACTTTAATCTCGAACTAATCAAAGATAACCGGACTCTCGGCAGACTGGCGGAACCCCTGGCGAATAAACCGGCGTTCGCCCTCGATATTGAAACGACCGAATGGTGGAATCGCCAAAGAGAGAAAATCTCCCTTATTCAACTCGGCTACCGCCACGGACCGCAGGTGAAGGTAGCGGTCCTTGACGCTTTTGCCGCGCTGGACTTCGATTTATTGAAAACTGCTCTGGAAGCCGAAGCAATTACTAAAGTCGTTCATAACTCCGCTTTCGATGTGCCGCGTCTCGCCAAGCATTACGCGATTAACGCCGCTCCCGTATTTGACACGATGCGTGCCGCCCGTTTTAACGGTGAACGGAAATATTCCCTTGCCGCGCAGTCGAACGCGCATCTTGATTTGCATCTCGATAAATCAGTCCAAAAGAGCGATTGGAGCCGTCGCCCGCTCTCAGCCGGGCAACTTTATTACGCGGCGGTGGATGCTTACACCGCTCTGCTGCTTTACGAAAATCAAACTAATTGGAGACTCACGGGCTGCTATCAGAAGAAACCCGTTGATTCAAGGCAAATCGAACTTCCGCTCGCTGATTTTCCTGAAGCGAACGCCGTTCAAACTCAGGCGATCCAATCACGCGAGACTGTTCCGGAAAAAGACCTGTCCGATTTATCCTTAGCATTACTAGGAATCGTTTCGGAACTGCCGACGCGCTTCAGTCCTGACGCACTGGCGGTTTCAATTGGCAGTTCGCGTGTCGGAATGGCAGGTTGGATTATTGACCGGCGATTGGGAGCAGATGCCGATTTGTATGAAAGACAATTTGTGCAGATGAATGAAACGCGCCGTTTGATAGCAACCAGTGAGGGCATCAAGTGCTGGCGAGAATTCAAAGACGGCTGAATTCGAGTAAAGTAAACGACCGTTTCTGTAGGAATTCAGATTTAGAAGTACTCTATTGCCAACGTCCACTGGTGAAGAATAATCATCTTCCTGAAACAAAATAGAAAAGGTGAAAAAGAATTTTCGACTTTTCACTTTCAATCTCTTTTTGACATCGCGGTGCTTCATCTCGTGAAGCAAAGTCGTCAACATTCGTTCGCCGAGATTGCCGAATACGAAGGCACCGCAAATATAATTATTTTACCGGCTGCTTGATTTTAACTCCTTCGCCGATAAGTTTTCCGCTTTGGTAAAGTTTAAGGGTGATTTCGCCACTTTCCGTCGTTGCAAATTCGATTTGAATATTAGTAACTTTGGCAAAAAAGTAATTGTTAGATTCGGGAAAGAGTTTTAAATCCCAATCTTTGTGTTTGGTCGAACTGTTGTAAACGATGCAATTGTCGCCTTTGGTCAGTGTAATCGTGTTTTTCTCGTCTGCTTTATCCTTATACTCGCCGATATATTTTGCCAGAATTTCCGCATCGATATTGATTTGTTTGCGGTAAATTTTGGTCATCGGTTTGTCGTATAGTATCTCGGCGATGTTAGACGACGGCAAGACAACGTCGTTATAATTTTGCAGAATAATGATGGTTTTATCATTGGTTAAATGTCGCCCGATATATGTTTTGTAACCCGGAAAACTGCCGCCGTGCCAAACAATATCACCGTAATCCTTATTGTTTTCAATAAACCAGCCGAAGCCGTATTTAGTTGGAGTTTTATCGGATAAAACCGCCGGTGTATAAATTTCTTTCAAACTTTCTTTGGAAATCAGTTTTCCGGTACGCAAAGCTCGATCCCATTTCAACATATCCATTGCCGTCGAACTGATATTACCGTCGCCGACAATTCCATCCAGAAAAACGACGAATTTTGCTGTCTCGTCAGGCAGAGTATATCCATTCTTTTCATATGAAAAGACATAACCGAATGCATAATTGTCTATTTTCCGGGGCGCAAGCCGTCGCATATAAACAAATGTATTGTTCATTTTCAGCGGTTTGAAAATAGATTTGTGCAGAAAGTCGCCAAAGCTCTTACCCGAAACTTTTTCGATAATCGAAGCGAGCAGAACATAACCCGTATTGCTGTATGCGAATTTAGTATTCGGCTCGAAATTAAGCTTGATTTTGTTTTTTATCAGGTAATTTATGACATCCTGATTTTTATTGATTTTGGTCGAGTTAAATGAAGAAAGAGATGTCGGGTTGATATAATCCGGTATCCCGCTCGTGTGATTGAGCAGATTGCGGACGGAAACATTTTTATATTCTTCCAGTTCGGGAAAGAATTTGGTTAGCTTGTCGTCGTAGGACAATTTCCCGCGCTCTTTCAAAATAACGATGCCCAATGCCGTAAATTGCTTTGAGACCGAAGCGAGTTCAAAAACCGTGTTTTCATCAACTGCCCGGTTCGTTTCCTGGTTCGCCGATCCGTAACTTTTTTTGAAAGTTATCCTTCCTTTTTCGGCAATGATTATGCTGCCGTTAAATTGCTGTTGGTTATGGAGCACCGAAAGCAGTTCGTCGAGTTTTTCCGAATGACCGTTTTGCCCGAAAGCCAGCGAAGCCGCCATTAAAATAAAAAGGCATATTTTTATTAATTTAATTTTAAACATATTCATAATTTTTATTTTGAAAGTCTTGAAATTGCTGTTGATTTGCCTGCCTGCTTGATCCGGGTTTAGAACCGGATTCTCCAAAAGGTGTTCGATTGATTAGACAAAGAACAGCTTGAATATCTGATTAATTGTCCGTAATTTTACTTGATTAACGATTCCAAAAACTTAATGACTTCTGGGGTTTTGTTTCTTTTGAGCGCGTAGATTGCCAGAAATCTCAAATCTTCGTTTGTGTCGTTTTTGGCAATATCCATAAGTTTTGCCGTTGCCTGTTTATTTTTCAAATTGCCGAAATAATTAATAATCGAAATTTTGAAGCGTTCATCCGTTTCCGCATCATATATCTGGGAAAACATTTTGACAGTTTCATCTTTTGCCGACCAATTAACGAATCTTTGCAGCGTGGAGAATGCCGCCCGCCGCAAATCGGAATCTTTTTCGGCGCGGATGATTTCCAGTAACTTTTCGATATAAATATTTTTGCTGTCGGCGGCGTTTGAAGGCACGGCATTAATTTTGATGCCTTTAAACGTGCCGGAAAAAGAGATCATCGAACTGCCGAAAGAATAGATTATCGTCTTTTTTATTTCCTTATCGGTTGTCGAAGAATACAGTTGAACGAGATATTCGATTGATTGCGCGTCGTCAATATCAGCAAGCGTGAAAATAATCTCGATGCGAACTTTGACGTTCGATTCGTTTTGCAAACTTTTTTTCAATGTTTCTCTCAAAAGCGGAACAAATTCCTTGCCGATAACCGTCGTGGTTCTCACATACTCGGAACCGGTTCCCGCAGTTTGAATTTTGACAAAACGCGAATGTCGAAAGGCGCGAACAATTTGACGTTTTAAAGTTTCGCTCGTTTTTGAATTATCTCGCAAAAGTTCCCCTGCTATTTCAATCGCTTTTTTAATATCAACGGTCAGCAAGTTTTGAAATGTGGCGAGCTTGATTTCATCTTCGCGCTCTAGAGAAACTCCGTCGAGAGCCAGTACGGCGGTCATCGTCTTCGTATATTCGTCGAGCGATTGACCATAGTCGTCAAGCGATTTAGCCATTGCGTCAAGCGATTTAGCCATTGCCTCAAGAGATTTTCCTGATTCTTTTAATGAATTTTGACCTAACGTGCTGCGACTTTGATTGGTAACTTCTAAAAGCAGCACTTTGGCATCCTCAACCCACGAAGAGTTTGGAAAATTTTTAATTAAACGATCAGCGGCAGCTCCGGCTTCCTTCAGGTTTTTTTGTTTTTTGTAACAAAACGCGAGCCAGTAAAGCGCAGCATCAGTGGATTTATTTTTCGGATATTTGTCCGTAATTTCCGCGAATTTTTCCGCCGCCTTTACCCAATCTTCCTGATCGATTAAATCTCTGCCTTCGCGGAATTTTTTATCGAAATCGTCCTGACTGGAGATGCTGGTAGTAGAGATACGGAAGTTTTTTCCGAAAGAAACTTCCGGCATTATTGTCGTATAAAGTGTAAATATAAATATTAATGTCGGAAGTTTTGTATAAATCCGTTTGTGTAAACCAATTTTGTCTTTCATATATATACTAATCATCCCGCTCATCATTTCAGCGAATGATAACTCCTTAAAATCCCTGCAAATCGGTGATAATTTTTTGATTTCTGAAACGATCTTTAATTTTCAAAACTTGTTCCGCCGGCGGATTACTGTCCAAATTAGCGATGTCGAGCAAATACGGTTCAACCTTATTTAATATTTCTTCGGTTGATAAAACTCCGTAATTTTCGACTCTCTGTTTGAGTTCGACGTTATTTCGCAACAGTTTGCGAGCTTGCTGTTTTTCGTAAGCCACATCATACTGCCCGGTTCCTTCAATCGAACGCGCATTTCTAAATGAGCGAAATAAAAGCTCGACTTTTTCTATTTGTCCGGCAGTGTCAATTTCCAGTTTCTGAAACTGCGCGATTTGGTTTTGTTCTTCCTCGTTTAATTCGATTAATTTCGCTGAAATTTCGCGTTTCGGTTTAACTTTTTCAGGTATCGGTTGATTAACCGAAATCAATCCCGAAAATTCTTTTTCAGCTCCTTTTTTTCGCTTGGCAATTTCCGCTCTTTTCGGCTCGCTTGGAGAAATAACAGGTGCAATTTCTTTTGTTTCAGCTTCTTTTATTTGACGGGAAATCATTTGCGGATTTTCCGTCATCACTAGCGACGAGTGAGCATTTTCGGCAATCTTTGAATCACTGACAAAGTTGAAAAGGACGAATCCGAGCGCAGCTAAAATTAATATCGAAACGGTTGTCAAAGCCGTATTCAGACGGAGAAACGCCAATGAATTCGACACTCGTTTATAAACCCCGAAAGACGGTTCAGCCGCTGCCACCGGTTTTCGCATTTCAATTTCGAGTTTCGCCACGAACTTAGCCGACAAATTGTCCGGCGGTTTAATTTCAAAGAGAAAATCGGCATATATTTCTTTCCCGCTGAACAAAGTTTCAAATTCGGTTTCACAATTTTGGCAGACAACAAGATGCGAAATAACTCTTTCGGCAGTTCGCTCGTCGAGTTTGTTTTCAACCAAATCACCAATCAGATTTATGTATTTTTCACAGCTCATCGTTACCCCCCAAGATACGGGCGAAGCAGCGTTCGCATTTCGATTTTCGCCCGAAATAAATCGGTTTTCAGCTTCGGAATCGCCTTGCCCGTAATATCCGATATTTCCTTATAACTCAAATTCTGCATTTCCCTGAGAAAGAAAATTACCTGTTTATCCTCGCTCAATTTTCCTAACGCTGATAAAATCGCTTCGTTTAACTCCTTGTTCAAAAACTCTCTGTCAGGTAAAGGATTCTTTTCGTCAGAAAGTTGAAGATTTTCAATCTCGTCATCACTTTGCCGACCTTCTTTGCTTTTCAGACGAAACGATGTGTGAATAACATTTTTGGCAATTGCACAGAGCCAGGTTTTCAAAGTTGAATCATTTCTAAGCGAACCGATAGTTCTGTAAGCTCCTAAAAAAGTTTCCTGCGTCAATTCTTCAGCCAGACCGTGTTCGCCGAGCATGGCGTAAATAAATTTGTAAATAAACCGATGATGCTGTTCAAAAATCAATCCAAACGCTTCCTTATCACCGCTCTGTGCCTTGGCAATAATGCTTTCCGTTGATTTTTTGATTTCTTCACTTGCGTGATAAGTCATCGAGATTTCCATATCTATTTAATTGCTGCATGATCTCGTACTTTGGTTAGTATCACTTCTGAGGAAAAAGTTTCAACAATTTCATGTTTCTGAAAAAATTAATTAGTCCTGTCTTGGCATCAAAAGAGGAAATTTCAAATTTAAATGCTCGGATAGAAGCCGGAAAATTGTTGCAATAAGTAATCTCAGGGACGAGCGTTTTTTTAATAGTGATAATTCTATCTACGAGAGTTTCATCATGCATGACTCTTCAGGTAAATGAATCCTTAAATCAATCAAAGTAATAAAAATGCTTGTTATTTGTTGAGTTTTGAGGAAAATAAAATTCGTTAAAATAAGCGAAGCGAATTTGCCAATCATTAAGTAAATGACATTCAAAATTGATTTATCATCCAGAACTTTTGGCAAGATTATGCTTCCAATTCTAAATAATTAAAAAATTATGATGTCTGTAAGTTGTTGATTTTAGGTTGAGGCGGAGCGAACTTATGTTTCCAATTTTGGCAATACTTGTCGGTTCAGTTTCAGACATAATAGCTGAATGTGCTACGTGCTATTAAAACTTAATGTTTAAAATGCATGGTTAATAATGGCTTCGTTAACGAAATTTATAGGTGCAGATAATTCGAGTTCGTAAATTATGAATGCAAGCGGAGAGCAAATAATTCAAGCTGGGAATGGCGATGAATGCAAGTTAAAGCGTTTATAAATGCAAGCTACTACAGCTACTGTTTGCCGTTCCCGTTCCATTTCTAATTCTGCGATTCTTGATTGTGTTTTATCAATTTCGGATTTGATTTCAATTGCTTTCTTCATTATTTTAATCCTCCTGAAAGTGTTTGGTTAATTCGTTTTAGTGAGTCGTCGCCGCTGCCGTTTTTTATTCGGGCGAGAAATTCATCTGATTTTGTTTTTTGCTCAATTCGGTCTTGCCTCTTTTTATCGGCATCGAAGCGAATCTTATCGAAAAGGTTGGTATGTTCTGAGTCTGTCATTTTTTAATCTCCTGTTTTTTTGATTTGTATTTTTATTTAATACTTGTTCCCGGCGAGCGCCGCAAACAATTCTTTTTCGGCTGCGCTTACTCGAAACGGTTTTTCGTAAGCGCACCAAATTGCCATTGCCGCCGCAAGCACAAGGTCGTCGTTGCTGCCGACTCTCCAATCTGATCCCGCGCCGTAACTATCGTGTCCTGCGGCTGAAATGTTCGCTTTGAAATTCTGCAATTCAGCGATAAGCGTATCGGCTTCGACAAGCGCCGGTGAAGTCTTTAAGATTCGATTCTGGAGCGCGAGCTGCACACATCCAACCAGGTCTCGCTTTGGCACTTTCGATACGTCCTTCTCTTTGTTAACGCTGCCGCCGCCCGTGATTGAGATTGCTCTAAACTGCGCGTTTATCTTCTCGGCGCGGAACAAATCAACAACTGCCACGCCGACGCCGGTACCGTCAACGGCAAGCGTTTTCTGTTTTGGCGTCTCGAACGGGTCGAGATTATTTATTTTTTTTACCACTTCCGCAACAATCACCTGATAAGGCGTTCTCAAAGCCCATCGCTTTAAGGAGACGCAGTCGAGTCGGGTTATTTCGTCGCGTTCGCCGCCGCCGTAAACAGCGCGGGTCGCTTCTATAACGCACAACGCGCTGTAATCGGAAATGCTTCCGAGGTCTAACCCGAAGATCAGGGACTTCTCTGTTTCAACATCGGTTTGCGGTTCAATGCGCTGCTGGTTATATCGCTGCATTATAGTTTTTTGTCTCCTCCGGAAATAATGGTTTTACGTCGTCTGAAAGCATCGCTTGAATATCTTCAAAGTTAAAAAGCTGGTCTGCGGTTTCGACAAATTGACAACCGAACTCTTGCCGAAACCAAAAATCAGGAATTGTTTTTCGTTCGTTCTCAAGCCATTCGGCGGAGATGCGCGGACATTCTTCGGCAGTTATTCGCGTCCGGTGCCAGTCAGGACCGCCATTTGTCCAGACATCGTAAAAGAATCCGCGTTTTCCGCGTGGCGTGCTTAACAAAACAACCTTTCCGTTGTTTGTGGCAATCATCGGTCGAACGCTTTGATATAACGCGTCTTCAACAATTGAAGCCTCGTCAATGATTAACAAAGCCACGCCGCTAAAGCCTCGAATTGTTTGCTCGCTGCCGGGTAGACTGACAACACGGCTGCCATTGCTAAACTCAATTCTCAAGCTCGACTCTTCAACCGGCTGCGGCAATAAAGGCGTTTGAATCGCGTTATAGAAATCCTTTAACTTTTTGAACAATTCCTGGCTTTGCCGCAAAGACGGCGACAACAAAAGGACAAGCGAGTTTTCTTGATAAAGTGCCGTGTGAAGTCCGACGATTGAGGTGATTGTGCTTTTGCCGCTCTGCCTGGAACAAAGCAGAATCATTTGCCGCGCACTAGACCGGAGCAGGTCCGCCTGCCACGCATCCGGCGTAATGCCCGCCCGTTCTGCCATCAGCACGGCATCGGATTGCTCACGTTCGAGGCGTTCTTTAATCGCCGCTCGCATCGCCTGATTCCAAAGCGGATTCTGCGATAAGTGGCTGTAATTGTCTGATAATGTCGTGTGTTGATAATCCATATTTTGCGGCTTCGATTCGCCAGTCGGAGACTTGAACATTTAAGTCGAGACGTTCGGAAAATAATTTGTGGTATTTGCCAAGCAGTTCGAGAGCCTTGATTTTGTCGCTGAGTTTGAGGTTGGCGGAAACCGTCTCGCCGTCTTTATCGCGCCGAATCTCAAGAAAGTTTTGCCAGTCGCCTTTGGCAATCGCGGAGAGTTGCGAAAGGACTTCGTTAGAACGCATCACAGCCTCCTCGACACGGACGCCGATCAGCTCGGAAACCTTCGGATTGCGCATCAATTCAAAGGCACGTTGCGATAAGGCGTTGTCATCGCCCGAATAGCCAGCCGCACGCGCCGCTTCCCGTGCGTTTCCGTTCGCCTGACCGATGAATGCTTCAACAAAGAGACGCTGCTTTTGCGTGAGTTCATCTTTCATATGTGAGGCGTTATGACGTTGTGAAGGTATCACGTCATAACGTTAATCAGTTTAACACGGAAAGCAAAAAACTTACTATAAAAATTTCAGTAAGTTTGAGTAAGTTTTAGTAATTAATAACTTTCGTTAATGTTGAATTTATCAATCTGGAAAGTATAAATTTTGTTTTACAGGCACTAATCCAATGCAGTTTTTAAGTGGATGCGGAGTTCCAATCCAATACAGATATTAGTTTCCAATCTTTTCTTAAAGGCTTGCGGTTGCTCTTGATACTGATTTACGGTATTTTGCCCGTATTAGAGTTTTATGCCGCAGTTTAGCGGTATAATAACTAGTTGGGTGCTTTCTTTTACTTTGGGGAGATAAAACTATGAAAATTCAAAGGCGTATAACCTTTTATAAATTTTGCCTCGTTCTTGCGGTCATAGTTTGTATTTTGTTGCCCGCCCGCTTGAGTTTAGCCCAAGAGATAGCCCCTTTAACTTCTAACGTCAATCGGAAGTTTCAGGCAAAACAGTTGCAGGAAGATTTTCTTATCTTTCGTAAGGTTTTGGAAGAGACTCATCCGGGTTTGTATCGTTACACGGATAAAAAGACGCTTGATGCCTATTTTGACAATGCTTTCAAACGGTTGAATCGAGAGATGACGGAAAGGGAGTTTTTCCCGATAGTCGCGTCCATTGTGAGCGCGATTAAATGCGGGCATACCAGAAGTAATCCGTCGAGCGAGTTAATGAGTTATCTCAAGACGTTTCCGCTCAATCTGCGCTTTATTAAGGGAAAGGGATACATTCTTTCAAGCCCGAATAATGCAATCGCACCGGGCAGTGAATTGCTTTCCATCAACGGGAAAAAGATGCCCGGCATTACGCGCGCAATCCTCGCTCATTTACCCTCAGACGGAGATAATAAGACGTTCAAATACTGGTTTCTGAGCCGACGCTTCAGACTATACTACAATCTGTTCATAGAGCAGCCGGATTCCTTCGATGTCGAATACTACGACGCGGCGAAAAGGCAAAAGAAAAAGATTACCTTGCCGCCTCTTATCGAAAATGAGGCGCAGGCGACGGCTCTCCCCGACGACGGTAAAAAGCCTCTGCGCTTAGAGTTCTTGCCGGAATCGAATACCGCGCTTCTCACTATCAAAACTTTTGGTGAGGATTCAATAAAAAAAGCCGGTCAGGATTATCCAAAGTTTATGGAAGCCGCTTTTCAGGAACTAAAGGAGAAGAACATTGAAAATCTGATTATTGACTTGCGCGGCAGCGGAGGAAAGGATGAATACGGTTCGCGGTTATTCTCCTATTTAACGGATAAAGAATTCAGATACTTCGACTACATTGAAACTTCAACTAATAAAATCACTCTCGTTCAATATACTGATGCTGGTAACAGCACCAGAATTAACAAAATGTTTGCTGAAGACCTGTTGCCCGGCGTTGCAGGCAGATTCAGGCTAAAAAAGAGCGTTGATTACAATCTTCAGCAATTGCAACAACCGCAGAAGAATCATTTTGATGGAAAGGTATGGTTCCTGACCACCGGACGAAGTTTCTCGACAACGGCTGATTTCTGTGCTATCGCGCATTATCACCGACGCGGTTCTTTTGTCGGTGAAGAGGTTGGAGGCGGCTACTACGGAAACAACAGCGGACGTTCCTTTCGTCTGACTCTGCCCAACATTAAAGTAAGAGTTGACATACCGTTATGGAAGTATGTTAACGCGGTGTCCGGCTACCCTTATCTGAGAAGAGGAGTAATGCCCGACTATCCCGTGCAGCCAACTATTCAAGATGTTTTGAATGGTGTTGATACTGAAATGATATACACGCTAAAATTGATAAAGAATGGTAAGTAAAAGTTTCTTTGACAATCAACACGCACCCAACAAATCATTGGACGCGAGGCGGAAACAGCGACTTTCTTATCACGTTGTTTCTTAAACTCGGAGTTGCGTGTATTCGGTTTCCGCCCGCGTCAATTCAATCGTTGGGCAACACTTCTTATTGACAAATTAACGGGTCTGATATATCAAGTGTTCCGTTTACCATTTTAATTTTAGGAGATGAAACCATGAAAAGAATTCTTATCAGTATTGTTTTAGTTCTTGTCGCATCCACTTTTGCTCTTGGTCAGGTGAAGAGTAAAAATGCCAATCAAAACAGCAAGCTTGAAGAAGCGTTAATCAAGCTGGATAAAGAGTGGACAGCCGCCGAATTACGCGGCGACAAAGAAGCAGTCAGCCGCATTATCGCTGATGATTACATGGAAACTTTGCCTGATGGTCGAGTGCAAAATAAGACCCAGTATTTGGCGGACATTAAAGCTACCACTGACAAAGATGTTGCTGACGATTACAAGATGAGAGTTTTTGGCAACCTAGCGATTATGACGCATCGCGGCACTGCCACAGGTGAAACAAATCGCCAATATCGAAGCACGCATGTGTGGATGAAGCGCGATGGACGCTGGCAACTCATTGCTCATCATAGCAGCGACATTACGCCAACGCCAACAAAATGAAAGAAGTCCGACAGTAACTTTTTAATCTTGCCCAGAATTGGTTAGGTTATTGGAGTTTCGACTCTGTAAAGTTATCCGTTTCTATCAACGTATTGCCCAACAAATCATTGGACGTGAGGACGAAACAGCTATTTTGTTATTTAGCTTGTCTTTTTACTCCTTAAATGTGAGCGGCTAGATTTTCACTAGCCGCTCCTTTTACCTTTGATAATTGGTATTATCATAAGCTATTAAACAATCTTTAATTACCTCAACACAAAACGCGAACTGTTATTAAAAAAGGTAAAAAGTCAGATTTTGTAAGGTTTGATTAAAACTGACTATTCAGTTCCTATATCAATAACCAAACAACCACCACAGAAAAGCCGCCCAAATGACGAGTATCGCGCCAAAAACCGATAAGTAGCGGCGTGTCTGCTTTTGCGAGTAAGCGCGGATGATGCGAAGTTCTTTGCCCAAAGTTACTTCTTTAACAGTTTTCTTAAGCAATTGATTTGGTTAAAAAGTTCTGTCGCTTGGCTGTCAGTAAAATCTCTTTCAACTAAACTTTTTCGTGTATTGACCCGCATAGCCTTTATTTTTTTTGTTGATAACTCTTCTAAATTGTCTCTACGACCAAACACGCCACCAAAATACACAGACGCTTTACCGTCGCAATTAAATTTTCCGTCGCTCTTTAGAGTTATTTTGCTGCCATCCGTAAAGAGAATTAAGACAACCGCGTTTTCATCAATACACCCGCTATCTTTATCAATTGCTTGGATTGAAAAAATTAGTGAACTTCCTGAAGTTATCAGAGTAATTGCTATTCCAGTTTTACCCCTATCGTCGGACGCTGTCACTCGCTCTTTGCCCGAAGAAAAAACCCTGTCGGTCATTCTGTCGGTTGTTGTTTCGATATATTTAGAGCAATCACCTAAAGGCTCAGAAACGGTTGCAATTTTGTTTTCTTTATACTCCCAAGTCTTATCCGGTTTGAGGACAATTTTTTGACCGTCTTTGGTTGTTGCTTCGATATTTTGCCCGAATGCGCTCAAACCGAACGCGAGAATAAAAATTATTGATAGTAATTTCATAATTTACTGATTGTTACTTGAAAAAGGTTAAATAATCAATTCTCATCGCCCAAATCACGCCACCCTGTATCATATGTGCCGCCGATAGAATCAACTTTCGGCATACAGAACGGTAATAACTTCACCAACAACTCAAGCCGCTCTTTCGGCTGTAACTGTTCGAGCGTTCCAGGCAAAGATTCCAACTCGCTGGCAACAATTCCCTTGAGAGTTTTTCGTAATTCAATAGTAATTCTATTCGGCGTTCCGGCGACGCGCCCGCCTGTTTTCTTTCCGACCATAATCTATTTCACTCTACTTTGGATTCTCATCTTTCTTTTTTTAAGGTGTCCAATCTGTCTAAGTGCGCCCTTTTTAGGAACAGGCAAATCGGACAACGCCATTGTTTTTAGGGTGTCGGATTTGTCTAGATTCGCCTTTTTCCCGCGCCCAACCGAGCAGCATGTCGAGCCATTCATCGAGACACCCCCAATCCGTTATAATCCAAGTTTTTTCGTCGGCTCGTAGGTGCGGCAGCTAGCAAGCAGAGTGGACGCGAACATCCGCCGATTATTCTTTTTTACGCGGAAGTAATGAAGAGAGCATAAAACAAACAAGTAAACTGACGAAAAATATAAGCAGAGAATAAAGCACTGTCATCGCAAATGGAGCCATTGCTGCATTCCCTTCATGAGTAATTTGTCCGTGAGTACTAGTTTCTGCCGTCACGAAATTGACAGCACAGCCAACACAACTGCCCATTGCAACAACCAAACTAAGAACCATCGTCAGAATAGAACCATACAAAAGATTCTTCAAAATTTTCATTATCACCGCCTCCTAAATCTCTACTTTAATCGAAGAAACGTTATTTTGTAACACGTCGATTAATTCTTTTTCTATCATTTAATTTTGATGGTTGAAATCGTATTCATAACTCTTTACAGATTCATAACGCTTATTTCAGCTTCCGGGCTTTGCCATAGCCAATGCTCGCGAAGAATCCAGGCTTGAATTTGATTGCACGTGACATCTTCCCCGCGCTTGCCGCTCAATTTGAGCATCAGTAGAAACAAGGGGACGTCTTCACCTGTCCAAGGCATTGAAACGCTGTTGACGTGCAAATGTGCGTCAACAAACTGCTCTGTAAGCGTCTTTAGTGTTGCATCTGTTAATTTGCCCTTTGAATGTTTAGCAATTCCGGCAACCAGGGCGCATTCGGTTTCGTAAGCGTAAACGGTCGGCATACTCAAAAGAAAATCGTCGCCATATTTTGCGGCGGCGGCAAAAAGATAATCTAAAGCCAGTTGACCGGATTCGTTTTCACAGTCGAAAACATCTTCAATAACAAAATCTTCGGTTTCGATTCTCGTTTTCTGGAAATTGAAATTGTCGGCGGTTACTTGTTCAAGTAAATTGCGCAAGGCGTCAGTGCCGTGCTTCTCAAGGTA
>MWWB01000089.1_pt1 | contig 17662 bp, 24 predicted proteins | sample 1047291 | NCBI WGS metagenome assembly MWWB01 (sample SAMN06349976, study PRJNA376086) | soil metagenome | isolation source: MS4-1 sample Antarctic (ecotone) soil | place: Antarctica | reverse complement strand
GGCGTGAACGTTCGGTGAAGCCGGCGAGATTCGCGCATTGATGGATTGCTTCGATGCCGTCGGCTAGATCGTCGAAGATGCTGAAGATGGCTTCGGTTGATGGTTCGGGCGTCTGCCTCTGAGTGGTGCGCCTGAATTGCGAGGGCGTGAAGTCGTGAACGGTTGCCGTGCTCATGCTGCTTGCACCCCCTGCTGTATGAGCTGTGAAAGCAGGTAATCATCAAGCCCTTTCGATGGTGGCGGCCATGTGCGAATCCTCACTTGAAAGCTTGCCCGTTCGAGTTGTGCGGTCAGCCGCATGAGTGCGCCGTAAACTTCCGGCTTCTCCAGTAGGTCGCGGTCATAAGCGATAAGGACACGGCTTAAGTTCGGGCAGGATTCTCTAAGGTGTGCGGCGAAGTCGGGGCCAAAGGAACTGACGCCGGCAATGCCGATCGCCGGCGAACCGGTGAGGTAAGCGATGACGTCGGCCTTGAGCGCGCCTTCGGTGATGACGACTTCACTAGCACCGCGTAGCTTATAAGCCTTCGCATAGTGGGCCGGGGCGCCGCTGGACGCGCCGCCGTCGCGGTCGCGGCTCGAAAGCCAAATATACTTGCCGCTGCCGGTTGCATCATCGCGCCGGATCATCAAACCCTGAATGCGTCCGTGTATATCGCGGACGGGGATCAGGATGCCTTGATCCATCCGTACCATGCGCCACTGCCCGCATTCACGGTAAAAGCCGGGTACGCCTTCGAGGTTGTACTGTGCTGTGAGCGCGCGGGCGACATTGGCAGCGTAGGCGGGCGGCGGTGTGCTCGCGTAGCCGTTAACTCTGATAGTTATCGGATCAAAGCCACGCGCCCGAAGCTTCGCCTCGTGTTCCCGAGACAACACAAGATAGCTATAAACCAATGCCTCATACACGGCGTCACGATATTCAATCGAGGCGAGCGGCACGGCCTGCACGCTCGTCCGCTTGGGCTTCTTGAAGGTCGGTGTCGGCGGTGATGAGTCCGTAAGGCGGTGAAGGTACGCGCCGTTCGTGGCTTGCTTGAAGCTGCCCGCTGCGGTGCGCATGCAAAAGCCTAATTGGCCGTCTTCGGTAGATGAGCACCAATCGGGGTGGCCGCAGACCTTGCAGCGGTTGCGGTGTGAGACACGAACGAGAGGTGAGCGCTGGTAGGAGGGGCGGTTGAGTTTTGGGGCGTTTTCGTGTAAAGTTTTCATCGTCCGTTCCGTTCTGTTCTAGTCGGAAAGTAAAGGAGGCCGCCGAGCTCGTCACTCGTGCGGTCTTCGTTGTTTATGCAGCTTCTGCTGCTGCTACACGGCGGTTGCGTTCGATAAATCGCTGCACGTCGTCTGTTCGGTAGACGACCCGACCACGGCCGGTGCCGACGCGTGTAAAGGTGATCTCCCCCCGCGCGCGGATGTTTCGGACGCTCGAAGGAGCGATTCGGAGAAGTTCGGCGAGTTCCCGTTCGGTGAGAAATTGCTGACTGGTTAATGAAACTTCTGTGGGCATGATGCCGCCTCCTACACTTGGATCAAAAATGATTCCGTTGCGTTAAGGTGGCGGCATTCATTAGAATGCGGGCGAGCCACAACGTGGCTCATGAAAGCCGTGTTACCAAAACGCGGTTTTGACGAAGCAGGCGCTGCGACGATCTTGGTGGGTCACGCAGCGTTTCTGCTATAGAGCGTTAGTTTTGCCCTATATGTTTATCCTAGCATTGAATTTTTCAGACGAAATTAATAGAACTTTTTATTCTGAAGTTTTTGCCTCTCTGATCAATTCTTCGAGATCCAATTCGTAAGCTTCTAACACGTCAGTAAGCGCCTGCGTCATGTTTCCTTTGTGAGCAATTCCACCTGCGCGCGCGATTGCTGCTTTTGTGAGTTTCTTGGCATCGCCGCCGAGCAGTTTCCGGATCCCCTTAATTATCTTTTCCTTCTGTTCGCGACTCTCTCGCTGTCTATCCATTTGCTGTTTTTTAGGTCTTCCTCTGTCTGCCAGTAACTCTTCTTCGGAGTTGGACAAGTAGTTAGATAAACGTTTGAGGCTTTTTCTCTTTAGCATTGCTGCCTCTTCACGTGCCTTCTTACTAGATTCGTCAATGAATGACTTCTTTCTTGCAAGAAATTGATCAGGCGGCAGTTTGCGTACTCTGTTGATGCTGTGTAGTGAAACGAACTTGGTATTCTCAACTGCATCGTCGTAGCTATTTCGGTTCCCCATTGCCAACCACATGCGATAATTTTGAAAGAAACTTACTGCCGTATTTACGCATTCAAGAAATACATCCTCAATATAAGCAGAGGGTTCTTGATTCTCAGGGTTAAGACCATTCTCTCTAAGGATAGCTTCGTGCTGCTCGCAGCCTTTATAAACCATTCCCCTAATTTTTTCTCGCGGGAACCATTCATGTTTGAAGGCACCCCAACCATGACCATCTTTGTGTTCAAACCTTAACAGTAGATTGGTCCCATCCTCACTGAGCAACGCTGTTACTTTAATCAATTGTTCCTCGCCCTCGCCGGAGCAAAGCTCAACAAACCTTGTAGCCGCCGCACACAAGACTTTAGTGGTAAAAGAATCAATAGCACGTTGTAGTTGTCGTGCTAGTTCTAGTTGAGATTGATAATCTTCATCAGATGTATGTGGTAATTCAGAACAAGTCTCCGGCCCTGCTGACATTTTGGCCTCCCTGTAAGCCTCCCCTGATTAGGTTTCGGCCCGCCGCCACATCAGGGATTGCGACTTGTCCTCGCACTGGCCGGTGCAAGTAAAGCGAGCCGAAAGTGTTCAAAGCTTCTTCACATAAGCATCAAGATCGTCGCGCTTGACCCTCCATCCGCGCCCGATAATCCGCGCTTTTAACTTCCCTTCTCCAATTGCCTCTCGCAGATGATTGCGTGCGAGTCCCGAGAGTAATGACGCTTCGGTTAGCGATAGCGTCAACTTATCAACGAGTCTTACTGGCGAGGCCATCGCCTCGAACGCCGCCAACATGCGCCCGCGCATTTCAGGTGTGTCACGCGCGTCATCTGTGTCAAGTGTGACAGGTGACAGTGACATACTGCCGTTTCGCCGTGCGATTGCCCTGCTTTCTTCGGGTGCGTCACGTGTGCCGGGTGCGTCAGATGTGACAACCGCACTCACAATGCCCGCCGCGCTTGCCTCAACCTCGCGCTTGTAGCGATCCAACTCGCCAGCGTCGAACAGCGTTTCTTCAGCGGGCCGACGCTTCGGCAGGTGCGCGAGTTTCCCTTGATCGACGAGCCGTAGCAGCGTGCGCACCGAGACGCCGATATAGGCAGCCGCATCTTGCTTGTTCCTCGTCTGTGTCATGTGTGCTACCTGTGACAAGGGCGTGGTCACACCCTGTCACACCCGCATAATTACAGGGTTTTTATGCCGCATCCGGTCAGCTTTCCAGATTCGTCAGTCGCTCTTCAAATCCAACAAGGTCGGCGCGCAGCAAGGTGATGTCTTTCGAGAGTACTCCGATCTGCCGCTCGACGCTGCGGAAGCTGGCGCGCATTTCCTGGCGCGTCTCTACAATCCCCGCGAGCGCTTGTTCCCAAATCGGCTTAGTGTCGTAAGACTTCGCTTCAAGTTTTTCTAGCCGCGAGTTAAAGTCGGCGCGCATCTCCGCGATCGCGGACAACACGCGCTCCTCGAACGGGCGTGCGCCGGGCAGATTCCCGGTCTTCTCTTCGTTGCTCATCTCTTACTGCCTCTCTTATGCCGCATCCGGTGAGTTGTTCTCATCGTCCCGCGTTGCCATTACCTCCCGCTCGGTGCGCTTCACTTCGTCCAACAGCGCGTATAGCTCAACCTCGGGGCGCCCATGCCCCTCATCGGGGTGTGGCATTAGTCGAAGATCGACGCCGGTAGTAAGGTGATCGATGATGTTTATATCAATGTCTGGTTCGTTCATCTCGTGCCTTCCTTCTTACGCCGCATCCGGCGTGTCTGTATTTCGAGTCGGTGTGTGACGACGGTTCATCTCGCGCAGCATCTCTTTGACTTCCGGTGACGGTTCAACCTTCGGGGCCGTGCGGACCGGCGTTTGTGGCGACACAAGTCTAAGCTTCGGGTAATCGTCAGCAGGGAAGACTCGCTTGCCGGGTACTCTACGCTTCATTTCGCTGCTCATTGCTTGCCGCCTTTCTTCTATGCCACAGGCTTGTCGGTTTCGTCATATGTAAAGAAACCAACAGCCCGCTGAGATGCAAACATTTGCTCGGATGTCCGGCCCTCTTTGTGTCCCTTATCCCATGCGTGCATGCAGTCTGGGCAGAAGCAAAGCGTGTAGGGGTCAAGCTTTTGCTTTTCTGCGTTCAAGGCTTGTTGCAGATGTCGCGCCTCCTCAGAGTCCCAATCCTTCGGGAAGAAGATAAGGTCGTGAACAATACTGTCGCACCCTGCGCACTCGATACCTTCTTTGCCTGAAACGCTTAAATAATTCCATTTCATCGCTTGCCGCCTCTCTTCTTACCTACTTACTGCTCGCCTCCGGCCCGCTTCTATTTCTCGTTGCGCACGTCCCGCTTGTGACGTGACAGCAGTATGATCAAGTTCAGTCCGTTCTGTACCTCCTCGGGCAGATCGTCGCGCAGCGCCAGCTTCAGCGCTTCGTTGTGGATGGCGTCGAGGGCCTGGCTCATCTCTTCTTCTGCCACTTGTTGCCTTTCTTCTTGCTCGTGGTTCGATTCACTTTGCTGGCTTACTCAGATACGTCCTAGTAAGAGCAAGATGAGCACGATCAGCAGAGCTCTACTGTAAAGCCGTGTGCGAGCAGCGACGATAAGTAACACGATTAAGATTACGAGCGAGATAGTTGCGATAGCCATCTGACATTCTCCTTTCTAGCTTTAGTTACTTCTTGCCTTCTTCTTTCCGCTGCCTTTGCAACGCCTTGCTTCTCTCAGCACACACTTTAGTCCAAGCCAGCAACTCGTCTGCCTCAAATCTCAGTTCAGAACCAGCGCGGCGTATCGGAAACGTTTCATCTTCTGCCGCCCATCGCCAAACCGTGCGGACATCGACGCCTAATAGCGCGGCAGCCTCTGGCGGCTTTAGTAGTTTGGACTGCTGTTCAATTACCCACATCGAACGCGCCGCGCGAATCTCGTCAGATACCAATTGGGGCAACATCTCGTTCGCCACCTCAATGACAAGCTTGCGGATCGCGGCCTCAATATCTGAGGTCACCTCTTGCTGCCTTTCTTCAGACACTACCAGGCTTCACACTTCCAACAGTACCTCTGGGCGTTTTGCTGCAATCGCCAACAACTTCAGCGCGGCGTCGCTCGGCTCGCGTAAGCCCTGCTCCCATCCCTGAACTGTCTTCACGCTCACGTTTAGCAAGTTTGCAAAAACTGATTGCGAATAGTTCAGACGTTTGCGCACCCGCGCGATCTCATCGCGCGACATTGGTTTGGGTGGCTTAGGGATGGGAACTCTGGTGACACGGTAGCCGCCTCGCGCGCCACGCTCATAATCAAGCGCTTGCTCGGCGGATTCGACGAGTTCCGCGAATGTCTCGTCGCTCATGTATGCTTTCTTCTGTCCATTCTTTCTCACGGGGAAACCTCCTCCCGAATTCTCGCGATGATTTTACCGAAGGCTTTAACCTGCTCCGACGTCAGGTCGCTCTGTTCCTTCTTCCCGAAAATAAACAGTAGGTGGATGCGTCCAACATGCGGCAGATAAAGGTAGATGTAGCGGAAGCTACCACTCTTACCGCGCGCCGATTTGGGATCTGCAACGCGACCTTTTCGCGCGCCGTGCAGTCCTCTCACAAGCGGCCATCGTTCCGGGCTCTCAATTAGATCGGCTTGGATGGCTACGAGAACTTCCAACGAAGCCAGTTCTGTGATCCGTCTGGTAAATATCGGTGTTTCGATGAATTCCAACCACAACGGCTCCGTTGATGCCATGAGAGATTATCCTACGCAGTAGGATGTTAAATCAAGAGAAAAGTTGAAGTCTTCAGGTCCGCCGCATAGCTTCTTCAATCGTCGTTTCGACGTACCATTCGGCGTCTTTTCTCTCGCATGCCTTCTCAGAATGTTCCATGAAAGGATTAGACACCGAGGGCATTCCCTTCTGCGTGCGTGAAAATGAACTGACGCGCAAGGGTTAATTAAGCTATTAGCGAGGGCGATATTGTTTTTGGTTTGAGGCGGTGACTTATACTCTAACGCTGTTCTGCTGGACAGCGCTTAACTTTCATGACAACCCGAAGTTGCCCGCAAGCGTGGACCGGGACGAATGCCCTAGTGCTGGATCAACTACCAGCCCGTTGCCCGGCAAAGCCTGTTCGCGTTGGCAAACAGTGAAAGCGATTTCATCACCGACGTTCATTCCCTTCAGATGCGGCGTGTTGAACCGCACCCTACCAATGTATGAATCTCCCAAACCGTCTGCCGCCGTCAGACATAGCCGTGATTTTCCGGGTGCTCGCGGCTGCCACATGAACCCTTCGTTGTAGTTGAGCGTTGAAACCGCTATGATGCGGGTTGAATCGCCCAAGCTACACTGCCCCTGCTGGCGGTGAAAGCAAATGGCGGCGGGACTTGTGGACACCAAGCCATTAGTCCCGCCGCTATTCTCTTCTAAGAAAAAAGAAATCATTTAACTGGCGAAAGCGATCTCAGCGCTTGCCCTTCTTGCATCTTCCAGCTTATTCGTTGCCGCTATCTCGGATACGGCAGCGTCCCATGACAAGTCAGGGCGCGCTTTCAGCAGGCGCGTAACCTTCCCGCTTAAGGTCTTAGGAATCTTTACGGACTTTGCCGCCTTCTCAGCTTCATCTGTAGCCTGCTTGATCCTTGCGTTGATGGTGTGGACATAAGCCATCCGGCGGTACGCTTCTTCTAAGGTGGCCTTATCAGGAACAAGCTTTTTTACGCCTTGCTCGTCAATCTTACGCTCTAACCATGTGATCAAGTGGTCACTGGCAAAAGCATTTAATTCCACACGTTGACCGATACCTCGATGACGGTCAACGACGAGGAATTCAACCTCTTCCTTTGTCGCCCCATTCGTATAAAGATTACTGCGCGGGTCGCGCTCTCTCTTGTATGACATCGGCTCCGCTGGCAAACCTTCACTTTGCACGTCCGTCAACCGCAAACCTAAGTCCACCACATCAGGACGCGTCTTGAAGGTATAACGCCGGGTACTGCGCTTGAGTGTCCCAAGAATACTGAAGCCGTATTTATCGAAGTCGTGAAGGACGAGAAAGCTCACCCCGTCAAGCTTTTCAATCAACGTGCGGGCCGCAGTAGTCGAGACGCCTTTCGTGCTCATGATAGCGAGGTCATAGCGCTCCGCGATCTGTGCGCGTTGCAAGAGCGGCGCGAATCCCTCCTTTTCGATAAAGAGAACGCTGCTGAAGCGATTCAGAGGCCCAATTGTTGACCATTTTGCCACCACTTCCGGCGCGACAAGACCGCTGTCTTCGTTGCTGTCACTCCGAGAAACAGAGAGGTAGTTACGCACGGCGATTGTGCCGAGTTGAACCTCGCGCTTGGTGTGCGGCTCAAATAGGCGACCCCGCGCATCGAAAACCACGTCCCAGTTAGCTGTTGATTGACGATGCTCTTCCAGATAATCCGGCAACAACGTTTGAGTAAAATACTGGTCATCAAGAGGCTTATCAATTCGGGCCATAATGAGGGGTCGCGCTTGATACATAATCTGTCGTGCGGCAGCAGGCAGGGTGTTGTTCGCGCTCGCCTTCATATATGCCTCTTCCATCACATCGAACGCAATACTCCTTAATGACTCTTCTTTGGTAACTACTCAGCCCCTTGCCTGTGAATAAAGACAGACAAGAGGAAGAGAATTTGCTAATTTAACCGAGCGATGAAGCGTGAGGAAATCAAAGCTATCTATGACCTTGGGCCTGATGCTGTTTTTGATTTGGTCGAACGCCTCTTTCGCTTGATTGAAGAACAACAGCTTGAGCTTGCTACTTTGAAAGCCCGAGTCAAAGAACTGGAAGATCGTCTGGCGACTAACAGCCGCAATAGCAGCAAGCCTCCGTCGAGCGATAGCTTTGGGAAAAAGACAAAATCCTTGCGGCAGCCCGGTTCCAAGAAATCCGGCGCACAGACTGGACATCTTGGCAGTGCTCTCTCTTATGTTGAAACTCCAGACCGTCTGGTTATTCATGACCCAGTGCGGTGTGCTACTTGTGGATGCTCGCTGGGTGAAGTGGCGTCTAGCGTCTGCCCGGAGCGAAGACAGGTCTTTGATGTGCCACCCTTGAAGTTGGAAGTGACAGAACACAGGGTTTCTCGCAAAGAATGTCCGCAGTGCGATCACCAAAATGTTGGCACATTCCCGGCAGCAGTTCCAACCGGCGCGAGCTACGGCGAAGGTGTGAGAAGCCTGGCGCTCTATTTGAACAAAGAACATTTCATACCGAGCCTGCGAACCTGTGCGATATTTGAAGCCTTGTTTAAGCAACCGCTCGCTGAAGGGACGCTCGCGACGGCCGTGGAGTTTTGCGCTCTGGAATTGGGTGAGATTGAAGAAGTAATCAAAGAAGCCGTGGTTCAAGCGCGAGTTGGCCACTTTGATGAAACGGGTATGCCTGTAGCGGGTAAGCGTGGCTGGTTGCACTCTGCCAGCACGGCGCACTGGACGCACTACGCCTATCACGAAAAACGCGGCTCTGCGGCGACCGAAGAGATCGGCATCTTGCCGCAGTTTAGCGGTCGAGCGTGTCACGACGGCTTTCAGGCGTATATGAAATATGGTTGTCCACACTCGTTGTGCAATGCCCATCACTTGCGGGAGTTGACCTTCCTCGACGAGCAGCTTGGGCGCGAGTGGGCACATGAGATGAAAGCGCTGTTGTTGGAAATTAAGCAGGGAGTGGATGAAGCGAAGCTGCGCGGCCAAAGTGAACTGCCCGGCCAAAGGCGAGCAGCCTTCGCGCAGCGCTATGAAGAAGTCTTGAGCAAAGGATTTGCGGCAGAAGCAAAAGAGCCCGCGCCAGAGAGCGGAAAGCGTGGACGCAAGAAGCAAAGCAAAGCGAAGAACCTGCTTGATCGGTTGCGCAAGTACAAAGAAGAAACATTGTGCTTCATGAAAGACTTTGCCGTGCCATTTGATAACAACCTTGCCGAGCGAGATTTGCGAATGATGAAAGTCCAGCAGAAAGTCAGCGGGTGCTTTCGCACCGCGCAAGGAGCCAGAGACTTCTGCCGAATTAGGAGCTACATCTCGACGATGAAGAAGCAAGGCCATAACGTTTTAGAAGCCCTCAGGAGTGTCTTTGCTGGCACTCCTCTTGTCCCAGCCTCACCCGGCTGAGTAGTTACCATTTTGCTAACTTTCAACTACAATTCTCAATCACCCTTTTGGGTTTCTCGATTGGAAATAAACCCCTGTCACTCCTGGTATCACAGCAGGCGGTGACATCCTCAATCGAATTATCCACACAAAAGGCCGTCCCTATCAGCAGTAAGTTTCGGCATTAATGTCATCCATGAGGCGACTCCGCTACGGCTGCGTTTGCCGGATCGTCCGAGTAACTTTCTTCTTATAAAGATTGCTATGATGAAATCATCACCACCCTCCGCTGAAGCTGCACGGCTTGAAGCACTTTATCAATACCAAGTTCTTGATACCGCTCCTGAATCAGCATTCGATGACTTAACTCTGCTTGCTGCGCAAATTTGCGATGTGCCGATCGCGCTCGTCAGCCTTATTGACGAGCATAGACAATGGCTCAAATCAAGAGTCGGGGTAGAGGTGGCGGAAACTTCCCGCGACGTATCTTTCTGCGCTCATGCAATCCATCAATCCGAATTGTTCGTCATCCGCGACGCGTTTGAGGACGAGCGGTTTGCGACCAATCCCTTTGTGACTGGGGAGCCGGGCATTCGGTTTTATGCTGGAGCGCCGTTGATAACTAGCGCCGGGCATGCGATTGGAACCTTATGTGCCATTGATCGTGTCCCGCGCGAACTAAGCGGGCAACAGCAAGAGGCATTACGCGCGTTGGCTCGCCAGGTGATGACGCAGCTTGAGCTGCGTCGCCATACGACTTATCTCGCCCAGACCAACAAAGATCTAAGCAAGGAGATCAGCGAACGTCGGCTCACCGAACAGGCGCTGCGCGACTCGAAGGAGTGTTATCAGCAGGTGGTGGATCAGGCCGGTGACATTATTTACAAGGCTGACGGGAATGGGCGGTTCACCCTGGTCAATCCGACGATGACAGACGCTCCTTAAAATCAAAGGCAAACTACGCCCGCTGATCGCCATTAGTTTGAGAGCCGAGCGGCTCGCGTGCTTGTCACCTCAGGGGGTCCACTACAGATCGCGCAACATCCTGGCTCCGTCGGCAAGGCGTTCGACCATAAAACTGTTTGTTCTCCGGCGCGCTCATCGCTACCGTTGAACGAGGCGCGTCTAGCGGTAGCGGGGGTGGCGACGCTCTGTCTTATTCTATTGTTCATAGGAACAAGAAGATTATGTAATGCCTCGGAGTAATGAGTCAAAAAAGCTGATGGATTCACTACCGAGTTGGATTTGGTAGAGCGAGGAAGGAATGGGGGCCGGCGGGCGCACCACGACGCACAGCGAGGCAACGAGCACCCGCATATACAAGTTTCTCCTAAGCAGGCAAGACAAGTTGTGAATTGATTGAAAAGGGAATGCTGTCAGCGTTAAGTTACAAATTTGTAAACGATAAGCGAATTCGGAATTAATTGTTAAGCTCAGTTCGACGTAAGCAGGAACATCGTGCTGCCGCCCGTACACGCCTGATTGACACACCTTACGTCGAACTGTCATTAACTTGTTAGCAAGAGAGCGCCAGGACGGAGCATAGTAGTTTGAGTTACCCTCTCGCCGCTATAAACCTTGCGGGGAGAGGGTACCCGTGCTAAGATCAAACCCGTTTAACGTAGAACGTTATCGTTTTACGTCCTTCCACTTCACGGCCCATACGTTCAATCCTAAAAAAATCCTGTTGGTTGATCTCTCTCAAACCTGACATTTTGCGTAACTACTCAGCCCCTTGCCTGTGAATAAAGACAGACAAGAGGAAGAGAATTTGCTAATTTAACCGAGCGATGAAGCGTGAGGAAATCAAAGCTATCTATGACCTTGGGCCTGATGCTGTTTTTGATTTGGTCGAACGCCTCTTTCGCTTGATTGAAGAACAACAGCTTGAGCTTGCTACTTTGAAAGCCCGAGTCAAAGAACTGGAAGATCGTCTGGCGACTAACAGCCGCAATAGCAGCAAGCCTCCGTCGAGCGATAGCTTTGGGAAAAAGACAAAATCCTTGCGGCAGCCCGGTTCCAAGAAATCCGGCGCACAGACTGGACATCTTGGCAGTGCTCTCTCTTATGTTGAAACTCCAGACCGTCTGGTTATTCATGACCCAGTGCGGTGTGCTACTTGTGGATGCTCGCTGGGTGAAGTGGCGTCTAGCGTCTGCCCGGAGCGAAGACAGGTCTTTGATGTGCCACCCTTGAAGTTGGAAGTGACAGAACACAGGGTTTCTCGCAAAGAATGTCCGCAGTGCGATCACCAAAATGTTGGCACATTCCCGGCAGCAGTTCCAACCGGCGCGAGCTACGGCGAAGGTGTGAGAAGCCTGGCGCTCTATTTGAACAAAGAACATTTCATACCGAGCCTGCGAACCTGTGCGATATTTGAAGCCTTGTTTAAGCAACCGCTCGCTGAAGGGACGCTCGCGACGGCCGTGGAGTTTTGCGCTCTGGAATTGGGTGAGATTGAAGAAGTAATCAAAGAAGCCGTGGTTCAAGCGCGAGTTGGCCACTTTGATGAAACGGGTATGCCTGTAGCGGGTAAGCGTGGCTGGTTGCACTCTGCCAGCACGGCGCACTGGACGCACTACGCCTATCACGAAAAACGCGGCTCTGCGGCGACCGAAGAGATCGGCATCTTGCCGCAGTTTAGCGGTCGAGCGTGTCACGACGGCTTTCAGGCGTATATGAAATATGGTTGTCCACACTCGTTGTGCAATGCCCATCACTTGCGGGAGTTGACCTTCCTCGACGAGCAGCTTGGGCGCGAGTGGGCACATGAGATGAAAGCGCTGTTGTTGGAAATTAAGCAGGGAGTGGATGAAGCGAAGCTGCGCGGCCAAAGTGAACTGCCCGGCCAAAGGCGAGCAGCCTTCGCGCAGCGCTATGAAGAAGTCTTGAGCAAAGGATTTGCGGCAGAAGCAAAAGAGCCCGCGCCAGAGAGCGGAAAGCGTGGACGCAAGAAGCAAAGCAAAGCGAAGAACCTGCTTGATCGGTTGCGCAAGTACAAAGAAGAAACATTGTGCTTCATGAAAGACTTTGCCGTGCCATTTGATAACAACCTTGCCGAGCGAGATTTGCGAATGATGAAAGTCCAGCAGAAAGTCAGCGGGTGCTTTCGCACCGCGCAAGGAGCCAGAGACTTCTGCCGAATTAGGAGCTACATCTCGACGATGAAGAAGCAAGGCCATAACGTTTTAGAAGCCCTCAGGAGTGTCTTTGCTGGCACTCCTCTTGTCCCAGCCTCACCCGGCTGAGTAGTTACCTTCTTTGTAGCTATAGCGAAAATAGTTTTCACGAGCGCGGGCGTTTCTCTCAACTTGCTTTTGATACTTCGTCCACTTCTTCGTAATATCGGTTACGCCTTTAACAATCGCATCGTTTAGATTCAAAGCTACAAGACCTCCAATGAAGACTTACCTCTGTCGGTATAATTAAGATGTGGACAGGCCAGATGTAAAACGAAAGTAACATCGTGCTTAGGCTCAACCTTTAACTGACTCAATAACGCGCTCAGGCCCAACCCATATCCCTGAAATTGCCGGAACGGATCAACGAGAGTCGGCGACCAGTTAATGCCGGTAATCAGCCGTCGCTGCTGGTCGTCATCGAGGCGGGCAGCAAAGGCTATCTCAATCACAAACGGGCGCCCTGTGTTGTCGTCAACACCGACAACGCGCTTGTATTCAAAAGTCTTCAGCTCGACGCCCTGAGCTTCAAACCAGTTCTTCAAATGAGTTTCACCAATTACACCCAACAGCACAGGCTTGACGGGCTTAGATTCTGCTTTCATCGCTTCCAGCAAACCATTGATAGTGTTCCGATCAATATCGCCGTCCTTCACTAGATCGTGAAGGTAGACGCCCGCCAGTCCCACACGCCCCAAGATGGCTTTTTGCTTGGCCGTTCCAGAGAGTCCGCGAAACTCAGAAACAAACTCGCGCACCGTCCGCGCCTGCGAGCCGTGCCGCTCCGAAGTGATGTAGGCAGCGACCAGCGCCCGAAGCTGATCCTGGGTGTACCAATGCGGGCTGGTTGGCTCAGAAGCAAGCCATTTACCACACGTTTCAGACGTGCGCGTCCTTATTTCCTCGACTTCACCGCAATTGAAAGTAAAAGTCGCATGAGGATTAAAGAGCGAGTAGGAATCAAGTAATTGTAAAAAACGACCGCTCTTATCTTCGTCTTGTAAGCTTGCTGAGTTCGGCCACCAAACTGTGAAAGACGACTCGTTTTTTACAACCGAGGCAGTAGACTGACAATCAAGTGTTGGGCGCTGAGCAATACGGTCAACCGAGACGCTGATAATGTGTTGTTGGCCGCAGCCCGTTATCCGGACTCTTCCAGACCGGCAGTAATTGAGCACGTAGGGAATAGCAACCACGGTTTTTAGAGCGTTCCCCTGCGCGCCCCTTGTCGGAGCGATATAGGCATCTTTGCTACTCACGCGAATACTGAAGTCCAGCACGGACTTGACCACATCGGCAGGGATGCCTGCGCCGTTGTCCGCGACGGTGATCGAATCCGACTCAATGGTAATCGTAATATCCGGCAGGATGCCCGCTGCCTCACAAGCGTCAAGGCTGTTATCCACAAGCTCCTTCACTACCACTTCCGCCCACCTCTGCGGTTCGTGACCGGTTTGCAGTGTGAGTTCTTTCACCGTGAAATATTCGAGTTCCCGGCTTGTGCGAAAGACTTCGCGGTTTAATACCTGTGCGGCTACCATTATTTCTTTCTACCCTTCTTTGTTGTCTGCTCAGGCTTCGCCTTCTTTGGTCTGCCGGGCTTAGGTGCAGCCTTGTAACTCAATACGTCTTGTTGGCGCACGAAACTACGTCCCGCGATCTGCACAACGGGCAACCTACCGGCTTTGATCAGATGTGTAATCCATTGCCGAGTTACACCCTTCAGCCGCGCGGCCTGTGTCACCGTAAGCAGTTCATTCGGGTTCACGCTCATATTTTCGCATTCTAACACACCCTCATTGCGTTGCGGTAACTATTTTTAGAAATACCTAAAGTAAATTGTTAGAGTATTCAGCAAAAAGGTAGTTTTAGCTGTAGAAAGTAGTTGATAATAGGTAAACTACTTATGTATACTCCCCTTGTCAGTTCGACATCACATCAAGAGGAGCTAACTACATGTTCATCCTGCAATCACAAGCGACGATAGAGAAGGCAATCGAGCGAGCCCGAGAAGTTCACCCGAAAGTACACGTCAAGACGTTCGGCGAGTACGAAGTAACGGGTAGCGCGGGCAGCACCTACACGGTGCGCTGCGAGCGCCGGGGCAGCCTCAAGACGGTTGATTGCACATGCGTTGCCGGGCAGTACGGCACACCTTGCTTTCATGCCGCCGTTGCCGTCGCGCAGCACATGCACTTGGCCGCGCAAGCCATCACGTTCTAAACGAAGCGGGCTTAGGTGAGTGTAGGCGCACTCCCTAAGCCCTTCACATCAACCTTCCAGGAGAGGAAAAAGCAGATGCTAAACAATTCTACAACAACACAAACCACGCAACACGCGCCGGCGCAGAAGCCGGATGCTTCACAGCGATTAGAACACGCCCGCCAACGCGTACGGTTCGCGCAAGCGAGCGTAGCAGCAAGCGAGGGCCGGTTGCTTGACTTTGAAACAGCTGAAGATATTAACCGCGCGCTCGTCGCAGTGGCGCGCGATCTGGAAGCATTGACGCTCACGGTGGCCGTGATGCAAAGGAGGATATGTTAATGGCTACAAAGAAACGGCAAACACTCAAACAACGCGCAGAGGCGATCATCAATGATGCGCGTCTCTATGATGAAGACACGCGGCACGCCATCAAGAACGCGCTGAAGAACAAGGCTCATGACCTTGCCGAGCTTGTCAGGCGTGCCGAGCGCGGCGACACGATCCTTGATGGAATTGAGCCACTTGCAGGCCCAGCGCAGAAGGAGGTGGCAGTCAGGGTGCGCAACTTCATCGGAGAATCAATTCCGGACTTCATCCGTGATGCAGTCGTTGACGCCATTGCAGAGGCAGCAGAGCGAACTGGCGCGCCGGAGCCGGAATACCACGCACAGGGCTATGACGTAGACGCGCTCGCCAATCTGTTCGAGGTAGCCGGGCCGCTTTTCTCTTTGCGCCCGCGCACGCCGCAACAGGCACTTGCCGCGCACCTCTCTGCTGTGCTCAAGCATCCTGACACACCCAGCGCGCTCTACAACGCGATGCTTGATGAGTTTGCCACGATGGAAGGCTGTGTTGACTGCCACACCCCGGACATGATCCAGCAAACGTTGGAAGCTTTCAAAAAGCATGAAGCGGCAGAAGAAGATGACGAGACGGAAGATGATGGTGACGCGGAAGACGGGACGGAAGACGATGAGCCGGAGCTATCAGGCCGGACCTTCGACATGGCGAATCTGGCCGTGTTCATCGACACCGTGCTCAAGCATTCTGACACACCCCGCGAACTCTCCGAAGCGATGGTTGATGTGCTTACCATGAAGGAGCGCCATGATAACTGTCGCACTCCGACTATGATCATGCGAACGCTTGAGGCATTCAAACAGCAGGACGCCGAGGAAGAAGCAGAGCAAGCTGGCGGCTGAGTCGAAGGCTTCTGAAGAAACGAGAGGGGCAGGCTGTCAGGGCTTGCCCCTTTACTTTTCAGTATCACGCCCACACGCGCAAGGTAATCAAGGTGCGCAGCGCCTCTGTTCGTCACCCGGATGATGCCAGCTTCTTTTGCCGCTTGACGGACACTCTTGAACTCTCCGTCTTTCATGCGTTGGAGGATGTCTGGATTGTCGCGGGCGATGCGGGCTGTGAGGTAGTCGGCGTTGCTGCTACCATTAAAGCTGTTGACATTGTCAAGTGCTTTACTGTTCCCTCTACCGCCCAACTCTCCCGCTTCGCTTCGTGTGAGTGATGCTTTGGAGACTACGGCTCGCTTCTTCACAATCTCGCAGCTCTCTTTAACGTCAACGCCGATCTCGGCTTTGAGTAAAGGGCGCGGTTTGAACGGCGATTTGCCAGACGGCTTTTTGGGCCTCAGCGTCGTAATCGTGCGTACCCTCAATGCGCAGTTTCGCTAGTTCGCGGAGCTGTCTTTCGCTCTCTGGTTTTTGTCCCAATGGGACAAAAATCTCAGCCACCTCAGCGGCGTTTAGTAATTCATAGACTCGCGTCTTGCTAAACCGCAACTCAGCAACCACGCAAGCACCTACCAGGATACGTGGACTAACTGTGATACTTTTCGACGGGTGCCCGCAAACCGTGCTGCAAGTGGTTAAGCGTTCAAGGCTTGGATGGTGCGCAGTGTGAGAAGCCTTACGAGTAGCCACCCTGAAGCACCTCTCAAAGCCGTCACATAGTGTTCAAGTGTTAAAGGACTGTTAAAAAAGTGCGGTTGACCGCACTTTTTTAACTCTGTGTAAACGTATGCGAGAAGCCTAACGAGTAAGCATCCTTCAGCGCGTGTCCGAAAAGATTCCACTTGTGCGACGTCGCACAAGTTTATCGTTGAGTCCACATGCGCGTGGGCGTGACGTTAAATGTTAAAGGACTGTTTAAAAAGTGCCCTTGAGGGCATTTTTTTAACTCTGTGTAAACCTTAAGTTGAGTCCACATGCGCGTGGGCGTGACACTAAAAAACGGCTCAACCATCGCATCCGCCTGCCTCTAGGACTATACCTCGGCATAGGCGGATTCCGCAGCGGAAACACCTTGCTATTATCCGGCGTAATGCGTGGTATAAGCATCGCCAATGGCTCAGCACATGTAGTACGATTTTACTTATATGGGCAAACCCCGCATGCCTGTCGTTGAAAATGGACATAGTTCGCTGGATTACCTCCGCGCGCCCGCCGGTCGTAGCCACGCCGAGATAAGCCGGCTCCTGCTCGAATCCATCGCCGACTATTCAAGCAGTAATTCGCGGGTCGGGGATCACGTCGAGGAGCACGCCGACGCTACAAGCATTTCCGGTAATGAAGCTTGCTTGAAATGATAATGAAAGCGGACGCAGCCTTTTAAGGCCAGAGCGCAAGCTGTGGTGTGACGCTTTGAAAGGTAAAGTTCTTTCATCACCCGTTTTCAACATTATCAGGACTCGCAAGGGATTGTGGTTGAAGACTGTCTGTAGAAGGGCGTCGAAGGGTAACGCTTAATTCAACTATAAGAGAGCCGCATCAGGGCTATGCTACCCGGCGGGTTGAGCGAACTGTTTGGTTGCGCACCCGCGCCATGATACAAGCTCCTGTGGGTCAAGCGAGGCGCAACTGCACCAGCGATGCACAGGCATGACCTCCGCTTATATCCGGGATGATCACCAACTCCAGCGCCGCTACATTGTCGAGATCCACGACGTAGTCCTCGACCTCGG
>MWWB01000088.1_pt1 | contig 17741 bp, 13 predicted proteins | sample 1047291 | NCBI WGS metagenome assembly MWWB01 (sample SAMN06349976, study PRJNA376086) | soil metagenome | isolation source: MS4-1 sample Antarctic (ecotone) soil | place: Antarctica | reverse complement strand
GGCGCAGACTGACGAATCGCTGTTGATTCCGACAATCAGCTTTGTGCCGAGATGTCTCGCTCGCTCTAATAAGTCTATGTGTCCCGGATGAATTATATCAAAACAACCGTTGGTAAAAACTACTATTTCTTTCATCTAATACAAAGTTTCTTTACTTTTCTGAAAAAACAATATTGCACCTTCGGCTCCGTGCTGGCTAAAACGGATTTGGCATTTATGACAATCGTTTTCCTGTAAAATGAGTAAAAGCCGGTTTAAGTCGTAAAGATACATTGGTATCAAATGCTCTTTTCTTTTCCGTATAAAATTACGAAATTTATAAGTCCACGAATAATCTCTGTAAATCGAAAAGCGAATTTTCTGTGATAAAGACGATTGATTATTAAAATAGGTAAAATGCAAAACTCCGACTCCTTCGTCCGCCAGCATATCAACGAATTTCCTGAAAATCGCTTCGCCAATCTGCGGTTTGATATGTTGAAAGACGATAAATGAATGAATGAAGTCGAATTTGCCGGAAACCTTTGTCAAATCATTGTCGCCTTTGACAAAATCTACGTTATTTAAGTTAAACTTTGCGGAATTCTGCCGGGCTTCCTTCAGCATATTTTCCGAAATATCGACTCCGACTACCGTTTCGCATCTTTTGGCTATCGGCACTGTGATTCTGCCGACTCCGCAGCCGAAATCAACAGCCTTTCGCGGCTCGAAATTCGGTTGAAAGTTATTTTCGATTTCCTGCCAGATTCTTTCGACGTATTCTTCGCCCGATTCAAAAAAATCACTCAAAGCGGCATCGTCTAAATTCTCGCTTTTGAATTTATCAAAGGTCGAGACGGCAAAATACGGATTTGTTTCGCCAAAGTATTCCCACTTTTTTTCTATTTTATCCATTCAGATAGGTTTTTGGTTTGCTTTTGATAAAAAACCAAACTATTAATAAGCCGACTGTCGAAATAAACGCGACTCTTATCAGATACGGAATAATTGTTCCGTAAAAACTTTCGTAGGAGATGCTTGTCAAAAGCATATAAAAAAGAGTCACGCGCCAAAAAGAAAACTCCTGATTTTCAATTAATGCCGCGTAAAAGATGCGAATTACCAAACCGAGGATCATCATTCCCAGAGGGATACCGACGGGACCGTAGTTGCGCAAAAGGTCGCCCATCGGCGTAATGGTAAAAGAATTTTCACTGTAATTGAAATATAAATCGCCGTATTTATGCGAATCCGAAGCGACGGGTTTATCCAGCCAGAGCGGTCTCGGAATAAAAAAGTAAATACTGTCGTTCCAAATATTATTGTCCAACCCGTAGCTTTCTTCAAACGGTGCTAGTTTTTCATAATTCGAGACGACGACGGCGAGCGAGCTGACCGCGTCGAGCCGTTCAGCCATCGCCGTAAAACCTTGTTCAAAACTTTGACCCGCGTCCTGATCCAAAACTTTGTCGAAAGTTCCGAATATATATTCCGTATATTCGTCGATTCCGACTTGTGCTTCACTTTCTTTGACGCTGCGAAAAGTCGTCCCGTAAAATATCCCGATTACAACGGCGCAAGCCAGAACCGTTCCGCCCGCGACCCGATACTTTAACTGGATTTGCCGACCCGAAAAAACAAACGCGCAAACTACCAGAATGCAAATTTGAAGTACTCCTCCGCGGTTTCCCTGATAAGCGGATTTAGTTAGTGAAAGGAAGATTAAAGTCCCGATTATTAGATAATGATTGACATTCAGTCTCTCTGCTCTGAATATGCATAACCATAACAAGAAACTCGCTTCAAACCAGATTAGCGATAAAAGGAAAAGCAGACCATCGTATGCTCCGATGACATCGACTCGCTGGTAGCCGAGTATTCCGTAGACAAATCCGAGGATGACATTTGTCAAACCGATTGCCAGCAGCAGCAGTCCGGGAAATATAACCTGCCCGGCTTCCCATTGCGGATTCGGAAGCCAGCCGTTTATTTTTATTCCGATGTTTCTGCCGGGCGGCAGGAAAAATCCTAAACTCAAACCCGCGTAGCCGACGGCGACAAAAACCAGCGTCAAAGGCAGATTGTATCTTTCATCCTCGACAAAGGTCAGGAAATACGGCTGCGACAAACCACTGGCTAAAATCAGACTGCCCAGGAAAAAAGCCGGAAAAAAATACGACCACGCCGCAAAGACAATCGGATGAAATAAATTAAAACGCCCTTTGTAAAACAGATAAACGCTCGGAGCGGCAATCACCGCGCCGACCAGCAGCGCCCACGGCAGCAGATACATTTGCTTGAACGGGTTGGCTGAATCATCGGTCAAGACCAGCACGCTCAAACCGACCGCAAAAATAATCGCCGCGATAATCAAAATCGGCAGGAGCAGCGCCGTGTTTCTGTCTTTCGGCAAAAAAGCCGGTTGAAATTTAGTTTTGTACATACTCGGTTTTCGGCAGACTGCAAACCGCAATTACTCCGTCGCATAAATGTGGAGAGATTTTAACCGAAACGTCGTTGAAAACATTAAAAAACCAGCGGTTAAACTTTCGATGCTCGTGTCCCAAATCGTAAAACAAAAAATCTCTGACCTGCAAATTCTCTCTTTCAATCGCCAAACTCAGAGTCTTGTATGAATAATACGCGACGTGGTCTGGATGCACCGGCTCTAACGCGCCGCCTCTCCCGCGCAGCCCGTAAATCATAAATCTCATCGCGCTGTAAGCGTTAATGGTCGTGATGACGAGATTTGTCCGGGCATTCATAAACCTTTGAATTCCTTTGAGAAAAAGACCCGGATTGGAGAGATGTTCAATCATTTCGCCGGCGATTATCACGTCGAAGGTTTCATCGAGCCGAACTTCTTCGAGTTTTTCCAAATCCGCCCGAAAAAGATTCTTGACGCCCGCTTCCTCCAAAATGTCGATTCCTTTTTGGTCAAAATCGAAACCGTAAAGCTCTCCGGCAACTTCCGCGATTTCAAAATGCAGCAGCATATTGTTTTCGAGCGATTCTTGGGTATACGGATAATTCGTGCAGCCGAGATGCAGAACTTTTTTCCCGACACACGCTTTTTTTATAAAATCCACTCTTTGGACAAGTTCAAATTTTTTATTCATTTTCCGTTATAGAAGTTTCGCTTTTTGAAAAAATATAATGTAACAATATTTGATGATAACAAAAAAACAATCCGCGAATTGTTTGAAAATTATCTGAAAGAACAAATACAGAATCCATTTATTCCGACTCCGCAGGCTGACTATTAAGCGAAAATTCCGTTAATGCATCTTAATAAATCAGCGTCCCGTTCCCTTATTCACATTTATTCAAGCCTTTCCACTTCGTTATAAATTTGCGGTAAAACCGAAACGGCGTTTTGTTGGCAAATCGACGATAATAATCGTTGTATTGCAGAGAATATAAATAACTAACGTGATTGTTCGTCAATTTATCTAAAATCGCGGCGCTTTTGTGCATCGGGAAATCGCCGATTTCGATGACGAAAACAATGTCGGGCAAGCCGTAAGCGCGAAATTTTACGCCGTTTTTCTCCAGATGCTCGACGCAGGCTGCGATACCGTTGTAAATTATCGGCGCATCGTGAAAAACAATCGCGCCGTTCGTATCCAATACTTTTAGGCAAAACTTAAAATCCGATAAAACGGCTTCGTCCGTATGTTCGCCGTCAATCAGACACAACTGCATTTTTTCAGTAACCTCGGCGGACGAAATCTGCCGCGTGTCGCCGTCAATCGTTTTAATTTTGTCAATCGGCGCGATTTCCGCCAGCAGTTCGAGCATTCTCGCCGTCGAGTTATTCAAATATGTGTAGTCGACGCCGCGATTGTCCGGCTGTTGAAGCGGACGTTTGTCAATCGAATAAACGCGGGCGCATTTCGCGTCCTGAAGATGCGGCTGAATGCTTCCGCCCAGGTAAGAACCGATTTCCAGATAGTTATAATCCGGCGCTAATTCGCGCGCCGCCAACTGGCAGGCAAGCAGTGACTGCTTGTCGTTTTCGGTCGACTGACTATTAATTTTCTCGAAAATCTTAATATCGAGATTCGAGATTGCCTGTTCAAAATCGCTCATTATCTTTACTGCGTCGGGCTTTCGATTTTTTGAAAAATATGATGTGCAAGATTTAATGATAACAAAAAACTCCGGCTTTACACGAACGCTAATTATCGAAAGTCCTATGTTAATAACGGCTTAAAAGTTTTTTGAACAAAAGTTTTTCATCCTCGCTGACAAAGCCCATTATCCAAACCATAAAAAAATATACAAACGCGCCGACGACGGTTGCTCCCGCCAAAACCAGCCAGCTTTCGGAGTAGCTTTGAATGATAAATCGCTCGGTCAAAGCCGAAGCAGCGGACGAAACAGCCAAAATAGAGATGACTTTAATCCAAAACTTTACTTGAACTTTTTTAAAAAACCACTTCTCGACATAAAAAATAGACAGGAAGATGGTTGAATATCCCGCCATCCGACCAATCGCAATTCCGAGACTGCCAAAATTCGGAGTCAATCCAATCATCAAGGAAACGCTAATAATCAAGCATACCAAAAAAAGTAAAAAGTTATAATTAGGATAACCCAAGCCTTCGGTCATTTGCCAGGAAACCGTCTGAATCGCCACCAGGCTGAAGGTAATAGTGTGAACTATCAATAACATCCAAGCCCTGTCCGCAAATTCGGGCGTCATCCAGAGCGACAAAAAAAATCTGCTTTCGACTATTATCGTAGTTCCGAAAAAAGCGACGAACAAAATTATAATTTTCGTCGCTTTGGTGTAGAGCCGCAGAAGTTTTTCCCGGTCTTCGTTTAACTCGCTGGCAAGCGGAAAAATGACAATCATCAAACTCGAAACAAAAGCGTGAATATAGATGGCAAGCATCATCGGGACAACGTAATAAGTCAAACTTTCCGCGCCCAATTGCCGAAATATCCAGCCTCGCTCAAAAAACAGCAAAAGGTTGGCTAAAATTTGATAGCCGATTACTCCGTAACTGTATTTAACAATCAATTTTAGCGTTTCCGGTTGAAACTTGAAACGTAATTTGAATTCAGGAACGAGTCGTTTCGCGCTTATCGCAAAAACCGCGCAGGTCAGGCAGGTAACCGACAAATTCCAGACGAACAAACTTATCAATTTATATCCCGAAATTGCCAGAATGAGATTACCCGATAATAAAGCGAGGTTATAAAAATTAAAGATTTTTGAATAAACATCGAATCGGTGAATTCCCTGCAAAACGGAGTTAAAAATCTGGCTGAGCATCGAAAAAAATATAATCGCGGAAGCTATGTAAAGCGCTGTCACGGATTTACTTTGCGATTCAACATCAATTTTTAAAACGAATAAAACCAGCCAGTTGGCAAAAAAACAAATTACCGAAACACTAAAAAGTCCGACGACTAAATTTATAAAAAAAGCGGAAGAAATTAAATCGGGAATTTTTTCGTTTTCCCCTTTTGCCCGATACTCGGCGATATATTTCGTGATGGCGCGTCCGAAGCTGAAATTGAACGAATAGCCGACAAAACCTAAAACCAGCGCGTAGATGCCGTAATCCTGGTCGCCCAGAGATTTGACGATAATGGGCGTGGCGATAAAACTCAATCCCATCGGCAAAATCCAGGTCGAAAATCCATATAAAACATTTCTGAAAATGCTTTTGCTTGTTTCAGATTGTCTATCTTCCATTCCGTTATACGATTTTCCGGTGATTTTTATACGATTCCAGCCTTTGATTCGGCATATTTTGATGCTTGCTTTTTATATCAAGCCTTTAAGTTTTGAAGTTTTCTTTGATAGATTTGATTGTTTGATTTAATCCATCCGTCAAAGAGATAGTTGGCTGCCAGTTTAAAAATTTTTCTGCTTTTGTGATGTCGGCACATGTATTATGTAATTCTGAAAGCGACGCTTTGCGCGCACCGATTTTCAGCAATGAAGCGTCTGCTCCGCTTATTTCCCAAACTTTTTCGGCGATTTCTCTCAAAGGAAATGCCCGACCGCTTCCGATATTAAAAACTTCCCCTTCGATGTCCGGTGTCCGAATCGCGCTCATAATTGCCCGTACAAAATCTGAAATAAAAATATAATCCCGCATTTGTTTGCCTTCGGACATCTCAAACGCCCTGTTTTCGAGCGCGCATCTAATTGCATCCGACAAAAACATACCTTTCGGCTGCGCCATTCCGTAAACCGTAAAAGGACGCAAGATAATCACCGGCAATCCCTCATTTTTATACATTTCGAGCGCAAGATTTGTCATCTCGGCTTTGGAGACGGCATACGGCGAATTCGGTTGAAGCGGTAAATTCTCATTTTGCGGAATCGGCTGATAACCATATTCGTCAGCGCTTCCGAACAAAATAATTTTTTTTACTCTTGCCGCGAGAGATGTTTCTAAAAGATTTTTAACCGCTTGATAATTTATCCGATACACGGCTTTACCGTTTGTGTCTTCCAAACCGAGAGTGGCGGCTGAGTTTATTATTAAAGTCGGACGAAAATCTAAAATAAAACTCTCTGTTGCAGAGTAATCCGTTATATCGAGTTCGACTAAAGTGGTTTTTTTCCTTAGGTTTTCGGGAAGTTTATGTCTAACCTTATTTCTTGTTAAAACCGTCGGAGAGCAACCTGAACCAAGCAATTCCGACACTAAATTCGAGCCGATAAATCCTGTACCGCCGATTATCAAAGCCCTTTCAAAAATTTCATTTATCATATTTGACGAAATATAATTATTAATCTTTTTTTGGTTTTCGCATTATATGAAAAATACGATAAATAAATCATCTCTAAATCAAATAATATCTTTACTATCTTATTTGTTAAGTTATTTATTATCCAATGCCTTTTCATAAAGTTCGAGCATTATTTCCCCCAATTTTTTGTCATTAAACTTTTCGATAACCTTTACTCGCGCGTTATCACCGAGTTCCCGGCGCAAAGAATCCTCGCGTAGTAGATTTTCAATAGCATTTTCCAACATTACGGAATTGTTCGGCTGGATTAAAAAACCGGTTTTCAGATGCTCGACCGCTTCCGGTATTGCGTCCGTATCCGAAGCAATACAGCACTTTCCCAACGCCATCGCTTCGATTAACGCAACGGGCAATCCTTCTTCTAAACTCGGCATGACAAATAAATCTGCGGCTGAAAGAAAATTGAGCAAATCCGCACGCTGGCTGCCGATTTCTTCGGCTGGAAAAAATCGAAAATGTTCGTCTAAATCGTAGGACTTCACTCTTTCCAAAGTTTCCGGGCTGAGCGGTGCAGTGCCGAGCCAGTAGAAAAAAATATCTTTTCGGGTTCTTACTAATTTTTTTAAGGTGTCCAATAAAATCCAGCAGCCTTTCCGTTCGATAAACTGTCCGACATTGCAAAGCCAGAATTTATCGGTCGGCAAATCATATTTTTCGGCAATTTCTTTTCGGCTCGGTTTAGATTTCAGATTTTCGTCAATCTCGGCTAGATTGATGCTTGAGTATGCGACTTTAATTTCATTATAAATTTGCGGTGAAATATATGATTGCAGGCTATCTTTGACTTTCTGATTTGAGGCTGCCAAATGAAAATTTTCAAATCCGGTAAGAATACCGAATTTTACCTTCCATAAAATTTTGCGCCAATTAGAGATTTTCGGTAAGGGCGTATGAAATGTTAAAAAAATGTGCGTTTTGAATACTAAATAAACGAGTAACGTAAAACTTGACCAGGGGGCGACATCAATATGCACAATAGAATTTTTTAAATCCTGCTGCGCCAGATGTTTAGCCAAGCTCAGATTACAAAAATAATCGTTTATTCGTCTTTGGATTCTGCGTCCGACGGTGTCCGCTCTCGCTAAATCCATTTTACCTTTGAAAAATTCAAATTCTATGTTGTTTGATTTTAGATAACTTAAAAGTTTTTCGGCAGAATTTTCTGGCAGAATTACTTTAACCCGATGATTTTGCGAAACGAAACGCATTATTGATAGGAAATAAATCTGTGCGCCGCCCCATTCTAAGTAATTCCAGACATAGTAAAATCGGCTTGAACTTCGATTCGAGAGATTGTTTTTTTCTTGAAACTTCAAGTGATTTATAAAGTGTCGACAAAATGACTGTTAAAGTTAATTCTTAGGAAAATGGTCAATTAACTCAAAATTATAAATGCTTGCTTTGATTTATACCAATGGGTTTATAATTTTGCTGAAAAATTATAAGTTAGATATTGCCCTTGTTAAAAAAATTAAACGTCTTACGAAATACGAATTTTGCAACAAAACAATTTTGCAACATTAATGTCCATCAAAATCAACCCTTGTTCATTAGAAAGATTTAGCAGACAAATTTCATCAATCAAATTTTCAATCACAATGCGTTTATTTTCATTGCAGAATCTTCGCTTATTCGGTTTCTATTTATTTTTAATCGCTTTTGCTTGTCTCCCGATTTGGAGTGTCGAAAGATTTATCAATCAGGACGGCTCGCCGCACGTTTATAATACTCATATTATGCTTGAATTGCTCAAGGAAAATCCAAATATTACGCAATTCTACGCGCTCAATCCTGTTCCGATTCCGAATTTAACCGGTTATTGGTTGCTTGCCGGATTGTTGGTTTTTTTATCGGTGGCGACGGCTACAAAATTGGTTGTTACTCTTACCTTTGCCGCTTTCGTAGCGGCAGTCGGCTGGCTGCGCTTCCAAACCGCCGGGCGCGAAGATTTAAAAACGAGTTTGCTGCTCGGCGCGACTCTGGCGTTTAACTGGATGTGGTTTCTTGGATTTCATAATTTTATAATCGGAGTCGTCGGCTTTATATTCACGCTCGGTTTGTATTGGCAGTGGCGGGAAAATTTAAATCTTCGACGCAGTTTTGTTTTATCAATCCTGCTCATCTTCGTTTTTTTTAGTCATTTAATCAGTTTTTTAATTCTCTCCGCGAGCCTCTTGATTTTAAGTATCTTTGTTTCGCGGTCGATTCTAAAGCGAACTTTGATATGGATGTCGGCGGCATTTCTGCCGGTTTTCCCTTTTGTTATCGGCTACAAATTACTCAGCGAAACGGCGGGCGGCGGTTTGTCTCCCGTTTGGCAGCATTTATCAAATCCCCTTTCTATGTCGAATTGGATTTTGCAATTGCAAGCCGCCGACCCATTTCTATTGCTGAGCCATAAAGCTTTACCTTTTATAGAAACCAATTCGATTGTCTTTGCTTTTTTCTCGCCCGTTTTATGGCTGGCGGCGGCTTTGTTTTGTTTATTACTGGGAAGTTTTATCCGGCAAAAAAGCGCTATTTTTTCCGGTCGGTATTTGCCGTTTGCTTTACTGACGACTTTTTCAATTATATTTTGGATATTTGCGCCCGACGATTTCGGTAAATCGCACGGCGCGTTTTTACGCGAGCGAGTTTTGTTATGCGGTTTGGTTTGTTTTGTCCCGCTTTTTAGAACGGAAATTTCTCCGCGTTTAAAAAAAACGGCGCAAGTTTGTTTAGTTTTTATCATAATTTTTCAAACGGCAACACTCTGGGAATATGCTTTATGGGCTAATAAATTGGGGCGGGAATATCTCGCGGCAGGACAGGCAATTGAAAATACTGATTCGCTCGGCTCAATCGTTTTGATTGAAGATGGCTGTCGTTTTAAGGCAAATCCGCTTACGAATATGAATACGCTGCTCGGTGTCGGTAAAAACACTCGCGTTTGGGATAATTACGAAATCGGGTATTATCTGTTTCCGGTAATCGCGCGAAATTCGGCAGACCGTCAATTTGTTTTCGACTTTCGTGAAAGTAATACAATCAACCTCTGCAATCCGTCTGAAATCGATGAAAAATTTTCTCGACTGGATTCTTTGTTAAATTTGCACCACGATAAAATCAAGGTAATGCTGGTGTGGAACGGCGACGAGCGTGTTCACTTTATTTTGTCCAAGTGGTATGAGGATAAGCCTTATTTTCAAAACGGCAGAGTTGCTTTGTTTCATCACCGCTGAAGTTATAATTAACTTTTTAGGCGGAAACTAAAAAACCTGGTCTTATTTAAGCGAAATTATTTATTCGTTTTTGTTGTAAATTTCAGAGTCTTAGCCGAAAGAGTAAAGATATAAACCAAAAACCCCAAGAAAGCCTGCGTTTTACTCGGTGCGGATTCCCAACGCGCAACAAACTGACGTTGTAGATTTGAAGGATGCCGTCGGTTTTGGAACAGAGTTCGCAAAACTTCGCGTTTGGAAGATTGATGAAGCGGTTTTGGGTAAGTATTCGGCTCGCACCAGACATAAGATTTCGGCTCGATTAGTAATCTCCAGCTTTTTCTTTTCATCCGCACGAGGTATTGAATATCGCCCCAACCGTGCGGAAATTTTTTCTCGTCCATCAAGCCGCATTCACGAATCGCTTCGACCGGAAACAAAACGCAGTTTCCTGCCATTCCTTCAACTTCAAAGGCTTCGGGCGGAAAATCAAAAACCGTCGCATCTTCCGGCTGAAACCAACCGCCGACCGAAGTTTTCCATTTAAAATCGACTTGAAAAACTCGGTGTGGCTCGTTCCACAACAACAGAAGCGCGCCGACGACGGAACGCGGATTCGTTTCGGCAGTTTTGACGAGTCTCTGTAAAAACTGCTCGTGAAAAACCGCGTCGTCATTCATCGTTAGGATATAATCGGGATTTTTTTCGAGCGAAATCCCCTTTCTATGTCGAATTGGATTTTGCAATTGCAAGCCGCCGACCCATTTCTATTGCTGAGCCATAAAGCTTTACCTTTTATAGAAACCAATTCGATTGTCTTTGCTTTTTTCTCGCCCGTTTTATGGCTGGCGGCGGCTTTGTTTTGTTTATTACTGGGAAGTTTTATCCGGCAAAAAAGCGCTATTTTTTCCGGTCGGTATTTGCCGTTTGCTTTACTGACGACTTTTTCAATTATATTTTGGATATTTGCGCCCGACGATTTCGGTAAATCGCACGGCGCGTTTTTACGCGAGCGAGTTTTGTTATGCGGTTTGGTTTGTTTTGTCCCGCTTTTTAGAACGGAAATTTCTCCGCGTTTAAAAAAAACGGCGCAAGTTTGTTTAGTTTTTATCATAATTTTTCAAACGGCAACACTCTGGGAATATGCTTTATGGGCTAATAAATTGGGGCGGGAATATCTCGCGGCAGGACAGGCAATTGAAAATACTGATTCGCTCGGCTCAATCGTTTTGATTGAAGATGGCTGTCGTTTTAAGGCAAATCCGCTTACGAATATGAATACGCTGCTCGGTGTCGGTAAAAACACTCGCGTTTGGGATAATTACGAAATCGGGTATTATCTGTTTCCGGTAATCGCGCGAAATTCGGCAGACCGTCAATTTGTTTTCGACTTTCGTGAAAGTAATACAATCAACCTCTGCAATCCGTCTGAAATCGATGAAAAATTTTCTCGACTGGATTCTTTGTTAAATTTGCACCACGATAAAATCAAGGTAATGCTGGTGTGGAACGGCGACGAGCGTGTTCACTTTATTTTGTCCAAGTGGTATGAGGATAAGCCTTATTTTCAAAACGGCAGAGTTGCTTTGTTTCATCACCGCTGAAGTTATAATTAACTTTTTAGGCGGAAACTAAAAAACCTGGTCTTATTTAAGCGAAATTATTTATTCGTTTTTGTTGTAAATTTCAGAGTCTTAGCCGAAAGAGTAAAGATATAAACCAAAAACCCCAAGAAAGCCTGCGTTTTACTCGGTGCGGATTCCCAACGCGCAACAAACTGACGTTGTAGATTTGAAGGATGCCGTCGGTTTTGGAACAGAGTTCGCAAAACTTCGCGTTTGGAAGATTGATGAAGCGGTTTTGGGTAAGTATTCGGCTCGCACCAGACATAAGATTTCGGCTCGATTAGTAATCTCCAGCTTTTTCTTTTCATCCGCACGAGGTATTGAATATCGCCCCAACCGTGCGGAAATTTTTTCTCGTCCATCAAGCCGCATTCACGAATCGCTTCGACCGGAAACAAAACGCAGTTTCCTGCCATTCCTTCAACTTCAAAGGCTTCGGGCGGAAAATCAAAAACCGTCGCATCTTCCGGCTGAAACCAACCGCCGACCGAAGTTTTCCATTTAAAATCGACTTGAAAAACTCGGTGTGGCTCGTTCCACAACAACAGAAGCGCGCCGACGACGGAACGCGGATTCGTTTCGGCAGTTTTGACGAGTCTCTGTAAAAACTGCTCGTGAAAAACCGCGTCGTCATTCATCGTTAGGATATAATCGGGATTTTTTTCGAGCGCGGCGGAGATACCGCGATTTGTTCCGGCGGCGTAATGAAGAGTTCCGTCGCCTTTGATTATTTGAACTTCAGGGAAATCTTTTTGAATCGCTTCGCTTGTGCCATCAGTGGAATCGTCATCGACAACAATAATGTGAACTTCCAGATTTTTGCGGTCAATCCGATGCAAACTCCGCAGACCTTGTAAAGTTATTTCGCGGCGGTTATAGACTGGAATTACAAGCTCGATTTTTTTTGGCTGCGGCACGTCTTTTTGTTTTTTTATTGAGCGGCAATCTGCGAAAACTTGTTTTCGTCGGCGATTTTCAGGCGAACTTGTTCTTCAATCCACCCGTAAGTTCTTTTCAATCCGTCTTCGAGTGAAATTTCAGGCTCCCACCCTAGGACTTCACGCAGTTTTGTATTATCGGAATTACGTCCGCGCACGCCTTGCGGTCCGTCAATGTGGTTTTTTGTAATTTTTATATCTGCAATTTCAGCAATAATATCGGCAAGCCCGTTAATCGTAATCATTCGGTCTTGACCTAGATTTAGAGGCTCGTGAAAATCCGAACGCATCAGGCGATAAATGCCTTCTACGCAATCTTCGATATAACAAAATGAACGGGTTTGTTCGCCGTCGCCCCAAATATCGATTTCCTTTTTGCCGGTCAATTTTGCCAGCGCGATTTTACGACATAATGCTGCCGGTGCTTTCTCGCGCCCGCCTTCCCAAGTTCCCTTTTCACCAAAAATGTTGTGAAAACGGACGGTGCGCGTTTCGACGCCGTAATCGCTGCGATAATGCATACAAAGAATTTCGGAAACTAATTTTTCCCAACCGTAAGCGTCCTGCGGTTGCGCCGGATATGCGTCTTCTTCTTTGAGCGGCTTTACGTCGGCTTCTTCCTGAAGATATTCAGGATAGATACAAGCCGAGCTTGTATAAAGATAGCGTTTCACATCGTTTGTCTTCGCCGCTTCGAGCGTGTGTAAATTGATAAGTGAATTGTTATAGAGAATCTGAGCGTGATGATTCGAGATAAAACCCATTCCGCCCATATCGGCGGCGAGTGCATAAACTTCTTCGACATTTCTGGTTGCCTGCAAACAATTGTCCCAACGGCGCAAGTCTAAAATCTCGAATTCGTCCGCGTCCGTTTCGCTGAATTCAGGAAACTTCAAGTCAACCCCGCGCACCCAAAAACCTCTTTTTTTCAAAAAAGCAACAAGATTACTTCCGATAAAACCGCCCGCACCCGTTACTAAAACTTTTGTTTGTTCGCCCATACGTATTCTCTAATAATTCCTACTTTTTCAAATGAATCAAAAAATAAAATTTTATTCACCATCCTGATTGTAGCTATCTCGATGATAATAGCTTTGATAATAATAACTGTTGTCTTGCGAACGGAGATTGACGTTGTTTAGCACGACACCGAAAATTTTCGCGCCGATGTCCTGCAAAAGATGGCGTGAACGCCGCACAACCTGGCGCGAGCTTTTTCCCGAATGAACGACTAGAATAACTCCGTCAACCATCGAAGCTATCAAAACTCCGTCGGTAAAAGAAGCAATCGGCGGCGAATCCACGACGACGTGCGTAAATTTACTCTGTAAAATTTTCAATAATTCAGCCATTTGTGTCGAGCCGATAAGTTCTGCCGGATTTGGCGGAACAGGTCCCGAAGGAAGTAAATTCAGCTTTGAATCGTTGTCGTATTGAACTGTGTTCAAAATATCATCGTTGGAAAGCTCACTGGAGAGCAAGGTGCTTAAACCTTCGGCATTACTGATATTAAAGACTGAATGAAGTCGCGGGCGACGCATATCAGCATCGATAATTAAAACTTTCGCGCCGGTTTGCGCCAGGCTGATTGCGGTATTAACGGCGGTCGTCGTTTTTCCTTCAGCCGGCAGACTCGATGTAATCAAGAGCGACTTCGGCGCGTGTCCGGCGGTCGAGAGCAAAATCGAAGTTCTCAATTGCCGATACGCCTCCGCTAGAGACGAGCGCGGATCCATATGGATTAAAAGTTCAGAGTTTACTTTAGGTTCTCCGTCGTCGGTTGCCCCGACCAGCAATAGCTTGCGTTTAGTCATCGAATCAATCGTCGGAATAACAGCCAGAGCCGGAAGCTGCAAATAACTCTCGACTTCTTCGCTGGTTCGGATGGTGTCATCAAGATATTCGAGAAAGAGCGCAAGTCCCATCCCGAAAAGCGTGGACAAAAACATCGCTGCTAAAACTGTCGTCAAGCGTCTCGGCGCAATCGGCGTTTCTGGCGGAATTGCGAAATCGGCGACACTGATGTTGTTATCAGTTCCGACGGCAATCACATCATTTTCTCGCTGTTGCTTTGTTAGATTTTCCAAAAATCCATTCTTCGTTTCTATGTCCTGTTGAAGCAGGCGCAACGAAACGCCCGATTGATTTTGACCTTGCGCTTGATTATACTGCTCGTTAAAAGCAGCCTTTACACTGTCTTCTTGCGCTTTAGCCTTCTGATAATTCGTCTTTAAGGTATTTAAAATATCCTGGCTTGTTTTATTGCGAAATTCTTTCAGGTCTTTTTGATTCCTTTCCGTTACCTTTGCAATATCATCTTTGAGAGACTTGATTTGCCGGTCGTATTCTCTAACTTCAGGCGCTTTCTCAAGATACTCTTCCAAAGCCCTTGCACGAGTTGCATTTAGGTCGGAAATTTTCTTTTGCGTATCGTTCACCAATTGGCGAATATCATTCTCTCTCTCTGTGATAAACCGCACCATTTCAACTTCTGTTTGAGCCTTTAAACCTTCCGGCGAATTTCTTACCGAATCATATTTCGCCTGGGCGTTCTTACGTTCATTTTCCGCTTCGAGCAATTGTTTGTTCAATCCTGAAAGACGGTCTAAAACAATTGTCTGCTCGTCATTGGTTTTAAGAATTCCGGCGGTTTTAGTTAATTCAAACAACTTGTTTTCGCTGCTTTTTATCTCGGATTGAAGCTGGGCAACACGTTCCTGCAAAAAATCGTTTGTCTTGCGGTTCGTGCCGGAGCGTTTTTCCTGATTGGATTTGGCGAACACTTCGGCAATGCCATTAACGATTAATGCGGCAAATTCCGGTTCGGTATGTTTATAGGAAATATCTATTAAGCGCGTCTCTTTGAAAGCCACTCTTGATTCTCTGCGAGGTTCGACACCAAAATCTTTTCTGATAATTTTAATATACGGCGCGAGGCGTGCGGCTTCAGCAATTTCTTCAGAAGATGCAAGCGTGGTACTGGCGGAAATAGAAACTTCGTCAACGCCTTTTGTCTCTTTTTTCTTCAAATCGCTCACCAAACCGACGGCTTTTAGCAAACCTCTCAAGGTCGAAACCGAATCTTCGGTTTTCGCCTTTTGAAATTCCTTATTACTGTCCAAGCTCAAATCCTTAATCACCCTGCGCAAGAGAGTTTCGCTGGTTAGCAATTGCAGTTGAGTATTAAAATAAGACGGGTCCTGATTAGATACCGGCGAGCGGCGGTCGCTCATTGCTAAATCCTGATTATTTTGCTCTAAATCTACCTGTACCACCGCGTTTGCCTGAAATATATCTGGTTTCCGCGCCATATAAATCGCGGCTAAAGTCGTCAATAAAACGGTAATCCCGATGACCAGCCACAATCTTTTACGAATTGCCCGCCAATAATCAGCTAATTGAAAACCATCGGGAGCATTAAGCTCCCGGTATGCTCCATAACCGCCGTTAGTCGAGGGAAGCTGCGATTCAAACGGACGCTCGATTTCAACCGTTTCAACTTTTTTCTGTATTATTTCACGACTTTCTTTCATATAAATTACGGAAATCTATAAAAGATGTTTCCTAATCCGCCCGTTATGGCTTTTAACAACCCGTTACGAATAGACTTGACCTTATCCGTTCCCACATCAACAATGTCGTTTGCTTGTAACTGTGGGTCAGGAATTTTTTTATCTCGAATATCTTTAAGATTAAATACTAAGTCCGTCTTAGGCGAATTTCCCGTTGCTTGTCTCTGGATAACAACTTTATTAGTTTTGGCAGTCGCGTCGAGTCCGCCGGCAAAGGCAATCGCCTGTGTTAGAGTAACCGGCTCGTTGAGCGGAACTTTCGCAGGCTTGAAGACATTCCCCACTACATAAGCTTCTTCGGATTTTAGAACGGAAATAATATCGCCCGGCTGCATCCAAGGATTTTGTTTGCCTTCGAGAACATCTCTTAAGCTAAAACTTAAAAACTCAAAATCATCTTTTTCATTCGGTGTTTCAACATTTTCTTTGCATCCTGCAACGCTGCCGATTCTGGCAACCTGTATTTTTCCACCGGCAAATTCTACGTCCTGCCCGCCCGCTAAAGAAAGTAGTTCTAAGAGACGAACGCGACGATTTAGATAAAAACTTCCCGGTTTTTGCACCGCGCCGATTACGGCAAATCCCTGCGATTTTTGGTCGCTGACCCGTACATTAACGAATGGATTACGCAAATAGTTTTTGTAAAGAGCGGTTATATTATCCTTTAACTCTCCTTCTGTTTTGCAAATCGCCACAATTGGTTGGTCAATGCGTGGTAGGTAAATTGTTCCGTCAGGATTGACGGCAACGTTTTGTGAAAGTTCGGGATGACGAAAAACGTTGACTTCAACCGTATCTTGGTAACCGATGCGATAGCGTTCGTTTTTGGTATCATTGTAAGAATTTTGATTGCTCGTTACACCAACATTTTTCTGAACTTCATAATTCTCGTTTTTTTCAATTTGCGGCAGAGTGATTTTTTTCTCCGTTGTCGAATCGCTTTTTCCAATCGGCTTGGTAATTTCCGTGCTTTGACCAAAAGTTTCGTAAGTCGAGAGGTTGAACAAAAATATAACGATAAACAATAACGAAATAGTTTTTACTGGTTTCATAACAATTAGCTCCAAATTTTATCTTAAAATAGGAAGGAATTTTAGCCTTTGATTCCGCTTGACCGAGAAAAGTTTATAACGATTAATGAATATCCGAATTAAATTAAGTCTATAAAAAATTCATCTTACCAAAAATTGCAAAAAAGAAACAATCATAACTTCTGAAAGTTAAAGTTTTCAATTTTCGACTTTTAGCTTAAACTTTAATGTTCGAGGTTGAATCTCAAATAATTTATGCAAAATTCTACGCCGATGCTTCGGCAATATCTCGAAATAAAAAAACAATATCCCGGAACTTTATTGTTTTTCCGTTTGGGTGATTTTTACGAATTGTTTAATGAAGATGCCGTCATCGGCTCGCGCGAACTTGATATAACGCTTACCGCGCGACATAAAGACTCGAAAACTCCGATTCCAATGTGCGGCGTGCCACATCACGCGGCAGCCGGTTACATTTCGCGGCTAGTCAAAAAAGGTTACCGTGTGGCAATTTGCGAACAAGCCGAAGCAGCGGGACAAGGTATTAAATTAGTGAAACGTGAAGTTGTTCGCGTTATTACGCCCGGAACGGCAATTGACCCGCAGATTGTCGAAT
>MWWB01000087.1_pt1 | contig 17744 bp, 23 predicted proteins | sample 1047291 | NCBI WGS metagenome assembly MWWB01 (sample SAMN06349976, study PRJNA376086) | soil metagenome | isolation source: MS4-1 sample Antarctic (ecotone) soil | place: Antarctica | reverse complement strand
ATAACGTTGTAAGTCGGTTCGTCCAGTTACGACAGCTTTGAGGTAAGCCCGTATCACGTTGACGCGATCGCTGTGTCCCTTCATCGCTTCTAGCATCCAGTCAATCACTGGCTGACAGCCAATAGCCCGACCAGACCAAGAATAGGGCAAACACCATAACAGCCGATGACCTGGGGCATGAGGCAACAATTTATTACTCGCCACTCCTAACACCCCGTCTTCTAAAGGTATTAAACCCGGCGTTTCATGCCATTCGTGTACTTGTAAATAAGCTTTCATCAAGCTTACGGTGTGAGACACGAATGGGAAGCTGTATTGTCCAGCAATGTCAGCACGGGATTCTAGAGCAGCAATCACAATGGCGTTGACTGCTTCGTCAGGAATTTCTGACCAAACGCCAAAGATTTTGGCTGAGTAACGATACCAAAGTTTAAGCTGTGTATTCCACGCTAGTTCGTGGCGATAGCGTTCAGCTAGTTCACGGGCGATCGCGGCTGGCTTTGGCGGTTTTTTGCCATTGCTAGGAGAAACTGGCTCATTTTGGCGGACTAGCAGCGCCCGACTAATCTCAATTTCTAACTGCTCGATGATTTGATCTGCATTCATACCAGAAGAATGGACAATATTATAAATATCGCCTTTCTCTGGAAGGTCTGCCCATAGATTTGTTAGTTCAATGGCGATCGCGGGAATGCCTGCTTTAATACACGCCTTTAATAGTTTGTCTGCGGATTTGCGCCCCGTCTCGTCATTGTCAGGGCAGATAACAAATAGTTTTGGTTTATTGGCAATCAAGAAATTAACAATTTCCTGAACGTAAGAACCCTCACCGCCTTGATTGCAGAAGTTAGTCAGTCCTAATTGACGCGCGACTTCTATTCCCTGTTCGCCAGGATTGTAAAATACAACTTCTGCCGCTCCAGACGCGATCGCGTCCCGTACTTCTGCTTGCCGATAAAGTGACCAGAGCTTTGAACCTTTACCGCGATCTGACCACCAACCCTTGTCGCCCTGGTTGGGATGATGGGGTTCTACCCAATGCTGGGGTCGAATCTCTTTAGTATCGCGTCCGCTTCGCCCGTAGACTGGACGGCGATCGCTCCATTGCTTACGATCTACCTTGCCTAGGGGTTCTCCTGTCTCAGGATCGGGGTAGAGATATTCAATCAATTGCTCTGACTCACTGCCTACCGTACTAAGAGTTACCCACTGCGGCGAGTCGGTTTTGGGATCGAGTGTTAGAGGTAAGATTTCCTCTGGACTAGGCAAGCTACCGCGCTGACGGCTTCTACCCTCTCTGGCAAAAATGCCCCGTCCGTCTTTGGCTTCGCCTGTCCTTACCCAACCACTGGGAGCGCGATCGCTCTTGCCACAGAGTACCGCATCAGAATTTATATGAAAGCACCAATGGTCGGAATCGCATAACGGGCAAGGATTTGTCGCTGATGCTTCTATACCGTTACTATTGAGTGCGGAGTCTTGTTTTTTGATTGAACTTTGAAAGGTTGATATTATAAGATTGTCATCTGTGGAGTTTGTCGCTCCATAAATTTGACGCATAAAAATACTCCTATTTAGTTGGGGGTGGTGAATAGCTCAATCCCTCGCCTCGTCATCCTGTTAGCATCGGGATGTTTTGGCATTTAGGGTGTTGAGAGGGTTTCGTTTACAGGGTTTGGAGTGCTGCTATCGGTCTGCAAACTTCAGGCAGCGCTCGTTAACTCTAAAAGTTAACTAAAATATCAAACTGCAAAACCCCAACAGCTTAGGCTGCTGTGGGTTTTGTAGTTTTAAGGTATTGTCGAATCGCATCTCTTGCTAAAGCAGTTTTACTAATTCTTTGGCGTTTGGCTTCTGCCAAAACTTTGTTGTAAGTGTCGATGTCAAGGCGAGTTTGGATATGCTCGGTTAAGACCTCAGTATCGTTTAGTCGTTGGGCTACCATTGTTTAATTAAATGCAACTAGGGGTTTACTCTTGAAATCAAAAAAAGGTCTGGGTTGTAAAAGAATACTGTAGATATATATAGTGGGCAAGAATTGAAATTTTTAGAGTTTTGCGCTATAGGTGAGCTTTTGAGCGATCGCTGCATCCCTAAGTTTCTGCCGTCTCGCCTTGCGCGGTTCAACTTGAGCCTGTTTTGGTCGTGGGGTGCTTGTATCGAGTGCCTAGTTTTTGGTCAGAAAATTTGTCATGATTTTACTTTTAACCCGTCTGCTTAAGAATTTTTGCTGCTTGCTTAATTCCAGTTGAACATGACTTTTGCCTGCTTTTTTGAAGTGGAGAGGATAGCGGCATTATTTCATAATTCTTTACATTCCTTTTTTGTTTTGTGAGCCAATGGGTCGCCCTTTAGGATGTTTTTTGTTATTAATTAAACTAATTGACTTTTTTCCAACAGTAGATTTAGTCTCTTGCCCATTTATTAAAACGGACAGTTGGTAGGTACTCCCTCCGAGTAGACGGTTGTAATAACTAAAGCTATTAAGAAATTCCATACAATGATGCTTTAAGTCTTCATCTTGGTTCTCAAGTGCTGTTTTAACGCTCTCTGCGATTAATATATTCAGAAAGTATTCGCCCCAATAATGGTCAGGCGAAATTTTCTCTGTATCTAGCAATCCATGCCTGAGAGCTTTCTTATAAATTTTGATAGAGTCAGAGTTCCTAGTTGTCACACTATCTTTAGATAAAAGCTTCCCATTTTCTCTAGTAGTTGGAAAACCTGTTAAGAGTCCAGAATGCTTGATTCGCTGCTGGCAGTTTGAATACTCTACTAAGAACCAAATATGTTCAAAAGAGGGAATTAGGGTAAACAATTTTGACTTGCCGTAGACCTGGTAGCATAAACTTCGTATTGCTAGGGAAAAATCAGCATCAGGTTTTACTCTTAAATCATCCGTAAAATGAATTATTAAGCGTAAGTTTTCCCGTTCAGAGGCATTCATCTCAACAAGAGAATAATTTAGCCATACAGAAAAAGAACAATAAAACTTCCTTAGTCTGATTAAATATTCTTGCTCCTTTGGATAAGCCAGCACGATTGGAAGACGAGGCCATAATTGAATTTCTCCAATAAAGTCTTGCGTTGTCCAAGCTTCAGGATTAGAGAATTTTGTGCCATTAAAAGGAGTTAACCAAAAGTCATCGAAATATTGATTATTCATTTAATTAACTGGGCAATGAAGTATGAAGCGATCGCACACTTCCGTGCGATCGCATTATTTCCTAAGCTAAAAGTGGCACGGGTTCAAATCCAGGTAGCATTTTGGCAATCCCGTGCCTCGTCGTTAAACCGCTCAATACTTCCCCAGTCTTGGAGTCAACCCTCGTAGGATAAAGCGCCATCGCATCTGGCAGATAAGCGGGGTATTTCTCCCCTATCAACTGCGCTACTTCAAAAAGTACCAGTTCGTCCTTTGTCGCATCCCGACTAGAAATAGTCGGTGGCTTAATCGTGCTATTAAACTGAGTGCTTACCGACCTATCAAACACCATCCTAATTATCTGCTTGTGGCTCCCACCAAATGTTACGGCGGTTTCAACTTCAGCAGCCAACATCGTAAAGAATCTTGCTTCGTAGCCATAAATAAGAAAGTGAACTAAAAGCCCTTTTGGTAATCTAGAATCATCTGAAGCAGTAACGATCGCGCTAATAAAAGCGTACTGCTGATCGTCCTTTACTTTACCAATCTTCCCGTGCAAAGTTGTGTCGCAAGCAGCAATCGCAAACTCTAAAAACTTGCCGCGCCCGTAGGTATTCAAACTCTCAATGTTCCCCGGTTCAATATTCCCAATTGAGAAACAGCCAACCTGCTTGTTAGCTCTAAGCAGATATGGAGTCTCAGGCATTACAATTACGGTCTTTTTGTGTGTAAATTCCATAATGTTATTGTGTGTGTTTGTGTGGGAATAGTAGCCTGTAAAATTAATAATTTATTACTAATAATATAGGCTATTTGTTAGTTAAAATGGGCAATCGACATTGATGCGATCGCAGGCATATAAATTACTGTTTCTAGTAATTCCCTTTAATGTGCATTTATCATTATTAAAAAAGCTGCACTGACCACAAACGAGCGGCGATTCTGTCTGTTCAATCGGTGAATACGCGAGTCTGAAATCAGTTGTTTTTAACTGCTGCATCCCAACGCAGTAGCCCTGTAAATAGGTGATTTCTGCCATCATTGGCAGACGACCATCAAAGCCGTCACCAATGCCTGAAAGGTATATTTCCTTGATGGCTTCATAAGAAGCTAGGCGTTGGGCTTGATCTCGATCTAATAAATGTGGCATTATTTTATTACCTGGTTCTTTGGGTACGGGCGATCGCTTTGTTTTCCAGACGTGGGCGATCGCTCTGTTTTCCAGACGTGGGCGATCGCTCTTAAATTAAGTATAACAGTGTATATATACATTGTCAACAGTTTAACAAAGCTTGTTTTCATCAATAGTGTATATATACTAAAAGTAGGTAGCACTATCAGGGAAGTAAGAAAGTGGCAAAGCCGCCGAAGCAGCTAGAGAAATATACAGAAGCGCTAGTGGCTCGAAGCGACAAGGGTTTAGGAACGAAGCACGGTCATAAGCCTATCAGCGTCATGTTGCCCCCAGACTTAGATACTTGGGTGCGATCGCTTGATAATCGCAGTGAATGGATAAGATGCGCGATCGCAGAGAAACTGGAGCGGGAACAGCAGCAGGACTTGTCTGCTTGAAGATTTTTGGCATAGGTGATCGCGCTACTTCTGCAATCAAATCCTAGTCACAAGACGGGCATCGCGTCAGAACTAACCGTGCTAACTTCTGGCGCTTGGTCTTTAGCCTTCTTCTCAAAAACCTTGATGCCAGCATCAACTACTTCAAAGCCGTTGTCTGTAGGTTGCCCAAGCTTGCCACTCACAGACCCACCCCAATCACTAAAAGCTGCCACATCAGCTTCAGCCTTACGCCAGCTTTTAGCATTAATTAAAGCAGTGAAGACAACTCCATTTTGGTCAGTTAGTAAAAGTTCGACTTTCTTGTTAGGTGCTGGCGTAGCTTCAGGTAGTTCGTTGAATTTGAGCGTGATTTCTGATTTTACTTCTGTCATTCTGTCCTCTAGTAAAAGCTGAAAGTTTTAATTTTAGAACGAGAAACGCGCGAACGCGCAGCAACGTCTTTATGTACACAATTGTACTCAGCGCGTGTACACAGTTTTAATCAAGTGTACAATATGTATATACCTGTGTACATTACTCCCATGTTAAAAGAAACTTTAGATAAGACAATAACTATCCGCGTCACTAATCAAATAGCGGACTTGCTTACCCAGAACGCTACAAGTAACGGCATGACTCGCAGTGAGTATGGGTTATACCTACTAAAAGCAGCGCTCGGATTTGCCCCAGCCAGTGAGCCAGCACCCACAGATACAATTGTCTACAATCGTGTACAAGAGCTAGAAACGCGGCTAGGGGAATTAGAAACTGTGCTAGTAAAAAAAGTCGAAACCTTGACGGAGCAAGTAGACACGCTTCGTACACAATTGCATACACAAAGTATTGAGCAGTCGTCCGAGCGAGAAGAAATGCACACAAATCGTACACAACCAAATAATCAATCAGTATCTAGTACACAATCGTATACAGAGCGTACACAAACTATTGATATAGAGTCAGAAAGAGCGCCCGACATAAATATAAAGGAGGCTAGAGTTTCTGGGTTGTCGGCGCGAGGATTAAGTGAGCGACTAGGGGTAAGTCACCCAACTATAGGTAGGAAGAAAAAGAAAGGTGCGGATGTATTTGCCACCTGGATTAAGCAGCAAGACCCCGATGGACTAGCTTGGGAGCTTAGAGGGGATAAATATTATCCGATACTAGAAAAACAGCTTCTCTAGTCCTCCTCTTCACGCCTTTTTTTTAGCATGAGATTCATTGCTGTAAAAGTCTTTCTTGGTTAAAAATAGGTAGTGTTCCAGACGTGTGGAGATACCTTTCTAAATAGCTCGACCAAACTCAAATCGATTAATGAACAATCCCAGGACAATATCGTGCATCACAATAGTTTTGGAAAAGCAGATTGTTTTGCGTGCAAGTCGCTTAATTCGGGTGCGAAAAGTTAGATGCTTGCGCTCGATTTTTTGCGTATTAGCCTTGCCAACAGTATGAACTGGCGCTGCTAGATATCTTTGATAAGCACCCCAATCATCGGTGTAAAATTGTTGAATGCCGAAGGGTTCCAACATGGCTTTAAGTTGAATAAAAGCTGCATCTTTGTGGTCTGCCAAAACGTAGGCAAGCACAAGTCCTGTGTGATGGTCGATTGCGTGCCACAGCCATCGTTGCTGTTGTTTAGAACCCACAAAGCTCCACATCTCATCAAGTTCCCTCCTCAACATATTTAATAATTGATACCTCTGTGGGCTGAAGCTGTTGAATTAGCTGTGTATTGACTGATTCAAGATTTCGTGCTTTTTTTTAAACTCTTCAATCACCGTTGTCGGACTAATTTTTAAGACTCGCGCTGTATCTCCAATCCCACTACCATTGACTGCCATATCACTCATTTGTTGTTTAACTTGAGGTAAATAACCTCGGTAAGTGAAATCCAAAATGAATGGGCGATGATGGCACTCCCGATTACGACAGCAATAGCGCTGTTTACCTGCTGCACTTATGCCATTTTTCACTATGTTTGTGCTGTCGCAGTTAGGGTAGTGTACGGTTTCTAAAACCATTAGTGAAGTGTTTATAAGTTATAGTTTCTATTATTTCACTTATCAACACGTCTGAAACATTACCGTGCATTTTTTGTTGGCTATTTATTAGCTTTTAGCAGCATTCCAAAACAGGTTTTACCATAATGCAGGAACTGGACGCGGTTTAGTTGGTTCTTTTTGTTTAGGGGGCTGCTCTACTTTTACTGGAGGTATAAGTCTTTGTACTGGAGGAGTTATAACTACTACTGGAGGTATGTTTACTTTCACTCCCGAACAAACGGCGAGGGACGGAAATAAGGAATAATCAAGCGTTACATTGGCTGCTGCTATCTTTGCACAAGCTGTTGCAAGCTCTAATTCACTCCTAGTTGCGATTGCATTATTATCCAAATCTATTCTTTTTATCCGACTATCAATAAGTTTACGATGTTGTTTACCAACGTTCCCACCTAAGGGCATAGTAAGCGTTGCAGCGATTCCATTATTTCCTGAATGGGAATAAGTTGTCACGCTAATTGTGGGAGTTGGAGCGCTTACGCCAGGAGCAAAATCATAGGTGCCACTACTAGAATTGTTTATTTGTACATTTTCCAGTGAACCTGCTTGACTTAAAACGTTAGTCGATTCACTATTACTATTACTACCAGCATTGTTAGAATTACTTGATTCTATGCTAGGAGAAGTATACTGGTTTTGTTCTTGCGATTGTGATTGTGATTGTGACTCGCCTACAGGTTGAATAATTGCTGGGGGGGATGGTGGTAGTTGTGGCATTATTTTATATTTTTTTTCTGTGATTTGCAACAAAATAAAACATCATCAATTCTAAAATAAGGTAAACAGGAAGCACCCTAATAACCAACAAATATCAAAAAGAAAGGGTAAGTGTGTTCTTCTTTCTTTTTACTGTTGTATTGTGGATAGTATTTGGAAATAGCCGAATTTAAATCTTTGTACAATTTTATATCTGTCATGTTTTTCTCTAATTTAAAAGAAGTACAGTTGTTATTTATTTTTATTGAACAACTGTACTTGTAAAACAAATCTAGAATGTAGAATCTGATGATACAGAATGACTATAACCATTTTCTACAAAATTATATTGTTCGTAGCCTTTTGCATTATCTTGTTGTGTAAAGCTAACTGTTTCTCTTTGAGTTGCATAACTAGAAATAGCTACTGGATCTGGATTAGTCGGGTTTGTTGTACCCCACGCATTACCAAAAACTTGCCCATTTTGAAAAGTAACAGAAGCAGAAGCATTAGGCGCTTCACTTTCCATTTTTAAACTTTGACTAAAATTATCTTGATTTCCGGTACTGTTGCGTACACTTGAGAAATCAGTGTACCCTTGACCAACACTAACTTTATTATTTGTTGTATTTGTAACAAGTGTTCCTGCAAAAGCGGAAGTAGAAATTAAACTTAAACCGATAACTGTAGCTGTAATACGTACAATCATTTTTGTTTATCCTTTGTTTTGATTAATAAATTGATTTCGCGCAAAAAACAACTTAATTTAAATAACTATTTTAAAGCGGCTTGTTTTTTGCTTCAGTACAAAACATCGTTTTATCCGTGTATTTATCTAAGCTAATAAATAATGTATAAAGTTTCACACCTCTACGGAGGAATTTACTGCCAAGTTTTAGTAAAGACTTTTTTCTAGAGCAATAACTGATAGTGCATCAAAAGATGGTGGGATAGGTGATTAGCTCATGCCAAGTCCAAGGTCGTGACGCTAGTCCTGCGCGTTAAGCCGATGTTGTCTTGGAGCGGCTATGCTGCCAAATCCAGTTGTAGTAACTGACGACTAATCGAGTCGTCAACTTTGTCTGTTCCCATACCTTGCCAAACTTATTCTGTCTGTATTAAATGTCAACGTCCCGTTTGTTGTCGAACAACACCATTGATTCTTTCTAATCGTTGCGTTTTGTCTTTGCCAATATAGTGGAGAATTTACGAGAGTAAGACTCTGTGGTAGGGGTCGAGCCGAGATAGCTGTAAAAAAGTGCCACTTATGTGTAGCGAATAGCTCCACTGTAAAACTACGGAATTGAAATTTAGCTGACTGAACATAAGCAAGTAAAATCACGGATTTCCGAGCCAGTTAACCTAGCTTAGTATGAGACGAACCGTGTACCTTTTTCAATTTTTGTAGTTGATAAATTCTGTATAGCAAGCATTTGAGGATAAATACCACCCTTTTAGCTCAACAACAAAGCAACTAAAACAAAGTGCGATTGGGGTAAGCAAATCCCTTGCACCAGACCAACCATTGTGAAGTACCAACAGGTAACGCAATGAATACGTAATATTTTAGGAGACATCAAAATGAACGAAGGGAAGTTATCTTCCACCTCTCGGCGTAATCTGCTCAAATGGGGTCTTGTCAGTCTTGGCACATTAGCATTAACTACCGTACCAACAGTAGTAACGGCACAGCCCAGAAGCAGGATTAGAACTTTGACGTTTAATGCTGATGACATTGGTATCCTCAACTTTGCTTTACTACTAGAAGAACTAGAAGCCGCATTTTATGCAGGCGTTGTGAAGTCTAGAAAGATTAGTAATAGCAAAGAACTCGAATATATGAGAGTTCTAGGCGCTCAAGAAGCTGCTCATGTCAAGTTCTTACGTGAAGTTTTAGGCAAAGAAGCCCTATTTAAAACCTCAGACTTGAGCTTTAATAGTCCTGGGTTAGCTGCTGTAATGACCGACCGCAACACCATACTCAATACGGCTGTCGCCCTAGAAGATGTGGGTGTACACGCTTACAATGGCGCAGGTACAAGCCTAACAAATCCAACTTACCTCCTAGCTGCTGGTTCAATTGTATCTGTAGAAGCTCGTCACACCGCAGGCGTGCGAGCGCTTTTAGGGCGTTCAACTACGGAACTTGATAGCGAGCGCTCGGTCAATGATGCTGACTTGGTAGCCTCACTTAATCCCGTTAAAGGACGTGCTTACGATGAGTTGTACGCGCCTAAACAAATTGTGGAGATTGTCGGCTCTTTGAAAATATTAAACAATCCCATCAACGGGGCGCTTGTTGCTTAATTCAAGAAGCAAGTAAACTTGAAAATTTATTTTAAACTTAGCGGCGAAGCAAACGATTAAAACTATGCAAAAACCTCTCTCCAACTTTATCACACTCACTTTTGGCGGCTATTTGCAGCGAGTTATCCACCCCTGGAGCAAGTTACTAATTTTGCCATTATTGCTACTGTTAGTATTTGCTACTTCAATTCCCTCAGCTTATGCTCAAAGCGCGGTACTGACACCTAGGCAAGTTGTGGAATATGCCCTAACTTTAGAAAAGCTAGAAAGTGATTTTTATACAAAAGCACTCGCTGCGGCTCAAAGCGGTGGTTTAGCAAATGCCCCAAGGATAGCTAAAGACGCAATCACAGCCTATGGCGCAGATGAAGCCCAGCACGTAACTGATCTTTCGGCCGTATTGTCTTCTCTAGGAGGCGACCCAGAGGCGATCGCTATCCCCGCTAACCCCAATTACAGCGCTATCTTGAAACGAGATCCTTTTGCTAATCCCCAAGATTTTCTCCTAGCAGGGCAGTATGTTGAGGATTTAGGAGTAGCTGCTTATAAAGGGCAAGTGCAGAACTTGTTAGCGGCGGGGGAAGCTGGTAAACCTGTATTAGCTGCTGCTTTAGCAATTCATAGCGTAGAAGCTCGTCATGCAGCGGGCATCCGTAGTTTACGTCAAAGCCTCCTTGGCGCTGATGTGCGACCCTGGATTAGAGATGCAAGGGAAGTAATTTATCAAGAGAACCGCAGTAATTCGCCTATTCCATTCAACTTGGATGCCTTCGATGGTTATGCTACAAGAGATGAGGTACTAGCACTGGTAGCTCCTATTCTGACGACAAGCCAGCCCTCTACTAATAGGGGTAATATGACTCGTCCAGTTAGAGCATTGTGGTAATGCTCAAAATTTAGGTAGTCCTGAACTATCCCCTCCTCGCCCACCAGGGCGGGGTGGTTTATTTATTTGTCTTGCTATTAAAAATGCCTGAAACACGGTAAGAGAGGTATTAATATTTTTTCTATTTTGAAGTGTTTACTGGTTCCATTCTCCTACACTTCTTCCCTCTGGTGAATTGTGAAGTTCGCCAACAGTATCCGTATCTCGGATCAACCCCAATTAACCGTTGCGGGGTCAGGGAAAGATTGATTGCGATTAATTTTAGAATCTTGACCCGCAAATAGCCTGAACTTGAACTTCAGGCAAGTTCCGATTCTTTTCCCGACAAACCAACACATCAGCTAACCGTCGTTCAGCATAGAACTGATGAGCTAACCAACCCAAGGGAAGACCAGCCAATAGTCCAACAATCAACCCAATCATCAAGCTAGAAACAAGATTCTTCCTAGTGATAGTATTCTGCCGCTCTACTCTTGCTGACATAGTTCCCCTCCAAACTAATTAAACGCCTCATGACAAACATCGCCAATTAATGCACTACCCAACCAGACGACCTAGAGAGGCTAGTTTCCGCTCCACGTTAGCCACCCGGTCTTGCAGATCAGCGATCGCACCCTTCACACTTGCACCGTCAGTCTGATTCAAATACTGCCCTAATGCTTCTCTGACTATCTCTGCTTCTTTGCGACCCGCAGCCAGGGCGATCGCTCTAATTTGTTCCCGCCACTCTTGCGTAACCCGCGCCCCGACCATCGGTAAATCTGACATCGATTGTATCTCCGCTATCGGCTTTGAGTTAAGGGTAACGCATTATTTCTGATATCACGGATATCGACTATATCATAAGCAAAAACTATATAAAACGGCTACAACCCTAATGCTGTCGTGGGATAGGAAGCGGTTGATAGATAAGCAAAAGATAAGTCAGCAGCGATCGCTCAATGAGACAACGAGACAGCAATACTTTAAGCCATCTATTACACGAAACATTGATTTCGTGTAATTTGGTATTTATTGGCAAAATGACTAGATAAAAATTACTAGCAATAGGAGAAGAATATGTACAGTACCAAATTAAGGGTCCTAACTTTTCCCGTTAAGTCTTGAAAGGTTTACTGGCAAGGGATTTGAGAAACAGTACAGCAAATACGGTACAGTAATTGAAATCGGGTGCTAAAGGTAACAAGCAATGCTGGACTGGGGGGAAAAAAATTTTGCAACCTTAGAACTGGGTGATCGCCGATTGAATGAGCGCGCAATGTCAATCGGGTATGTTCTAAGTCTTGGATTCGGCAAAGCACTGTCAGAAGTTTTCTGTAGTGGAAAAGCACTCAAGAGAGCCTATGAGTTTTCGCTAACCAAAAAGTGGAATTTTCAAGTGTAATTGAGCCGCACTGTCAAATGACGGCGGAAACTGTTGCAGAACACGATGTGGTGCTGTGCGTTGGAGATACGACTTTTCTTGATTATGGCAGTATTAAGGCGAAAACCGAAGGTTACGGACCAATAGGTAAGGGAGGGAACGGTCTAATATTGCACAGTGCTTTGGCTATAGAACCGCAGAATGGTGAATCCTTGGGCTTGTTGTGGCAAAAACTTTGGAATCGGGAGTCAAAGCCGAAACCACCAGTCCATGAAACCCCAACACAGAAGAAACAACGGCAAGCGCAAGCACGCATTAAAGCCCGAAACCGTCCGTTTGAACAAAAAGAATCTTACAAATGGGTGGAAGCTCTCAGCACTGTTGAAAGCCTTGTGAGTCATCACACACGAGTAATTCATGTGTTTGACCGCGAAGGCGACATCACAGAAGTTTTTGATAAAATTCGTCAACTTCAGCACACAGGGATTCTTGTTCGTGCGGCTCATAACCGCAGCATAGATTCTGATAGTGAACGCCTGTGGTCAAAGCTAATTGCACAACCTAGCAGTTTTGAACAAGAAATTGAATTACCTCAGACTGGACAGCGTTCTGCCCGTAAAACCAAGTTAGCTGTACGATTTTGTCCGCTAAATCTCCGCAATCACCAATTTCAAAGGCAGCGTTGTCTTAGTGCAGTTTTGGACTTTTTCTTGTATCAACTGCCAGCGTACTTTGCCGTACATCACCAAATGGCATCGGCAGTATGCCGCGCAAGGACTCAAGGTGATTGGCATCCATACACCAGAGTTTGCCTTTGAACGAGATATCAATAATATTAAACGCGCATTACGGCAACACAAAATTACCTATGCAGTTCCTGTTGATAACGAATACAAAACCTGGAAAGCGTACAACAATCAATACTGGCCCCATTTGTTCTTGGCAGACCGTCAGGGCTTGTTGCGGTATGACCATGTTGGGGAAGCTAACTTTTCCCGTTAAGTCTTGAAAGGTTTACTGGCAAGGAATTTGAGAAACAGTACAGCAAATACGGTACAGTAATTGAAATCGGGTGCTAAAGGTAACAAGCAATGCTGGACTGGTGGGAAAAAAATTTTGCAACCTTAGAACTGGGTGATCGCCGATTGAATGAGCGCGCAATGTCAATCGGGTATGTTCTAAGTCTTGGATTCGGCAAAGCACTGTCAGAAGTTTTCTGTAGTGGAAAAGCACTCAAGAGAGCCTATGAGTTTTCGCTAACCAAAAAGTGGAATTTTCAAGTGTAATTGAGCCGCACTGTCAAATGACGGCGGAAACTGTTGCAGAACACGATGTGGTGCTGTGCGTTGGAGATACGACTTTTCTTGATTATGGCAGTATTAAGGCGAAAACCGAAGGTTACGGACCAATAGGTAAGGGAGGGAACGGTCTAATATTGCACAGTGCTTTGGCTATAGAACCGCAGAATGGTGAATCCTTGGGCTTGTTGTGGCAAAAACTTTGGAATCGGGAGTCAAAGCCGAAACCACCAGTCCATGAAACCCCAACACAGAAGAAACAACGGCAAGCGCAAGCACGCATTAAAGCCCGAAACCGTCCGTTTGAACAAAAAGAATCTTACAAATGGGTGGAAGCTCTCAGCACTGTTGAAAGCCTTGTGAGTCATCACACACGAGTAATTCATGTGTTTGACCGCGAAGGCGACATCACAGAAGTTTTTGATAAAATTCGTCAACTTCAGCACACAGGGATTCTTGTTCGTGCGGCTCATAACCGCAGCATAGATTCTGATAGTGAACGCCTGTGGTCAAAGCTAATTGCACAACCTAGCAGTTTTGAACAAGAAATTGAATTACCTCAGACTGGACAGCGTTCTGCCCGTAAAACCAAGTTAGCTGTACGATTTTGTCCGCTAAATCTCCGTACTCCCTATCGTTTTGATAACCGTGACCCTCTACCCGTATATGCTGTTTATGCCACAGAAATTGATTGTCCAGAAGGTGAAACACTTATAGAATGGATGTTGCTTACCACAGAAGTCGTTGCAGATATCCAGACAGCTTCTACAATTTTACGCTGGTATACGTATCGTTGGCGTGTGGAAGAATACCATAAAATTTTCAAGTCGGGATGTCAGGTAGAAAAATATAGACTTGCTGCTGATGGGATGAAAACTTTAATCGGTTTTTTAAGCGTAATTGCTGTTGAGCTTTTACGGTTGACTTACCTCCACCGCACTCAGCCCTTAGCCCTTGCAATTGAAATTCTTAATCCCCTTGAACTCAAGATTTTAAAAGCTAAGTCTCCCAAACCACCTAAAATCCTCACAATTAATTGGGCTGTTGAGGCTGTTGCACGTCTTGGTGGTTACTTAGAACATCGAAGCAAAACACCTATTGGTATTCAGGTATTGTGGCGAGGTTGGTTAAAATTACACGACCTTTGTGAAGGTTGGCAGCTTGCAAAAGATACTTAACGGGAAAAGTCAGATTAAGGGTCTTGCACAATTTTGATGAAACCGAAATGTGATGATTTCGGATCGCTACACGTAGTAGTTAAATCAACGCGCGAAGCGAAAGACCGAGCGATCAAAGTAAGAAGTGGCTGCGCTGAGACTTTCACGCTAAAAATAGCTCTAGAATAAACCTTACAACTTCGCTGCAATTAGCTTTTGACTTGTTTAAATAGTATCAATGCGATCGCTTGAACCCCGATCGCTTAACCTCTTTAATTCATCCTCTATCCTACTAATACCACTGGCGACAATCCTAGCTTGCTCCGGCGAGGCTACACCTTCTGTTAGCAATACTTGCATCGCCTCAAGTACAGGCAAATTCTTACCTAACACGCGGCGATCACTCAGGTCAGAGTAGGTTTAACAGCTTTAGATACGCTCTCTACAGCCCTAACAATTTCACCTGCGGCATTTTTACCTTTAGTAGAGCTAAATAGCTAGAACCTATAGTGATCGCACTCCCCTCTAAGCTGAGTTATTTTTACGTTGCTGGTCTAGTTCAAACTGAAGTTCAGCAAATAATTCTTTCTCAAGACTTGGATTATTAAACGCTTCTAAAAGTTCTTCCATGCTCGGTGTTCTTGTCCCGCCAGCAAAGAATTTACCTCCTCTTTTTGTATTGCCATCGCTGGATTGAGGTGTTTCTTTGCTAAAGCTCTAGTCTTTTAGTGACTTTGACTTTGCTTGCTGTTGCTCAAGTTCTAGTTTCTTTGTCTCTTGCTCCGACTGCTGTTGAAGTATCGTAGCCCTGCGAAAAAGATCCTGAGTCTTTTGCTTCAGGATTTCTGCTTTTTGATATAGTTCGTTAAGTTCGCGATCTTGGTAATTCATCTTATTTCTGCCTTTTGCTGATGATCTTTCATGGGGTTTGTTCTTGAGGTAGTTACTTCGCTCCTCAGTTCGTGCGATTTTATCGCTTCGAGTAGTTTGACGTTTTCCTGTTTAAGCCGCTCAATTTCTCCTACCAGGGCGGCAATGATACTAAAATTCTGAGCATCGCGCTTGTATGTTTGACTTTTACTATTTAAGCTTGATCGCGCCTTACCAAGTTCGGTTTTTGGCCCCGTACTTCGTCGCCACGGCTGGATCTGTCGACAGCGCAGAGCCTGCGCCGCCTTTCTTTCTGGAGTCCACTTCACACGTTTAGAAGCTGGCATATCCCACAATCTTGTCAACAGTTCTAAATTTTTAATCATCTCTACGCTCAATGATTCTTCTCCAATTCTGGCTTGCCAAAGTTAGCGCGGCAAGGCTTTCGTTGAGAAGGCGATCGCGCACGTTTCTGTTTGTAGGCGGCAAAGACTTCGAGCATCGGTAGGACACCTCGCAGCAGCTTTGTTGATCCTGGACGAGACCCGATCGCTGCAATCAGGCAGTGGCATTGTTTTATTAGCTCTTGGCGCTCTAGCTCGGCGATGTAACTCTGGTTCATAGCGATGCTTATCCTAACTTCCTAATTAGTTGTTCAATATTTAACTCCAAAGGATTAAAACCAAACTTCTCAAAGCAATAATCCTCGAACGTCTTGTGGGAACTGCGCCAAATTCCAGTCCGCTCGATTTGTGCTAGTTCAATTTGGGCTTTTTGGATACTTTGATGGACGATTTGCTCTAGGCGTTCTAACTCGGCGGCGTGGCTTTGCTCGTCTGTGTTCAAGTCACACCTCCAGAGACGATCGCCATCGCTTTTGCTGCCCGTTCGTCCGATGGATTGTGAAGAATATGCAAATCCAAAATGGCGATGAAACGAATGCGATCGCGCTGATTAAAACATCTGTTAAATAGTGTCTTTAAAATGCCGCCCCGTTTCTTACCGAGTTGGGCTGCTGCATCGTCTATCAGTTCCAAAGCTGCTGACCAAGTTGGACAAAAGTTAAGTTTCTCCGCCAAAGATTCCGGGATTATGGATTCTTCTGGTACTGGATTGTGATGGGTTAGTGACGAGTCGATTAATTCTGGTGATGGATTAGTGACGGCTGGAATAGTTGGTAGTGATGGATTGTGATGGCAGTGATGGCAAATCTCATTTGTTTCACTGCTATTATTTTCTTTTTGTTTTTCTAATGCCTCGTCAAACAAATTTACTTCTTTAGTGTTTGATAAAAATAACCCATCACTTCCATCACTTCCGTCACTACCAAGGGTTTCATCCGTCACTAATCCATCACTTTGCGTTTTCAATCCATCACTTTTTGGCGGCGGACTACTAAAAGAAATTGGGCGATCGCGATCGTCATCTTCAAAACGAATTGCCAAGCCCTCAAAGTAAGCACCTTTGCTATCCCGACCTTTATTAATTCCATCAAGTTTTAATTGACTAACGCAGAGGTCATGCAGCAGAGTAGAGAATCGCCGCACAGAAACAGCTTTACTGCCCGTAGCCGCGCTGTACTCGCAGTACGAAGCGTAAAGCCACTTATCCGTAAATAAATAGGTATTGGTACTGCCTGTAGATTTGTCGCGCTGGGCTACTCCCACGTAGGTCTTAGCGGTAGAGTCGGTCACAATGCAAGCATCTAGCCACTCTGCCATGGGGTTAGTTTCGATTAGAGCTTCAGCTTTAGATGAAGCAAGACTTCGCACGGTATTGGCAGTATTTAGTAATAGTTCATTAACTTGCTCATCGGGCATTGCTAAAACCCACGCCAGCAGTCCAGGCAGGTAAGGCTTAAATTCCTTTTGTAAGTCGCGGCGTTCTTCTGGTTTAACTTGATGGGTAAATGGTAGCGTCAGCCGTCGCCGCTCTAAACCACTTGTGTAATCGGAACTTATCACGGGTTCATTAGCTGCCACAATCACCATACAAGTTGGCATAAAAGCCTTACACTGCTGGACGTTCTTTCGTTCGTAGCGGATAGGATCGCCTCCGGTGATGGCTTTAAGTACCGACACTTCACCGCCGTACCGCTCGGAGTCAGTGATTAACAATAAACGTTTTCCAAAAATGCCAGCAGTCTCAAATCGGTTTTCTTGTAACTGCCTTAAAGTTGTGACGGCGGTGTTCTCAGCCCCAACCAAAGCCATAGCTATCCCAGTAGTCAAAGTCCCCTTACCACTGCCACCACAGCCAATAAGTTCTAGATAACGTTGTAAGTCGGTTCGTCCAGTTACGACAGCTTTGAGGTAAGCCCGTATCACGTTGACGCGATCGCTGTGTCCCTTCATCGCTTCTAGCATCCAGTCAATCACTGGCTGACAGCCAATAGCCCGACCAGACCA
>MWWB01000085.1_pt1 | contig 17873 bp, 22 predicted proteins | sample 1047291 | NCBI WGS metagenome assembly MWWB01 (sample SAMN06349976, study PRJNA376086) | soil metagenome | isolation source: MS4-1 sample Antarctic (ecotone) soil | place: Antarctica | reverse complement strand
ATAGTTGAGCGGGGGTGGGATATTGGTTGAGGTAGTTTTCTGCCCCGGTAAGCATATCTACTTGATAAAGTCCGATGCCGTTTGTAGAGTAGGCAAATCTCGTCTGCAATTTTTCGGCGTATTTTTTAGCTTGTCCTAAGCCTGCGGTATCGGGCAGATCGCGTTTTTTTGCTTCGATTACGGCGAGTTTTTCGCCACGATAGACCAATACATAATCGGCGATGTCTGAGGGGGCGCGTTTACCATTACCAACCAAGCGACCAAGGGTGATGACTTCGCGGCGAATGCGACTACCTTCAATGATGCCCCAGCCTGCGGTTTTGAGGGCGGGGTCAATCAGTTCGGCGCGGGTTTCGGCTTCGTTCATTGAGATGGTGGTTCGGGGAATTAAACTTGTTTGTAATGTTATTTTTTGTCGTCTTCTATGGGAATTTCTTGTTTGTACTGGGCGATCGCTTCAAGAATTGTTTCATTACTAACATCTGAGATGTCAGATTTGGCATAAATTGTCGCTAGTATAATTCCTTCATCCGTTTTTAGATAATAAATGACTCGATAGCCGCCACTTTTTCCTTTTTGAATGTTGCTATTTTTGAGCCGAACTTTGAAAATCTGATATTTAATACCAGCAATTCTATCGCCAGGATTTTCACCTGCTTGAAGTTGCTCGATTAAGGGTTGGAGATCGGCACGAATTGAACGATAGCGTTTAGCAAGTTCTCGCAGATCCTTTTGAAAACGAGGTGTAAGCGCAATTTTGACTTGTAATGGTTCACTCACTTTCAATTCCTGACCACATTTGGGAAAGGGGTATAGTTTTTCCGCTCAAGGCTTGCCGTAAGCCTTGATGAATGCCCTCAATTACAGTCTCAGTAGGCGTTTCTTCAGCTAATGACTCTTTTTCTAAGCCCAAGCGAAAGTAGTGAATTAGGTCATAAATTTCTGCTAATTTATCTTCGGGAATGTGTCTCAATTCTTGGACAATTTTCTCAATCAGCATAAGTTAAGTTCTGCCTTTATTAGTGGTCAATTAGCAATAAGTTCGGCTGCGTTTAGGATGGCTCGTTTTTTTAGTATGGCAGTCGGCGACGGCGGCGCGTTGTTTTGCTGCGTCAATAAGCTGTTTTATTTCCTGAAGTAGCTGTTCGCTCGGTTGAGTTAAATTGTCAGTCATGCTGCTTTTTCAACTGTGGCTGCGGTGAGTTTGCCAGTGAAGGCTTTTTGCAGGATGGATTGTTTGAGTTCTTTTAAGGCGGCGATTTTTTGGCGGTAGATGGTTTTGAGACGTTGGGTTTCTTCTGTAAGGACATTAAGATTTTCTATAATTCGTTCCCGATCTGCTTTCGGTGCTAAAGGCAGTGAAATAGAATTTAGAGCTTTTTGGTTAAGCTTGGGTTGAGCCATTCCACTTACATAAGATTCTAGTGAAATCGAGTTGAGATAATATTCAACAAATTTCTGTAAACTCATCTCACGAAAACGAAGGACATGAGCATGATTATTGACCCATGTTTTTCCACTAATCGAGAAAGCAATAGGGTAAGTTCTTGCGAGAAGATTGGCTCCATCTTCTGATACCAATAGGAGGTTTTCATCGAAGATAAAATCAGCTACATAATCAACAACACCAGATGCACCGTAATACGGCATATTTCCGCTTTTACGTTTTGATTTAGTAATAGGAATTCTTTGGCTGTCTAGGTTCTCACAAATATCTCCTAACTTCTTCTCCTCCCATCCGTCGCTTTTCTGGGTAAAGATAGCGCTTAGATAGCTTTCAAAGATTTCGCGGGCGTTGGTGAGGTTCTTTTCGGTGTTGGCGATCGCTCTATCAATCCCCTCAAACGCCTCATCCAAAATTGCCACAATCCGCTTTTGTTCAGTAAGAGGAGGAATGAATATAGTTTGACTGCTTACCTCGCCATCATTAACTGCCGGGTAACTAGCACCTTTTTGAAGTTGCTCCATTACTCCCATAAAATGTTCGGTGAAAAGGAAATAGAAAAGAAATCTTCTCTCTACAAAATCCTTTGGTCTTAAAACAAAATAACCAGTGCTACAAACTTGCCTATCTAAAATATTTGGTACTTGGGCAATTCTTTGTAAAGTTGGGCGAACTGTTGCAAATAAAATATCACCTGTTCTTACAAGTTTTCTAGCTCGACTTGGTGCATCTTTACCGAGAATCGTAGATGTTTCTTGAATTAAAAATCGTTTATTGCAAATACTAGAAACATCAATATACTCAAAACTATCATTGGGAGTTTTCTGAGGGTTAATAGTTTCAGTTTTTTGAATAACATCTATTAACTTCATCTGTTTCCAATGACTGTTCATAACATACCCCCAATTCCCGCCAAAATCTCCGCACTCTCCGCATCCAAAGCCGCAATTTCATCCAAAATTTCCTGCGGTTCCCGCAACGCTGATGCCTCAGCCTTATTTGGATTCTTCACCGACAGATCGAACGTCACCCGATCTATATCAGAAATATCTACTAGCCAAGACTTTTCCGACTCTGTAAACCTAGCCTGTAACTCTACAAAATCGCGCAAATCTTCATCATTGAGAGAATTGGTTTTACCCATATTCCGCCCTGGTTCTAATTGGTAATACCAAATTTTCTGAGTAGGCGTACCCTTCTCAAAAAATAGCACCACCGTTTTTACCCCCGCCCCGATAAAAGTTCCACCCGGACAATCCAAAATTGTGTACAGATTACAGCTACTCAAAAGCTCTTGACGCAATGCTCGCGAAGCATTATCAGAATTAGACAGGAAGGTATTTTTAATTACTACCGCCGCCCTACCGCCCATCTTCAGGATTTTGATGAAATGCTGCAAAAATAGAAACGCCGTTTCCCCAGTCTTAATCGGGAAGTTCTGCTGTACTTCCTTACGTTCCTTTCCCCCAAACGGCGGATTGGCAAAGATAATATCAAAGCGATTTTTGTCTTGAATATCGCTGAGATTTTCTGTCAGCGTATTGGTATGAATAATGTTCGGCGCATCAATGCCATGCAAAATCATATTCATGATCGCAATTATATAAGCCAGACTCTTCTTTTCCTTGCCCGTAAAAGTAGTAGTCTGGAGTTGCTCAAGCTGTTTGGTCGTCAGATTGCCCTGACGTAAATAGTCGTAACTCTCGCACAAGAACCCTGCTGAACCGCAAGCCCCATCATAAATGCGATCGCCTATCTTCGGCTTTACCACCGCAATCATCGCTCGAATCAACGGACGCGGCGTGTAATATTCCCCCCCATTACGCCCCGCATTCCCCATATTTTTAATCTTCGCTTCGTAGAGATGCGATAGCTCATGCTTCTCCTGCTGGGATTTAAACCGTAGCTCGTCGATATATTCCAGCGCATCTCGCAGACTGTAGCCGCTTTGAAACCTATTTTTAATCTCGCTAAAAATTTCCCCAATCTTATACTCGATTGTGTCTGGACTGGTAGCCCGTTGCTTGAAGCCCTGTAAATAGGGGAATAGTTCGCGGTTAACGTAATCAATCAAATCGTCGCCAATTAAAGCGCGATCTCGATCTACCGTGCCATCTGCTTTTTTAGGAGCCGCCCAAGCCGACCACCGATGCGCCTTATCAATAATAAATTCATAGGGCTTGCCTACCAGTTCCGCCTCTAACGCCCTTTCCTGCTCTAGATCGTCTAGATATTTGAGAAACAGCAGCCAAGAAGTTTGCTCCGTGTAATCTAACTCCGTAGTACAACCCGCCTCTTTCCAGAGAACGTCATCAATATTTTTAAAGGTTTGCTCGAACATTTAGCTTTGCTTGTGGGATTCTTACCATTACTGGTTTTGCTCCTCTTTACGCACCTACGGCATGAAAGGAGCGAGGGATTGGTTAGGTTCTAAGTTACGGTTGCTTGACCGTCGCTAGTTACTCTATTTAGGATTCCCATTTTTACAAAAAACCTTCCTCATTTAATCATTTATAAGCGATCGCTCTGTACGAGGAGGTTGCAATTGCAGACTTTTTAGAACGCTAATTCTATTACATTTTTTCAAAAAGCTGCCAAGTTGAAGTTTTCAACTGCTCCATACTTGCCCCAGCTTAGGTTAGAACCTCTGGCACGAACGTACAACCGCTTGTGCTTCCAAGGATGAGATTAACGAGTAAAGAATGGACGAACTACAGGAAGTCGGCGAGATGCAAGAAAACAGTTGATGTTTTAATGGCTGATTATAAGGTCGGGATTCCCGACCTTATGGAAACCGGACGGGGCAAGAGTTCTGAGACTTGGGTGCATCCTGAAATAGCTATTGACTTTGCGGAGTGGCTTTCTCCTGAGTTCTCATCCTTCGTCAAACGGATATTTATTCGGTATCTAAAAGGCGATCACGCGCGTAGAGATAAAATCTACTCGCGTTCCATCCAATTTCCCCATTGGCTCGTAATTCACCAGTAGGCGTTTGACGAACTTTTAGCCATCGCCTTTGAGCGCGCCGCAGCGAAGAGCGCTTTTTAAGTTGCGCTAGTCTCATCGGATGCTGTTAAGTTTTTAAGATCGCGTTCTATCTGATTTATACCTTGCGTGATAATCCTAGCTTGGTCTGATGTTGCCACACCTTCAGTCAGCAGTACTTGCATCGCCTCAAGTACAGGCAAATTCTTCCCTAACACGCGCTCGATCGCCCAAGATGGAGTTGGTTTAGTAACTTTACTTATCCGCTCTACAGTTCTAATAATATTGCCGACCGCATCCTTGTAAACTTCTCTCGCCGTCCAGGTTTCTACGCTGCCATTGAATAAATAATTATGTAACGCTTGGTTTGCTTGACGAATACAAGCTTCCGGGGCTGTTCTCCCAAATTCTGCTTTGGCGATCGCTACCCGTTGGTTAAAGTCGCTTTTTTCGTTTATCCAACGGTAGTATGTTGCTGGATTTACCCCCGCCGCCGCGATCGCTGCTTTATCGCTACCTGTGCGACTCAGCACATCGATGATTAGATCGGCAAGCTCAGGGCTGTATTTTGGTTTCCTGCCTGTCATAAATCAATCACTTTTTTTGAAGCAGCGCCCAAATGCGATCGCTGCCTCAAAGAGTTTGCTTTGTATCCGGCAAATACTTCTAATGTCGGCAGAATGCCTTTGAGTAGCTTTGTCGAGCCTGGTCTATTGGCGATCGCGGCAACTAAACTATGGCACTGCCGGATTAACTGCTGCCGTTCTAACTCGGCGGCGATGTGACTTTCGCTCATATTTTTACCTCCGTTTGCAAAAGCTTCTGCGCCCGTCTAGCCCGCTTTTCTTCAGCCGCCGCGATTTTTGCACTATCGCACTTTGACAAAGGGGCTTCTACCAATCGAAAAGGGGTAACTCGAATTTGCGTATCTGGTGATATGTAGGACAGGTCTGGGCGGGCTTGGCAGTAGACACCACAACTTCCTAAGTCTTCAGCAATTCGTAGTGCTTTGCTGGCACTGCCCACAACTTCCAGAGTCCCCCAGAACGGCTGATCGCCCCACCAGATAGAGAAGCCAATAGAAAATAGTTTGTCGTCGCTGCTCGTAACTATTGGCTCAGACCCAGGAATAATAAGATGGACAGGCTTTGTCCCTAACTGCTGGGCGCAGGATTGACCGAAATCTTCCCAATATAAACTCACGTTATTACCTCCATTGCCTTGCATAACGATCGCAGTTCTCCCGCGCTCAAGGTAAACATTAACGCTTGGAGAATTTTTACTTGGGAATCGGCTGGCGACTTCGCCCAAATCTGTCGCCAGGCCGCCGCCCCGTGACTCTCAAAGACCTCTAGCACCTCCTCAAGTAGTTGATCGGTGGGCGATTCCGCAATAATTGGCAGGTATTTTTGACCTACCCACTCAACCCCGCCGTCTTCTGTTGGCGGCTCATTATTTTTACTACTTTTGCTATATAGAGACTCTAATAGCGTTTGTAGTAAAACTTTGAACCGGGAAATGTACTGTTGACTGTAGCCAGTTATCTGAGCGATCGCAGTTTGGGTAATCTTCAATCCAGCGTCTCGTAGCTGCTTAACCGCGCCTTTGATCGCCATTTGTACCAACTCCACTTTAGTAGCCGCTTCCGGCGTGATATCGCTGGCGCGTCGCAGCGTTACGGCAACGTCGAGCGGATAGTCGCCAATGAAATAGACCTGTAATTTCTGCCCTGGTCGCCGATGGGCGCGTAGCCGTCCGATTGCTTGGTGGATGTCCGCGAGAATGCGGCGGCGGCAAAATTCGTGAAACTCGTCGTCAATTGATACCTCCATTTCAAAATATGGTTGCAAATCTGGCGATGGTTGACCTTTGATTTGAACGGGACACTTTACTTTTTTAGTCCCCTCCTGCGGCGACCTGCCATGAAGTACCGAAAATTCTGCTTCTAGTTCGCCCAGGTTGCGGCAAGGCACACCACCTAAAACTAAAGCGGTGCAGTTTTCAAGATCGTTCACGCCACGAGAATCAGTCCACCACCGCCGTTTGCCATCACCGTCCGCCGTGTGGCGCTTAAAGTCGAATACCGCAACGTCGCCAGGTGTATTAACTTTAATTTGACTAATTAAAGCATCAACTCGCTTCTGGCAAAATTCTGAGCGATCGCTTCCTACTCCCAAGCGCCCCATCGTCGCCACTTGAATAACTTCAAGGTTGCTAGTATCGGGAACTACTTGAAAAACGGTCAAGATTTCTTTTCGTTCGATTCCGAGCGTTAAGGCTAAGTCTTGAGCGTTTCCGGTCGCATCTAAGAAAATATTACCTTTACTAGCAGCAGCGACTTCCGAGAGCCGACTATCGGGCAACGTGATTGTCAAAGCGCCATTGTACGAAATCCGCAAGTTACCTCGAACATTGCCGAGCAATACGTCTATAAAATCAGGCAACCAGTTGAGGGACAGATTTTTGGTCACTTGCTCGGACAAGTCCGCATCGCTATCAGCAAAAAGCTTTCTAACGTTGCGAGGCAGGTCAGCTAGATCAACCCCGTGTTCCTTTGTGGAATTTAGAAGCTGATCAAAGTCAACCGATAAATGTGATCGCAAGGCATCAACGTCAATATCGACTTTAGGTAGAGTCGTCCTGATAAATTCATCCTTCAAACCGTAGTAAGACAGCTTCATTTCCCCAGATAAATAAGGATATAGACCTGTTAGAACTGGTCTAAGGGCATCAAATAATTCTGGGGATGCAAGCGCCAAGTCTGCGATTGCTCTTGTGACATCATAAGCAGTTACATTAATTGAGCGGTGACTTTTAACAATTTCTGATGCCTCCTCCCATATCAGCACAACATCGCTGTAGTCGTATTCTGTGGGGCTTGGCAAGCTCTGGGGATGCGCTCTAAGCCTAGGTTGCTTTAGCGATTGGGCGCGTTCGTACAAGTAGCCATAAGCAGCCCCTACTTGACATAACTCTAAGTGGGAACAGTTTTTGCAAATAAAAGTTGATGTGTCCGCGCCGCCAATATTCTTACTTCGTAAGGCGCTAATCGTGTCGTTTCTAGAGCAGTTGGGGGAAACAACATAAGGTTGTCCTGGCTTTGCGCGCCGCAACTTGCCAAACTCGTCGCGGGTTAGTCCCTTATGCCGTGCCTCCAAATCCGCCCAATTCTTAAGCGTCGGGGTGCTGGGGTTACGATGTTCGCTGCTCACATAAATAACCTGGCGACTGCCAAATAATTCAGGTGTGATCATCCCAGCATCAAAAGATTTCCCCGTCCCTGTGGGGCTGACATCAAGAACGTTTTTATATCGCTTAAGCGCTTGGGCCCAATTGTCAGTGCGATCGCGCCCTGCATTTTGATAAATAACAGCAGGTTGATTTTTAACTAAAGCTTGCTCAACTTCAATTTCACACTTGCGCCCTACGCCCCAGCATTTGGGTTTAATAGCCCCAGCGAGTCGCTGCTTGAGCTTAATCATCCACCCGCCCAGACCTGAAGCTTTGTATCCCTCCCCGCGCGATTCGGGCAGTTGATACCCGCGCGACTTGGCAAGTTCCAGAGCCGCGCGATAAACATCTTTTGGATCGCAACCCGCCTGACATTTATAAGCACCGCTAGTTTGTTCGATGTGCAATGAGTCGTCTGATTGCCCGTTGTGGGCTGGGCATTTGCAGGTGTCCCAACCCGGTCGCCCATCTATTCTGTAACCGTCGAGGTGCGAGGCAAAGTTTCTAATATCCCAAGGGTTATCAACGGGGTCAGTGGTTACTCGTTCGCTTGTTTGATGCGACTTTCCCCATCGTTCGTCATCCCACTTGGGTAAAATCTGGTCGAACTCGCTAAGTGCGAAAATATTGTCACTTTCTTGGACGAGCCGCACGGGAAACTGCTCTAAGCTATTAGTTTCGCTATTCCATCTTTGATGGTCGAATCCTGCTAACCGCATCAACCGGGCTGGATTCCAAATAGCCGGATCTGAGTCTTGAGCCTGAATTAATCGCTGCTGAAATTGCGTCCAGGTCGAGGGCAGTAAGCCATCATAATCTAATGCGAAGTAGCAATGCAGACTGTTCCGGGTTTCGATTGCCGATGATGCCAAACCCCCGATCGCGGCTTCAAGACTTCGCAATTTTTCCCACTGCTTATCCTTACTAACCCCGTCGCATTCGTAGAATAGAGCAGGAAACCGATTTATGTCAGCATCCGCGCCGCCGCCCTCGTTCGGTATTAAATAGATGCCGTAACCTTTGGCGTTAAGACTCCGCAAGTAGGCTATGCCGTTAGAGCAAGTCTTCGCTTCAATCCAAATCGGGTTGCCGTTGCTATCTTTTTCAACTGCGTCCGCCGACCGCTTCTTTTTAAGCTGAATGAACGTGCCACTGGCGACATCCAACCAGCCTTCAATGGGGGTGGGGATAATTGTCTTTTCGTCTTTGCGCCATGCCACGCCGCGCTTGAGTTGTTCATCGAGGGGCATTCCTTTGGCAATGAAACACCTTACCCGAACTTTACTTTTGTCGGTGTAGCCTAGTATCTGCAATTGCTTTGACATTTCAGGAGGAATCACAATGCACCTCCAGTCATCTCAAACTCTTGCTGGACATACCACAGCCACAGGTCAATTTGCCTACTATTTTCGCTCGTCCAAGGCAAGTCGAGGAGTTTGTCCAAATGTTCTGGCAGCGCGGGGCGAGCTTCCTTGCTTTCCTCCGTTTGTGTCCTGTCTGGTTGCTGTGATGCTCGTGATAAAGATTTGAATGAAGCAGAGTTTCGCAGTACAATTAGATTAAGAAAAATTTTCTGCGTCTCTGCCTCCAATGTTCCTGGGGGCTTTGGCATTTTTAGGCTCCTAATTTGTGTATTAGGTAGCCGTCTTATTTATTTATTCGTGAATGACTGCTAAGTTGAAAGTAAGTTTTTTCTTTTGGTTTTTCGTTTTGTGAAACGAGGCAGAGCTAGGTCGTGCGTGTCGTGTTAGCAGTTAAAGCAAGCAGTCGTGCAGTCATTCAGCAAAGTTAAATTAAGCAAGGCGGACTACCAATTTTCTTATTTCTGTTTAATTGAATTATTCGACACTGTGCGTGATCGCATAGCTTTTGATGCTGAAATAGCAACATCACTAGCTTTTTGTCGCCGCGATCGCCTGGGGAAGTTAGCTGGCGGTTTTTTTTGATTGAGACAAAGCACTCAGTAGTTGCTAGCGAATTAATGTAGAGCGCTTAATTTTAAACTGCGCTGCTATCTGATCCACTTGAGCTAATTGAGCGTTTGTAAATCGAATCGGGATGATATTGGAATATTCAATCGCCACTGCTAGTACCACCTGGATTACTTGATATAAGATCCAACTTATAGGAATTTTCAGAAATTGTAAAATTGATGCACGGATGCTCAAAACCCTTGCTGTGCATAGATGTTATGCTCTTACGTGAATATTTCCCTCTTTGATGCGAGCTTTTGTTTGCGATTGGTTGAACAATAGGCAAAACATTTCTTGCTCGTTTTTCCTCTTGAAGCATTAAACGCTCTCCTTCGACATACAGGGCTTTAACTTTTGTCACCGACCCATCAGGAAGAGTAATTCCTTTACGCAGCGATTTAATATATGCTTTCATAGCTGCCAAATACCGATGCCATGTACTACGAAATTTGTTGCGGATTTCGGTTGTAAAGTCTTGTTCTCGCCGCCCTGGGCTTTTCGCAATAGAAAGTGCAGCATTTATCATGTTGTAGTGATTTGCTTCATTGAGATTGTCAGAATGAAAAGGATTTTTATATAGCTTCAGTTGTGCTTTCTGTTTTGATAAATTATTTGCTTTTTCGCGTTGACCAATCCTTTGACAGACAGTTAAGAGATCGAATCTTTTAGATTCAAGTTGTGTTTGACTCCATGCGTTGACGCAGTTTTTATAGGGCAGAGCCGTTTTCATGTCTCTGCTAGCATCGAAAATAGCATCCCATAGCTCAAGCTCTGCAATTATGAGCCGCGCTCTTGGCTCTTTAAGCCTCATTTCACTTTCTGGTAAGGGGGCATTATGAATGTCGAACAGTTTCAACCTGTCCTTTACAACCCAAAGAATTAGAGTATTCCATTCTTCATGAACAACATCGAGCATCCTAGCAATCGTTTCATTATGCTCTATTAACTTTGCCTTGGAATCACGCAAAAAAAAGTTATCCCTTGGTATTTCTGAGAGTGTTCTTGTATCTATATCAACCGGAATAGCTTTAAATTCTATGATTGCTTTCAGCGCCCAGCTTAACCTCTGCTCCGGTATCGTGCTGAAATCGATATTTATTGAGAAGGTTTCCCACTTTATATGCTCAAAAATTTTGCTCACTACTTCAGGCAGTTCGTTGAATTTGAGCGTAATTTCTGATTTTACTTCTGTCATTCTGTCCTCCGGTAAGGATAAAAGTTTTAATGTCACAACGAGCATTGGTGTGATCGCCCGTGAGTTGGCGCTTATCTTCGCTACAGCTAGAGATAAGAAGCGCGATCACAACGAAAAGCGATCGCATCTACCCCTTAAGCTAATAGCTTCTGCTCCACCTGGATAGGTAAGAGCGCCGCTAATCTATGCCGGGTAAGTCCGCTCAATACTTCTCCAGTCTTGGGGTCAACACTTGTCGGATAAAGCGTTGTCGCATCTGGCAGATAAGCGGGGTATTTCTCCCCTATCAACTGCGCTGCTTCAAATAAGGTTAATTCGTCCTTTACTGCGTCCCGACTAGAAATAGTCGGTGGCTTAATCGTGCTATTAAACTGAGTGCTTACCGACCTATCAAAAACCATCCGAATTATCTGCTTCTGGCTCCCACCAAATATTGCGGCGGTTTCAACTTCAGCAGCTAACATTGTGAAAAACCTTGCTTCATAACCATAAATAAGAAAGTGAACTAAAAGCCCTTTTGGTAATCTAGAATCATCTGAAGCAGTAACGATCGCGCTAATAAAAGCGTACTGCTGCTCCTCCTTTACTTTACCAATCTTCCCGTGCAAAGTTGTGTCGCAAGCAGCGATCGCAAACTCTAAAAACTTTCCCCTACCGTAGGTATTTACGCTTTCAATATTACCCGGTTCAATGTTACCAATTGAGAAACAGCCAACCTGCTTGTTAACTCTGAGTAGATAAGGAGTCTCAGGCATTCCAATAATAGCTTTGTTGTGGGTAAATTGCATGGTTTTGTTTGTGGTTTTATTAGTTATTTGTGGAAGTAATGCCTATATAATCAAATTGTTTTCTTTATTATATAGGCGGTCAAGCTTGGCTTTACCTATTAATAACGCCGCTAGATATAGCCTGGGCTAATTCTTCAATGCGTTCGCAACATTCAGTAACTTCATCCGCCGTAAAATCATCATCGCGGAGCATCTCATCTAACTCATCGATAGCGGCTTTAATACTGTCTAAATCTAGGTCAACAGTAGAATTAATTTGCTTGCAAGTTTGGACTTCAGTAATTTTCATGGCTTCTTTTTGTAGGGGTAAAGGCTTGGATAACTCCAAGCCTTTAATTAACGTGCGGCTGCTTCAAAATGGGCAATTAACAGAAATGCTAGGACAAGCATAACTATTGCTATTTCTAGGAATAGATTTAAGACTACAAATGCCATTATTTAAGTGTTGGCATTGATGGCAAACTAAAGGATATTCTTCAATTTCTTGATTGATTACTGGTAGCATCACCTCGCGTCTGGGATAATCAAGCATCCCTTGGCAATAACCCTGTAAATAGATGATTTCTGCCATCTGGGGAAAGCGACCGTCTGCCGCGTCGCTAATGCCGGATAGATAGATTTCCTCAATGGCTTCGTATTGCTCTAGGCGCTGCTCTTGATCTCTATCGGTGCAATATGTCATGATTATTTCAAGTCCATGAATCAGTGGATGGGCGGTTAACTTCAGGTGTCCAATCTAAAAGCTAATCGCCTTCTAATATGTATACTATAGCATACATAAGCTACTGTCAACAAAATTATGTATGCTAGGCTAGGTATAAAACATATAGCGATTATGATTTATAACAGCTTAAGCCGCTTGTTAGAGCGCAGGTCAATTACTAGATATAGGTTTTGGCAAGATACAAAGTTGAATAGAGAAACAGCGTACAGACTTGTTGATGATGAGTCTTACATTCCTGGCAAAGAGGTAATGGAAAGAATTGCCAAAGTATATGGCTGGGTTCCTGCTATGTATATTGATTATTTGCCAGAATCCGATGATAGTAGCGCTGAACAACTGTGTATGGTAAAGCAGACATAGTTTTAAATTGATAACTATGTCCGCGATCGCACAAGAATCGATTAACTTTGCTATTTTGCCATGCACATCCATACAGATATAGAAAATTGGCAGGTAATGATCTTAGTGCATGGGTGCGAGAGGCGATCGCCGGAAAGTTAGAGCGAGAACAGCAGCAGAATTTGTCTGCTTAACAGATAAGCGCAAATGTTTACTGCCATTAGACACTCTCACGCAGCCAGGCGTACAGGACAATTCCTGAGTTTAAGCAATATTCTGAGGGTAGTTTACGACTCAAACGAGAGTCCCTGGTTAATTATTACGGTACTTTTGACAGAAAATACAAGGGAAAGTTATGAAGATAAGCTCTGATGAGCGGGCAGACGCTCTTTACATAAAGTTGAATGAATTGAAAATTGTTGATTCTGAAGAAATTTGGGACAACATTAATTGTGACTATGATACAAATAACGTTTTAGTTGGTATTGAAATTATTAGCCTCAAACAACAGATGTGGGATTTATATGAGAAGATGCACCATCTTTTAAGTGCCGAAGACCTAGACGAATTAAGTCAATTTTTTAAACTTAGAGGCAGCACCCTTTGGTTAGAAAAAACCTTTTAGCGACAAACAAAGGGTGGGCGTTTGAGAAGTAGTAAGTAAAAGTTCAAATTAATTAGATGGTTCTCGCGGTTAGTTCTTGTAGTTAAGTTGCAAGAGTTAGCCGCGTTTTTTGACTTGAGAATCGTATTAAACCATCATTGCGGTGGAGACAAAACCTTTGGTGGATAATTACCCTCAAGTTGTTAGCTGCTTGAGGGTTTTCTTTTATGCGCTGTGGGGCGACTTGAAAAGCAACTACTATCCGTTCTTTAGCAGAGGCGATCGCGCATCAATTGTCCTTAAAGGTATATCGAGCGTATAACAAATGTATATAGCTAATGTATATGAAACTGTATAGTGCTTTGAATAATAGTTAGTTTTAGCAAGGCTGTATATGGATTGTTATACGTGCTGCTATATTGTATAGAGTATGTATACAGGTCGTATAGCAGTGAGTAAGAGTCAAGTTAATTTTCGACTGCCAGATACCCTGATCGCCGCCCTTAAAGACCAGGCAGAATCTTTGGGTATAACTTCAACTGAGTTAGCTATTCGCCTGTTAGAGGCTGGTTTAGGGCTACCACAGTTATTGGCAAACCCCAATGATGACTCTCGTATAGAGGAGCGTATAGAACAACGTATAGCACCTCTTAGAGAACAGGTCACTCAATTAAATCAATGTATAGAATTGCGTATAGCAACAGCTATACAAAAGGAGCTAGACCCGTTGTTGGGGGAATTGAGCGCTTGAGAGACGAGGCGAAATCTCTCAAGCAGGAGCCAGCACGTCAGATAATCGCACGGGATTCAGGCGATCAAAGGTCGCCTGACACGGGGGAAACGCGCTCGCGCAAAGAACTAGGCAAACTATTCAATGTCAGCCACGAGGCGATCAGGATTTGGGAAGAAAACGGAAAACTTATTGAGTTGGGATGGGAGCGAGTACCCCACATCAAAAGCCCCGTAAAGTACAGCCGTACTACCCCGCTAATCGCCCCAGTTTCCGCTCTAAATTAATCACTCGCTCTTGTAAATCAGCGATCGCACCCATCTCCCCCTCTCAGGAGCAGGTAAAAAGTCATGGTTGTTTGGGGTCTAGAGGCTCTGGCTGTGATAATTTAGGTGCTTGCAGATAATCGGGGAGCTTAGGTTTGCCTTTGGCTTTGCTGATTTCGTTTTTAAGGAGTTTGTTTCCCTCGCTTTTAAGGCGTTCGTCTGAGTATTGCTCCTCATCAACGGAGTCGTATTGTTGATGGTCGTGGTTTTCATGAGCCTCTTCCGCTTCACAGAGGGCTTGCGCTTCTGCCTTTTTATGTTTGTCTATGGCTTCATTGGAGTAGACTCTAGTGAAGTCTGCTTCGCTAATGTCAGCGTCAGCCAGGGTAGCCTTATCGCTCGCTGCCTTGTTAACTAGCAACAATTTTGCTGACGCATCTGGAAACGCCTCTCATTCTGTTGAATATACTTAATAGTCGGCAATAGAGCAGTTCAGTACACCTATCTACAACTTTATACGTCTATTAAACAAGCGAAGAGCTTGAAGGATTAAAACATGGAAAGAATTATAGATTTTGTCAAGGGCTTATTTTCTCCAAAAGCTTTACTAGGGTTTATAGTAGGAATTACTATAGGTTTTATTACTACAAAAATAATTTCTATTACCCCTGAATATAATATCCATATTGGAGAATTTTTTGCTGCCTTATTAGTAGGTATGTACTTTTGGCTTTATTGCCTACAAGTAAATATTAAATTAGCAACACCTTTAAAATTTATCATAGGAATTGTGTTGGTCGCGCTCTTATCTATTGATAGTTTAACTTTAATTCGGCTGCCAATTCTGCTATTTGTCGGAGGTGGTCAACCGAAGAATTATCCACCATTTGATACTTTAAGCTACATGATTAGCTACGGTATTATTTGTATTTTTATTGGTGGTTTGATAGAGATTATTTTGGGCGTTAAAAATGAGAAATCTCCTAAATAAACTGATGACTTACCGTTCGCGTAATGAGCAGCAGAAAAGATTAAATTAGCTGGAGATGATGTTGCAGCATCGAGTCCTTATCTGACGAGTCGTATTAACAATTTGGTGCTTATTTAGTTGACTTTGAGGTGATGCCACAGGCTTTGGATGAGGGTACGTCTTTTGTTTTAGACAACTGAAGGGGTTCGTCTAACTAGCTTTCTAGCATCCTGCTTAACATAACTTTACATCATGTCCCATTTTGCACGTATCTTGGCTTTCCCCAAGTGGAAACGTGGCAGAACCTTGGTGATGCTCATAATGGAAGAAACCATAAATATATCCGCATTGCTCGCACACTAAACAGACGGCGGACTGATTAAGATTCTTCCTAGTAATAGTATTCTGTCGCTCTACTTTTGCTGACATAGTTCCCCTTCAAACGCATTAAACGCTGCCAATTAACCCACTACCCAACCAGACGACCTAGAGAGGCTAGTTTCCGCTCCACGTTAGCCACCCGGTCTTGCAAATCAGCTAAAGCACCCTTCACACTTGCCGGGTCAGTCTGATTCAAATACTGCCCTAATGCTTCTCTGACTATCTCTGCTTCTTTGCGACCCGCAGCCAGGGCGATCGCACTTATTTGTTGTTGCCAGTCCTGGGGAACCCTAGCCCCAACCATCGGTGACTCTGCCATCTATGCCTACGCCTGCTATCAACGTTAATTCAAGGGTAGCTGATTATAGCTGTAAACGGTGATAGCAGCGATATCATAAGCAGAAACTATCTAAAACGGCTACAACCCTGATGCTGTCGTGGAATGGGTAGCAGTTGATTAATAAGTAAAAGTTAAGTGGGGTTAGCTACTTCCAGCCGACAACGAAACATCAATACTTTGAGCTATCTATTCCACCAAATGTAGGTTTCGTGTAATCTAGTGAAATCAGACAAAATTATTCAATGAAAGTAGCAGGCAACGGACAAGGGAAAATACTCACCCCAGAGGAATTGAGGAGACTGTTTACTGAAGGATTTGTTAGGGAGCGCGATCGCGCATTATTCGGCATCTGCTTATTTACTGGCTGTCGTGTCTCTGAAGCACTGGCACTCCAGACCTCTGATATCAAAGGTGGAACTCTAACTTTTAGGAAGTCTACCACGAAGGGTAAGCTCAAAACTCGCGTTGTGGATATTCAGCCTGGTCTTGCTCAACTGTTAGCACAGTACCCAACATCACCAGGGGCGCTATTTCCAGGGATGCGAGGGCGAAGTCTTACCTTGACTCGGTTCATGGCTGATAAAATTCTTAAGGCTGCTTGCGATCGCATTGGTTTAGTGGGAGTCAGCACTCACAGCTTCCGGCGCACTGCCCTAACTATGATGTCTAGCGCTGGTATTCCCTTGCGAGTGATTCAAGAGATATCAGGACACAACGATTTAGGAACATTGCAACGCTATTTAGAAGTCACGCCAGACCAAAGACGCAAAGCTGTAGCCGCCATCGGCTTTTGATAAAAATGGCGATTTGCCCAATTATGCTGCCACGTCCTGGGAATACAAATACTGCTGAAACCCTATAAACACTTCACTGATGTTTGCAACGCTCCCTAGTTCGGTCACAGCATCACGAACAGCATGATATTTTAACTCTAATAGTTGAGGTAATTTAGAGCGATCTAGTTCTCCCACTCCGGCTTTGATGTACTGCTCCAGTACAAAGTTGAGAAATTCTTGCTGTTTGCCAATATACTGCGAAAAGATTAATGACTTGTGAGCGAGGACGCGCTCTCGGCGGCTGATGGGTACAGAGGCATAGGCAATGTAAGCCAGCACATCATATAAATCGCTTTTCTCAGCATCAATTAGGCGGCTAATCTCCGTAAGTTGTTCATCCCCGTAGCCTTTCTCTGCTAGTCCTGCTAATAGGGCTTTGCGGGTGTCGGGACGGCTCCAGATTGCTCTTAATTCGTCTTCATTTTTAAATAGTTCGGGAATTTCGCCAAACAGACGTTCTACAAATTCCGTAGCAGTCATGGGTTTACCGTCTGGACTCCAGAAGAACGTAGCTATCTGGTGAAGGATGCGTTCTTTGCCGCCAATTATGATTTTGATGGTTATGGAGCGGGTTCCGTTGGCGATCTCGTTTCCTTCATCGTCATCATTTGTTGTGGGGTCTGGCGACGTATCTGTGCGCGGTGGTCGGGGTGTGACAGGTACGGGTTCTATTGGTTCGCCATCCCACTGTGGGTCGTTGAAGTGTTCGTAAGCTTTAACAAAATCATAGATGGTGAAGTAGTCTTTCCCTTCAAATAGGCGAGTACCGCGACCAATAATCTGTTTAAATTCAATCATTGAGTTGATGGGGCGCATCAGTACGATGTTGCGGACATTCCGAGCATCAACCCCTGTAGAAAGCTTTTGAGAGGTGGTAAGAATAGTAGGGATAGTTTTTTCGTTGTCTTGAAAGGTGCTGAGGTGCTGTTCGCCGAGTTTCCCATCATCGGCGGTAACGCGGACGCAATAATTTGGTGCGGTGCTAATCTTCATTTGGTTGATTAAATCTCGCACTGCTAAAGCGTGGTCTTGGGTGGCGCAGAAGACTAGAGTTTTTTGATTTTGGT
>MWWB01000084.1_pt1 | contig 17933 bp, 19 predicted proteins | sample 1047291 | NCBI WGS metagenome assembly MWWB01 (sample SAMN06349976, study PRJNA376086) | soil metagenome | isolation source: MS4-1 sample Antarctic (ecotone) soil | place: Antarctica | reverse complement strand
GCGCCGCCGATAACCGTACGCGCTCATCTGCTGATTGCAGGCATCCCCGCAACGCGTCGACCGCCTCGCTCGCGATATCGCGCACCTGCCCTATCGTACCCGCATAGCAATCGCGCACCGCCATATTTAGGGCAGCCACATAGACAGGGCTTGCCTTCCAGCGCGATAGCGTCTCTTGGCTAACGTCAAGCTCTTGCGCTATCTCGGCTTGACGCTTGCCGATAACAAGCAAGTTTATCGCCTGCCATTGCTGGGCAGTCAATACCTCCGCGCCCGTGTCGGCGTTCATAGTCGCGAATACATCGGCTTCGCTGTCTAGCACTTGCGCCGCTCGCAGTGCGGTACGGGTAAACTCTGCTTTGTTGATATTTGTTGACATTGCTTGACGTGCCATCCCTTGCCCTCCGTCTTTCTATACGAATCAATCAGCCTGTCTCGCGTGTGCTTTGCAGCCTCAACTATCGCCGCGTTGCCTTTGGTGCAACGTTGTCAACGCGTTGCCGCGGGTGCGTCCATTACCATCGTTGCCATCGGTCTATTGCCCCTTGTAACGTACGAAACACTATGTGACCACTGGCAAAGATCGCAGAATCGTATACGCCTGCACAATGGCATCTGCCCAATCTTCTGCTTCACCAGTCTCTAGCTGGTCGCGGCCATCATCGAACAGCCATTCGCCCTCGAAGTAGTCAAACGACAATCCATAGTCGAGCAAGGTATCTCCCGCTAATGCTTCGACAATCTCTTGGGCTTTCTCCGTCTCTTCGATAAGGCGCAAGCCCTGCAGGTGCAGGCGTATTTGTTCTTTCATGCGCTCAGGTTCGTCAGCGTACCGCCCTAGTTCATCAATGGGCGTGACCGGCGTCTGCTCCTGCTGTTCCAACTCAGACTTTCTAAACCGATAGCCGCACTTTATGCACTCCAGAATAGAATCAAGGTCTAAGGTGCTGATCCTTGTTTTGCCACCACACTTAGGACATTCCTTACCGGGCAACGGCTCATCTTCCGTAATTAGGCGCTGTTCGCAGTCGCCACAAACCAAATGCAGATCGGCCTTGCCCCAGGCGTTCACCCCACACCCCGGACAAGTGTACTTAACTTTGTCTTTGGTTTTGCCGCCGCCGTTGTTTTCAACTTTGCGAGACTGCCACCCCAGGTGGAAACCTTCCGTAAGCAGCACATCACACGCTTTATCGAAAGCACCGCCCTCCACAATATAGTGGCTTACCCGCTGCCCGGTACGCTTGCCCCCTGGCTCACCTGTGCTTGACGGGATAAGCCCCAAGCGATCCATTTGCGCGCCCCACTCTTTATTGTGGTAACCGCCGCGCGAAGATGTACCAAAGTGCTGTTGCCATAGGTGGGCCATTTCATGCACCAAAACGCTCAAAATCCACTTATCATCTTTGCCTTCAAAATAGTCACTGTTGAGTGCAATTTCATCTGTGCGTTCGCCATCGGCTAGTCGGCTGCCAAATCGCTCTGGCGAGAAATAGCCGCCGTAACGACCCTTGCGATTCAGCGTAATCATGCACAGTGGCAAATGTCCCCCGAACAATTCGCTATTGAAAAAGTCGAAAGCTTGGTCGAAGGCGTCATACTCAGCCGTAGGTGCTATTTGTGTTGTAGCGTACGATACAAATTCTACCGGTTGCATTGTATCCATTGCCGTCTATGCCTCCATTGCTCTTTGAGTATGTAACTATGTCAACGCGTTGCCGTGGCTATCCTCCGTTGGGTCAGCCGGAGGGTCGCACAGTTCGCCAAACCAGTCGCGAAAATCGCTCATACGCAGCACCACCAGATCATCGCGATAGGGTGCGCCGTGGGGGTGAATCACCACAATCGGAAGCTGCTCAGGTTGGGCCACGCGCCGCGCCTGGGTCATCGCGCCCAGCAGCCACGCCGGGACATTCTTCTTGGTCTTACACTCCACACAAAAAAGTTTATGCGTCACGTCCACCGCAGCTTGCCCCTTATTGGTAATATTGCGTGTGCCGCCCAGCGCAGCCGCGGTCATGCGTTCATGGTGCTTAAAGTTGCTCATGCAGCCACCTCAAATAACGTAAGTGGCGTTGGGGGCAATGGGGCCACAATGGGTGCCTCTGCCAAGTCAGGATGCCAGTACGGTTGCTCCCACTTCACCCGCTGGGGAGCCAGACGTAAGGCCAGTTCAACCCGTTCGCGTACCTCGCGATAGGTGGCACGATAGACTGCATCACTGGCATTCTCGCCAATCTCCGCAATCGTCAGCAGTCGTAGCTTGTCTTGCTCAGAATCGTCACCCAGCAGCCGCCATACTTCCCACAGGTCACGCCCCCAGCTATGCCATTCCTCCATTGGGTCAAGGTGCAAACCAGGGGGCCGGGGTTGTCTGTAGCCCGCGACGCGCGCATGGGGGTTGATACCCTGCAGCGCCAACGATTCATACATGGTTAATGCTAGCCCGTCATTCGTTTCGCGCCGCTGTTCTAATCGGGCACGATGACCGGGGTCTAGCTGCATACGTCCGGTTAATCGTTGCTGGGCATAGGTGCCTATCGCCGCGTGGTTGCGTGCCACGCGCAATTGACCAATGCCTGCTGTGGTCATGTGTTCACGACGATCTTCAAGCAATTCCTCGGCGTTGGGGTGTAGCTCATACGACTTGGCGCGCCCCTCCCACACTACCAGCAATCCGGCTTGGTTGACGCGTTTGAGGGTGGCGCGTACACAAGAAACGGTCAACCCCCTTGCCGCTGCCAACTCCGTCACGGTGCCACCGTCCGCCAATGCGGGCCACAATAACAGTGCCGACGCTCCCAACGATTGCAGCAGAACGGTGGGCGCGTTACGCCGTTTAATGGCATAGGTGTAGGGGTAAGAGGCAAAGGTATCATCGATGCGATGCTCCGTAACAAAAGCGTCATTTGAAGTTGAGTTAACTGAAACACTCTCCTGTAGTGTGAGTAGTGTTTCAGTTAACTCAAGGTGATTCAGGGCCGGAGCTAAGTCAATGGTGCTGCCATAGTCGCCAGTGGTCACGGTCACCAACTCCGCCATAATAACCTTTTGCAGCCGTCGCCATGCGGTTGGGTGCGAGACAGCGCAAGCAATGCCCAAGTCGCGTACGGTGGTGGTGACGCGGGTGGATCGGCGCGTCTGGGCCATGTCGACTAGGGTATGCAGGAAAATGATAATGTCTGCCGCGCGGCATTTACCCAACTTCGCGCGTAGATGCTCAATACAGGCCGGGGTGAGTACCCAGCTTCGCAGCTCGGTCAGTTTCGCCGCGTCAGCCGGGGGGTCGGGTGGGTGGTCTGCCAACCAGCGCCGCGCGTTGCCGATGCTATGCGCCAAATACTTATCGCCGCGTTCGTCATACTTTGCGCCAATGGCAAAGTGGGTGAACACGGCGCGAATGTCATCATCACTGGCACCCTCACGCGCTAGGGCCAGCATCACCCGGAAGTCAGCTTCCGACCGTTCGCCTTTGGGTGCGCCATGGTGAATAAGCTCCAGAACGTCAGCCGAGAGCCACCAACGCGTTAAATCAGGTAGTGGGGCATGGTGGGCAGTGAAGGTAACATGGGGTGCGTCCTGGGCGCTCTGGGCTGCGTCTAACGCGTCAATCAGTAGGGCCGGAAGGGGGGCAACGGCGATCTCAGCAGGACTATGGCCGGGAAGGAATTCATAACGCCGCCCCGACTTGTGCAGCGACGGCCACGCCACGATATAGCCGCCATGCCCGCGCATATCCACACCATAGGGTAGATTGCCGGTGGCGTTGCCGTACTTTTTGCCAGGTGGCTGCCCATACCAAAAGTGTTTGCCGCCGCTGGGAGTCAAGTCAATGACGGTAGGCGAAGCTGCCAATAGTTTCGCCAATAAGGGGTCGCCCGCGTAGCCGGCCTTATACGTGTCAAAATCGGGAATCACTAAATTTGACTTGCCAGCGTCAACGCCAATGTTGGGGGTGTAGCGCACGCCAGGTGTAGCCGAATGGGTTAACCAAGGCCGGAACCACTTACCGATTTGTGTGGCATCCACGGTGGAACGGCTACCCCATGCTACCGCGGGACATTTGCCAGGTTGCTCGCAGTGTTGGCCGGGAGCAAGATACATGTAATCATGTTTGGGGTTATTCTTGCACGCATCACTCCAACGATAATCCTCGCAGGTGCAACCGATGCAATCACCTACGTCATCAAACACCGGCACATGCACCGGAAAAACGTAGATGCCCCGCTGGACATATGCCAGCGCAGCCGCGCCCATTTGGTTGTCGTTGGGGTGGATCTGGGGTATACTGTCTTCCATATCGCCCGCCTTTTCTGTGCCTCGCGCCCACCTGCCGCTAACAGGTTGGGCGCATCTTCATTGGTGGAAAAACAAAAGCCGCAACAGTGTGGGCGGCATCCACTGTTGCGGCATCCTCATAGCCTTTCGGCCTATCCAGCTATACAACCAGCGTATAAAGCGACTACTCTACTTATCAGGCTTTGCATAAATGCAATTTGCATTTGAACAAATGATAAGTTTGCTATACACTACTGAAAGTATTGAATTGAGTCTTATTCAAGATTGTCATGCAAAGTTTGGCGACTGGAGCATGGTAATCATTGAATAGACAACAAACTGATTTGAGGATGTCCGTTTCTCTACGCCGCCGCCCAAGGCAATGAAGAGATTCGGGCATCTTTGATTGGTGGGGCTTTCGCCCCGTTGTTAACGCGGATTATAGCACACGCAGTAAGGGTTGAAAAGCCTTCGCGACCCTTATAAGCTATTCAAATTATAGCAGCGTGCAATAACGATTGCAACAGAGATATAGTAATTTAGCGTTAAGACCCAGAGTATTGATATAAAATCACTAAATAGTTAGAAAACATTGCTGCTAGAAATGTCATGCAATCTTTTCGTATGACAATAATGTTGACAAATGCAAATTCACAATTGCGAAAAAATGCTGTAATTTTGTACAAATGTACAAAACCCAAATAGGCAGAAGATGCACACGTAGGCACATATGATCACGTTGCAAAACCGGAACGGATACGGCGAATATTCGCAGCCTCTGCGCGCCCCGTTGGAGCATCCGCCGCGCCTTTTTTTGGTATGATACTGTATGCTCGCGTTTGCGCTGGGTGCGTAAAATGTTAGCATTTGTTAGCAATTTTTTCAACATTTTTCAACATTTTTCAACATTCGCGCCCATCATGCTCCGCACTTGCCCCCGCCAACTTCGTGCAAAATGTAAACAATTGTCAACAGGTGGCAGATGCATACCCTTCGCGCACTTGGGGTTAACCGAACCTATGCCAAAGATAGGCCAGATTATGCGCCTACCAAGCACCTGGGGTTAACTCAGATTCGGCAAATTTGTGCATTTGGTTCCCGGGAACCAAATGCACAAATTTCTTGATTTTGGCTACAACTACATCTCCCGCCTTCTTCCGCGCCTTGGGTTAACGACTTTGTCGGATTTAGGAAACCTTCCAATTTCCGACAAAGTCTCTAAATTTATGCTTCGCGCTTCTGGGGCTAACTTTATCGAAATTCGGAATTTCCCGATTTCCGATAAAGATTCGCGCGCCTGGGGTTACCCTTTTACCAGTATTATTGTTTTCAATAATACTGGTAAAAGTCCCGCCTTCTTCGCGAACCTGGGTCTAACGAATTTAGCAAAAAAGTTCCTGGGAACCAAGTTGCTAAATTTGTGCAGGCAATGCCCCAGGCTTAGCGCGTCCGCTGTGAACGCTACCCGACGCCACCGCCGCGCCTAGCCACTGCCCAGCCGCTTGGCACGACAGGCGCGATACTCCGCGATACCGATTGGATACTTGGTGAGATAGGCCATAGCTATCCCCTTGCTAGGGTAGTCATGCAGGTTCACATGCCACGCCCGCCCCAACGCGTGATAGACAAATAGCCCCGGCTGATACTGTCGCTGAAGCATGATCTCGCGTAGTACCGTCGCTTCGCTAGGCCGCAAGCCCCAACGCGCATAGCCTGCCCTACCCCAGGGTAAGGGTATCAAAACCTTGCCGGTGGGCGCGTCCACGTTGCACAGCCCGCCGCCGTCCGTCTCGTAGCACAATGCCACCAGTCGCGATAGTGCTTCAGCCATAAGCTCGATTACCGCCGCGTCCGCGTTGCGCCTGCTCAGGTTCTCCGCAGCCGCCCGCAGTGCCGTATGGCGCTGGGGTGCAGTCGCGACAATCCCCGGCTTACGCTCAAGCGTGCCGACAACGCCGTTGGTGTACATCATGGCCGCACCGCCCGATAGCGCGCATGGCGTTCGCGTTGCTCTGCGCGTAGATAGCGCCATCGGGTGATACAGCCACATGCGCCACGTATGCCAGCAGCCAGGTCACGCAGAAGCCCGCCAGGGCCGCGAGGAGCGTCACCAGGCTCGCGATAGGCACGGCAAAGCCCACTACAGCCACCAGTGCCACACAGAAGCCCACAACGCCCGCTAGGGGCATTGTCGCGACGGTGAAGCCCGTTGCTCTATCCACATAGCCAGCATGGGGTAATAGCACCGTCGCCGGTGCGCTGGGCAGTTCGCGCCATGCTTCCACTTCCACCACGCGCGGCAGTGGGTCACGCAACGCCGGAACATAGCGCGATTGCAGGTCATTGCTATTCTTCATTGGTTGCCCCTCCGCTCGGCTTCCATGCCTTTGAGCTTGGCAACAATGCGTTCCATTTCTTCGTGATAGGTTTCCGTCTCGCCCAATGCAAGACAGGCAACGCGCACGCCCAGCACCGCCGCTTCGACGGCAAAACCGTAATGCTCTTCAGGTATGCCCTTCATCTTGCTGCCCATCGTTTCTTCCAGGGCAGTTAGGGCAAACTCTTCAATCAGATCCATTCGGCTCTCGTGGACAAAGTTCATAGTAGGCTTCATAAGTTCACCTCCACATCTGCCAATAGTTCCCCGGCAATAGCATCACATCGCCGCTGATAGTCAGCCTCAAATAGCGCGAGACAGCGTTCACGCAAGCGGCCTAAGGCTTCTTCGCGTTCCTTATCAGGGAGTGCCGCAAACCAATCCATAAACCTATCGCCACTTGGTTGCTCAGACTGTTCATGCTTCACAATTCACCTCCATAATGGTTAGGAAAACAAAAAACCCAGCGCAGATACGCTGGGTAGAAGGTGCAAGCATAGGCCGCATAGGGTACAATCCCCCTACGTCAACCGCTGCTAGTACCAGCGTGTCGGCTTAGGCTATGGTCAACGTTACAAGCGTTGGCTATAGCCGTTTTTATTTAGTTGTGCTTCAGCATATCATGACTGTCAATATGGCGCAAATGGTTCGCGCATACTGGCTATAGCGAAGTGCGCGTTGGGATATAGGAGATGTGCAGTGGCTATATCAGCAAAAGAAGCCGCCGAAAAAGTTGGCATGAGCAAGAATGCAATCTTCAAAGCTATTAAGTCAGGCAAGCTATCCGCCGAAAAGGATATTCATGGTGAGTGGAAGATACAGCCAGCCGAACTGTTCAGGGTATATGAGCCTGTCAACGATAGTTCGCGCACCACGCCACAGCCAAGTTCTCGCGAGGAGACAGCGCAGGCTACAGTAAGTTTACAGCGGGAAAATGAGTTATTGCGTGAGGTAGTTGCAGACTTGCGCGCAAGGCTTGATGCCGAAGCAGAGGAACGTCGGCGGCTTTCTCTGAGGCTAGAGGTAGAAACCGAGGAACGTCTAAAGCTTGCTGTGAAATTAACTGAAGAGCGCAGCGCACCACCACCAGCGCCGACGCCGGAAAACACGCCAGCACCACAGCTGCGTTCGTGGTGGGCGCGGGTGTTTGGGGGCGGAGAATAATATGGGTAGCCCGTTTGTAGATGCAGCGTATCTATCGTACCAGTACGACAATTCCGAGAAGTTTAGGATCCGGGCCGAAACGCATCGGCTCTATACCGAACCTAAAGACAATTTTGCCGAGGTCGAGTTGAGTCACATTCAACCTCAGACAGGATTAAGCGCGCTTGATGTGGGGTGTGGACCTGGCCGCCTCGCTGGCACACTTCGCCAGCATGGAATGGGCTATGTTGGCCTAGATCGTTCCTTTGGGCTTCTCTCAGAAGCGCAAACTGCCGCAGATGGTCAGTATTTACAAGGCGATGCACTAGCATTACCTTTCTCTGACGATAGCTTTGATCGGGTAATATCATTAGGTGTGCTGTATCACGTGCAGGAGTGGAGACTGGCACTCCAAGAGATAGGCCGCGTCGCTCGACCTGGGGGTCGAGTAGTTATTTCGACGAACGGTGCGGGTGCGATGCGACGCATCTACGATCTTCACAGCGAGGCAGCTTTGGAGCTTGGTTACACGCCACTGCCCTATAGTGACTCGGCCTTCAACCTTGATCAACTTCCAGACGTGCTATCCGTATTTCCCTCAGCTAAACGGTACGTTCAGGAGAGCGCGTTGGTCTTTCCAGAGTCAGAGCCAGCTCTTCGATTTTATGCAACGAACCGAATCGACATGATCGAGGACTGGGCTGGTGAAACTGGGCACCGCGCTCGGCAACTACCATTGATGCGTTTGAAGATAGAGGCGATTATTGAGCGCGAGGGCTGCTTTCGTGTTCCAAAGAGCTTCGGGTATTTTGTTGCAGATGTATAGTGGAGAGCCGCCAAGCCGAACGCGTCAACAGCTTTGTTGCGGGTGCAAGTATGCTGGCGGTTGTCGCGGTGGTGCTGTACCTATTACGTTAGCCGATAATTAAAATTTTGATTTTCCATTATTAAACGATGCAAAGTGGCACCGAATGCTTGGCAGATAGTCCACAATCGCGCCCAAGCCGCCAGGAAGCCCCCAGCGACGCGTTAATGCTGCCGATGGTAGTGCAGGGCTTGCAAAGCCAAATTGACGCGATACAGGTGCGTATAGAAGCCCAGGCCGCCATGATGCAAGCTGCCCAGCGTGAACGCATGATGATGTTTATCTGGGGTGCTATCGCGGGGTTGGTGGGTGCGACTCTGCTATTGGTTGCGGCTTACTTGCTCGTTACAATTGGGCAGCCGTAGCAGCCCTGTGGTTGTCGCAGGAATGAACATCGGGCAAGGAGCCAGCAATGTCAGAAGCTAACAAAGCCATTATTCAACAAATTGCCTATGCTGGCAACATTTTTAATAAACCAAAATATTTTAATTTTAGCCTCCTGACTACCATGAGCGCTTACTGCTGCGGCTGACTGTCCAACCCGTTATTTATCGGTAGAAAATTCTGTTAAATTATCATGTTTTATAGCTTTTTTTACTGTTATCAAACGCGCAGATCGCCGCTTTCTCAATAGGCAAAAGGGGCTTTTGGCCACGACTATGGAGTAGCTGAATTTAAGCTCGGTCAAGATTGTATCTCTTTTGTATACACTCTATGTACTACAATACATTGTTGATCGCCTGCTGAGCAAGTACTGTATATTACTGTCTGGCGAGACTGACAACCTGATTAGACTGTCAGCCCGGCCAAACGTTTCTATATATGTAGTACCGTGCAGGAATTGTAGGCTTGTTGAGCTTGTGCCAATACGCTAAATCTTCTTCGGAATATGAGCGCATACCTCATGGTGAAGGTTTAGTTTTATAGGCTCGGTTCGATAGGCAACAAGGAGAGACCTATGTTAGCCGAAAAGAAGATGTTGAACCTGGACACGATCGAAGCTCAGAGCGTATTAGCGCTTCCTGATCGTATGATGCCCTTGGTCACTATTGTAATTACAAACTTGCTGAACAATCTTTCCGTCGACATTGACGTCAAAAACAACAATGTAGCCGTTCAGATTTGTGCGGTTGTCACTGCACTCAACGGTGCCGTCGGTACCAGTCTTACCTGTGAAATCGAGCAGTAATCAGTTAGAACGAACCTCCTGATGTCTTTGCGAATCAGGTAATAAAGCAGATAAGGGGGGCCAAATCTTGGCCCCCTATTGTATTGGAGAGTGATTGCTGATGGATGAGACTAAACAAATCGTCAAACAAAGTGCTGATGCACAAGTTTGTCAAAGCCAGCCTTTAAACTCCGAACCAATCGTTGTGCGACCTGTGCTTGCATCAAATGTTCAGTTGGTAGGTCCGATGCTCGATTCCGGCTTTGCTCAACAGCAATGGTTGGTTCTACGTAATGGCAGTTTCATCCAGGTTAGCGAGTTACTTTACCGCGTAGCTGAACTCGCCAATGGTCAGCGCTCCTTAGAGCAAATAGCGGAAGCTATGACCGAGACCACCGAGTGGATGGTGGAGGCCGATCATGTGCGCCAACTCGTTGAGAAACTCATCCCACTTGGTATCATTACATCTGTAGCAGATGATCAAGTGGCGTCGCCAGACTTAGCTCTCAATCAGCCCGCAGCGGCGACGCTAGGCTTCAATATACGCGCTAAAGTGATTGGGCCACAGATTATAGATCCAATAGCGAAAGCATTGGCAATCTTTTATTCTACTCCAGTAATGTTAGCTCTCTTGAGCATTATTGTAACTGCGCACCTCTGGTTTTACTTCATCCACGGTGTTTACGCCACTACGCTTGATCTGCTCTACCGGCCTTGGGCCGTTCCTGTGATACTTATGATTATGATCCTTGCCGGTGTCTTTCATGAATTGGGTCATGCGGCTGCCCTCCGCTATGGTGGTGGACAGGTACGAGGGATGGGGGTGGGGATTTATCTTGTCTACCCGGCGTTCTACACAGACGTAACAGACAGCTATCGCCTGAATCGCTGGGCACGGGTACGCACTGACCTGGGTGGCTTCTACTTCTATCTGATCTTCACATTGGGCGTTTTTGCTCTCTACTTCTTGACTGGACACGAGTTCCTGCTCTTTATTGTTCTCTTAATTAATCTGGACATTCTCTACCAATTGCTGCCCTTCGTCCGTATGGATGGTTATTGGGCATTGGCTGACCTCACAGGTATTCCAGACTTCCTGTCTATGATGGGTCCTTTTGTGGCAAGTGTCCTGCCGCTTCGTAGCTGGCAGGGAAGCCGGCTACCAACGTTGAAGCCATGGGTAAAAGTGGTCTTTGCTGCCTATCTTCTCCTGGTGCTTCCTCTGCTTCTATTTACGTTAATGTTTATGGTCCTGCGGCTGCCACGTCTCCTTGTAACCTTTTGGGATTCGACATTCTACCAAGCCCGTGTATTTGGCCAAGCCTACAGCAATGGAGATGTGCCAGGAATGATTATTGTTGCGCTTAGTACATTGTTTCTAAGTGTAACCATTATAGGGACGGGATACATCTTTCTCCGCCTCGGTCGAACCTCAACAAGGGCACTCTGGAACTGGAGCTTGCCCACGCCGAAACGCCGTATTGTGGGGGCAGGAGTAGCCCTGGGTGCCATCGCTCTGATTACGTATTTCTGGATGCCCTACATCTACTTCTTTACGCACAATCCACCCACTGGCGTACAATCCTACACTGTCACCAGCCGCAATCATGTGGAGGGGTCCGTTGCATACACGCAGGAGCCGCCAGTGGGTGGTGACCATGCCCCGCTATGGCAGAACTGTGGCTTCTACGATACTCCCATTGCCCCTGAGAATGCGGTACATTCAATGGAGCACGGTGCGGTTTGGGTTACCTACCGGCCAGACCTGCAGGCCGAAGATATCGCTGCCTTGCGCCAGCTGGCTTACCGTCAGATATACGTGCTCGTCAGTCCTCTACCAGACCAGACCATGCCTGTTGTAGCTGCTGCTTGGGGCAAACAACTACCCCTAGCCTCAGTAGACGATCCAAAACTGGATCAGTTTGTGCGCACCTACCGATTAAGTAATGAAGCGCCCGAGAGTGGCAAGGAATGCATCGGTGGCATTGGTTCGCCAAAATAAACGATGCGATTGGGTGAGCTTATTATATTTGCTGTAGCACCATTTGGAGGCAGTTCTGTCTGGGCATGAACAATCGATTCGCAAGAGCCATGCTGACAATGCTGCTAAAAGGCTTCAAGAGAATCGAGACGAAATTTGGTCTGCCTACCTATCAGGAACTACGTAACGAGTTGGTGCGTGATAAAAGTGAGTATTACTCTTATCGTGCATTCAAAACGCAAGATAACCATCCTTATCATGCGTTCAAATGGCCTATTTTTAGCCGTTATTGTCAAGCTAAATGCCACTTTCGACACCTTGCATAATGGCAAAAAGAGGCTTCAGGATTACGCCCGCCGCCTCTTTTTTTAGTACCAAGCTGTATGATACGCCTACCAGTTGGCGCGTACCCAACCGTCATAGAATTCATCGAATTCCTTTATAGCTTGCGTATTCATTACTAGGTCGCTCATTGTCTGCCCTCCGTTGTTTCTAATTGGAAAGTAACTGTCATGGGGTTTCCGCGTAATTTCTTCCATCATGGGCTTCCCGCGTGTGCATGGGGTGTCCCTACTCAAATGCCAGCTATCAGCTCATCAAGTTCCGCACTGCGTATTTGCCGTAACCGTTCATTGGCAATGCTTGCCGGGGTAGTGGGCAATGCCAGCGCACGCGCGTCTAGCTGAAGGTGCAATTTCACCAACGCCAGCGCCGCCGATAACCGTACGCGCTCATCTGCTGATTGCAGGCATCCCCGCAACGCGTCGACCGCCTCGCTCGCGATATCGCGCACCTGCCCTATCGTACCCGCATAGCAATCGCGCACCGCCATATTTAGGGCAGCCACATAGACAGGGCTTGCCTTCCAGCGCGATAGCGTCTCTTGGCTAACGTCAAGCTCTTGCGCTATCTCGGCTTGACGCTTGCCGATAACAAGCAAGTTTATCGCCTGCCATTGCTGGGCAGTCAATACCTCCGCGCCCGTGTCGGCGTTCATAGTCGCGAATACATCGGCTTCGCTGTCTAGCACTTGCGCCGCTCGCAGTGCGGTACGGGTAAACTCTGCTTTGTTGATATTTGTTGACATTGCTTGACGTGCCATCCCTTGCCCTCCGTCTTTCTATACGAATCAATCAGCCTGTCTCGCGTGTGCTTTGCAGCCTCAACTATCGCCGCGTTGCCTTTGGTGCAACGTTGTCAACGCGTTGCCGCGGGTGCGTCCATTACCATCGTTGCCATCGGTCTATTGCCCCTTGTAACGTACGAAACACTATGTGACCACTGGCAAAGATCGCAGAATCGTATACGCCTGCACAATGGCATCTGCCCAATCTTCTGCTTCACCAGTCTCTAGCTGGTCGCGGCCATCATCGAACAGCCATTCGCCCTCGAAGTAGTCAAACGACAATCCATAGTCGAGCAAGGTATCTCCCGCTAATGCTTCGACAATCTCTTGGGCTTTCTCCGTCTCTTCGATAAGGCGCAAGCCCTGCAGGTGCAGGCGTATTTGTTCTTTCATGCGCTCAGGTTCGTCAGCGTACCGCCCTAGTTCATCAATGGGCGTGACCGGCGTCTGCTCCTGCTGTTCCAACTCAGACTTTCTAAACCGATAGCCGCACTTTATGCACTCCAGAATAGAATCAAGGTCTAAGGTGCTGATCCTTGTTTTGCCACCACACTTAGGACATTCCTTACCGGGCAACGGCTCATCTTCCGTAATTAGGCGCTGTTCGCAGTCGCCACAAACCAAATGCAGATCGGCCTTGCCCCAGGCGTTCACCCCACACCCCGGACAAGTGTACTTAACTTTGTCTTTGGTTTTGCCGCCGCCGTTGTTTTCAACTTTGCGAGACTGCCACCCCAGGTGGAAACCTTCCGTAAGCAGCACATCACACGCTTTATCGAAAGCACCGCCCTCCACAATATAGTGGCTTACCCGCTGCCCGGTACGCTTGCCCCCTGGCTCACCTGTGCTTGACGGGATAAGCCCCAAGCGATCCATTTGCGCGCCCCACTCTTTATTGTGGTAACCGCCGCGCGAAGATGTACCAAAGTGCTGTTGCCATAGGTGGGCCATTTCATGCACCAAAACGCTCAAAATCCACTTATCATCTTTGCCTTCAAAATAGTCACTGTTGAGTGCAATTTCATCTGTGCGTTCGCCATCGGCTAGTCGGCTGCCAAATCGCTCTGGCGAGAAATAGCCGCCGTAACGACCCTTGCGATTCAGCGTAATCATGCACAGTGGCAAATGTCCCCCGAACAATTCGCTATTGAAAAAGTCGAAAGCTTGGTCGAAGGCGTCATACTCAGCCGTAGGTGCTATTTGTGTTGTAGCGTACGATACAAATTCTACCGGTTGCATTGTATCCATTGCCGTCTATGCCTCCATTGCTCTTTGAGTATGTAACTATGTCAACGCGTTGCCGTGGCTATCCTCCGTTGGGTCAGCCGGAGGGTCGCACAGTTCGCCAAACCAGTCGCGAAAATCGCTCATACGCAGCACCACCAGATCATCGCGATAGGGTGCGCCGTGGGGGTGAATCACCACAATCGGAAGCTGCTCAGGTTGGGCCACGCGCCGCGCCTGGGTCATCGCGCCCAGCAGCCACGCCGGGACATTCTTCTTGGTCTTACACTCCACACAAAAAAGTTTATGCGTCACGTCCACCGCAGCTTGCCCCTTATTGGTAATATTGCGTGTGCCGCCCAGCGCAGCCGCGGTCATGCGTTCATGGTGCTTAAAGTTGCTCATGCAGCCACCTCAAATAACGTAAGTGGCGTTGGGGGCAATGGGGCCACAATGGGTGCCTCTGCCAAGTCAGGATGCCAGTACGGTTGCTCCCACTTCACCCGCTGGGGAGCCAGACGTAAGGCCAGTTCAACCCGTTCGCGTACCTCGCGATAGGTGGCACGATAGACTGCATCACTGGCATTCTCGCCAATCTCCGCAATCGTCAGCAGTCGTAGCTTGTCTTGCTCAGAATCGTCACCCAGCAGCCGCCATACTTCCCACAGGTCACGCCCCCAGCTATGCCATTCCTCCATTGGGTCAAGGTGCAAACCAGGGGGCCGGGGTTGTCTGTAGCCCGCGACGCGCGCATGGGGGTTGATACCCTGCAGCGCCAACGATTCATACATGGTTAATGCTAGCCCGTCATTCGTTTCGCGCCGCTGTTCTAATCGGGCACGATGACCGGGGTCTAGCTGCATACGTCCGGTTAATCGTTGCTGGGCATAGGTGCCTATCGCCGCGTGGTTGCGTGCCACGCGCAATTGACCAATGCCTGCTGTGGTCATGTGTTCACGACGATCTTCAAGCAATTCCTCGGCGTTGGGGTGTAGCTCATACGACTTGGCGCGCCCCTCCCACACTACCAGCAATCCGGCTTGGTTGACGCGTTTGAGGGTGGCGCGTACACAAGAAACGGTCAACCCCCTTGCCGCTGCCAACTCCGTCACGGTGCCACCGTCCGCCAATGCGGGCCACAATAACAGTGCCGACGCTCCCAACGATTGCAGCAGAACGGTGGGCGCGTTACGCCGTTTAATGGCATAGGTGTAGGGGTAAGAGGCAAAGGTATCATCGATGCGATGCTCCGTAACAAAAGCGTCATTTGAAGTTGAGTTAACTGAAACACTCTCCTGTAGTGTGAGTAGTGTTTCAGTTAACTCAAGGTGATTCAGGGCCGGAGCTAAGTCAATGGTGCTGCCATAGTCGCCAGTGGTCACGGTCACCAACTCCGCCATAATAACCTTTTGCAGCCGTCGCCATGCGGTTGGGTGCGAGACAGCGCAAGCAATGCCCAAGTCGCGTACGGTGGTGGTGACGCGGGTGGATCGGCGCGTCTGGGCCATGTCGACTAGGGTATGCAGGAAAATGATAATGTCTGCCGCGCGGCATTTACCCAACTTCGCGCGTAGATGCTCAATACAGGCCGGGGTGAGTACCCAGCTTCGCAGCTCGGTCAGTTTCGCCGCGTCAGCCGGGGGGTCGGGTGGGTGGTCTGCCAACCAGCGCCGCGCGTTGCCGATGCTATGCGCCAAATACTTATCGCCGCGTTCGTCATACTTTGCGCCAATGGCAAAGTGGGTGAACACGGCGCGAATGTCATCATCACTGGCACCCTCACGCGCTAGGGCCAGCATCACCCGGAAGTCAGCTTCCGACCGTTCGCCTTTGGGTGCGCCATGGTGAATAAGCTCCAGAACGTCAGCCGAGAGCCACCAACGCGTTAAATCAGGTAGTGGGGCATGGTGGGCAGTGAAGGTAACATGGGGTGCGTCCTGGGCGCTCTGGGCTGCGTCTAACGCGTCAATCAGTAGGGCCGGAAGGGGGGCAACGGCGATCTCAGCAGGACTATGGCCGGGAAGGAATTCATAACGCCGCCCCGACTTGTGCAGCGACGGCCACGCCACGATATAGCCGCCATGCCCGCGCATATCCACACCATAGGGTAGATTGCCGGTGGCGTTGCCGTACTTTTTGCCAGGTGGCTGCCCATACCAAAAGTGTTTGCCGCCGCTGGGAGTCAAGTCAATGACGGTAGGCGAAGCTGCCAATAGTTTCGCCAATAAGGGGTCGCCCGCGTAGCCGGCCTTATACGTGTCAAAATCGGGAATCACTAAATTTGACTTGCCAGCGTCAACGCCAATGTTGGGGGTGTAGCGCACGCCAGGTGTAGCCGAATGGGTTAACCAAGGCCGGAACCACTTACCGATTTGTGTGGCATCCACGGTGGAACGGCTACCCCATGCTACCGCGGGACATTTGCCAGGTTGCTCGCAGTGTTGGCCGGGAGCAAGATACATGTAATCATGTTTGGGGTTATTCTTGCACGCATCACTCCAACGATAATCCTCGCAGGTGCAACCGATGCAATCACCTACGTCATCAAACACCGGCACATGCACCGGAAAAACGTAGATGCCCCGCTGGACATATGCCAGCGCAGCCGCGCCCATTTGGTTGTCGTTGGGGTGGATCTGGGGTATACTGTCTTCCATATCGCCCGCCTTTTCTGTGCCTCGCGCCCACCTGCCGCTAACAGGTTGGGCGCATCTTCATTGGTGGAAAAACAAAAGCCGCAACAGTGTGGGCGGCATCCACTGTTGCGGCATCCTCATAGCCTTTCGGCCTATCCAGCTATACAACCAGCGTATAAAGCGACTACTCTACTTATCAGGCTTTGCATAAATGCAATTTGCATTTGAACAAATGATAAGTTTGCTATACACTACTGAAAGTATTGAATTGAGTCTTATTCAAGATTGTCATGCAAAGTTTGGCGACTGGAGCATGGTAATCATTGAATAGACAACAAACTGATTTGAGGATGTCCGTTTCTCTACGCCGCCGCCCAAGGCAATGAAGAGATTCGGGCATCTTTGATTGGTGGGGCTTTCGCCCCGTTGTTAACGCGGATTATAGCACACGCAGTAAGGGTTGAAAAGCCTTCGCGACCCTTATAAGCTATTCAAATTATAGCAGCGTGCAATAACGATTGCAACAGAGATATAGTAATTTAGCGTTAAGACCCAGAGTATTGATATAAAATCACTAAATAGTTAGAAAACATTGCTGCTAGAAATGTCATGCAATCTTTTCGTATGACAATAATGTTGACAAATGCAAATTCACAATTGCGAAAAAATGCTGTAATTTTGTACAAATGTACAAAACCCAAATAGGCAGAAGATGCACACGTAGGCACATATGATCACGTTGCAAAACCGGAACGGATACGGCGAATATTCGCAGCCTCTGCGCGCCCCGTTGGAGCATCCGCCGCGCCTTTTTTTGGTATGATACTGTATGCTCGCGTTTGCGCTGGGTGCGTAAAATGTTAGCATTTGTTAGCAATTTTTTCAACATTTTTCAACATTTTTCAACATTCGCGCCCATCATGCTCCGCACTTGCCCCCGCCAACTTCGTGCAAAATGTAAACAATTGTCAACAGGTGGCAGATGCATACCCTTCGCGCACTTGGGGTTAACCGAACCTATGCCAAAGATAGGCCAGATTATGCGCCTACCAAGCACCTGGGGTTAACTCAGATTCGGCAAATTTGTGCATTTGGTTCCCGGGAACCAAATGCACAAATTTCTTGATTTTGGCTA